>OGZE01000402.1_pt1 | contig 33265 bp, 19 predicted proteins | sample 1576731 | NCBI WGS metagenome assembly OGZE01 (sample SAMEA3541503, study PRJEB24748) | human gut metagenome | biome: human gut; feature: human-associated habitat; material: faeces | place: China | collected 2012 | reverse complement strand
GGATCCCATCAGCGCACGGTTGGCATCGTCATTTTCCAGGAAAGGAATCAGCGCCGTAGCTACTGAGAATACCATCTTCGGAGAAACGTCCATATAGTCGAACATTCTTCTCTCATATTCCTGGGTCTCATCACGGTAGCGGCCGGATACGTTCTTGTGGATAAAATGTCCTTCCGCATCCAGAGGCTCATTGGCCTGCGCCACATGATAATTGTCTTCCTCATCGGCAGTCATGTATACGACTTCTTCCGTAACTACCGGGTTGGCCGGATCGTCATGGTTGATCTTGCGGTATGGCGCCTCGATAAAGCCATACTGGTTAATCCTTGCATAAGTAGCAAGGGAGTTGATAAGACCGATGTTCGGGCCTTCAGGCGTCTCGATCGGGCACATTCTTCCGTAATGCGAATAGTGTACGTCACGTACCTCGAATCCGGCACGGTCTCTTGACAGACCGCCAGGACCCAGGGCAGACAGACGTCTCTTATGGGTCAGCTCGCCAAGCGGGTTATTCTGATCCATGAACTGCGACAGCTGGGAAGAGCCAAAGAACTCTTTTACAGCAGCCGTTACAGGCTTGATATTGATCAGCGACTGTGGAGAGATGCCTTCCAGATCCTGGGTCGTCATCCTCTCCCTAACCACTCTTTCCAGCCTGGAAAGACCGATTCTGTACTGATTCTGTAATAATTCTCCTACGGAGCGAATACGTCTGTTACCAAGGTGGTCGATATCGTCATCATTGCCAAGCCCATACTCCAGATGAATATTATAGTTAATGGACGCAAGGATATCCTCCTTCGTAATATGCTTTGGAATCAGGTCATGGATATCTCTCTTGATCGCATCCTTTAATTCGTCAATATCGCCGGCAGTCTCTTCCAGGATGCCAGCAAGAACCGGGTAATATACCAGTTCGGTAACCCCTACTTCCTTCGGGTCAACATCTACGATGGAGGTAATGTCAACCATCATGTTGGAAAGGACTTTGATATTTCTTTCTTCATCCTCTCTTTCAATCCACACATAAGGTACTGCCGCATTCTGGATCTGGTCTGCCAGTTCCCTGGTCACCTTCGTGCCAGCCTCGGCAATTACCTCTCCCGTCAGAGGGCTTGCAACGTCTTCTGCAAGAATCTGGCCTGTGATACGGTTCTTAAGCGCCAGCTTCTTATTAAATTTATATCTTCCTACTTTCGCGAGGTCATAACGTCTAGGATCGAAGAACATGCTGGTAATCAGGCTCTCCGCACTGTCTACTGCCAGAGGCTCGCCCGGGCGGATCTTCTTATATAATTCCAGAAGACCTTCCTGATAATTGGTAGCGGCATCTTTCTCGAAACTTGCAAGAATCTTCGGCTCTTCACCGAACACTTCCAGGATCTCCGGATTCGTACCAACACCAAGTGCACGAATCAATACTGTGATCGGCACCTTTCTGGTTCTGTCTACACGTACATAGAAAACGTCATTGGAGTCTGTCTCATATTCCAGCCATGCACCACGGTTCGGGATAACAGTAGCGGAATACAGTTTTTTACCAACTTTATCATGTGAAATTGCATAATAAATACCTGGTGAACGAACGAGCTGACTTACGATTACTCGCTCTGCACCATTAATCACAAATGTTCCGGTTGCAGTCATTAACGGCAGGTCACCCATGAAAATCTCATGCTCGTTAATCTCGTCTGTCTCCTTGTTGTGGAGTCTCACTCTCACTTTCAGCGGTGCTGCATATGTTGCGTCACGCTCTTTGCACTCATCGATCGTATATTTTACTTCATTCTCGCATAAAGTAAAATCTACAAATTCCAGGCTGAGATGACCGCTATAATCGGCGATAGGGGAAATGTCATCAAATACTTCTTTTAATCCTTCATCCAGGAACCACTGATAAGAATCTTTCTGGACTTCGATCAAATTCGGCATCTGAAGCACTTCTTTTTGTCTGGAATAGCTCATACGTGAACTTTTTCCGCTTTTGATAGGACGAATTCTGTTTTTCTCCATATTGACGTTTCACTCCTCGTTTATTTTTTGGCGGGCTTTACGAATGCCCTTAAATATTGAAAATTCCGGCAAAAACCTTCGTATTTTACTGGTTTTTGTGCAATATCATGGCATAACTTTCCACAATAGCGCATTTTTAACTATAGCATAGCGATATTTAGCTTGTCAATACTCAATTTGAACTTTTTTTCAAACTTTTTTCAAAATAACAGGAGGCATCGTGCTCTCTGCACAGTGCCTCCTGCTTTTCATTTTATGTCTGTAGTATCTGCAAACTATTTTACGGTCACTTTTTTAACCTTAGACCAGTCAGAATGTAAATTCATCTGCTCACCATTGTATTTTACTGTCGTATAAGTACGAACTCTTACATAGTAAACTTTTTTAGATTTTAAGTTTTTCACTGTCTTTGTGACAACCGAGTTCTTTGTGATTTTTTTATTCTTCACAGCTTTTACAAAGTTCTTATCTGTAGAATACTGTACCTGATATCCGGTTACTTGTGTCGTCTGTTTGCTCCATTTTACATTAAATCTCTTCTTTGCGGCTTTTAATGATTTTACTTTTACAGATTTCGGAGCAATCTTGAATGTCTTTGTCTTTGTTCCGTTGTAATCACCCTTGAATGTAAGAGTTACTTTGTATTTTCCAACGTTCTTGCAATTACCTGCATATTTTACAGTGTAGCCTTTGATTACTTCGCCTTTTGCGTTCTTAACTGTTACTCGCGGTTTCTGTACTTTGCCATTGTAAATGTATCTTGTATTGGAAAGTGTAATTGACTTCGGAGTGGCCGCTACTTTTGCATCATCTGCATCTTTAGCATCTTTTAACTCTTTCAGTGTGGTCTCTGCTTTCTCAAGTACATCTTTGTTGCTTACCAGTTCTTTCTGTGCATCTGTCAGTGCATCGTAAGCTGCTCTTGCTTCTTTGATCGCATCTTCGGATTCCAGTGTTACATCTCCGATTGCACTGATCTTATCGATCACTGCCGTAACTGCTTCCGGCATGGTTACTGTAACCTTGCAATATGCATTGCAGGCACCTCTTGTATTATCGTTATTATAATAACGTCCAGATACTACATAAGTTCCCGGTTTATCAAAAGATACTTTGAATTTACCATCTTTATCTACTTCAATATCTTCGCGGTAATCTTCATCTGTGACTTTCTCTTCTCCGTCTTTTCCTACAAAGATCATTGTGTACGCACCGTCTTCATTATTACACGGACCATACTGCGGAGTATGCATAGAACTTGTATAACGATATGTCAGTTCTACATCCTGTCCAACTTCTGTTGTAACGTCGTCTGTCTCAATTGCGCTGTAAGGTGTGTAATCCTGTCCCGGTCCATATTCTCCAAAGAAACCATATCCAGGATATCCATATCCTGCGCCCCAGTTTCCGGCTGCCTGATAGAATGTATATTTGTCTCCGTCTTTTGCTTTATACTTTGCACTTACCGTAGGCGCATCAATACCATTTAAGCACCAGAGCTGATCCATTCCCCATCCAAACATATCTGTGATCCATCCGCTGGATCCGATATCTACAGTTGCAAGTTCGTCTGTCATTCCTTTATCTGTTAATGCCTGAAGTAAGATATGAAGCGGTGTGATATAATCCGCATCATCCGGTGCATTTTTAATCTTGTAGGATTGGAAAGACGGTACCTCGTCTTTGTTCATTGTTACTTTCGTATACGGAAGAACAGTTCCGTCATCCTGTTCTGCTCTTACATAGCAGGTAATTGTATTCTTGTCTGATGAATCTGCGTTATCTGCAGCAGATACTGCCATTGGCAGGATAAATGCAAGCATACAGATACTGACTATAGCAGTCATTATTTTGTTTTTAAACTTCATAAATCTTATTTCCTCCCTTTTCTCTTTTCTTTATATATAAAACCTCAGATAAATTCTGAGATATAAGCACAACAACAATAAAAAACCGGCTCCTGAATCACCCAATTCAAAAGCCGGTTATATGCACACACAAGAAAAACATCTGTTTTTCTTCGCACAGCATAACAAATCTTTTATCTAATGTTTCAACTTCGGATTGGGCAAAGTCAAGGATGCAGCACTCCGTGTATCTGACTTAGTCTGTATATTATAATGGTAAAAATTTCATATTATAATTTCCAGACTTCACAGTGACCGTCTCGCGAGGCTTCTCACCTCATTCCACTGCCGGGGGATTTCTTTATCAATCATCCCGGGCGCACTGACCTTTCTTATTCTCTTTTTTATTCATTTCATAATGATACAATATTTTGTTTCATATTTCTACTATTTTGTTTTTACTTTTTTGTAAGATGACCATCCTGAATACAGCTTTGTTGTCTTTCCGTTTATTTTCACAGTTTTGTATGTGCGTACTTTTACATAATACAGCCTCTTAGATTTTAATTTTTTCACTGTTTTCTGCACTGTTGTATTCTTAGATATCGTTATGGTCTTTACTGATTTTTTAAATTTCTTATCCGTTGTATAAGAAAACTGATAACCGGTTGTCTGGGTTTTCTGTCTGCTCCATTTTACTGTAAAGCTTTTCTTTCCGGCTTTCAAAGTTGTGATCTTTGTTCCCTTTGGCACAATCTGAAATGTCTTTGTGACCGTGCCTTTGTAATCACCTTTGAATTTTACAGTCACTTTATAGCTTCCGACATTTTTTCGTCCAGATGCATAGGATACGGTATAGTTACTCGTTGCAACGATCTGTCCTTTGGCATTTTTCGCCTTCACGGTTGGTTTCTGCGACTTTCCGTTGTATGTATAACTCGTTTTGGAAAGTGATACATTTTTGGATAAAATCGCTTCCGGTTCTTTTTCCGATATTCGCAATGAAACACTTGTGATCGGCGCCGTGTAATCGCATCCAGCTTTTCCGTCTTTATTTTGGTATTTCACATATGGAAATGTGATTGTAAGATCCGTATCATCCGGTGTAAGAGATTCTTCTGAGTAGCTGACATATTCTGTCACATCTCTCGTCTTTCCGTTCGTATAGGTCGCAATAACCTGCATACCGGATGGGTCGAATTTTTCTCCTTCTTTATAAGATGTCTTCTTCGGCTGCTTTGTCACTTCCAGTTTACTGATCGTCGCTCCAAGCGCCATCATATGGTTGGAATCATTTCTAAAATACAGTGTTCCATATTCATCCACGATTGGATTACAAAGTGAGTATTGTGCCTGTGCTCCCGAAGGGGTAAATAATGTATATGCCGTATTGTAAGTTTTTCCATTTACTTCTTCTGCCTCGATATCGGCAGACTCTGTCTGTCCCGGTTGATCGGAAATGACACGCAGTCTCCCCGGAGTATAATTGTCAAAGAAATAGACATACACTTTTCCGCTTTCTTTTTCATATGCTTTTGTCAATAGTCCGCTCGTCTGCGGATATCCCTGGGTCGGCACAACGTAAGCTACAGACATTGTTTTTAAATCCAATACTGCAATTCCATGCCCTTTGTATGCACCGAACTGTTCCGAACCGGATACACCTACGTATGCTCTTCCGTTGTAAACAGTCGGCGTAGATGTACTCATTGTAAGTTCCGATCCTTCGCTGTTTGATAATTTGATCCAATGAAGGGAATCTTTGTCAAACGTTCCGTCTTCATTCACAGAAATACGATAGAGATACCCTGATTTTGATGTGAAATAATAATCACCTGTCGGATTATCACCTTCTGTATCTTTCATAATATTACACCTGATATCCCCGGTAAATGGCAATGTCAGATCATCGATCACTCTTCCATTTTTCGGATTCATGGACAGCACATGTGCATATCCACCCTTATATCCACTTTCTCCGTCTTCCGTTCCCTGCAGCAGGAATTTTCCGCTCTCATCCGCGTAAGTTCCCGCCCAATAGTAGCCGCCTTTTCCGGTATGTGTCCAGGTTGCCACTTTCTTTTCATTTGTCTGGGACGGGTCTTCATCCGCTGCCGAAATACATACATAATTCGCTTCTGTTGTCTCTGAATTCCAGAAACCGGTATAAATATATCCGTTTTTATACGTAATCTGGCAGTTCGGCTGTCCACCGAGCGGATCTTCATAAACCCATAGCGATTCCATTGTTTTTGCATTAAATGCCTGGATCGTTCCCTGGCTGAGTCCGACAAAAATCATTCCATCCGCATAAGTCGGTGGCTGGATCGCAAAGGAAGAAGGTCTTACAAGCGCACCTCCGCGTTTCACCAGTTTTCCGGTTATCGTATCCATTTTCAGCAGATTCTTACTGTCGTATGTGTACAGATATCCGTCTACAAGAATCGGATGTCCGCAGTAGCCGTCAAAATCATCTTTATTTGCCCAGTAGAGAACGCTGTCTTCCGCTTTGACCGGTGTCTTCTCATCTAAGACTACGTTATTATTCTCATCCCGGAAACTCGGCCACTGAGAATTCAGATCTTTAATTTCTGTATTTTCCGGCGCTTCTTCCAGTGTGACCGGAACTTTGATATCTTCCTCCACACGGAAATCTGTCACCCTGACTGCCTTGTAACCATTTTTTGTAATCGTATAGGAATACGGTATTCCAGGCATCAGTTCACAGATTCCATTTTCCGTATAAACAGTAGTATGATCCGTCTCATTCTGAATGAAAATATTTGCATCTTCCGGATCTACCTGAAATGTCACCTGAACCGGTTCTTTTTTCTTCACACAGATTGTGTATGTATTCTGCACGGTATCCGGATTCGCATGCGCAACCTGGATTTTTATCTTCTCATCTGCTCCATTTTCAGAAATCGGGACTTCTATATCCGACAGATCAGAATACGTCTTATCGCCAATGACTGCATAATAGCCGCCATCATACCAGTTTTCATTCTCTTCATTCAGGAAACTTCCGGAAAGGTTTACAGATTTCGTTCCTTTTGCAACATTTACCTGATATTCATAAATTTCCCGGTCAAACGCCTCTGCCGTTCCATTTGCATTTACAAATGTAAGATCTCCGGAATCGTTTGATGCTTTCAATGACTTTAAATGCAGAGAACGCCGGATATTCATTTCATAATTCTGGTAATAAGTCACACCGGATACTTCTTTGTAAGTGACGATCGTCACTGTATTTCCATACGCACACGCTTCGATCACATGCCCCAGCACCGTTGCTCCTTTGCTCGTATTTACTGCTGCAATTCTTGTCTGCTCTGTCTGGGTTCCATCGGATTGCTTTGTCCAGACTGCTTTCACCTGATAATCATTTTGCGTATTCGCCTGTACATAAATGGCGCTATTTGCATCCGGTACCGCGTACTGGTACATATGCCGACCAGATTCAAATTCCTGCTCCGGTGTAAACACTTCCCGTCTGCTGCCCATAGCAGCATTGTACATTGCGAATCCCGCAAGTCCGTCTTTTTCTTCCGGTTCTGCGGCGGTCACCGTCATTGTGCCGTCCGCAACCGCCTTCACCTGAAATGTCTCTTTTGCAAAATAGGTATCATCCTTTGATGCAATATAAGAGTAGAAAGCACCCGGAATCAATGCATACGTTCCATCCTCTTCCGGTTCGATCTCTTTATCTTTCGCATCTACAATGACTGCTTTCACGCCATCCGGTGTTTTCAGCGTTACCGGTACTTTTTCAACCAGATTTACTTTGAAATGATAGGTACGCGATTTTCCATTCGTGTGGGCAACTGTCACAGTAACCGAATTTGTGCCTTTGGAAAGATTACAGTTTCCATCTTCCGAAACGGTATCTCCATTTTTTACCGTCACGCTGTAGCCGTCCGTTCCATAGGTTTTCGTTTCTACCGATACTTTACTGCTGACTGTATCTGTCTCATATTCTGTAATATCCGGCTCAAATCCCAGATTCAGCGCACGACCTTTTGCATCTTTCAGCGAAATGTCTGCGGTCGGGACACGTTCAAACGTCACCTGGTATTTCTGCACCTGCACACCACTTGTGCCGGAAGAGTTTTTCACCGTATAACGTGCTTCCAACTGAAGTTTTCCACCAGTCATTCCTTCTTTTACACCGGAAGTGCAATCGTTCTTTTCACTTTCCCACGCAATGGTTTCTCTCTCTGCGGATGGCTCCGAATCCTGCGTGTCTTCCTTTATTTCCCACCAGGAAAGGACTGCTGATGCATTTTCCCTGTCCGGAAGATCCTGGCCACGCTCTGCATAGAGGTATACCTTTTCATTTTTCCCGGCACGGTCGTCCACCTCACAGGTTACGCTGTGCCCATCCGCATCCGTTTCATATGCATATGCTTGTTTTTTTCCATCTGCATCTGTCCGGCTTTTCAGTAATTTCACGTCGCTAAACCATTTCCCGGACGGGAGTTCCGCCTGAATGGTCATACTTTTTGTAATCTTCAACTCTTTTCCGTCTGCGTTTTCATAACTGTTATAACCGCCATCGGATATTTCATAGCTGTATGTTCCGGGTCTTAAACTGATCGTTGTCCCTTTTGCCGTAACGGTGTTGTCATACGCATCTGTAAACTTAAGCGTCAGATTCTTCTGTGTTTTCCCGTCCTGCGTCGCATTTACCGTAATCTTTACGGCTGCCGCACTCAGATATTTTTCATATGCGGCAATTGCATTATTCAATTCTTTTAAAAGAGACGCCGCTACATCCTCTTCGGCATTGCGGTACATTTTTCTTGCATTGTCATATGCCTTTGCACATGCCGGATCTTTCTGCACATGGTTCGTCATCCTCTCGTATTCTGCCATGCGAAAAAGCAGCGCACTTCTGCTTTTTGCATATTCTGTCATCTCAGTAAATTCTACTACCTGAATGTCTTCCGGTGACGCATCCAGATCATAACTGCCGTCGTCGCAGAACACGCAATAGTTTCCCGCTTTCCCTTCTATTTTCTTTACGAAGCTGTCATCTACACTTCTTTCGAATTTGTATCCACTTTTCTGCAAAGCCGTCCAGATAGTATCTCCTGCCTCATACGTTACATATACCGGCAAGATCAGATTCTCATTTTTACCGGATGCTGCCAGAACGAAACTTCCTGCTCTCTTCGCGGTTTCTTCTTTCTGTTCCGTCAAATCTGCCGTCTGCTTTTTTGCACTGTCTGGTTCACTCTGCATTTGACTGTCTTTTGCAGAACTTTCCTGCTCATAACTTTCCTTTGCAAAACTGCTCTTCGTGGTGCTCTCATCCGCCGCATACACAACCGGCCCCGTACTGACGCTTACCATCGTCACACATAGTATTCCCGCAAGTAATCGTTTCCACTGTTTCGTTTTCATGCGCATTCTCCTTCATTCTTATCTCATTTGTTTTTGCTCAAATATTCTCTGGCTATTCTGCTGTACTTTTTGAATCAGCCAGCTCATTTTGCCAGCTTTATCTGTATCTCCAGCACAGATAATGATCCCGGAAACATTTCCATTTACTCCTTCGTTTCTTACAAAGACAAATCACTTTTTCCACATAAGCAAGCATTTCCTTTCTTTCTTTTTCGCTTACGGTATGCCCGCTGAATCTCGCTTTTTGATTAAGGAAATGCATCCGTTCGCTTTCTGCCTGCGCACATGTTTCGTCAGCCTCCGTTGCACCTGCAAAACCTGCCACCGGCACTTCCATGCCACAGACTTTCACCTCGCACAGTTCCATAAGCTTCTGACTGTAGCCATACAGTTCCGCAACTGCTGCCGCTGATTCCATCTTACTGACTTCTATTTCAAAAGAAACTAATTTTTTTCTTCTCTTCCATAAAATGATAACGCTGATTCCCACAATAACAAGCACCAGAATCAGCAGAAACAGCCACAGAAGATGTTTCCCGGTCTGTCCACGGAATACAGGTTTATCATTCGAACTCTTCTCCTGCTGACCGTCCGCTTTTTGCGGCTCGTAGGTCTGTCCGCTTTTCTGATATAATTTTCCTGCTGCTCCGCCTTTTCCGTTTGTGCCTGACAGGATGTCTGATAATTTCTGCTCATCTTCCTTATCTGTATAACCCGGCGTCACTTCAAACGGGATCCAACCAACGCCGTCCAGATAATATTCCGTCCACGCATGCGCCTGTTTTTTCTTAATTTCCACCGGTTGTCCGGCTTTCACATTTCTCATCTCATCTACGGACATATAATAACCTTCCACATAACGCGCCGGTACTCCGAGATAGCGAAGCATCAATGTAGCTGCTGTCGCATAGTGTACATCATATCCATTTTTGGTCTGCTCAAACGTATAGCGCAGAAAATCCTGTTTGCCATTATCTGTTCGTACAGCTTCATTATAATTCAACTGGTTCGCCAAAGTATCCTTCACCAGCTTTAAGATCTCTGTCAGCGAATGTTCTTCCTTTTTTTCATTTTTCAGAAGTTCTTCCATCACGCCGATCGCCGTGTTCGTAAGGCGGAGATCTTTTGCATAGACAAATTTCCGGTATGCCTCTTCCTTCTTAAGATACTGCTGTACTTTTTGCTCCTTCTGGTGTTTTTCAATCCAGACTGCCTGTTTGTACCAGTCCGCCGTACTTCCGGTGTAGTACGGCAGTTTCTCTTTTCCGGTCTGCGCCGGATTTTCTGTATCTCCGATCACATCTTCCGCAAAAGCGGTTCCTGCTTTCAAACCATATGGTAAATACCTGTTTTTCTCGCATGCCGATACATTTTCAACTATCACGGACGCTGTTTTTTTCTTACCGGAAAGTCCAAGTGCCTCGCCCGTTACGTTCTGTCCGTAGAGGCCCGATCTGTGCATCCAGTAAAATAAAGCTTTTCCTTCTTTTCGATCTTTCGCATCCAGTGGCTCCCAGGAACTCCCTGTATAGATTTCCCCGGTCATCTGTCTGAGATAAAGTTTCTGCGGATGCTCCATCGTGACAAGAAGCGCTGTCTTTTTACTCTGTGTCCGCTGTTTTACATCCGTAAGCACACCCTCTGTCAGCGCAGTCTCTCCATGATCGTAACGCATGGCATGTATTTTTCCTGCAAGTTCCAACCTTGCATGTCCGGCATTGAGCGTATCTACACCTGTACGTTCCAGGATTTCTTTTACGATTCCACTCCCTGCGAGGCAGATGCCGGCTATCAGCGCCAACGCACCTGCAAGTGCTATCCTGTTCTTCCAGAATCTTTTTCGTAAACTATCTCCTGCCATACCGGAACGGCACGCAAAATATATGGCAAGAAAGAGTGTTCCTGCAAACAGTCCCCATCTTTTCCGGAAAAATCCGATTCCATATCCTGCCATCCAGATTGTCCAGACCACAAGAAGCATTCCTGTTCTTTTCTTTTTCACAAGAACAAAAAGCAACATTCCGAGAAGTACTGCAAGAAGAACTGCTGCCAGTACACTTCCTGCTTTTCCATGCACCGGATAATCCAGCCAGATTTTCCCTGTCTTTCCTGTGAGAAATGCTCTCCAGACATTTCCCTGTCTGCTGAAACCATTTTTCACAGCCTTTCTCTTTACCAGCGCTGTAAGAAGCAGGATTATGCTGAGCCCTGCGAACCACCAGTTGTCAGAAATGGCTTTCTTATTCTGTTTTTTCTTTGTGATATAAAGTCCTGCCAATATAACATCCTTCCTGCATTTTACACGCTGTTCTTTACAGACTGTTTCTTACAATCTCTTCTTTGTGATCTGTTCTTTATAATTCCATTCTTATCAGATCTTCTCTGTAAGTTCCGGCGCAGTAGATGATCCTGCCCGGTTCCGCAATTCTTCGTTCCGGTTCTCTGGCGCAGAGCACCTTTGTCACCTGCGCTTCCTTCAGCTCATCCGGAAGATTTCCTTCTTCCTGATTTTCCATTCCAAAAACAATCACTTTCGCATATGTATTCTGCGTCTGCTCTTCCACCGGAAATTCTCCTTTTAACATCTGCGCGATCGCCCGCTGCAGTTCTTCCTCTGTTCCGACCGGCATATAACAGCTCTCCTCATTCTGCTGCCATCCAAGTGTAAATGTCTCACCCATTTCCCAGATCATCTGAGCAGCAGATGAAACAACTTCTGCCATCGTATCCATTTCTCCTGCTTCTGCCTGTCCTTCCTTATTCCAGAACAAAAGCAATGTTTTTATTTCCGGAAGGCTCGTCTCTCTTATGATAAGCTGCCCTCTCTTTGATGATAATTTCCAGTGGATCTGCCGCAAGCTGTCACCGGGTGCATAATCGCGGAGCGCATACGTCTCGGTCTGATCGTTTCCTTTCCGGAACGGCGACCATTCTTCGGCATCCTCTGTACTTCCGGCTGCCGGCTCTAAAACTATCTGCGGTACAAATGTATCCGGCAGTACAACCGTTTTTGCCACAGACTGTATCCCGTTCTCTTTACAGCGGACAGCAAGAAAACCAAACCAGTCCATCAGAAAAACTCCGGTTATCTTCATCGTCAGATAACCGCAATAATCTGAGCGAAAGGAAAAACTTTCTTTTGTCTGTTTCTCTGTCACTGTCGGAATCTCAATATCCTGTTCCGTCATTTCTTTCGTCAGCCTGTTTTTCATCTGTACTCTGACAAAACTATGAAATACCGGAAGTTTTCCTCTGTTTTCAACAAAAATATCCACAGACTGTTCTTTTCCTTTTTCGGCAGACGCCGGGCAGAAAATCTCCATTTTCAGATTCTTTCTTATGTACAGATTCAAAGCTGTACTTATAAACGGAATCAGAAACCAGAACACCACGCAATAAAATGCTATGGCACTGTCACGAAAAAATACAACTGTTCCAAGTACCGCCAGCACAAATATCCAGCTGATCATTCCTTTGATCCTTTGTTTTCTCATCGAATCACTGACTCCTTTATCTCCGGTCCCGGAATCTGTTCTGTCAGTTCTTTTAAGACAAACTCCGCAGACTGTTCATGCAGTCTGGCTTTGGCGGAAAGCAACAGTCTATGCACACATACCGGTGCAAAGATTTCCAGCACATCTGCCGGTATCACATAATCCCGTCCTTTGATAAATGCACATGCTTTCGCGCTCCGGCATACTGCAAGCGCCGCTCTCGGACTTAAGCCAAGCTGAATATTTTCCTGTGTTCTCGTCGCTTCAACAAGTTCTGAAATATAATTGTAAATCAGATCATCCACATAGACGTTCTGCACCTCTCCGATCAGTCCGAGAAGTTCCGGAATATCCACTGCCGGCTGTACATCATCCAGCGGATTGGCGTGATGTCTGTCTTTCATCATCTCAATCTGCCCGGCACGATCCGGGTATCCCATTTTCAGTTTCATCAGGAAACGGTCAAGCTGTGCATTCGGCAGTTTCTGAGTACCCGCTGTACCGACCGGATTCTGGGTCGCAAGAACAATAAATGGTTCTTCCAGTTTTCTCGTGACGCCGTCCACTGTCACCTGTTTTTCCTCCATTGCTTCCAGAAGCGCTGCCTGTGTCTTGCTGGACGTACGGTTGATCTCGTCTGCCAGAAGAAGATTTGTCATGATCGCACCCGGTTTATACTGCAATTCTCCTGTCTGCATATCATAAGCAGAAAATCCGACAATATCAGACGGCATCGTGTCCGGTGTAAACTGGATACGCTTATTATCCAGGCCAAGCGCCTTCGCAAATGCTGTCGCAAGTGTTGTTTTTCCGGTTCCCGGCACATCCTCCAACAGCACATGTCCCTGTGCCAGTACTGCGATCAGAACTTTCTCTATGACATCATCTTTTCCGACAATGGCTTTTTTCACTTCTTCCTGTATCTGTACTATTTTATCGTGCATATCTGTTCCTTTCTCCCTGCTATCCTTCTGCATTTTATTTAAAATCAAAAATCCATTTCTTCTCTGTCCGCAATTTCTGTACCGCTTCCAAAGCGATCATTGCCTGATACGTTGCCATCGCACTTCCTTCTTCGTCCGCTTTTTCATGCATATATATGCCATCCTCTTTACGGAACTTTGCAAGCGCGTCCAGCAGTGTGCTTTCTTTTTTCGTAAATGTCTCATCCTTTCCCGGATCTCTTTCTAGTGCGCACAGTGCAAGGATCACCTGGGAAATGGATTCAGAACTTGCAATGTTATCATATAGAAATTCTGCATCGTCAGACTCCTGCGCAGCAAGCCATTTTACTGCTGCATCGATACTTTCTTTCATCTTCTGCGCATCCAGTTTTTCCTTCTTGCATTTGTCTTCTTTATAATAAGGTGCAAGTGCCTGCACCGCCATAGCTGTTATATCTACTTCCGGATCCAGACTGTTGTCGATACAAAAACCACCACTTTCTTTTTGATACTCCAGAAGCTCTGTTATAAACTTCTTTCTAAGCTCCGGCTGCTTTGGATTGTTATAATCTCCGGCATCCAGCATAAGCAATGCATAGCACAGTCCATTTGCGCCCTGGATTCCCGGATCGCCTTTCGTAAAATTCCAGGTTCCGTCCGCAACAAGATCGATCACTTTCCCGGATGCGTTTTTCACTTTTTCCGGATTCCCGTCAAGCGCCAGCATCGTAAGTGCGATCCGGTGATATTCGGTTGCCTTTACTTTACTTAAACCGCCGCCCTGCTCATATGTTTTTTCGACATACTTCTGCAGCCGATTCAAATATGCCGCCTGCACTTTGCTGTCTGCTTTTCCCGAGAATGTCAGCGCAACCGCCGTCCAGTCGCTCGTTCCGTCTCCCGCCGGGAGCGTACTTTCATCCAACAGGACAGATTTTTCTTGTGATTCGTAAAATGTATCCAGACTTTCCGCGCTCTGTGCAATCTGCGATTTCAAATCTTTTTTTACCTGCTTCTCTTCCTTTGCACATCCGGCACTTCCAACAGCAAGTGTAAATGCAAGGATTCCTGCAAGCAGGCGTTTTCCATATTTTCTCATCTTCTTCTCCCTGGCAGAGACTTTTATTCTCTGTGATCTCTTAATTTTCTGTTTCCCCTATTTTGTTTGGCGTATCAGAAATTGTTGGTTTTTTCATTTTCTCACTTTAGTGTATCTGCGGTTGTTTCTTCTTTATCTGTCGGCTGCGTCTTATCCGATGAATCCGGCTTATCTGTGGAACCTGGTTTGTCTGATGAATCTGGCTTATCTGTGGAGCCCGGCTTGTCTGTGGAGCCCGGCTTATCTGTGGAACCTGGTTTGTCTGATGAATCTGGCTTATCTGTGGAACCTGGTCTATCCGGTTTCTCAGAGTTTCCTGTCGCCGGAAGTGTTTCCCGCTTTGTCTCGCCACACCGCTTACATGTATACTCTACATATCCATCTTTCGTCGCTGTAGGCTCCACGCGGGATGTCTCTTTATAACTGTGTCCCTGTTCAATAATCTCGCCGTCTCTCCAAACTGCACAATAACCGGATAATGTTCCTTCTGTTGTCGCTGTCACACCGACGTCTTTTCCATAAGCAACTGTATAGCGGAGCACGATCTTCTCTCCACCGTTTAACTTCCATGCAGACATTGCCTTACCCGGGCAGTAACTTCCGTTTATGAAATACAACCATCCCGAACCTCTTGTGAAATCAAATTCGCTCAGCCGGTCTCTGGAGCCCGGCGAAGTAAACGTAATACCATCACGCTTCAGCAATTTTTCCAGTCGTTCTCCAATCTTACAACCTTTAAATGCATCCGCGCGGGCAATGCTGCTCAGATAAAATTCCTGTTTTACAGAACCGCCGGAATTATAAGCATACCCGTAATCATCCAGCATTTTCAGCACCGCTTCTGCCGCCGTATCTCCGGCTTTTACATCTACCGTTCCTTCTTCTACAACGCCACATTCCACGGTTGTCGCGTCAATAACAACCGAAACGCTTCCGATTTTCTCATCTTTATTATGATACTGGTAGCGAAGCTTATATTCCACATACTTGGAATTGCCGTCTTTGTCCCACGCGAGCACTGTGATCACATGGTCGGAAGTATCGCCCACATTCGGACGTTTAAACTGTAATTCATATTCATATACACCACTGCCGGTCGGATTTGTCACTTCTTTTCCATCCATGATTACACGGATCGCATTCGAATAAATACGTTTTTCTTCCCATGTTTTCGCACTGACTGTAAATGTAAATTCCGATGTATGGATCGTATTTAATCCGTCATCCAGATTTGTCTCTATCAATGGCGGATGCTTTCCTACTGTCGGATTATTTTTATGTGCCTTATCTGCCTCATAATCGACCACTGCCTGCGCCCAGTCACGGTTTCCTTTTTCATCCGTATAGTAAATGGTAATAACATTTTTACCGTGCTTTAATGTTGCCTGATAATCTTTCTGATTTTCTGACTTCAGCCAGGTTCCGTTGCCGGTATCATTCTCATGCTTGTAATTTACTTTTATCTTCGCGTCTACATCAGACTTCGAATAATATGCATAAAAATCCAGCTTATCTTCTGTAAGCTCCGAATAAGTGATTGTCCGGCTGTAAAGATCCGTCACCAGTTTTCCGTCTTTGTTTCCGGTATTATCTCCGTTATCCGGCTTTTTCAGATTATGTTTTCCACTGTCTGCATCATTATCTCCATTCGGATTCTTCCCCGGAACTTTATCGTCCGGTTTGCCATTATCACCCTTTGTCTCCTGGTTTCCTTTCTGTTTCTGCGCTTTTGAACCAGAAGATTTCTTTGTCTTTTTCTGTTTCTTCTGTGTGGCGTTCTCTTTTGACATCTCCTGCGTCTTCGTCCCGGAACCATTTCCGTTCTTCTGCGCTTTGTCATCGGTTCCATTTTTTAACTGTTCTTTTTTCTTACCTGACTGACCGCCGGTTCCGAAATTCGTCTTTAACTTTGTTGTCTTATCCGAAATCGGATTATTCGGTTTCACAGTCCGCCCCGGCAGCATCCACAAAAGTACAACAATCAGAAGAAACGGAAGGATGCCTGTCAACAGTTTTTTTATTCGTTTCTTATCCATTTATTTCTCTCCCAGACTAAATTTTCTTCTGATCCTCATTAGTTTTCGCGTCCACGGTTCTGCTGCCAGATACAGCACAAGCGCCGTGCACACTCCGTGACTGATATCAAAATACAAACTCTGCGCATAGGCAAGTCCGATTGTTTTCCAGTTGATCGGATCTACATATCCGATAATATATTGAAGGTTCATAAACCAGCCATAAGCAATTCCGCAGAAAAATCCGAACACACACAGCCGGACTGGTTTCTTTCTCTTTCCATGTTCATCTGTCTGCACCTGTCCTACTGTACCAAATACACCGATCCGGTACAGAAGTCCGGTCACCAGACCGATCATCCCCCATGAAAACATCTGCCACGGTGTCCACGGTCCCTGCCCGAACAGAAAATTACTCAAAAGCGCCGCAAGCGCACCGGTAAGATATCCTGCTTTCGCACCAAATGCAATCGCCGTGATCATCACGATCGCCGTCACCGGCTTGAAATTCGGAAGTGGTACTATGGAAAATGCTGCTCTTCCCACTACGCACATTGCCGCCATCAGAGCAACCGGCACGAGATCTCTCGCCTGTGCTTTTCTTTTATCAAATGTCAGATAAAACGGTACCGATGTCAGGATCAGAAACAGCACTGCCAGCGCCAGATCTGAATTTTGCATGATCCAGTTCAGGAACGGCTTTCCTGCCTTGCCAGAAAGAAAGGAAGGCGTACGCATCATCCAGGTATATCCGGCAAGCAAAATAAGCAGAAGCAGGCATGTGAAAATCGCTGCTATGTCACTTCTTCGTTTTGTTTTCTGCATACTGGTTCCTCCTTTCCATGATTTATGTTCTCTTTGCTTTTATTTCTTTGCTGGTAATTACAAGACTGCCCTTACAACTTCCTCGCACGTAATCGCCTCCGGAATTTCATTCCCGGCAATCTGGTTTGCCGCTGTTGTGTAGAAACGGTTTCCCGCAAAAAATGCGTGCGGCTCTCCTTCGGAGATCACCTGACCGTCAAACAATAAACCGCATCGATCGGCATAAGCTGCCGCAAATTCCAGATCGTGTGTTACAAGGAGAATCGCAATGCCACCCTGTGTCAGTTTCTTCAGTAAGCCTGCAAGTTTCTTCTTAAGATATGCATCCAGACCTTTTGTTGGCTCATCCAGAAGCAGTATCTTCGCATCCAGAAGCAGTAACTTTCCAAGTGCCGCCCTCTGCATCTCACCTCCGCTTAAGTCATATGGATGCATGGAAATCTTATCTGAAAGCTCCAGAAATTCTGCCATTTCTTTCGCACGTTCTGCATCCTGTCCGGCACTTTCCAGAAGTTCTTCCCATACAGTATCATACTGGAAAAGTACTTGCGGACTTTGCGGGAGCATGGCAATACGTTCTCCCTTTTCCCGGATTACTCTGCCTCGCCGCTCTTTTATAATTCCGGTCAGTATTTTTAATAATGTGCTTTTCCCGGCTCCGTTCCCGCCAAGAAGAGCAAACATTTCTCCTTTATATAAAGACAGATCCAGACTCCTTAAAATGTCCACTCCGCTTCTCTCATACCGGAACCAGACTTCCTTCGCACGCAGGACGATGTGTGAATCTTTTTTATCTGCTTTTCTTGTTCCGCTATATTTCATATCAGACTGTCTATTACATCTGTCAGTCAGCACCTCCACCAGAGCAAGTCTGCCATCCCGGATTGTAAGTGGCAACGGCTTCCCACTGTCATAGATTCCTCTTTTCTTTAATTCCTTAAATATCCGTACTGCTGCCGGAAGTCCTTCATAGATTCTTGATGTATGCTCATCGTTCTCCTCTTCCATTGAAAAGCTCAGCATCTCTGCCAGCTTCTGCGGTGTTTTCAGTGCTTTTTTCTTTCCATTTTCCATCAGAAGGACACGGTCTGCCATCAGAAATACTTCTTCCAGCCGGTGTTCACACAAAAGTACCGCAACACCCAGCTCCCGATTGATCTTGTGAACCATCTGCAATAAATTAGATGCCGCCAGAGGATCCAGCATACTGGTCGGCTCGTCCAGGAGCAGAAGTTCCGGATTCATCACCATCACAGAGGCAAGATTTAACATCTGCTTCTGCCCACCGGACAATTCGCCTGTCTTTCTGTGAAACAATGTCTCCATGCTGAAAAAGCTCGCCATCTCACTCACACGCCGGCGGATCGTCTGTACCGGCAATGCCGCATTTTCCAGTCCAAATGCCAATTCATGCCACACCGTATCCGTCACGATCTGATTGTCCGGATTCTGCTGCACATACCCAATGCGAAATGCACTGATCTGTTCGTCAAACTCCTGCAATGGCTTATTTTTATAATAAATATTTCCTGCAAATTTTCCTGCCGGCTGCATCTGTGGCTTCGCCATCCGCAGAAGTGTTGTCTTTCCACACCCGGATGCCCCGCACACAACAAGAAACTCTCCTTCTCCCATCGAAAAGGTAAGTTCATCTAACGCTTTTTGTTCCGCTTCCGGATAAGTAAAACCTACCCCTTCAAATCGTAAGAGTTCCATGCTTTTTCTTCCTTCCATTGTATCAGTCCCGGGATTCCGAGAAGTATCAAAAATAAAACAAGAAACAAAATATTTGCTTTTTTGCTTCCTCCACTTTGTATCTGCGGGTAAAATTCCATCGTCATACATCCCATGCCCCGAAGTACGAAACAAAAAATCACGATTACACCCACTATGCCTGAAAAGAAAATATCTTTTTGTTCAAACCGGAACAGATGAAATGTTGTTCTTTTTCGCAGTCCGTAACCTCTTGCTTTCATAGAATCCGCCTGCTCCACTACATTTTCCAGGCTCCACCCAAGCAGTACCGTAACTGTCTGCAGTGCGTCCTTTGTCCGTAAAAGTATCTGTTTCCACCCACGCTCTTCTTCCGTTCCTTTTAACATCTTCTGACTGTCACGGATCTCTTTCATTTTTTTAGTCAGATCCGGGATATAATTCCATGCCATTGTAATAAGGAGTGCGCTGGATGGAGCAATTTTCCCAAAAAGATAAAGAAATTTATCATTTGTCATCACTTTCTGATAACAGGCAAACCATAAAATAATCGCCGCCATCGACAAGCCCGATGTCAAACCATACCCAAACGCTTCCAGTGTGATCCACTGATTTCCAAGTTTGAATAACCGTGTCACACCTCTGTGATTCAGAAGCGGATTGACAACCGCTATAAAAAGCACGACTGGAAGCATCCATTTACACCACGAAAATGCACGTCTTCCTTCTATATTATATAGAAAAAACAGTGCACATGCACACGCCAGCACCATTGCCAGCGGATGATGGCAAAGAAAAAACAGTACCATCACTGCCACGAAATATGAAAATAAACATGCCGGGTGTAATTCTTCAAAACTACTCATTCTTTTCCTTCCACTCTTTTGCTTTCTCTTTATCGGTTCCTTTCAGATCAGCACCAAGATCACAACTGTAATTCCATTGCACTTCATCGCCATCTTTTAATGTATATTCACCACAGCTTACTTTTGCATATTTGCCGTTCACACTGTACATCCAACCGCTCCAACGTCCACCGTCCTGTTCATACAGGTTGCCGATTCCCTGAATATAGGCTGTCTTTTTGCCGCCGGAATATTCCATCTGTATTCCTTTGGCATCCTGCACTTCGCAGAGCAGATCAAATACGGAACTGCCCTTTTTCACCTGCATTTTTTCCTTTTTCAGCATGCAGCCATCTTTCGGCAGCACACCTTTCCACTTTTTCTGTTTTGTCAGACCCTTTTTAATCGCCGTATCACAACGGATTTCCACAGATACGTCCATTTTTTCTTCACTGGTCTTTGAAGATCCGGCTCTGTCCGGTGTCTCCTGTGCACATCCTGCCAACAGCAGACAAACGCTCAATATCGCTGTGATTTTCCACAATTTCTGTTTTATTTTTATCATTTTTCCACCTTGTTCTTACTTTTTATCCCCAATATATCTGCCTGCCTCCTCTGCTTACAAACAAACTCATTCAGAATCAGACCTTCTAACCTGTTATAAACTATTATAAATAAGTATAAAAAATAAGCCTCCGTCTTCATGCCTCCGGACTTCTCTTTTATGATCTCCAGATACCTGTATCCTGTCTCGCAGTTCCAACCTACTCACGTCCCTTCTCAAGAATCTCTCGTTCTCAATGGATCTGACGCTTTCGTCCTGATTACAGTAGGGATAAAGTCTGTGGCGGAATCTCACCGCATGTTCCTTGAAAAATATAATAAGCCACTGCAAACTCTGTTCGGGCTTCTGTATTTTCCTGCATCTGTACAGACGACCATTTTCATTCTGTTAATCCATATGAATCTTACTATCCCTGCCTGTGTTTGTCAAGCACACCACAGTTCCTGCCACCGACATTTTTCTACGGCTGCTATGGCCACAGAGACGAGATACGCTCTCGCGAATCTCGCTCTGATTAGCGGTCGTCAAATACACTGCACAAGTGCGTGTATTTTCCTCGTCGCCATAACAAAAAGCAGAAGGACTTCCTGCCCACCGGACAGGCTGCCTTCTGCTTTTTATTATTCCTATATTATGATTCCTCACCCATGCTCACACGCTCAATGTGCATGGCAAGATAACCGATCTCCATATCTTCCAAAGTTACCCGGAGCGCCTTGCTCATATGCTCACAGACAGTCTTCGCCAGTGCATATGATTCTGGAAACTTATACTCTACATAATCATTCATGTTAATTTTCAAAGATTCTCCGTTAAGCGCTCTTGCCACCATATATTTGACATGATTCATAAGACGGTTATAACTCAGTGAAATAATATTAATATGGATACCTTTCTTTTCTTCAATCAGGGATACACACTCTCGCACAGCTCTCGCCATTTGCATCGAAACAGAAACCGACTCCTCTTCCAACGCAGAATGAATATGAAGCGCCACATAGCCGACTTCATCATCATCAATCTCTATATTTTTTTCCTTTTTCAGCATCTCTTTCAGCATGCAGGCAATCTTAAATTCACTGTAAAATAAAGCCTGTATATCTTCCGTCAATGGATTCGATATCTGCTCACCGCGTTTAATTCGCTCTACAGCAAATGCAATATGATCTGCCATCGGGAATAAAATACTTCTGTCTACTTTTCCAAATTGTTCCTCCGCTGCATTCAGAATCTGATTCGCCATTTGAAAATACTCCGGTGCTACACTTTTGATCAAATCTGCCGCGTCACCTTTAGAAGATGTTTCCTGCAGGGAATAAACGGTGCAGGTTTCCGGTTTCTCCATCCGTTCACCGATTTTTCTTCCAAATCCTGCTCCTTTCCCGAGTAGAACATATTCTTTCTGATCATTCAGGTCAATTACGATCACACCATTGTGATTTAACACTTTGCTAATACGATACATGTTTTCCCCACCTTTATCTGCCTTTGACAGATTTCCTTCACTATTCCTAGTCTAACATATATCCTTCATATTCACAAATCTGTTTTCGAAGTTTTAACACCATAGACGGTGCTACGGAAAGTTCATCCACGCCAATTTCCATAAAAGTATCTGTCAATTCCAGATCTGCGCCAAGCTCACCACAGATTCCAACCCATTTTCCATGTTTGTGCGCATTTTCTGTCACCATTCGGATCATACGGATAATTGCCTTGTGATGGGCATTATAAAAATCATCCAGCTTTGCATTCTGACGGTCGATTGCCATCGTATACTGCGTCAGATCATTCGTTCCGATACTGAAGAAATCAACCATCTGCGCCAGTTCGTCGCTGACCATCACTGCTGCCGGTGTTTCAATCATAATTCCCTGTTCCGGAATCTGATATGGAACTCCCTCTTTTGTCAATTCGTTTTCTACTTCTTTTACAATTTTCTGGATTTTGGCAACTTCCTCTTCCGATGTAATCATTGGATACATCACAGACAAGTTCCCATATACCGCTGCGCGAAGAAGTGCACGAAGCTGTGTTTTGAAGATTTCCGGCTGTTTCAGGCAGATACGGATGGCACGATATCCCATTGCCGGGTTTTCTTCTTCACCCAGTCCAAAATAATCCATCTGTTTATCTGCTCCAATGTCCAGTGTACGGATAATCACTTTCTTTCCCGCCATTGTCTGTAATACCTGACGGTATGCACGAAACTGCTCTTCCTCCGTCGGAAAATCTTCTCTTCCCAGATACAAAAACTCACTCCGGAACAGACCAACACCTTCTGCATCATTTTCCAGTACGGAAGGAATATCGCCCACGTTTCCGATATTTGCATACAGATGTACTTTTTTCCCATTTTTCGTACAGGTTTCTTTTCCTTTGTATTTTTGCAGAAGCGCCTCTTTTTCTGCTTCCTCCTGCATCTTTTCCTTTGCAGCCGCACACTGTTCTTCTGTCGGCTCTGTGATAAATGTTCCTGCAAACGCATCCAGGACAGCGGTCATTCCATTTTCCAGTTTATCCAGATCCATTTCTGTTCCGATCATTGCCGGAATATTCATCATTCTCGCAAGAATTGCCGTATGGGAATTGGAAGAGCCATGTACAGTTACAAATCCAAGAATTTTCTCCTTATCCAACTGCACGGTCTCACTCGGCGTAAGATCATCTGCAACAATAATAGATGCTTCCTCTCCTGCTTCCATTCCTATGCTGTTTCCATTTAAATTCTCAACCAGACGATTAGAAATATCTTTGACATCCGCAGCTCTTGCCTGCATGTAATCATCATCCATTGCCGCAAACATCTCTGCAAAATTATCACCTGTCACTGCGACGGCATAAGAAGCACTGACTTTTTCTGTACGGATCATATTGCGGATGGCATCCTGATAATCTTCATCTTCCAGCATCATCTGATGCACTTCAAAAATTGCCGCACTCGCTTCGCCAACCTCACTTAATGCTTTTTCATATAAATGCTGAAGCTGTTCTTTCGATGTTTCAACTGCTTCTTCTACTTTTTTAATCTCCGATTCCGGATCCCCTGCTTTTTCTCTTTTTACCTGTACATCCTGTTTTTTAAGGACTGTAACCGGTCCAAGGGCAATGCCCTTGAATACCGGTTTTCCTTTATATTCCTGTGCCATAGTTTTTACCTCAACGATATTTTCCACTCTTTTGCATTCTGCAAACTTTTACAGATTTGCCTCCAAAAATGCTTTGATTCCATCTGCTGCCGCTTCTTCATCCGGTCCTTCTGCTGTCACACGTACTTCCTGTCCGCATTTGATTCCCAGTGCCATTAAAGCCATCAATCTTGTAACTTCTGCAGATTTTTCATCTTTGTAAATCGTAATCTTACTTTCGTATTTTTTTGCCTCTTTCGCAAGCATTCCTGCCGGTCTTGCATGGATTCCCTGTTCATCTTTTACTGTGTACATAAATTCTTTCATTTGTTTAATCTCCTTTTTTCATTTTTCTTTATATAATGTTGGATCCTCCAACGGGTTTCTTAATATCTGTCTATTGCAAATAATGGTTCTCCTGCTTTGATCTCGCCTTCTGCCAGAAGTCTTACTTTATCACTGTCTTCCAGTTCTGTACAAAGGACCGGCGAACACAGAGACGGGGCATGTGCTTTCAGAAAATCAATATCAATTTCCATCAGTTTTTCGCCCTTTTTCACTTTCTGTCCATTTTCTACAAATACCTGGAAGCCTTCACCGTTCAGACTTACTGTATCAATTCCGATATGAAGCAATAAAGATAAGCCACTGTCAGTTAAAAATCCAATTGCATGTTTCGTATCAAATACAAACACGACTTCTCCGTCCTCCGGCGCAACAATCTGTGCATTTTCCGGTGTCACAACTGCTCCATCTCCCATCATGCGTCCGGCAAATCCTTCATCCGGTGCAGTAGACAGGTCGGCTGCCAGACCTGTGATCGGACTGGACACGATAATTGTCTCTTTTACTTCTTTTGTTTCATTTTCTGCAGTTGTATTTTCTTCTTTTGTTACAGCAACTTCTTCTGCCTGCGGAACGATTTCCTCGTCCGGTGCTGTTTCTAAATAGTCTTCAAAGTTTGACTTGATTACTGTAACTTTCGGTCCGTAAATGATCTGCACTCCATTTCCTTTATGAACCACTCCGGAAGCTCCTGTCGCTTTCAAAATACTATCCTGTACAAGTTCCGGTTTGTTAACTGTGCAGCGAAGTCTTGTCGCACAGCAGTCTACGTCAGAAATATTTTTCTTTCCACCAAGTCCTACAAGAATTCCTTCTGACACTGCATCCTCTGGATTTGTTGCTGCACCTTCTTTTCTTGCGTTGACATCTGCTCTCGTATAAAGCTTTACTTCTTCCACATCGTCACGTCCCGGTGTTTTCAAATCCATTTTCTTGATCAGAAAACTAAACAAGAAATAATAAACGATAAAATATCCAACTCCGACGATCACGATCCAGATCCAGTTTGTCTTTTCATTTCCCTGTAAAATTCCAAACAGGAACATATCGATCAGTCCACCGGAGAATGTCATTCCGACACCGACTTTAAAGACGTGCATCAGCATATAAGCAAGTCCTGCGAATACGCAGTGAATTCCATACAGCACCGGTGCGACAAATAAAAATGTAAATTCCAGCGGCTCTGTAATTCCAGTCAGCATAGAAGTCAATGCTGCGGATAATAATAAACCTGCAACTGCCTTCTTCTTTTCCGGTTTTGCTGTCTTATATAATGCAAGCGCGGCTCCCGGCAATCCAAAGATCATAAGCGGGAATTTTCCACTCATAAATCTTGTCGCAGATACTGCAAAATGTTTTACAGACGGATCTGCAAGCTGTGCAAAGAAAATATTCTGTGCACCTTCGATGGTTTTTCCAGCCACCTCTAATGTTCCGCCTACACCAGTCTGCCAGAATGGAAGGTAGAATACGTGATGCAATCCAAACGGGATCAGCAGACGCTCCATAAATCCGTAAACCCATGTTCCTGCATATCCGGATTTCAAAACAAGATCTCCGATGTGATAAATGCCAGACTGGATCACCGGCCATACAAAGAACATTAAAATTCCGACTCCTACATAGACCAGACCGGAAATGATCGGTACAAATCTCGTTCCGCCAAAGAATGATAACACCTGCGGAAGTTCGATCTTATAGAAGCGGTTATGCAGCGCCGCAACTCCAAGCCCTACGATAATTCCACCGAACACACCCATCTGCAGGGAAGTGATTCCACATACATCTGCAACTGCTCCTTCTAACATCGCGTCTGCTCCACCGTTTGCCGTAATCAGCGCCCCAATGGAAGCGTGCATGATAAAAAATGAGATTACAGATGCAAGTGCTGCAACTTCTTTCTCTTTCTTTGCCATACCGATTGCAACACCCATTGCAAAAATCACCGGCAGATTCGTGAAAATAATATTTCCGGCTGCACTCATAACCTGCAAAATCAAGTTCAGCACCGTACCCGGTCCCATAATCTTCATCAGTCCATACGTTTTCAACATTGTTTCATTGGTGAACGATCCACCAAGCCCGAGCAGCAGTCCCGCTACCGGAAGAATTGCGATCGGAAGCATGAAGGATCTTCCGACTCTCTGCAAAACTCCGAAAATTTTGTCTTTCATAGTTTTTCTTCTCCTTTAGTTTCTTGTTATAGTGTATCCGTTTTTAACATTTATATAGGAGAATTCTCCGCTTCGCGCGAGTAGGCATCTTTTCAGAGAGGTTTATGCGAGAAAAACAAAGTTTCATATATACAGCAAAAAAAAGACATTACCCCTACATAAATATCAAAATACTTATGCACGGTTAATGCCTGCTTACTCAGTTACACACCATGTATGCCATATTTATAACATATCAAAAAAAGAAAGTCAAGATGTAAATTTTATAGAAATCACATACAAAATTTACATCCTGACTCACCTTTGTTGTGCTGCGCACAGCTTTGGCGTGCTCATAATTTGTGGTATCCAGCTTCTTCTCTGTTTTCTTTACAGATAGTTCATAAGAAGTCGCCTCCTGCCAGGAACGGCAGCGGATGTAAAGGACTTAACCGGCGTCGACTTTCTGCCATAAAATTGGCGCTGTCCCTCAGCCTTACAGTTGAAACTGACACTCCGGTCATCGGCAGGTATATGTCAATTATAGCAACACAGCACGGCCTTGAAAAGTAAAGAAAGCCGGAATATGAATTTTATAGAAATCACATACAAAATTCACATCCCGGCTGACTACCGTTATTTGTTCTTATTTACTACAGTTTTATTTACCATAGTAGCATTTCAGATACATTTCTTTGATTTCTTTCATCAGTGGATATCTTGGGTTAGCTGCTGTACACTGATCGTTAAATGCCTGCTCTGTCATCTCATCTAATGTATCAAGGAAGTATTTCTCATCAATACCATAGTCTTTGATCGTCTTCTTGATACCGATCTTCTCTTTGAGTACTTCCAGTTTTGCAAGGAAGTTTTCAAATACTTCTTCATCTGTATTTCCCTGGCATCCTGCGAAACGTCCAAGCTCTGCATAGCGGGCAAGTGCGTGTGGATACTGGTACTGAGAAAATGTTCCCATCTTTGTCGGTACTTCTGCTGCATTATATCGCATAACTTCTGTTAAAATAACTGCGTTTGCAACACCGTGTGGCAGATGGTGGAACGCTCCTAATTTATGAGCCATTGAGTGGTTCAGTCCAAGGAATGCATTTGCAAATGCCATACCAGCCATGCAGGAAGCATTTGCCATATGTTCTCTTGCAATCGGATCATTTGCTCCGTTTTCATAAGCAGATGGCAGGTTTTCAAATACCATTTTCACTGCTTTCATAGCAAGACCATCAGTGTAATCTGTTGCCATGATAGATACATATGCCTCGATCGCATGTGTCATAACATCAATACCGGATGCACTTGTCAGTCCTTTTGGAGCTGTCATTGCATTGTCAACATCTACGATTGCCATATTCGGAAGCAGTTCGTAGTCAGCGATCGGCCATTTTACACCAGTCTCTGCATCTGTGATGATCGCGAAAGGTGTCACCTCAGATCCTGTTCCAGAAGATGTAGGAATTGCTACGAAATATGCCTTCTCTCCCATTTTCGGGAATGTAAATACTCTCTTACGGATATCCATGAAATCCATTGCCATGTCTTCAAAGTTTGCTTCCGGATGTTCATACATCACCCACATAATCTTTCCAGCATCCATTGCAGATCCACCACCGAGTGCGATGATTGTATCCGGCTCAAATGCGCGCATCTGGTCTGCACCTTTCTGTGCACACTGTAATGTCGGATCCGGTGCTACTTCATAGAAGCATGTGTGCTGAATTCCCATCTCATCCAGTTTCTCTTCAATCGGTTTTACATATCCATTTTTATATAAGAAGCTGTCGGTTACGATAAATGCTTTTTTCTTATGCATTACGGTTCCAAGTTCATCCAGTGCTACCGGCATACAGCCTTTCTTAAAGTATACTTTCTCAGGTGTTCTGAACCACAGCATGTTCTCTCTCCTCTCAGCTACCGTCTTAATGTTGATCAAATGTTTTACGCCTACGTTCTCTGATACAGAGTTTCCACCCCATGAACCACATCCAAGTGTGAGGGACGGAGCAAGTTTGAAGTTGTACAGATCACCGATTCCACCGTGTGAAGATGGTGTATTAATAAGGATTCGGCATGTCTTCATTGCTGCTGCATGCTTTGCAATCTTCTCTGTCTGTGCCGGATGCACATATAAAGAAGCTGTATGTCCATATCCACCGTCAGCTACAAGCTGAGCTGCTTTTCCAAGTGCCTCATCAAATGTCTTTGCTCTGTACATTGCGAGTACCGGAGATAATTTCTCGTGTGCAAATTCTTCTGAAATATCAACGGATTCTACTTCACCGATCAGGATCTTTGTATTTTCCGGAACTTTTACACCTGCCAGTTTTGCAATCTCGTAAGCAGACTTTCCAGGGATCTTATTGTTCAATGCGCCGTTGATGATGATTGTCTTACGAACTTTATCAAGCTCTTCGCCTGGTTTCAGGAAATAACATCCACGGTATGCAAATTCTTTCTTTACTTCATCATAAATGCTGTCCAGTACAGTTACAGACTGCTCAGATGCACAGATCATACCATTATCAAATGTCTTAGAATGAATGATGGAGTTTACTGCCATCCTCACATCTGCTGTGTCATCAATAATAACCGGTGTATTACCAGCTCCAACTCCGAGTGCCGGTTTGCCGGAAGAATATGCTGCTTTTACCATTCCAGGTCCGCCGGTTGCAAGAATAATATCTGCATCTCTCATAACGGTATTCGTCAGCTCCAGTGAAGGTGTATCGATCCATCCGATGATTCCTTCCGGTGCTCCTGCTTTCACTGCCGCATCCAGAACAACTTTTGCTGCTGCAATTGTAGATGCCTTAGCTGCCGGATGTGGACTAATAATGATTGCATTTCTTGTCTTCAAGCAGATCAGCGTTTTGAAAATTGCTGTTGATGTCGGGTTTGTTGTAGGAATAACTGCCGCAACCAGTCCGATTGGTTCTGCAATCTTCTTAATTCCATATGCTTTATCTTCTTCGATCACGCCACAGGTTTTTGTATTCTTGTATGCGTTATAAATATATTCTGCTGCGTAATGGTTTTTAATAACCTTATCTTCAACGATTCCACGACCTGTTTCTTCGACTGCCTGTTTTGCAAGAGGGATACGCATCTTATTGGCTGCCATTGCTGCTTCGAAGAAAATCTTATCAACTTGTTCCTGCGTGTATGTAGCAAAGATCTTCTGTGCTTCTCTCATCGCTTTCATTTTTGCTTCAAGAGTTTCCACGCTATCAATGATTGTTGGTACTGTCTCTTTTTTCTTTGCCATCTTCTGATCCTCCTGTAAATGGTATATGTGATTTCTTTCTATGTTTCATACTATACATGCTCGTTAATATTTTGTCAATTACTTTTGGTATTTTTTTAACATATTTGTTAATTTTTAAACAATCGCTTTGAAAAGTAATAATTTTCAGGAGGATTTTTGTATATATTTACCACACTATCAATGCGGTGTAATAAAGTGGCTATCATTATTTGATCTTCTCATAAAGAAGTGCTTCCAATTCTTCGTAAGATTCTGTCCGGTTGATTTCATCTCTTAATTTGGATGAGCCTTTCATTCCTTTCGTATACCAAGCAACGTGTTTTCGCATCTCGCGGATACCGATAAAGTCACCCTTGTACTCCATCTGAAGTCTCGCATGTCTTAGCATTGTCTCGCGAATCACTTCCGGCGAAGGACGTTCCGGCAGTTTTCCAGTCTTTTCGTATTCCAGAAGTTCTCTGAAAATCCATGGATTTCCCTGGGCGCCTCGTCCGATCATTACGCCATCACAGCCGGTTTCTTCCCGCATCCGGATTGCCTGCTCTCCGGTTGTCACATCACCGTTTCCGATAACCGGAATAGACACTGCTGCTTTAACCTGTCTTATAATATCCCAGTCTGCTTTTCCGGAATAATACTGTTCCCTGGTGCGGCCATGGACTGCCACAGCTGCTACGCCGCAGCTTTCTGCCATTTTTGCAAACTCAACGGCATTAATGTTCTGGTCATTAAAGCCTTTACGGAATTTTACAGTCACCGGCTTTTTCACTGCCTTTACCATAGCAGTAAGCACTTTTTCTGCCTGGGCCGGATCTTTCATCAGGGCAGAACCTTCGTGATTGTTGACGATCTTTGGCACCGGGCATCCCATATTTACATCAATGGCAACATAGGGCCCGTCCTCGATCCGGGCTGCGATCGCTGCCATGATCTCCGGATCGGAGCCAAACAGCTGTACAGAAACAGGACCTTCTGCCGGATCCACTGCCAGAAGTTCTTTTGTGTTTTTGTTTTTGTATAAAATAGCCTTGGCACTGACCATTTCTGTCACTGACATGCCTGCACCCTGTTCCCTGCATAAAAGGCGGAAAGGCAGATCTGTCACACCTGCCATAGGTGCCAGAAATACGTTGTTATCTAAAAGGGTATCACCGATCTTAAACTTCATCTGTTTCTCCCTTATCGTCGCCTTCCTGGTCCTCTTTTTCCTCTTCCCAGTCTACATTTTCCCCTAAAAAGAAGGTTCTGTAATAAAGCTCCAACGCTTCCAGAAGCTCTTTCTTTGTCTCCTGGTACTCCTTGATCTTTAATACACTTCCGATCTCATCAAAGAGATAATCTCCCTCTTCAGAGATGACCTGAAAATCCAGATTTCCCTTTTCATCGTATTCCATAGTAAGGATACCGCCTACATCTTCTGTAAAAAGAACGCACATAATGTGCAGTTCATCTTTTACAGACTGAGGCAGGGACTGGAATTCCTCGTTGAAATAGTATTTCTGCTCATAGGAATTGGCTCCGCAGAGCACTACTTTATCTGTCATATTTTCTTTCCTTTCTATACATCACCCCACCACACTCACAAATCCGCACTGACGTGCTCTACTGCCTGTTTACGCAGGCGGTTTGTTCGTTAATGGCTTATGAAACACATGAAAGTCCGCTGCACCGGCAGATGCCGGTAACGGCGGACTTTGTATTCTTATCATACAACTGGCAGACCAGACATTTATTATCTTGCCAGCAGCTTTGCGATCTCGTACTGCTCTTCAGGAATATCCTTCTTCATATTCAGTGCTTCCTGAATATCGTAATCTACAAACTCACCATGCTTGTAAGCTACCAGACGGTTGCTCTTTCCTTCTGCTAACAGTTCTGCCGCTCTTGCACCCATAATAGATGCGTATACACGGTCCTTACAGGTAGGTGTACCGCCACGCTGCATGTGGCCTAAAATGGTAGCACGGGTCTCGATACCGGTTGCTGCTTCAATACGCTTTGCCATGGAACCGGAATGTCCGATGCCCTCTGCATTGATGATGATGTTATGTTTCTTACCTCTCTTACGGTTTTCGATAATACGGTTGATAAGAGCCTGCTCGTCGCCGTCATAGCGCTCCGGAAGAAGAATATCCTCGGCCCCGTTTGCAATACCGCACCATAACGCGATATAACCTGCATTACGGCCCATAACCTCAACGATACTGCAGCGTTCGTGGGAGGTAGATGTATCACGGATCTTATCAATGGCTTCCATAGCTGTGTTTACAGCTGTATCAAAGCCGATGGTATAATCCGTGCATGCAATATCCAGGTCAATGGTTCCAGGAAGTCCGATGGTGTTGATGCCCAGTGCAGAAAGTTTCCCTGCACCACGGAAAGATCCGTCACCGCCGATGACTACGATACCGTCAATGTTATGCTTGCGGCAGATCTCTGCGCCTCTCTCCTGTCCTTCCGGTTTTGTAAATTCCATACATCTTGCTGTATAAAGAATGGTACCGCCCCGGTTAATGATATCAGATACACTGGTAGTATCCATATCCACGATCTCTTCATCCAAAAGTCCGGCATATCCTCTCATAATACCTTTTACTTTCAGGCCCTTATTGATCGCGCCTCTTACAACCGCACGAATGGCCGCGTTCATTCCAGGAGCATCACCTCCGCTGGTTAATACTCCAATGGTCTTTACTGACTTTGCCATACCAATCTACCTCCTTGTTTTAAGCACATCTCCAGGTCTGATGTGCGTTGCTTCTGTTCTTAAATAAATACACAACGCTATTCTAATTCATTTTCCCAGATTAATCAAGTTTTTTTCTACAAGCTTGACATTTTTTTCACCAAGTCCTTTTCCCAGCTCTTCCAAAAGCCCTGGCGTGACCTGTACATTCCAGTTGGCCGGAAGGACTTTCTTGGCCCTCTCCTTCTGGAGATAAATGACCACCCTGTCCTTTCCCTCGCTGGACTTCAGCTGGGAAAGCAGCTTCTGTTCGCTTTCCCGGTAGGCTTCCTTATCCGCAAACTGGACCCACAGTTCCTTGGGCGTGTCCTCAAAGGGCACCACCTGTTCACACACCAGCTTTCCCACCGGGTCATCGCCAACGGAAACCCTGCCGCGGATAAAAAGCTTGGCGTCCTCGGTAAACAGTTCACGGTTGGCCTCATAATCCTTTGGGAACACGATTACTTCCACGGACCCCATAAGGTCTTCCAGGGTAATGAACGCCATCAGCTGGTTGGTCCTGGTGGTCTTCACTGTCTTTCCGGCAACCATTCCCCCTATAATGACCCTGCTCCCGTCCTGGACCCCTGCTTTTTCCGTCTCCTCATCCACCATGAAATCAGCTGACGTGGCGGTTATGTTCCTGCGCCAGGCATCCTCATAGTCATCCAGGGGATGGCCGCTGATGTACACGCCCAGGATATCCTTCTCAAAAGCAAGCAGCTCCTCTTTGGAGTATTCCCCCACATCGGGAAAGGTAATCTGAAACTCGTCCCTGGCCTCATCGCCGGCAATGTCAAACAGGCCTGAGAACATGAGGACGGATGCGGTTATCAGCGTGCCGAAAAAGAGCAGTGCGTTGACGCCC
>OGZE01000381.1_pt1 | contig 34333 bp, 45 predicted proteins | sample 1576731 | NCBI WGS metagenome assembly OGZE01 (sample SAMEA3541503, study PRJEB24748) | human gut metagenome | biome: human gut; feature: human-associated habitat; material: faeces | place: China | collected 2012 | reverse complement strand
AACGTGAGCAAGGATTTCTACTCCATTTTCTAACGCTACTTTAAACATTGCATTTGGTAATGTTTCAAGTACCGTTGCTTCTACTTCAAGAACGTCATCTTTCTTTGCCATAGGTTTTCAACTCCCTTAAATTAAAGTTTTGTTAAGATTTCATACCCGTCATCAGTAATGACAATCGTATGTTCATAATGAGCCGCTAAAGAGCGGTCTTTTGTTACAACTGTCCAATCATCTTGTAATACTTCCGTTTCACATCCACCTAGATGTGCCATCGGTTCGATTGCAAGTGTCATACCTGCTTTAAGTCTTGGACCACGACCAGCTTGACCATAATTAGGAACAGCAGGATCTTCATGTACCTCAGTACCAATCCCATGCCCTGTATAATCTAACGGTGTAGTACATCCATGATCTTCAAGGTATACTTGCACAGCGTGAGAAATATCTGATAAGCGATTACCAGGTTTAACCTGTTCTAATCCAGCGTATAATGAAGCTTCACAAACTTCCATCAGCCGTTTAGCTTCATCGCTGATTTTACCGACTGCATAAGTCCACGCGCTATCTCCGTGATATCCTTTATAACAAGCCCCAACATCAACTGAAATGATGTCACCTTCTTCTAATTTTCGATCACTAGGAATTCCATGTACGACTACTTCATTAATTGAAGTACAAACACTGTTTGGAAATCCATATAAGTGAAGAAATGAAGGAGTTGCATTATTATCACGAATCACTTTTTCGCAAATCTCATCAATTTGTTTTGTCGTAATTCCTGGGACAATAACTTCTTTAAGCTTTTCATGCACTAATGCAACAATTCTTCCAGCTTCAGCCATCAATTCAATTTCTCTACGGTCTTTAGTAACAATCATTATTTAACCTCCAGGCTAGCTTTGATATCCTTAAAGACGTCTTCCATAGATTGATCACCATTTATATTAGTGATTTGTCCTTTCATTGTATAATAATCAATTAAAGGACTTGTTTGTTTTTCATAAGTATCCAGTCTGACTTTTACAGCATCTTCGCTTTCATCAGGCCGTTGATACAACTCACCACCACAAACATCACATACCCCTTCAACTTTAGGTGGATTATATTCGATGTGGTAACTTGCACCACATTCTTTACAAGTTCTTCTTCCAGAAAGTCTTGGTACTAAACGATCTAATTCGATATCTAAATTGATTACGGCATCAATTTCAAATCCAAATTCTTTAGCAATACTTTCTAACTCACGAGCTTGAATAATAGTACGAGGGAAACCATCAAGAATAAATCCATTTGGAAATTCATTTTCTTGAAGATATTCTCTAACCATTTGAATAGTATAATCATCAGGAACTAAGTGACCAAATTGCATGAAGTATTTTGCAATAACTCCATATTTAGTTTGCTCCTTAAGTGCTTTTCTAAAAATGTCTCCTGTTGAAATGTGAGTAAGTCCATACTCTTTCACTAAATTAGCTGCTTGAGTACCTTTTCCCGCTCCAGGTGGCCCCATTAGAATAATGTTCATATAATTGCCCCTTCTTTCTTATACTATCGACGAATATAACCGTGATATTCTTTTCTTGTAATATGAGTTTTAATTTGTTTTACAGTTTCTAGTGCAACCCCAGTAACGATGATTAAACCTGTACCACCAAGTGATAAAGATGCGTTTGCTGTTTGTGACCAGATAACTGGTGTAATAATTGGAATTGCTGCAATGATACATAACGATAATGATCCTACCACAGTTACTCTGTTTAAAATTGTCTTAATGTGTTTCATTGTATCAACTCCAGTTCTAACTCCCGGAATTGCTCCACCGTTTTTCTTTAAATCATCACTGATTTTTTCAGCATCAATTTGTAAGTTAGAATAGAAGAATGTAAATCCAATAATCATCAAGATATATAAGACGAATCCAACTGGTTCTTGATAATTAAAGATTGTATTGATCCATTTAGTAACATCGCTAGTTTCCATAAAACTAACTACTGTTCTTGGTGCTGCTAATACTGATGAAGCAAAGATAACTGGAATAACCCCTGAACTATTAATTTTAATAGGCATATGAGTTTGATCTTTAGTTCTCATTGTTGTATTAGAGCTTGTTGCATAAATTATTGGTATTTTTCTAACGGCACCTTCATTGAAAACAACAAAGATCACGATTGAAAGATAAACTACCACAAATAATGCATACCAGGCAATTCCAAGCCACATATCCCCAGCTTTACCAGAAGTATCAACTAAGTTGTTGAAAGTTGAAATAAAACTGCTCGGTAAGTTTGAAACAATCCCAGTGAAGATTAATAATGATACCCCATTACCAATCCCTTTATTTGTAATTTGATCCCCTAACCATACTGCTAACATACTACCTGCCATCATAATTAAGACAACATAGATATATGTCCAGATACTAGAATCTGCAAGAATCTTGTATCCATTATCGAAAGCGTAAGTTAATACGCCACCTTGTAATGCTGCTAAGAATAATGTTACATATCTTGTAACCCGGTCTTTTTTCTTTTTACCGGTATTACCTTCTTTACGCCATTGGCTCAATGCCGGAATAACATCCATTGACAATAATTCAATAATGATTGAAGAAGTGATGTAAGGTGAAACTCCTAGCGAGAATAGAGAGAATCTCTCTAATGTTCCCCCACCTAGTAAGTTCATAATCCCAAAAATCCCATTAGTGGCATCACTAGAACTTAATGCTCCAGTGTTGACACTCGGAATAGTAATTGCAGCTCCCAGACGATAAACAAATAGAATCCCCAGAGTGAAAATTACTTTTTGACGAAGTTCACCTTTTTTGAAAACATTTTTCAAAAACGTAAACATCTTAAATCACCTCAGTTTTTCCACCTGCAGCTTCAATAGCAGCAACAGCTGATTTAGAGAATTTTGCAGCTTGAACAGTTAATTTCTTTTCAATAGCTCCATTTCCTAATACTTTAACACCATCTAATTCTTTTTTGATGATTCCTGCTTCTTTTAACGCAGCAGCGTTAACTGTTGCACCATCTTCAAATTTATTTAAAGTTTCAAGATTTACAATAGCATATTCTTTACGATTAATATTTGTAAATCCTCTTTTTGGTAATCTCATGAATAATGGAGTTTGTCCACCTTCGAATCCTGGTTTTTTACCTCCACCAGATCTAGCTCCTTGACCTTTTTGACCTCTACCTGCTGTTTTACCATTTCCTGAACTTGTACCACGTCCAACACGTTTTCTTGCTTTACGAGCACCTTCAGTATATTGTAATTCGTGAAGTTTCATTGTTACACCTCCTACTATTTTTCTTCTACTGTTACTAGGTGTCCAACTACTCTAATCATACCTTGAGTAGTAGGGTTAATTTCTAATTCAACAGTTTTATTAATTTTAGTTAAACCTAAAGCTTTAAGAGTCTTTTTTTGGTTTGGTAAGCAACCAATTGGACTCTTTTTAAGTGTAATACTTACTTTTGCCATTTTGTTTGCCTCCTATCCAAAAATTTCGTCTACTGTTTTTTCTCTTAATTCAGCAACTTCATTAACTGTTTTTAATGAAGCTAATCCTTGCATTGTTGCTCTTACCATATTGATTGGAGTTCTAGAACCAATACATTTAGATAAGATATCACGGTAACCTGCTAATTCGACAACGGCACGAACAGGACCACCTGCGATAATTCCAGTACCTTGAGATGCTGGTTTAATAAATACGTTTCCTGATCCGTAAACACCGTTTACTTCATGAGGAATAGTACCATGTACAGAAGGTACTTTGATAACATTACGTTTAGCATTTTCACATGCTTTTCTAATTGCATCAGGTACTTCGTTAGCTTTACCAGTACCAAATCCAACTCTACCTTTTCTATCTCCAATAACAACTAAAGCAGCAAAACGCATTCTACGTCCACCTTTTACTACTTTTGTTACACGGTTAATAGTAACAACACGTTCTTCAAATTCTTTTTCTTCTCTTCTTGGTGCTCTTCTTTGACCATTTCTTCTTGGTTTTCTTTCACCATTGTTAGTTCTTGGTTTACGTTGTTCCATATTGACCTCCTTCTAGAATTCTAATCCAGCTTCTCTAGCAGCTTCTGCTAATGCTTTTACACGACCATGATAAATATATCCACCACGATCAAATACTACATTTTTAATTTCTTTTGCAATTGCTCTTTCAGCAATTTCTTTACCTACTGCAGTTGCAGCAGCGATGTTAGAACCGTTTTCTAATTTCATATCAACACTAGATGCACTTGCTAAAGTAACACCGTTAACATCATCAATAACTTGCGCATGAATATGAGCATTTGAACGGAAAACATTTAAACGTGGACATTCTGGAGTTCCACTAATTTTTCTACGAACTCTAGCATGACGTTTTAAACGTACATCATTACGAGATTGTAATTTAGCCATAAAGATAGCTCCTTTCTTACTCTTAAACTACTTCTTACCAGCAGTTTTTCCTTCTTTTCTGATGATTCTTTCATCACTATATTTAATCCCTTTTCCTTTATAAGGTTCAGGTTTTTTCTTAGATCTAATTAATGCAGCCATTTGACCAACACGTTCTTTATCAATTCCAGAAACTACGATAGTATTTGGATTTGGAGTTTCAACTTTAACTCCTTCTTCAGCTTCGATTTCAACTTGATGAGAGAAACCGATATTTAATACTAATGTATTTCCTTTCATTTGACCACGGTACCCAATACCAACGATTTCTAATGTTTTAGAGTATCCATTGTGAACACCTTCGATCATGTTAGCAAGTAAAGCTCTTGTTGTACCATGTAATTGTTTTACATGTTTTTCTTCACTACTTCTTACTACAGTAATTTCATTACCTTCTTGTTTGAATGAAATTGCTGGAGAAAATTGTTTCACTAAAGTCCCTTTTGATCCAGTAACTGTTGCTGTATTATCATCAGCGATTTCAACAGTTACTCCTTCAGGTACAGTGATAATTTTATTACCGATACGAGACATCAGTTATACCTCCTGTATAATTTTTTTATTACCAGATATATGCTAATACTTCTCCACCAACTTGTTTAGCTCTAGCTTCTTTATCAGTCATTAAACCTTGTGAAGTTGATAGAATAACAATACCTAAACCATTTAATACTCTAGGAATTTCGTTTACTTTTGCATATACACGTAATCCTGGTTTAGAAATTCTTTTTAAATCAGTGATTACTTTATCTTTTCCTCTATATTTTAAAGTGATAATAATGTTTGATTCAGCACCTTCGCCTTCAACTTTATATCCTTTAATGAACCCTTCATTTTTTAAGATTTCAGCAATTCCAACTTTTAATGTTGAAGTAGGAATACTTACTTCTTCTTTTAACGTATTATTTGCGTTACGGATTCTTGTTAACATATCTGCAATTGGATCTGTCATTACCATTTGCGCGTCCTCCTTCCAATACGGATTATTTTATAATTACCAACTTGCTTTTTTTACACCAGGAATTTCACCTTTGTAAGCTAATTCACGGAAGCAAATTCTGCAAAGTTTGAACTTTCTAATTACTGAATGTGGTCTACCACAACGTTCACAACGTGTGTATTCACGTACTTTATATTTTTGAGGACGTTGTTGTTTCACTTTCATTGATGTTTTAGCCATTTATTAAGTCCTCCTTATTTATGGAAAGGCATTCCTAATTGAGCTAATAACTCATGACCTTCTTCATCAGTTTTAGCTGTTGTTACGAATACAATATCCATTCCTCTTAATTTGTTTACTTTATCAAAATCAATTTCAGGGAAGATTAATTGTTCTTTAACACCTAAAGTATAATTTCCTCTCCCGTCGAATGAGTTATTTGATACACCTCTAAAGTCTCTTACACGAGGTAAAGATACATTTACTAATTTATCTAAAAATTCATACATTCTTTCACCACGTAAAGTGACTTTACAACCGATTGCTTGACCTTCTCTTAATTTGAAACCAGCAATTGATTTTTTAGCTCTAGTGACAACTGGTTTTTGACCAGTAATTAATGTTAATTCATTAACTGCATCATCTAATAATTTTGAATTAGATACTGCATCACCAACACCAATATTTAATACGATTTTTTCGATTTTTGGTGCTTGCATTTTAGAAGAATAATTGAATTTTTCCATTAACGATTTAACTACTTCGTTTTCATAACGTTCTTGTAAACGATTCATTTGCTATCTCCTTTCAATTATTTCTTTTTCTTAGAATCAACTTCTGCACCTGTTTTTTTATTAACACGTACTTTAGTTTTCTTTCCATTTTCATCTACAGATACTTTATATCCTAATTTAGCTGCAGATTTTGATTTTGAATCATAGAATGCAACATTAGAAACATGAATTGGAGCTTCTTTGTTAACAATTCCACCTTCAGGATCAGCTTGTGAAGGTTTAACATGTTTTGTTACCATGTTTACTCCTTCAACGATTACTCTTTCTTCTTTAGCAAGAACTTGTAACACTTCACCTGTCTTACCTTTATCTTTACCTGCGATAACTACAACAGTATCACCAACACGGATTTTCATGTGCCACGCCTCCTTATAATACTTCTGGAGCTAATGATACGATTTTCATGAAATCAGCATCTCTTAACTCTCTTGCAACTGGTCCAAAGATACGAGTCCCTCTTGGAGACTTATCATCTTTGATAATAACACAAGCGTTATCATCGAATTTGATGTAAGATCCGTTTTCACGTCCTACAGCATATTTAGTTCTAACGATAACAGCTTTTACTACTTCACCTTTTTTAACAGTACCATTTGGAGCTGCTTGTTTAACTGTTGCTACAACAACATCTCCAATACTACTTGTTTTTCTATTTGACCCACCTAAGTTACGGATTACTAATACTTCTTTAGCACCAGTATTATCAGCAACTTTAAGTCTACTTTCGTTTTGAATCATTCCGGTTACCTCCTTTTAGAGTTTATTAAACTGTTTCTGCTTTTTTAACGATTTCTACTAAACGGAAACGTTTTGTAGCAGATAATGGTCTTGTTGCCATGATTTTAACTGTATCTCCAACTTGAGCTTCGTTATTTTCATCATGTGCATGAAATTTTGTAGAAGATTTCATACGTTTACCATATAACTTATGTTTTACATGTGTTTCAACTAGCACTGTAATAGTTTTATCCATTTTAGTAGATACAACTGTACCAGTATAAACTTTACGATTATTTCTTTCCATTTGTATCTCCTCCTATTGGTTTAATTCTCTTTCTCTAATCACTGTTTTAATACGAGCGATTGTTTTACGAACTTGTCTAATACGTGCAGTGTTTTCTAATTGTCCTGTAGCTTGTTGGAATCTTAATCCAAAAAGCTCTTTTTTGTATTCTTCAACTTTAGCTAATAAAGCTGGAGTATCTAATTCTCTAATTTCTTGCGCTGTCATAACTATTCACCCTTTCCAATGATTTTACATTTAATAGGTAATTTATGAGATGCAAGTCTTAAAGCTTCTCTTAATGTAGCTTCATCTAAACCAGCAACTTCAAATAATACTCTACCAGTTTTTACTACTGCTACCCATTCTTCTGGAGAACCTTTCCCAGATCCCATACGTACTTCTAATGGTTTTTTAGTTTTAGCTAAGTGAGGGAAAATTCTAATCCATACTTTACCACCACGGTTCATATAACGGTTGATGGCAATACGTGCTGCTTCAATTTGACGAGAAGTAATCCAAGCACCTTCAGTTGCTACTAAACCAAATTCACCAAATGATACTTTGTCTCCACCTTTAGTTCTACCTTCGTAGCTAACACGGTGAGGTCTTCTGTATTTTGTTCTTTTAGGCATCAACATGATTATTTATCCCCTTTCTTCTTTTCAGGAAGGATTTCTCCCTTACAAATCCAAACTTTAACTCCTAATTTACCATAAGTTGTATCTGCTTCTGCAGTCGCATAATCGATATCAGCTCTTAAAGTATGAAGAGGGACATTCCCTTCAGAGTAACCTTCAGCACGAGCCATATCAGCTCCACCTAAACGTCCTGAAACATTAGTTTTAATTCCTTTAGCTCCAGCTCTCATTGCTCTTTGAATAGCACGTTTTTGAACTGTTCTAAATGATGCACGATTTTCTAATTGTTCTGCGATATTGTTAGCAACTAATTGAGCAACAACATCTGGGTTTTTAATTTCAACAATGTTAATGAAAACTTGTTTACTACTTACTAATTTTGATACTTCTTTTCTTAAAGCATCAACTGATTCACCATCTTTACCGATAACTACACCAGGTCTAGATGTGTGAACAAAAATTGTTACACGGTTTTTAGATCTTTCGATTTCTACTTTAGCTACTGAAGCAGTTTTAAGTTTTTTAAGGATATATTCACGAACTCTAATATCTTCATGTAATAAACCAGCGAAATCTTGATCATTTGCGTACCATCTTGAATCCCAATCACGGTTAACACCAACACGTAAACCTACTGGACTTACTTTTTGACCCATTCTAGTACCTCCTATCTTTCATCAACCACACAAGTAATGTGGCATGTTCTTTTTAAAATTCTTGTTCCGCTACCTTTAGCTCTTGCAGCGAATCTTTTTAAAATTGGACCTTCATCAACGAAGATTGCTTTAACATATAATTTTTCTGCATCTGCATCATTGTTGTATACTGCATTTTGAGCTGCAGATTTAACAACTTTTGAGATTGCAGGAGAAGCAGCTTTATTAGTATATTCTAAGATACCAAGTGCTTCTTTAACTGTTTTACCTCTTACTAAATCAACTACTAATCTTGCTTTTTGAGGTGATACACGAATTGTTTTAGCTACTGCTTTTGCTTCCATGTTCTATTCTCCTCTCTATTTCTTTCCTTTTTTATCGTCAGCATCATGACCATGGAAAGTTCTAGTAGGAGCGAATTCTCCTAACTTATGCCCAACCATGTCTTCAGTAACGTAAACAGGAATATGTTCTTTTCCGTTATATACTGCAAATGTATGTTCGATAAATTGAGGGAAGATTGTTGAACGTCTTGACCAAGTTTTGATAACTTCTTTTTTACCTGATTCATTTAATGCTTCTACTTTTTTCATTAAATGAGCATCAACAAATGGTCCCTTTTTTAAACTACGTGCCATTATTTCTTCCTCCTCTTATTATTTAGAATTTCTGCGACGTACAATTAATTTAGTAGACGCTTTCTTATTTTTTCTAGTTTTAACACCCATTGCTTTTTTACCCCAAGGTGTCATTGGAGCTTTACGTCCGATAGAAGTTCTACCTTCCCCACCACCATGAGGGTGATCGTTAGGGTTCATTACAGAACCACGAACTGTAGGTCTAACACCTTTCCATCTCATACGTCCAGCTTTACCATAGTTTACTAAACCATGATCTTCATTTCCGACAACACCAACTGTAGCTCTACATACAGATAATAATTTTCTAACTTCACCTGATGCAAGTCTTACAATTACATATTTGTCTTCTTTACCTAAGATTTGAGCAGACACACCAGCAGATCTTGCGATTTGTCCACCTTTTCCAGGTTGCATTTCGATATTGTGAATTACAGTACCTTCAGGCATATTTCCCATTGGTAATGCGTTACCAACTTTGATATCTGCGTTTTCACCAGAAATGATTTCCATTCCTACTTCTAACCCTTTTGGAGCTAAGATATATCTTTTTTCACCATCTACATAGTTAATTAATGCGATGTTTGCTGATCTATTTGGATCATATTCAATAGTTGCAACTTTTCCTGGAACATTATCTTTATTTCTTTTGAAATCGATAATACGGTATTTTTGTTTATGTCCACCACCATGATGACGTGTTGTGATAACACCTTGGTTGTTACGACCACCGTTTTTAGATTTTTTTGCAACTAAAGATTTTTCAGGTTTATTTGTTGTAATTTCTTCATAAGTTAATGAAGTCATATTACGACGACCGTTAGTCACTGGCTTATAAGTTTTAATTGCCATCTTTAGTTTCCTCCTAATTTCTTATCTGGAATGAGTTTTCCAATATTTTATCAATTAATCTTCATCAAAATAATTGATTGAGCTTCCTTCAGCTAATTTAACGATAGCTTTTCTTCTTTTGTTAGTTTTACCTTCATATCTACCCATTCTTTTAGCTTTAGGTTTAACATTCATAATGTTAACTTTTTCAACTTTTACATTGAATAATTTTTCAACTGCGATTTTAACTTCTGTTTTATTAGCGTTTAAATCTACATCGAATGTATATTTATTTTCTTCAGTTTGAAGGGCTAATGACTTTTCAGTAAGTACTGGTTTTTTTAATACATCTGTAATGTGTGCCATTATGCTAATACCTCCTCAACAGCTTTAATTGCAGCTTCAGTCATAATTAACTTATCGCTGTTTAAGATATCATAAACATTTACATGTTTAGCATCTAATAATTTAACTCCTGGAATATTGCTTGCTGATTTTTCAACATTTAATGTGATTTCATCAACAACGATTAATGTTTTTGCAGGAGCATTTAAGTTTTCTAATACTTTAACCATTTGTTTAGTTTTTGGAGCTTCGAATGAAATTCCATCGATTGCTGTAAATTCATTATCTTGAACTTTTGAAGATAATGCAGATTTTAAAGCTAATCTTCTAACTTTACGGTTTAATTTGAATTTGTAACTTCTTGGTGTAGGACCAAAGACAACTCCTCCGCCTCTCCATTGTGGAGCACGAATAGAACCTTGTCTAGCTCTACCTGTACCTTTTTGACGCCATGGTTTTTTTCCACCACCAGCAACTTCAGTACGGTTTTTAACTTTATGTGTACCTTGTCTTAAAGATGCTCTTTGTAATAAGACCATATCGAACATAGCTTGTTTATGTGGTTCAATACCGAAAACTGCTTCGTTTAATTCTAAGTCTTTAACTTCTGCACCTTCTTGGTTAAATACTTTTACGTTAAGCATTCTCATTTCCTCCTTCTTCAAATTATTCTGCAGCAGCTGTTTCTACAGCTTCTTCTACTACAGTTTCTTCAACTTCTTCTGGAGTGTAATCTACTAATTCATGTACTGGATTTACTTTACCAGCTTTTTTGATAGCAGTTTTAACAACAACTAAACCTTTTTTAGGTCCTGGTACTGAACCTTTGATTAATAATAAGTTGTTTTCTGGATCTACTGCTACAACTTCTAAGTTTTGAATTGTACGAGTTACATGTCCCATTTGTCCTGGTAATTTTTTACCTGGAGCGATTCTGTTTGGAGCGATTGGTCCCATTGAACCAACAATTCTATGAGCTCCTGAACCATGTCCTTTAGGACCAATGTGTTGTCCATGTCTCTTAATAACACCTTGATAACCTTTACCTTTTGAAGTTCCTGTTACATCTACGACTTCACCAGCTACGAAGCTATCAACAGTAATTTTATCTCCAACTTCATAACTCATCATTTCGTCATAACGAAATTCTTTAATGAAGCGCTTAGGAGCTGTGTTAGCTTTGTTTGCAATTCCTTTTTCAGCTTTGTTTGCTAATTTTTCTCTTTTATCTTCAAAACCAACTTTTACTGCATCATATCCGTCAGTAGCAACTGTTTTCTTTTGTAAAACTACGTTTTCAGTAGCTTCTACAACAGTAACTGGGATTAATACACCATCTGTAGTGAAGACTTGAGTCATTCCAATCTTACGACCTAAGATTCCTTTCATGAGTTACACCTTTTACCTTTCTTATAATTTAATTTCGATGTCTACACCACTTGGTAATTCTAATCTTGTTAGAATGTCAACTGTTTCTTGTGTAGGATTCACAATGTCGATTAAACGTTTGTGAGTTCTAATTTCAAATTGTTCACGTGAATCTTTATATTTGTGAACAGCTCTAAGGATTGTATATATTTCCTTTTCAGTAGGTAATGGTACTGGACCAACTACTTGAGCACCTGATTTTTTTGCAGAAGTAATAATTTTTTCTGCTGAAGCGTCTAGAATTTTATGATCAAATGATTTTAATCTAATTCTAATTTTGTTATTTGCCATGATATTCTCTCCTTTCAAAATTCATATAGGATTTGATTCACTCATTGCGAATTACCTGAAACATGCCGTTTCATGACAACGCTTTTCGGTGTTTCAGCAACCTCGCACTTCTACGTGACATCAACGTTTGTATTATATGTTAAATTATGCCTAAATGCAATACTTTTTTACTATTTTTTTAAATTTTTTTATTAAATTATTTACTCGAAAAAGTACGATTCTAAGATCGTTATTTTCGCTCTTTTCTTTTATAAAAAAAGAGCTAACTCCTTGAAGTTAACTCTTCTAAATATATTTTTAATAATTGTTTTCTACATAGCTTTCTTCACCATCTAATTCAGCTAATTCTGCTTGTCTTGCTTCTTCGGCTTCTTTAGCTAATGTTTCAGGTGATTTTAAAGGACCTCTAAATCCAGTACCTGCTGGTAATAATTTACCAATAAGTACATTTTCTTTTAATCCTTTTAACATATCTTTCTTACCTTTAATAGAAGCATCAGTTAAGATCTTAGTTGTTTCTTGGAAAGATGCTGCTGATAAGAATGAATCAGTTTCAAGTGAAGCTTTTGTGATACCTAATAAGATTGGTCTACCTACAGCTGGATGTTTTCCTTCTTTTAATGCTTCTCTATTTAATTCAGTAAATTGAGTAACATTAACATGAGTTCCAGGAAGTGTTCCAGTATCTCCACCTTCAACAATTCTAATTTTCTTCAACATTTGTTTTACGATAATTTCGATATGTTTATCTGAAATTTCGATACCTTGAATACGGTATACTTTTTGAACTTCTTTAATAATATAGTTTTCAACAGCTTCTGTATCAGCTACATTTAATAATTCTTTAGGATCAATAGAACCTTTAGTAATCTTATCACCAATGTTAACATGATCACCAACATTAACTCTTAATTTAGCACCATAAGGAGTTAAATAACTTCTTGTTTCTAAATCATTAGAAACAACAACTTCCATTCTTCCTGAATTATCAATGATATTCGATACTTCACCTTCGATTTCAGAAATAATTGATTTAGCTTTTGGATTACGTGCTTCAAATAACTCTTGGATACGAGGTAACCCTTGAGTGATATCGGCACCACCGGCAACCCCACCATCATGGAAAGTACGCATTGTTAACTGAGTACCTGGTTCACCGATTGATTGTGCAGCCATAACTCCAACAGCTTCACCTAATTCAACAACATTACCTGTTGCTAAGTTACGACCATAACATTTTTTACAAACTCCGCCTTTAGCAACGCAGCCAAGAACTGAACGAATTTCAACTTCTTTAATACCTGCATCGCATACAACTTTAGCGTTTTGTTCTGTAAAAATTTCACCAGCAGCAACTAATAATTCTTTAGTTTCTGGATGGTAAACAGCTTTTTGTGAATAACGACCAACTAAACGGTCATATAATGGAACAATAACTGTGTTGTCATCTGTATTATATAATTCAGTAACAACGAATCCTCTATCTGTTCCACAATCTTCTTCAGAAATAATAACTTCTTGAGCAACATCTACTAAACGTCTTGTTAAGTAACCTGAATCGGCAGTCTTTAAGGCAGTATCTGTAGAACCTTTACGGGCACCATGTGTCGAAATAAAGAATTCTGATGCTGTTAAACCTTCACGGAAGGCAGATTTGATTGGTAACTCGATTGTTTCCCCTTTTGGATTTGACATCAATCCACGCATACCTACTAACTGAGTGAAGTTAGAAAGTGATCCACGGGCACCCGAATCAGACATGATGAAGATTGGGTTACGATCATCAGCTTCGAACTCTTGACGTACGACTTCTTGTACTTCATCTTTAACACCAGTCCATAATTTGATTACGCTTTGATATCTTTCTGCTTCAGTTAATTTACCTTTATTGTAGAATTGTTTAATTTGTTCAAGTTTATAATCTGCTTTATCAAAGATTTCAAATTTAGCTTGAGGTACTTGGATATCATAAGCAGATACTGTAATACCAGCAATTGTTGAATATTTAAATCCTTGATTTTTTAACTTATCAAGCATTAAGCTTGTATCAGTTAATGCAGATTGTTTGAATACTTCATCAATGATATTTCCTAAAGCCTTTTTACCTAATGGTTTTACTACTTCTTGAGCAGTGATATGTGCTTTAATATCAGTTCCCATTGGTACGAAGTATTTATCAGGAGTTTTAGTTAAATTTTCTTTACCTGGTTCATTGATAAATGGGAATTGTCCATCAAAGATATCATTAAAGAAAATTTTACCTACAGTTGTAATTAAATAACTGTTATTTTGTGCTTCTGTAAATGTTGCATTGTGTAATGCAGATGCTTTAATAGCAACTCTTGTATGAAGAGTAACAGTTTTAGCAAAATAAGCATGATCTACTTCATTTCTATCCGCAAAGACAGTACCTTCACCAATTGCTCCAACATCTTCTAATGTTAAGTAGTAGTTACCTAACACCATATCTTGGGATGGAGTAACGATAGGTTTACCATCTTTAGGACCTAAGATATTTGTTGATCCTAACATTAATTGTCTTGCTTCTTGAATTGCTTCTTCACCTAATGGTACATGGACAGCCATTTGGTCACCATCGAAATCGGCGTTGAACGCTGGAGTTACTAATGGATGAAGACGAATAGCACGTCCTTCTACTAATTTAGGTTCGAATGCTTGAATACCTAATCTATGAAGAGTTGGTGCACGGTTTAATAATACTGGATGTGCTTTGATAACTTCTTCAACAATTGGCCAAATTTTATCATCCATTTTATCAATTAATCTTTCAGCTGCTTTAATGTTTGTAGCGATTTCTTGGTCAACTAAACCATGGATAACAAATGGTTTAAATAAGCTTAATGCCATTTCACGTGGGATACCACATTGATACATTTTTAAGTCTGGTCCTACAGCGATAACTGAACGTCCTGAGTAATCAACACGTTTACCTAATAAGTTTTGACGGAAACGTCCTTGCTTACCTTTTAATGTATGACTTAATGATTTTAATGCACGCCCTCCAGCACCAGTAATTGGTTTAGAACGACGACCATTATCAATTAAGGCATCAACAGCTTCTTGTAACATACGTTTTTCATTTTGTACAATAATAGAAGGTGTCCCAAGTTCTAATAATTTTTTCAAACGGTTATTACGAGTAATAACACGTCTATATAAGTCATTTAAATCACTTGTTGCAAAACGACCACCATCTAATTGTAACATTGGTCTTAAATCAGGTGGAATAACTGGTAATGCTTCAAGAATCATCCATTCTGGTTGATTATCAGAAGATCTAAATGCTTCAATAGCTTCTAATCTCTTTAATAATTTTGTACGTTTTTGTCCTTGAGCTTCTTTTAATTCTTTAGAAACAATTTCAAATTCAGCATCTAAATCAACTTGTTTTAATAATGTTTGAATTGCTTCAGCCCCAATTTGAGCTTCGAATGTATGACCAAATTGTTCATAACATTTACGATAATCTCTTTCAGATAAAACTTGTTTGTATTCTAAAGGTGTAGATCCTTTATCAATAACAACGTAAGAAACGAAATAAATAATTTCTTCTAGTTGCTTTGGTGACATATCTAAGATTAATCCCATTCTTGATGGAATACCTTTTAAATACCAAATATGTGCAACTGGTGTTGCTAATTCAATATGCCCCATACGTTCACGACGCACTGCAGATTTTGTAACTTCTACACCACATCGATCACATACGACACCTTTATATCTAATTTTCTTATATTTTCCACAACTACATTCCCAATCCTTAGATGGTCCAAAGATTCTTTCACAGAATAGACCATCTTTTTCAGGTTTTTGAGAACGGTAGTTAATCGTTTCAGGTTTTTTAACTTCACCATAAGACCATTCACGAATTTTTTCAGGAGATGCTAATCCAATTTGGATTGATGAAAATTTATTAGTATTTGCCATTTTCTATTCCCTCCTTATAATGTTTCACTTTCTTCAGTTTCAGCTAATTCTTCAGATTCTACAGCATCAGTAGCCACTTCTTTTTCTTCATTGACATCTTCTTTTTCAATTGATCTTGGGAAGCGTCTTTCTTCGTCTTCGATGTTTCTTTCATCAATTTCTTGATCATTTTCATCTAATAGACGAATATCTAATGCTAAGGCTTGTAATTCTTTCTTTAATACTCTAAATGATTCAGGTAATCCTGGTTCTGGCATTGGTTGTCCTTTAACAATAGCTTCATAAGTTTTAACACGACCAACAACATCATCAGATTTAACTGTTAAGATTTCACGAAGTGTATAAGCAGCACCATAAGCTTCAAGTGCCCAAACTTCCATTTCCCCAAATCTTTGTCCACCGTTTTGAGCTTTACCTCCAAGTGGTTGTTGAGTAACTAATGAGTAAGGTCCAACTGAACGCGCATGTAATTTATCATCAACCATGTGTGATAATTTAACGAAGTACATAATACCTACAGATACAGGTGAGTCAAAATATTCACCAGTACGTCCAGAAATAATTGGTTGTTTACCATCTTCACTCATTCCTGCTTCTTTCATTAAGCTTTCTAAGTCTTCACGATGTAAACCATCAAAAGCAGGAGTTGCAATATATAAACCTAATTGTTTAGCTGCATAACCTAAGTGTAATTCTAATACTTGTCCGATATTCATACGAGATGGAACCCCTAATGGATTTAACATGATATCTAATGGTGTACCATCTTCTAAGTGTGGCATATCTTCAATTGGTAAGATTTTTGAGATAACCCCTTTGTTACCATGACGACCGGCCATTTTATCTCCTTCAGAGATTTTTCTTTTTTGCACAATATATACTTTTACAACTTTATTTACACCTGGTTGTAATTCATCACCATTTTTACGATCAAAGATTTTAATATCATGAACAATACCAGCCCCACCATGAGGAACTCTTAATGAATTATCTTTAACTTCTCTTGATTTTTCACCAAAGATAGCAAGTAATAATTTTTCTTCTGCAGATAATTCTGCTTGTCCTTTAGGTGTTACTTTACCTACTAAGATATCTCCTTCTTTAACTTCAGCACCAATCATGATGATACCATCACTATTTAAATTTTTACGTGCTTCGTCTCCAACGTTAGGAATATCTCTTGTAATTTCTTCTGGACCTAATTTTGTATCACGACATTCAATTGAATATTCATCAATATGAACAGATGTATAAACATCTTCTTTAACTAATCTTTCAGACATAATAACAGCATCTTCATAATTATAACCATTCCATGTCATGAAACCTACTAATACGTTTTGACCTAACGCTAATTCACCTTGTTCCATTGCTGGACCATCAGCTAATACTTGACCAACAACAACTTCTTCTCCAACTTTAACAATTGGTTTGTGGTTGATACAAGTTCCGGCATTGGAAATAGCGAATTTAGTTAAACGATATTTGTGAACAACTGCTTCATCATCCACAATTTCAATACGTTTAGCATCTACATAACTTACAGTACCGTTATGTTTACTTACTAAGGCTGCACCAGAATCTCTTGCTGCTTGATATTCCATACCAGTTCCAACAAATGGTGTATGTGGATTTAATAATGGTACGGCTTGACGTTGCATGTTGGCACCCATTAAGGCACGAGTCGCATCATCGTTTTCCAAGAATGGAATACATGAAGTAGCAACAGAAACGATTTGCTTTGGCGAGATATCGATAAAATCAACATCTTCTCTTTTAGCCATAATATTTTCCCCTAAATGACGAGCGATAACTTGTTCATCTAAGATTTCACCTTCATCAGAAGTTTGTACATTGGCTTGAGCAATAATGTAGTTCTTTTCTTCATCAGCAGTTAAATAACGTACATCGTCTTCATCAATGACACAATTATTTACTTTACGATATGGAGTTTCAATAAATCCATATTCATTAATTTTAGCATAAGATGCTAAAGTTGAAATTAACCCGATGTTTGGACCTTCAGGAGTTTCGATTGGACAGATTCTTCCATAATGGGAAGCATGTACGTCACGGACTTCATATCCAGCACGATCTCTTGATAAACCACCAGGACCTAACGCAGATAAACGTCGTTTATTTGTTAATTCGGCTAATGGGTTAATTTGATCCATGAATTGAGATAATTGTGATGAAGCAAAGAATTCTTTCATTGCTGCAGTTAATGGACGAATATTTGTTAAAGATTGAGGTGTTACTGAATCAACTTCAGATAATGACATTCTTTCTTTAACAACTCTTTCCATTCTTGATAATCCAATTCTAAATTGATTTTGAATTAATTCTCCTACAGAACGAACACGTCTGTTTCCTAAATGATCGATATCATCTAATAAACCAATACGTGCCATATGAGATACTCTATCTTCAGGAGCTAAATCGTATGAATTGAAAATATCAACTAAGTTTAACATATATGAATAAGCCGCAATCATATCAGAAATTGTGACATATTTACAATTTAATGATAAATCTGTACCAATAACTTTCATGACTTTTGTGCGTGATTCATCAACATAAACATTTACTACTTGTAAAACACCGTTACTTTCTAAACGAGGATTTGTTTTCATTTCAACAGTGTGAGCTCCAGCTTCAAAAACCGTTCTTAATTTATCAACAACATCATTAGTAACAACTGTACCTTTTGTACATACAACGTTACCATCTACATCTTTTACATCTTCAGCTAAAATACGTCCAGCAATACGATCTAAAAGACTTAATTTCTTTTTAAATTTAAAACGTCCTGCTTTTGCTAAATCATATCTTTTTGGATCAAAAAATCTCGTATATAAAAGATTTGTAGCACCTTCTAAAGTAGCAGGTTCTCCAGGTCTTAACTTATTATAAATTTCAATTAAAGCTTCTTCTGTATTTGTTGTATTATCTTTTGCTAAAGTGTTCAAAATAAATTCATGTTCACCAAAAACATCAATAATATCTTCATTACTAGATAACCCTAATGCACGTAATAAGACAGTTCCTGGGATTTTTCTATTACGATCAATACGAACGTTTAAAACATCTTTTGCATCATTTTCGAACTCTAACCAAGTCCCTCTTGATGGGATAATACTACCTTCAAAGACAGTTTTACCACTTTTATCAATGGCATCAGCAAAGTATGCCCCTGGTGAACGTACTAATTGAGAAACAATAACACGTTCTGCCCCATTAATAATGAAAGTACCAGAATCAGTCATTAATGGGAAATCACCCATAAATACTTCTTGTTCTTTGATTTCACCAGTACCAGAATTGATTAAACGTAAAGTAGCACGAATTGGTGCTGCATAGTTTGCATCACGATCTTTACTTTCGTTTACTGAATACTTTGGTTCATCAAAAGCACAATCAACAAACTCTAATGATAAAGTTTCATTGAAGTTTGTAATTGGGTAGATATCATCAAATACTTCTTTAATTCCTACTTCTTTAAACCATTTGTAAGAATTTGTTTGAATTTCTACTAAATTTGGTAACTCTAAAGATCCTGAAATCCTAGAGTAATTACGACGAGTAATTTTGCTTTTTGCTGTAGTTGTTTGCTTTTCCACGAATTAACTCCACCCTTCTTTATCTCTATTAAACTGTTTTTGAGCGCACAAAAACGCTTGATTTTAAATATTAATAGTCATTATAGTATTTTAGATAAAGGTTTTGAAAAAGTCAATACTCTTTTTACAAAAAATAAAAAAAGAAATATTATCTTTTTACACTATGTAATAAGTAATATCCCTTATCTCTTTTTACAATTTCACAATTATCAAAAACTTCTTCCATTTTCTTTTTAGCCGAAGGAGCTCCTTGTTTTTTCTGTAAAATAACCCATAAACTTCCTTGATCATTTAGATGATCAATTGCTTCAGATAAAATTGTTGTGACTACTTCTTTCCCCGCTCTTACCGGAGGATTCGTAACAATAACATCGTAACTTCCTTGAACATTTTCATAAACATAACTTTTATAAATATTTGCCTGAATATTATTGTTTTTCGCATTTAACTGAGCAAGTTCAATGGCACGATCATTGACATCTACCATATCCACATTTAATTGTGAATAAACTTTATTAAGGCATATTCCAAAGGTACCATAGCCACATCCTACATCAAGAAGTGTTTTTTCATTTGTAATTTTAATATTGTCTAATAAAACACGTGAACCATAATCAATCATACTTTTAGAAAAAACACCATTATCACTTGTAAATAAAAGATCATATTTTTGATATCTAAAAACAAATTGTGATTGTTCACTTTTTAAATCAGTATTATCTGTAAAATAATGTTTCATTTGTATTCCTCTATTTCCTTTTTCTTTATTATACAAATAAATCGGATTTTAACCAATAAAAAAAGAAGAATCGTAAGATCCTTCTTTTAAATCAAAGTTATAATTATTTAACTTCTACTGTAGCTCCAGCAGCTTCTAATTTTTCTTTGATTTCTTTAGCTTCATCAGCAGATACTTTTTCTTTGATTACTGAAGGAACTTTGTCAACTAATCCTTTAGCATCAACTAATCCTAATCCAGTGATTTCTCTTACAGCTTTGATTACAGCAACTTTAGTTCCACCAACTTCAGTTAATGTTACGTTAACTTCTGTAGGTTCAGCAGCAGCTCCAGCATCAGCAGCAGCAGCTACAGCAACTGGTGCAGCAGCAGTTACGTCAAATTTTTCTTCGATTGCTTTTACTAAGTCATTTAATTCTAAAATAGTAGCTTCTTCTAAGTAAGCTAAGATATCTTCATGTGTTAATTTTGCCATGTTTATATTCTCCTTTTCATTTATTCTGCTTATTCAGCAGCTTCTTCTACTTTTTCTTCAGCAGGTGCTTCAACTGGTGCTTCTCCACCATTTTCTTCTTTTGCATCTGCTACAGCTTTTACAACTCTAGCGAATTTGCTAACTGGTGCTTGTAACATACCAAGTAACATTGAGTACATACCTTCACGTCCAGGTAATTTAGCAATTTCATTAATTTCTTCTACTTCTAATACTTTTCCTTCAACAATTCCAGCTTTGATTACTAAAGCATCATGATCTTTAGCAAAGTTAGCTAAAACTCTTGCAGGTGCAACGGCATCACTATGACCGAATGCAATAGCGTTTGGACCTACTAATTTATCATTGATTTCAGCATATCCAACGCTTTCAGTAGCTCTTTGAACTAATTTGTTTTTGTAAACTTTGAATTCTACATCTTCTTCACGTAAGGCTCTACGTAATTCAGTGACTTCAGCTACTGATAATCCACGATATTCTACTACTACAGCAGATTGTGAATCATTAAATTTACCAGCGATTTCTTCAACAACGACTTTTTTCGCATTGATTGCTTCTACTGACATTGCTACACCTCCTATAAATTTTTTATATATGCAACAATATACGCGTTATATTTAAAACTCCTATACGTAGATAGGAGTTCAAGTTCATTCATAAACTCAACACCTCGGTAACAAATTAAGGTTTCCCAGTTACTGTCTACGGTATATTGATTGCGACATCTTTTACAAACTATTTAGTAGTTTGAACTTTGATTGCAGGTCCCATAGTTGATGAAACTGCAATGTTTTTAATATAAGTACCTTTTGCTGATGCAGGTTTTAATCTTACGATTAAATCATAAATTGTGTTGAAGTTTTCAACTAATTTAGCATCTTCAAATGATACTCTACCGATTGGTAAATGAACGTTACCTTCTTTATCAGTACGGTAAGTTACTTTACCAGCTTTTGTTTCTTGAACTGCTTTAGCAACATCCATAGTTACTGTTCCAGTTTTTGGGTTAGGCATTAAACCTTTAGGTCCTAAGATACGACCTAATTTACCTAATTCAGCCATCATGTTAGGAGTAGCGATCATAACTTCGAAATCTAACCATCCTTTTTTGATGTCTTCTAAAATTTCTTTACCAGCAACGATATCTGCACCAGCATCTTTAGCTTCTTGAGCTTTTTCTCCTTCAGCTACAACTAAAACTTTTTTAGTTTTACCAGTTCCGTGTGGTAATACAACAGCTCCACGTAATTGTTGATCTGCTTGTCTAACATCTAATCCTAAATTGAAAGCAACATCGACACTTGCATCGAATTTTACATTACTTGTTTTTTTAACTAATTCAATAGCTTCTTCAGCTGAATAAAGTTTTCCATTTTCAATTAATGCAGCTGCTTCTGTATATCTTTTACTTTTCTTTGCCATTTAATTTCCTCCTTAGTGGTTATAACGGATTATCCTTCCACGTGATGCTTACGCATCGATTCCTTCAACTTTTACACCCATGTTTTTAGCTGTACCAGCAACGATTTTCATTGCAGCATCTAAATCATAAGCATTTAAGTCAGGCATTTTGTATTCAGCGATTTCTTTTAACTTGTCAGCTGATAATGTTCCTACAGTAGTTGTTCCTGCATTACTAGAACCTTTTTGTACTCCTAAAGCTTTTTTAATCATTTCTGAAGCTGGAGCAGTTTTTAATACAAAGCTGAAATCTTTGTCTTCATATACTGTTAAGACAACTGGTACTGTTTCTCCCATACGATCTTTAGTTTGATCATTGAAAGCAGTACAGAATTTAGGCATTTGGATACCTGCACCTGCTAATGCTGGACCAGGTTTAGCTTGCCCTGCTTTGAATTGAATTTTCATAACTCTAACAACTTTCTTACTCACGCGACATTTCCTCCTTGTAAAAATTTGTCCGTGTTGTGGTCAAATGGGTGTTACCCTTCCACACAACAATGAATACGCAATTATCCTATTGCGTCGACAACTAATTTACCATTATCTCTTGATAAATGCAATACTTTTTTGTATTTTTTTTGCATTTTATCAAATAAATTTAAAAAAAAGAAAAACCCTAGGAAATCCTAGAGTTTTGAATGACCGATTAGTCTAAAGCAGCGATCATTGCTTTATATGAATCTTCAACTAATGAAGCTCCACCAACTAAAGCACCATCAATATCAGGTTGTTCTAATAATGCTTTTAAACCTTCAGGTTTAACAGATCCACCATATTGAATTCTTACTTGATCAGCAACTTCTTGTCCATATAATTCAGCAACTACTGAACGGATATATCCACAAACATCTTGAGCGATTTCGTTTGTAGCAGTTTTTCCAGTTCCAATAGCCCATACTGGTTCATAAGCGATAACGCTTCTTGAAGCACATTTAGGACATACATCTTTATAAGCAGCAACTACTTGAGTTTTAACAACATCTTTAGTAGTTCCAGCTTCATATTGTTCTAATGTTTCACCAACACATACGATTGGAGTCATATCATTTTTAAGAACTTGTAACATTTTAGCGTTAACTGTTTCATCAGTTTCACCAAAATATTGTCTTCTTTCAGAGTGACCTAAGATAACCCATTCAACTCCGATTTCTTTTAACATTTCAACAGATACTTCACCAGTATAAGCTCCACTATCTTTGAAGTGTACGTTTTCAGCAGCTACGATTAAATTTTTAGCTCCTGCTTTTGCAGTTTGTAAAGCTAAGTATGGAGTAGCAATTCCCCAATCAGCTTTATCAGTTACTTCTGGATCAACAGCTTCTACGAATGCTTTTGTAGCAGCGATTGTTTTATTCATTTTCCAGTTTCCTACGATAATTGGTTTTCTCATTATTATTTCCCCTTATTATTTATCATCGATTGCAGCAATACCAGGAAGAACTTTACCTTCCATATATTCTAATGAAGCTCCACCACCAGTTGAGATGTGAGAAACTTTATCAGCATATCCAAGTTGCATTACTGCAGCAGCACTATCTCCACCACCGATGATAGTGTTAGCACCTTCTAAACCAGCTAAAGCTTCACATACAGCGATTGTTCCTTTAGCGAATGGTTCCATTTCGAATACACCCATAGGTCCATTCCATACAACTGTTTTAGCACCAGCTAAAGCAGCTTTGATGTTTTCTACAGATTTAGGTCCGATGTCTAATCCCATGTATCCATCAGGTACATCTTCACCACAAACTTTAATATCACCTTCTGCAGCAAATGCAGTATTGATTACAGAATCTACTGGTAAGATTAATTTATCTCCAGCTTTAGCTAAGATATCTTTAGCTACGTCAATTCTATCATCTTCAACTAAAGAGTTACCGATTGAATGACCTTGAGCTTTAGCGAAAGTATAGCACATACCTCCACCAACGATAACTTTATCAGCAATTTTTAATAAGTTTTCGATAACTAAGATTTTATCAGAAACTTTTGCTCCACCTAAGATAGCAACCATTGGTCTTTCTGGATTACTTACAGCTTTTCCAATGTAGTTGATTTCTTTTTCTACTAAGAAACCAGCTGCTGATGGTAAATGAGCAGGGATTCCAGCTGTAGAAGCATGAGCTCTATGAACTGAACCAAATGCATCTTCAACAAAGACATCACCTAATGAAGCCCAGTATTTTCCTAATTCAGGATCATTTTTACTTTCTCCAGCTTCATAACGAGTATTTTGAACTAAGATAACTTGTCCATTTTCAGCGTTTTTAACAGCTTCTTCTAATTCAGCACCACGAGTGCAATCTACGAATTTTACATCTCTACCTAATAATTCAGCTAATCTAGGAGCAACAACAGCTAAATTGTTTTTAGCTTTGTCTTCTTCAGTTTTCACTTTACCTAAGTGAGAGAATAAAACGATAGCCTTTGGAGATTGTTCTAATAAATATTTGATTGTTGGTAATGCAGCAACAATACGATTATCATTAGTGATTTCTCCTGTTTCTTTACTTCTTGGTACGTTGAAGTCAACACGAACTAAAACAGTTTTTCCAGTAACTTCAATATCTCTAATTGTTTTCTTATCCATTTTTATAATTCCTCCATGGCTGAATTATATCATCTATAATCATTGTTTTCAATTAATTTCATATTATATTATGAGGTGAAAAATATGAAAAATACGAATGTAATCCCTATCCAAAAAATCCCATCCATGTTAAACAATGATTATCAATTTGTCGATTTAAGAGATCCCTATGAATATAAGAAAGTTCATCTAACAAAATTCACAAATATTCCCTATGAAAAGTTCAATCTCAATCAGTATCATTTTTCTAAAAAAGAACCACTTATTCTTATCTGTTATAGCGGAGCTAAATCAAAAAAACTCGCTGATGATCTATGTCAACAAGGCTATGATGCCTATAGTATTGATGGTGGGTTCTATTCTATTTTGCATCAAAAGACATAAAAAAATTAACGAGTGTATACTCGTTAATCCAATGGTCTATTATAAAAACGTCCAATAAAGTTTTCAACTTTAGTTACAGAAATAATAATCTTTGGATCAGTTTCCTTTAAAGCTTCTAAAACATCTCCGACTTCATAACTTGAAACAATTGCTGTTAAATAGCTTACAGGATGATGTGAATATCCTCCATAACCATCTAAAGCAGTAATCCCATGATGGAATTTTTCTAAATAAGTATCCACCACTTCGTCTTTTTTTACAGTATAGATGTGTAACATAACACGTTTATATCGTGTATGGAAAGTAGAAATTGTTTTTGTTGAGATAAATTGGAACAAAATAGAATACCCTGCTTTATCAAATCCAAAAATAACTCCAAAAATACATAAAATCATAGCATTAAAGACAAAAACTTGCATCCAGATTTCTCGTCCATTTTTATTAGCAAAATACAAAGCAATAAAATCTGTACCACCTGAAGAAGCACCCGCTTTTAAAGCAAGTACAATACTCATTCCCCAAATATATCCACCAAATACAACATTTAAAACTTGTTCATCAAATAATGGATAATTTGGAATAATTTGTAATAAAAATGATGTTAAAAAGACTTGTAATAATGAAAAGAATACAAATCGTTTTGATATTTTCTTGGCACAAATAAGCGCAACAGGTACATTTAAAGCAACTAAAGTGAATGCAGTTGGAATTGATTTTCCAAATAAATCAGCAATCATATCTACAAGTAAGGCAATACCCATAAACCCACCTGACAATAAGTGTGCTGGTCTTACAAATGTTTTAGTTGTAGCAGCCATAATCAACGAAGAACAAAATACACAACCAAAACTAATTAAATCTCTTTTTTTTATCTTTTTCATAATCTTTCTCCCTAAATCCCACTACATTGTACTCTTTTAGAAACAATTTACAACATGCAATTATAAAAAAATAAAGTTAATTTATTAACAAAGAAAAAGGATTAAATTCACATCTAATCCTCTTACCTATTCTTCCCATTTTTATGATAAATATTTTCAAAAAAATCATACAACTTTAATTCATTTTGTTCAAAAAAATCAATTACTTCATAACTTGTCACAATTTCAATATTTTTATTTCTTAATATTTGATAAGCTGTTGAACGTCATTTTATTAGTAGCTATTTATACAAATATAATCAGATTAAATATAAAAGACACAACAAGAAATATGAATAAATCTAAATCATATTAAATGTTATGTCTTTATGTTATTTTTGATAAAAAAAAGAAAGAAAAAGCAATTTCCTTTAACGATAATCTTTGGAATACTGCATCCCCAACACACGTGTATGATAACTTTATATTATGAAAATAACAATACCTTTACTCAATATAACTGCCTTAAAATTATTGATCAAACAGATTTTATAACTTTAAAATGTCCCAGAACTTTTAGAATGTCCAATTCTACTGATATAGTTAGGGTTTTATGTAAAGAATGCGGACATACACATGCAATTTTACTTTGCACTTTTGTACCCTATTCACAAATCCTTTTGAATGATCAGATAACCATTCTTCAAAGTGATGATGAAGATAAATTTCTATCCGATAATCCAAACTTTGATCTTTACGATATAAAATACATAGAAAACAGTTTGATTCATACTGGAAACAGCGTCTTTTTTCTCATTTTATCTCTTTAAAATGTTCACTTTTCATTTCCTGCTTTTAATTCTTCTCCAAACAGTTTATGAAGATTAAAACAACAATAATCTTTTCAGTATCCACCCACATAAGATTTTTTCAGTATTCAAATATATATGTTAATTTACTGTTGGAGATAATAGAAATGGTTAAATTGACAGATAAATACAAAACGGATGTTGCATTCTTTCGTTACTGAATACTTGCGCCTATGATTTCAGGTACATGGGAAGTGACTTCTGATGCGCAGTTTTTTTAAGAAAGCTACCAGTAAAACATATACTCTGTCCAATGGGAAAGAAAAGAATTGTACACCTCATACTATCTATCTATGGTATCCGGCCTATTCAAAAGAAGGCTTTGATGCTTTAAAAATAAAAAACAGAGGAAATAATGGAAAATTCAGAAGAATAGATGATGCTATTGCAGATCAAATCATCTATATAAAAAAAGAATCCCCCCACTTCCTGCAACACTTATAAAACAGAAGCTTATTGAAAATAGAACCATAAACGATGATGATCTATCGTTGGCACCATCACTCGTTTTATAAATAAACCCTGTGAAAAAACAAGTGTTACTCAAACAAAGGAAATAAAAAGATATGAAAGAGAACATATCAACGAAGTATGGTGTGGGGATTCATCGGTCGCCCACTATATAAAAGAAAACGGAACCAAAAGAAGAGTGTATATTATTGCATTGCTTGATGATGCTTCAAGATTTATTGTAGGAATCGATGTTTTTTATAACGATAACTTTGTTAATCTGATGAAAGTCATCAAATCAGCCGTTACAAAATACGGAAAGCTCAAAATATTTTCCTTTGATAATGGTGTAAACTATAAATCTCATCAGATGAAGTTGTTGGCGGCAAGAATTGGTACAACAATCAATTATTGTACACCAAAGACACCAACTTCCAAGGCAAAAATAGAAAGATGATTCAGAACACTCAAGGATCAATGAATGACCGGAACCAATTATAATGACTGTCATTCATTAGAGGAACTCAGGGTTTCACTGATGGAATATGTTCAGGATTACAATAATACTGTACATAGCGTCTTTAATGGTTCAACACCTCAAGACAGATTTTTTAATAAATTATCATCGATTATAAGAATAGAAGATTCACAAATAGAAAAAGCATTCTTGTTGAAAATAGAAAGAAAAGTAAAAATGGCAGGTAATGAATAATGGGAATCAATTATACATCAAGATATGGATTGGAATTCAATACATTTATAAAAGATACAAAGGATATTCTTATTGAAACAGATGAATATAAGGAGCTGATATTTCGATTGAGCTATCTTCTTCAATTTTATTAAAATTACCCTTTTTGTGTATTTTTGTCTTATTGAATCCCCTTCTATATTTGTTATAATAAAGGTGTAAAGAAAAAAAGATGGAGGATAAGAAATGAAAGTACTTGTCGCAGGTGGTACTGGTTATATTGGTAGCCACATTTGTGTTGAATTATTACAAGCCAATCATGATGTTGTTGTTATTGATGACTTTTCTAATTCAAAACCTGAAGTTTTAAAATATATTAAAGAAATTACTGGTAAAGATGTTAAGTTCTATGAATTTAATATTTTAGATGAAAAGAAAACTGAAGAAGTTTTTAAAGAAAATGATTTAGATGCCGTTATTCATTGTGCTGCTTTTAAAGCGGTTGGTGAATCTGTTGAAAAACCAATTGAATATTATACAAACAACCTAACAACAACTTTAATCGTTGCCAAGATGATGAAGAAATATCATGTAAACAATATCGTTTTCTCATCAAGTGCAACCGTTTATGGAGATCCAGAAATTGTCCCATTAACTGAAGATTGTAAATTAGGAGAAACAACGAATCCTTATGGTGCAAGTAAAGCCATGATGGAAAGAATCCTAACAGATGTTCAACATGCTTGCCCTGAAATGTCTGTTACTTTATTACGTTATTTCAATCCTATCGGAGCACATGAATCCGGATTATTAGGAGAAGATCCTAAAGGTATTCCAAATAACCTTATGCCTTATATCATGAAAGTTGCTGCTGGCGAACTTCCATGTTTAGGAGTTTTCGGTGATGATTATGATACACCTGATGGAACAGGTGTCAGAGATTATATCCATGTTGTTGATTTAGCTAAAGGACATGTATTAGCTATTGAAAAATACAACAAACCAGGTTTACACATCTGTAACTTAGGAACTGGTCGTGGATATAGCGTTTTAGAACTTGTTCATGCCTTCGAAAGAGTAAATGGCGTTAAAGTAAAATATGAAATCAAACCTCGTCGTGCTGGTGACATTGCAACATGCTATGCTGATCCAACAAGAGCGAAAGAAGAACTTGGTTGGGTAGCAACAAAAGGGATTGATGATATGTGTAGAGATACTTGGAACTTTGCGAAAACTAGAATGAAATAGCCCTTGGGCTATTTTTTTATTGTTTCCATAGGGAAAATTTGTTATTATAGTAAAGTATAAAAAGGAGGAACTTCTATGGGATTTTTAAAAAAGATTTGGAAGGAAATCAGTGTATTTGGACTTGTTTTTGTCATCTTTATTGCTTTATTTGCCTATAGACAAGCAACACATGTTGAACTTACAACTATTAGTAAAACAAAACTTGTAGAAAAAATAAAAGCTAAAGATAGCTTTGTCGTTGTTGCTGGAAGTGATAGTGATAATACAACTCTTAATTATAAAGATGTATGTTTAAAATATTTGAAAAAAAATCACAGTGATCATATTTATTATGTCAATCTTGCAAGTGAAAAAGATGCAACATCTTATATTCAAAAAACATTTAAAACAGATGATGGAACAGTACCTTCAACATTCGTTATAAAAAACGGTAAAGTAAAAACTCAAAAATCTGGAGCATTATCTTATTACCGAATTGCAGAATTATTTAAATAATCAAAAAACAAACTCGTTGAGTTTGTTTTTTTATAACAGTTCTTTTACTTGTCCATTTTGCACATAAACTCTTGGCACACGTTTAGAAACCAAGCATAACACTTCATAAGATATTGTATCTAAGTCCTTTGCCATACTTTCTAAAGAAATATGTTCACCAAAGATTTCTACTTGATCGCCAATCTTCACATTTTTATCTACACGTACCATCATTTGATCCATGCACACTCGTCCTACAATTTCATAATATTTACCATTGATGTAAACTTTACGTCCTTGGTTTTTACGAATTAATCCATCTGCATAGCCAATTGGTAAAGTTGCAATATATTCATCTTCTTTAGCGGTATAAGTTAAGCCATAACCCACTTTATCACCTGCAGGTATTTTTTTAATCATTGCTACTTTTGTATAAAGTGACATAACTTGTTTGAATTTTGTTTCTTCTTCACCATTTGGTGAACATCCATACATTGTAATTCCTAATCTACCCATATTTGATTTTTCATCATAATGATACGTCATGGCCGCTGAGTTGCAACAATGAATGTATTTAAACTTACAGTTACCAATCATTTCATAAAAGAGGCTTCTTTGTTTTTCAAAAGCTTCATCGTCTCCATCTGCTGTCGCAAAATGCGTAAAGATTCCTTCAACATCAAATTTATTTGGATCAATTAATTCTAGTAATGTTGATAATTCATCTTTAGACATTAAACCAATACGGTGCATACCTGTATCTAATTTAATATGCACTTTTAAAGTTTGTCCTTCATCAATTAAGTTTTCTAAAAGTTTTAAATAATCAACTGAAACCATTGTTAAAGAAATATCATATTTAATTGCTAAATCAATATCTTTTTTACTTGTTGGAATTGCTCCTAAAATCAAAATTCCTTTATCAATTCCCAATTCCCTTAATTCAATAGCTTCTGGTAACGTTGCTACCGCAAACATTTCTACATAATCTATATCCTTTAAAAAACTAGCTACTTCTTTATACCCATGACCATAAGCATCTGCTTTAATAACAGCCATTAACGGTCTTTTAAATTCATTATGCGCTAATTCTACATTATATTTTAAATGATCTAAATCAACAATTGCATACGTGTCACGTTTTAAATTCATAAACGACACCTCCAAACAATAGTATAATCCAACCCTTTCAATAATTCAATTTGAAATATTATTTTGTTGAAGAAGATTGAATACTTGTCATAACTGAAACCATTTCTTCTTTGGTAAGATCTCTTGAATATAAAGAACACAAAACACCTTGATGAATCATTGTTAATTTACCCGGTTGATAATAAGCAAAACCATCGACTAAATCAACAACTTCTTCTTTTTCAATTTGTATCATTTGATCCCCTACTAAACTTTCTACCATAGTAAAGTTTTTATCCCCGATAAATTTTAAAATATGATTTTTATCTCCTTCAATCGTTGAAACTGTTTCACTTTCTAATTTAGAGCCTAATAAAGCAACTGGATATAAAACATCTAGTTGGCTTGAAACACGATCATTGTTTTTTGATTCTTTTAATGCTTGATTTTGATTAAAATGTTTTTGATCAAATTTTACATTTGTTTTAAATTCATTCACTTTTACAGAAATAACTTCACCCTCATCTTTATCTAAACATAAAACAATTAATGGTTTTAGTTTTTTATCGAAGATGACTTGTTGTTTTACAATACGTGGATCATTTGGATAAGAGACTTTTGCTTCTAGTTGATAGCCTTTTTCAATCTTTTTAACTTTATTTTCATCAAGTAATTGTATTAAGTAAGAATAAATATAAGGTTTAGGACTATTTTCAGGCCAATTACTTTGAAACTTAAACATTTGATTTAAGGTTGGTGTTAAAACATAAACGCCTTTTTTATTACGAATAATAATTTGTGCTTGATTTAAACTTTTATCATAAAGCTCTACTCGATAATATTTTTGTTTTTCCTTTTTTAAATATTCTACTTTTACTTCATAGCTTTTTAATTCATCATTTTGACTCATTTCCATATCACAAACCAATTGATAGTTATTTACTTTTTTTGCTTCTTCTAATGTTGATTTTAAAGAATTTCCTTTCATACGATAAAATAAAAAACCAGCAACTAGGATAACAATAATACTAATAATGAGATATATTTTTTTCAAATCAATCCCTCCTTTATTAAATTATTCTTTTTTATTTATTTTATGTATAAAATAAAATTTCTTGGATAGAATCTATTTAAGGAGGTTAAGAAAATGAACGTATTACAAAAAACAGCCCTTGTTTTTACAATTATTGGAGCTATTAATTGGGGGCTTATTGGCTTATTTAATTTTAATTTAGTCGATAGTTTATTTGGCCAAAATAGTTTTTTATCAATGCTCATTTATATCGTTGTAGGAATAGCGGGACTCATTAATATTATGCTTTTCTTTACAGACTTAAATATAAAAGAGTAGCTAAGCTACTCTATTTCAAACGATGACATATGTCCATCTTTGGTATCAATTTTAATACGATTTTTTACCATCTTTAACATAGGAATATCATGTAAAGAATCCGAATAAGCATAAGATAAGTCATAATCTATTTCTAGATTATGATTTTTTATCACTTCTTGGATTCTTTTAACTTTTTCTTCATTCTTACAGTTATTTCCAATCATTTGACTTGTATATTTATTCTCTTTGATCAAAGTCTTTGTTCCTAAAATTTCATCAACAGGTAATTTACAAAAACGAAGATATGCTTCTACCGAAGCACTACATATATAGATTATATACCCTTCTGCTTTTTTCTTTTTTAATTCTTCAATTACATTTAAATAATAACAAGGTTCTAATTCTTCTTGATAAAACTTTTCGATTTCTTGATCATTCATATAATCTAAAGGATAAAGCCAAGCTGATTTTGCTTTATTTAAAGGCTCTATTTTAAGTAAATAAAGAGCATAATGATAAACAACCTTTAATAATCTAAAAACAGAAAGTGGATGCCCTTTTAAATAATATTTTAAAAGTTTTCCACCAGAATCCCCATGAATTAAAGTATCATCAAAATCAAAAAAGGCAAATTTTGTTAACACTTAAGCAATCTCCAAAGCAACTTCCATCATTGCTGTGAATGTTTTTTCTCTTTCTTCTGCTGTTGTTTCTTCATTTGTAACTAATGAATCAGAAACAGTTAATAAAGTTAACGCTTTTTTACCCGCATAAGCTGCATTTGCGAATAAAGCATATGATTCCATTTCTGTAGCAAGGCATCCCATTTTAATCCATTTATCTGCTTTATTATCTGCATGATAGAACAAGTCAGAAGATAGGACATTTCCTACATGATAAGTTAAATTCTTTTCTTTTGCTTTTTCTACAGCTTTTTCTAATAAACTATAATCAGAAATAGCTGAATATGTTCCTGGTAATTCATATTGATGTGCATAATTTGAATCTGTACAAGAACCTTGTACAATAATGATATCTCTTAAATGAACATCTTCTTTAAACGATCCACAAGAACCAATACGAATAATATTTTCTACATCATAAAAATGAAACAATTCATAACTATAAATCCCAATACTAGGCATTCCCATACCTGAACCCATAATAGAAACTTCTTTTCCTTTATATGTTCCTGTATAGCCAAACATGCTTCTTGTCGCATTAAATTGTTTAACATTTTCTAAATACGTTTCTGCTAAATATTTTGCACGTAAAGGATCCCCTGGCATTAAGACAGTTTTTGCGATATCTCCTTTATTTGCTTGATTATGTGGTGTTGACATAAACACTTCCTCCTTTATTTTCTTCTTAAAGTTTAACATATTCTTTTTCAATTGATAATAGCTTTTAAGAATTTTGTACTTTTCCATCCTTTAAATAATAATACGTTTCAATTTCAGAAGCCTCATTCAATTCTTTTCCTTGTATAGCCCTAACAAGATGTTCAACATAATCATCTTCGTTTCCTGCTCCTAAAATAGCAAAATAGCCTTCTAAAAAGACCATTGGTCCATAACCATAATCATCCTCATTAAAATCAATAATTTGATCAATATGTTCTTGATAACTTGCTTTCATTTCATCAAAAGTTTTTTCATCATCCATATCATAGGCTTTGATTTTCATATGTTTACCAAACTCTTTTTTTATTGCTGGTAGAACATTCTTTTTAAAATGTTGACAATTGGAACAATCTTTTAAATAAAAATAAGTTAAATAATATGTCCCCTTCCATTCATTCTTTTGACTTTTACATCCCACCAAAGGGATTAATAAGATTACAATTAATAAAAGTTTTTTTATTCTATTCATTGTTTCACCTTACCCTTTCTTAAATAAGAATATATTTCATTCTTTGATGCTTTATTCAATTCTTTTCCTTGTATAGCTCTAACAAGATGTTCAACATAATCATCTTCGTTTCCTGCTCCTAAAATAGCAAAAT
>OGZE01000360.1_pt1 | contig 35223 bp, 29 predicted proteins | sample 1576731 | NCBI WGS metagenome assembly OGZE01 (sample SAMEA3541503, study PRJEB24748) | human gut metagenome | biome: human gut; feature: human-associated habitat; material: faeces | place: China | collected 2012 | reverse complement strand
GTCTGCGTTTCGCAATCCGCGAAGGCGGCCGTACAGTTGGCGCTGGCGTTGTTGCCGCTCTCAACGAATAATACGAAGCGATAACTTGAATTTTCTGCTAAGACCGGTCGTATCTGGGCCGGTCTTAGCATATTTTTGAAAGTTTGTTGACATAGAGTGTTAACTGTGGTACTCTATATTAGTGAAATTTTGTGATTGGTAATCTATGAGTAAGAGAGGTGTTAAATATGCGCAGTTTAGTTACCATGGCTTGCACTGAGTGCAAACAACGCAACTACCAAACCAACAAAAACAAAAAGAACGATCCTGATCGTATCGAACTGAATAAATATTGCAAGTTCTGCAAAAAACACACTTTACACAAAGAAACTAAATAATTTCTGTTAACGTGTGATTTAGTATCAGGTATTCAAGCAAGGATGTGAAAAAATGGCCGTTCCGGAAACTACAGGTGTGAAGAACGCAGGCGGTATTACACGCTTTATGCGTGAAACTAAAGTAGAACTGAAAAAAGTAACCTGGCCTACCAAACAAGAGCTTATTGCTAATACCGCAGTGGTTTTAATTGCGGTTATTATTTGTGCGGCATTGATTTGGGTCATCGACACCTTCTTCAATGTTGTTTTCCGTTGGATTCTGCAATAAGTCGGCGTAAGGAGGAAAGGGAAGCTTCCCTATCATTAATATGGAATCAGAAAAACGTTGGTATGTAATCCATACTTATTCCGGTTATGAGAATAAGGTAAGCGCAAATCTGGAACGTAAAGTTCATTCCTTGGGTATGGAAAATGAAATTTTCCGTATAGTAATACCTATGGAAAATGAGGTTGAAGTAAAAGACGGCAAAAAACGTAGTGTTCAGAGAAAAGTTTTTCCTGGCTATGTGCTTGTTGAGATGATTGTTAATGATCGCTCTTGGTATGCCGTACGCAATACCCCGGGTGTTACCGGCTTTGTCGGTTCTGGCACTAAACCGATTCCTTTGACTGAAGACGAAGTCAAACAGATCATGCGCTCGATGGGCGTGGAAGAAAGTCGCCCTAAAATTGATTTACAATTACAGCAGATGGTTCGCTTGAAAACAGGTCCGTTTGCCGGCTGTATCGGCAGTGTATCTGAGATCAATGAAGAACGTGGTAAACTGAAAGTTTTAGTTGACATGTTTGGACGTGAAACACCTGTTGAGATTGATTTTACTCAGGTTGAAGAAGCTGAATAATAAGGAGGTGTAATAAATGCCGAAAAAAGTCGTAAAAATGGTAAAATTACAGGTACCGGCTGGTAAAGCTACTCCGGCTCCTCCTGTAGGTCCCGCACTTGGCCAAGCTGGCGTCAACATCATGGCTTTCGTTAAGGAGTTCAATGAACGTACTGCTCAACAAGCAGGTTTGATCATTCCGGTAGAAATTACCGTATTTGAAGATCGTTCCTTTACTTTCATTACCAAAACTCCCCCGGCTCCGGTTCTTTTGAAAAAGGCTGCTGGCCTTGAAAAAGCATCTGGTGAGCCTAACAAGAAGAAAGTCGCTCAATTAGGCCGCGATAAAGTTCGCGAAATCGCCGAAGCTAAAATGGCTGACCTGAACGCTGCTGATATCGAAGCTGCCATGAGAATGGTAGAAGGTACTGCTCGCAGCATGGGTATCACCATCGTTGACTGATTTTAAGTCAACCTAATTAAGTGGGAGGAGTTATCCGTTTGTACCACGAGGAGGAAAGTTTAATGGCAAAATTTGGTAAAAAATATCAAGAGGCTTTGAAACTTATCGAAGCTGACAAATTCTATGCTCCGAAAGAAGCAGTAGAATTAGTTAAAAAAACTTCTGTTACTAAATTTGACAGCACTGTAGAAGTTGCTTTCAAATTGGGTGTAAACCCCAAATACGCTGACCAACAAGTTCGCGGCGCTCTGGTTCTTCCTAACGGTACTGGTAAATCCAAATCTGTTTTGGTATTTGCTAAAGGCGCTAAAGTTCAGGAAGCTGAAGCTGCTGGTGCAGATTTTGTAGGCGGCGAAGAATTAGTTGCTAAAATCCAAGGCGGCTGGACTGATTTTGAAGTCTGCGTTGCAACTCCTGATATGATGGGTGTTGTCGGCCGTTTAGGTAAAATCCTCGGTCCTAAAGGCTTGATGCCTAACCCGAAGGTTGGCACTGTTACTATGGATGTAGCTCGTGCTATCAACGAAATCAAAGCAGGTAAAATCGAATACCGTACCGATAAAGCTGGTAATGTACAAGCTCCTATCGGCAAGGCTTCTTTTACCGAAGAACAACTGTTGGAAAACTACATCACTTTGGTTGATACTTTGATCAAAGTAAAACCGTCCGGCGCAAAAGGTCAGTATATTAAATCAATTACTGTATCTACCACTATGGGCCCTGGCGTAAAAATCGACGTTTTGAAAGCTAACAACGACAAATAAGATTTTTGATGTGGTAACAACTTTATAAATCAGAAGATAATCGGGCCATAGACAGCAGGTGCGGCAACGCATAAGTATTTACGCCTGCCGAGGCTGGAGACGATGAAGATAGACCTTCGCGACCTCCGGCTACGGCCGAGAGGTCTTTTTGATTTTATAAAATCATTCTTGAAGAAGGAGGTGTGATGCATGGCAGTTATTAGAGCTGAAAAAACAGCTAAAGTTGCTGAGATCAAAGAATTGCTTACAGCTTCCAAATGCACCATTCTGGTTGATTTCTGCGGTTTGACCGTAGCCCAGGATACAGCATTCCGCCGTAAAATGCGCGAAGCTGGTATTAAATACGGCGTTGTAAAAAACACAATGCTGCGTATTGCTGCAATTGAAGCCGGTATCGAAGGTTTAGAGCCTGTTTTGGAGAAAAACACTGCAATCGCGGTTGCTCCTGAAGATCCCGTTGCTGTAGCAAAAATCATTTGCGAGTTCGCAAAAGAAAACAAAGCACTGACTATCAAAGCTGGTGTGCTCGACGGTCAAGTTATTGACGAAGCTGCAATCAAAGCTTTGGCAGAACTCCCGCCGAAAGAAGTTCTTATTGCAAAAATGCTGGGCAGCATGAATGCTCCTATCAGCGGTTTTGTCAATGTACTTCAAGGTACTATCCGCAACGTTGTCTATGCACTCGACGCTGTTCGTCAGCAAAAAGAGTCTGCATAAGCACTGCGCTTAATCAAGTAAGTTAAATTAAAAAAATAAAACATTTGAATTTATGGAGGTACATATAATGAACAAAGAACAAATCATCGAAGCTATTGAGTCCATGTCCGTACTCGAACTTTCCGAATTGGTGAAAGCTCTGGAAGAAAAATTTGGCGTATCCGCTGCTGCTCCTGTAGCTGTAGCTGCTGCTCCTGCTGCTGGTGGCGCTGCTGCTGCTGAAGAAAAAACTGAATTCGACGTAGTTTTGACTTCCGCTGGCGCTGGCAAAATCAACGTTATCAAAGTTGTTCGTGAAGCAACTGGCCTTGGCTTGAAAGAAGCAAAAGAAATCGTTGACGGCGCTCCTAAAGCTGTTAAAGAAAAAATCTCCAAAGCTGACGCTGACGCTTTGAAAGCTAAACTCGAAGAAGCTGGCGCTTCCGTAGAACTGAAATAATTTTAGCTTAAACTTCAAGAAGCTTCCTGTTTATCAGGAAGCTTCTTTTATTTTTAAAACAATGTGTTGACAAGAGAAAAGCTTTGTGATATCATAATAAACTACAGTAAATAAATGAATTGCAGGTAAATTGACAACAGACACGGTGGCTCAGTGGTTGGGAATCGTGTTCTGCTCATACGGTAGAGGATGAAGTTCGTTCATCGAAGACAATATGCAAGGTCCTTGAGACAATCTGGAACCTTGCTTTTTTTGTCTTTCGTGCAACGGGCTATCTTTGACCTGCCTGACAAAAATAAGAAGGGGTGAGGGATTAGATGTTTAAACCGGTTCCCTTAGGCGATAGGACTCGGTACAGTTATGCTAGGATCAATGAAGTATTACCAATGCCTCATTTGATTGACATCCAAAGAAAATCGTATGAGTGGTTCATGCGAGAAGGTCTTTGCGAAATCTTTCATGACATTTCTCCGATCAAAGATTTTACAGGTAATTTAGAGCTTTCTTTTGAAGGTTTCAATTTGGGCGAGTCCAAATACAGCGTTGAGGAGTGTAAGGAGCGTGATGCTTCCTATTCCGCACCGCTTAATGTCAATGTCCGCTTGCTGTACAAAGATACTGGCGAGATCAAAGAATCTAAAGTTTTCATGGGTGATTTCCCGCTGATGACTGAAACCGGTACTTTTATTATCAATGGCGCTGAACGTGTTATCGTCAGCCAGTTGGTGCGTTCACCCGGCGTTTATTACAATGTGACCATGGACCCCAGCGGTAAAAAAATGTACGGAACAACCGTCATTCCTAACCGTGGTGCCTGGATCGAATTTGAAACAGACGTTAACGATGTTATTTATGCCCGTGTAGACAGAACTAGAAAACTGCCTGCAACTATTTTGCTGCGTGCTTTGGGCCTGTCCAGCAATGCTGAGATATTGGCTCTTTATGGCGAGCATCCTTCTGTTTTAGCTACTTTAGAACGTGATGCCACTACCAGCCGCGAAGAAGCATTGATCGAGATCTATAAAAAACTGCGTCCCGGCGAACCTCCTACTTTGGAAAATGCTACGCAGCTGATCGAAGCAACTTTCTTCGACAATAAACGTTATGACCTTGCCAGCGTAGGCCGTTATAAGCTCAATAAAAAATTGGGCTGGCGCCGTCGTTTGCTGGATAAAGTGCTTGACGCTCCGCTCGTTGATACTTCTACCGGTGAGATCATTCTGCCGGCAGGTACTAAAATCGATGATAAAGCTATTGATGCTATCGAGCAAAGCGGAATTTTCAGCGGCGTAGGCCTGAAAGAGATTTTTATCCGTTTTAAAGAGCAGATTCTGAAATTGATCTGCACTGCTGATATTCCTGAAAAACACCGCACTGTAACTGTCGAAGACGTTTTGGCTTCTTTCGGTTATCTGCTTAATTTGATGGATGGCTTGGGCACCGGCGACGATATTGACCATTTGGGCAACCGTCGTGTCCGCAGTGTTGGCGAATTGCTGCAAAACCAGTTCCGTATTGGCCTGGCCCGTATGGAACGTGTAGTTAAAGAACGTATGACGATCCAGGACGTTGATGTCATCACGCCGCAGGCGCTGATCAATATCCGTCCCGTAGTTGCCGCTATCAAAGAATTCTTTGGCAGCAGCCAGTTGTCTCAGTTTATGGATCAGAACAATCCTTTGGCTGAGCTGACTCATAAACGCCGTTTGTCCGCGCTTGGACCTGGCGGTTTGAGCCGTGAGCGTGCCGGTTATGAAGTCCGCGACGTTCATCACTCCCATTATGGACGCATGTGTCCTATTGAAACCCCTGAAGGTCCGAACATCGGCTTGATTGGTTCGCTTTCGACTTTCGCTGTTATCAATAAATATGGTTTTATGGAAACACCGTACCGAAAGGTTGATAAAGAAGAAGGCCGTGTTACGGATGAAATCGTTTATCTGACCGCTGACGAAGAGGATGAGTATATTTGTGCTCAGGCTAATGAGCCTTTGGACGATAATGGCTACTTCTTAGGTGAACGTGTTACAGCGCGTTATCTGAATGAAGTTTTGTCACTACCTCCGAACCAGGTCGATTACATGGACGTTTCGCCGAAACAGGTTGTATCTATTGCTACGGCATTGATCCCCTTCCTGGAGAACGATGATGCTAACCGTGCCTTGATGGGTGCGAACATGCAGCGTCAGGCAGTACCGCTTCTGTGCACTCAGTCGCCTGTTGTCGGTACCGGTATGGAATATAAAGTTGCAGTCGATTCCGGTGTCTGCGTATTGGCTAAACGTGCTGGTGTCGTTGAGCGTGTTGTCGGCAACGAGATCCGTGTACGTGCTGAAGACGGCAGCGTCGATTCTTACACACTTTTGAAATTCAAACGTTCTAACCAGGGTACCTGCGTCAATCAGCGTCCTATCGTCAATAAAGGCGACAAAGTCGTTGAAAAACAGGTTCTGGCTGATGGTCCTGCTACCGATCATGGTGAATTGGCATTGGGCCATAATGTTATCGTTGCTTATATGCCTTGGGAAGGCTATAACTACGAGGATGCTATTTTGTTGAGTGAAGATCTGGTTAAAGCCGATATCTTTACTTCTATCCATATCGAAGAATACGATTGCGATGCCCGCGATACCAAGCTTGGTCAGGAAGAAATCACTCGTGATATCCCCAACGTTTCCGAGGAAGCGTTGAAAGACCTTGACGAACGTGGAATCATCCGCATTGGTGCTGAAGTACGCCCTGGCGATATTCTGGTCGGCAAAGTTACTCCGAAAGGTGAAACTGAATTGACTGCAGAAGAACGTTTGCTGCGCGCTATCTTTGGTGAAAAAGCACGCGAAGTACGCGACAGCTCTTTGCGCGTACCTCATGGCGAAGCTGGTAAGATCGTCAGCGTTAAGGTGTTTACCCGTGAAAACGGCGATGAACTGCCGCCTGGCGTTAATGAACAGGTTCGTGTGCATATTGCTCAAAAACGTAAGATTTCTGAAGGCGATAAAATGGCAGGCCGTCATGGTAATAAGGGTGTTGTTTCCCGTATCATGCCGCGCGAGGATATGCCGTTCCTGCCCAGCGGCGAGCCGGTACAGATCGTACTGAATCCCTTGGGCGTACCTTCCCGTATGAACATCGGCCAGATTTTGGAAACTCATTTAGGCTGGGCTGCCCGTGCTTTGGGTATGAAAATCGAAGCAGGAGCTGAAGATTTAGCCGCACGTTTTGAAAAAGCCGGTTATGATGTTGATCAATACGGAATGCCTGAGTCAGTCGAAATCGACAAATTCGGACAGGAAGGCATCAAAGCAGTAAAAATGGCCGTACCTGTTTTTGACGGTGCCCATGAACAAGATATGAGTGATACTTTAGAGTTGGCTGGCGTTGACCCAAGCGGCAAAACGCTGCTTTATGATGGCCGTACCGGCGAACCTTTTGATAATAAGGTTACTGTTGGCTGCGTATATATGCTCAAACTGCATCATCTGGTCGACGACAAGATCCATGCCCGTTCCACCGGTCCGTATTCCCTGGTTACCCAACAGCCTCTCGGTGGCAAGGCCCAATTCGGCGGCCAACGCTTCGGCGAGATGGAGGTTTGGGCGCTGGAAGCTTACGGCGCTGCTTATACCCTGCAAGAGATCCTCACCGTCAAATCCGACGACGTTGTGGGCCGTGTAAAAACTTACGAAGCTATCGTAAAGGGCGAAAATGTTCCTGAACCTGGCGTGCCTGAGTCTTTCAAAGTTCTCATTAAAGAGCTGCAGAGTATCGGTCTCGATATCAAAGTTCTTAATGAAGATGAAGAAGAGATTCCCATGCACGACAGCGATGACGATATCAACGAAACCGCGCGCGACCTTGACCTTAACATCGACGGCGAGATTCCGACCTCTAATACTGTTGAAACCGACGAATATACCGTTGATGAAAACAGCACTGAAGATGCGGAATTTGATTTAGTTGCAGATATCGGCAACTTTAACATGGAAGCTAAAGATGAGTTGGACGGAGATGCAAACAACTCCGACGATATTGAATAGAAGGGAGCGATCGATTCTTGTTGGATGTAAATAATTTTGAGTCTATGCGTATCAGTCTGGCTTCACCGGAACAAATCAGAACCTGGTCTTATGGCGAAGTAAGAAAACCGGAAACGATTAACTACAGAACTTTGAAACCGGAACGCGACGGTTTGTTCTGTGAAAAAATATTTGGGCCTACCAAAGACTGGGAATGCCATTGCGGTAAATACAAAAGAATTCGTTATAAAGGTATCGTCTGCGATAAATGTGGCGTCGAAGTTACCCGCTCCAAAGTTCGTCGTGACCGTATGGGACATATCGAACTGGCCGCCCCTGTTTCACATATCTGGTATTTTAAAGGCATCCCCAGTCGTATGGGACTGATCCTTGATATTTCGCCCCGCTCGTTGGAAAAAGTATTGTACTTTGCCAACTACATTGTGCTTGATGCCGGCGATACCCCGCTGGTAAAAAAACAATTACTGAGCGAAGGTGAATACATTGAAGCCCGCGATAAATATGGCAGCGGCTTCAAAGTAGGTATGGGCGCGACTGCGATCAAAGCATTGCTGGAAGAGATCGATTTGAATGCGATGACAGCAGAGTTGCGCGCTGAGCTGAGAGAAGTGAGCGGACAAAGAAAGATTCGTGCCGTGCGCCGTCTGGAAGTCTGTGAAGCTTTCTTAAAATCCGGCAATCGTCCTGAATGGATGATTTTGGATGTTGTTCCGGTAATTCCGCCTGAACTGCGTCCGATGGTACAATTGGACGGCGGCCGTTTTGCGACCTCCGACCTTAACGATCTGTACCGCCGCGTCATCAATCGTAACAACCGTTTGAAACGTTTGCTGGAACTCAATGCTCCTGATATCATTGTCCGCAACGAAAAACGTATGCTGCAGGAAGCTGTTGACGCTTTGATCGACAACGGCCGACGCGGCCGTCCTGTAACCGGTCCTGGCAACCGTCCTTTGAAATCCCTTTCCGATATGCTGAAGGGTAAGCAAGGCCGTTTCCGTCAGAATCTGTTGGGTAAACGTGTTGACTATTCTGGCCGTTCCGTTATCGTTGTCGGTCCTGAGCTGAAAATGCATCAATGCGGTCTGCCGAAAGAAATGGCTTTGGAGCTGTTCAAACCTTTCGTTATGAAACGTTTGGTCAACAGTGGCCAGGCTACCAATATCAAAAGTGCAAAACGTATGGTAGAACGCGCTACTACTGCTGTTTGGGACGTTTTAGAAGACGTAATCAAAGAGCATCCGGTACTGCTTAACCGCGCACCGACCCTGCACAGACTTGGTATCCAGGCTTTTGAGCCTATCTTGTCCGAAGGCCGTGCAATTAAACTGCATCCTCTGGTATGTACTGCCTACAACGCTGACTTTGACGGTGACCAAATGGCAGTCCATTTGCCTCTGTCTGCCGAAGCTCAGGCTGAAGCAAGAATGCTGATGCTTTCGGTTAACAATATTTTGGCACCGAAAGACGGCAAACCGGTAGCTGTACCTTCTCAGGATATGGTTTTAGGTTCTTATTATCTGACCATCATCAAAGAAGGCGCTAAAGGCGAAGGTATGCGTTTCAGCAGCTTTAACGAAGCTTTGTTGGCCTACTTCCATGGAGACGTTGCTTTGCAGGCACGCATTAAGATATATATCCCTAATAAGGATATCTATGAGGAACCTGCTAACGAAGGCGTCAGCCTGGTAACTACCACTGTTGGTAATGCCATCCTCAACGAAGAACTGCCGACGGAAATGCGTTACTTCCATTTAGAAGAGGAAGTAAACGAAGCCGGTAAAAAAGTTCAAGTGTGGCATTTGAATAAACTGCTTGATAAAAAAGAATTGGGACGCCTGGTTGCGAAAGCACATAAACTGTATGGCAATTTGCGTACTGCCGAAATTCTTGACGTTGTTAAGAAAATGGGCTATGACAATGCTTGTAAAGCAGGTATTTCCATCGCTGTTTCCGATATCAAGATCCCGCCTGAAAAGGCTGAGATATTGGCTGCTACCGAAAAAGAAATCGATAAAACTGAGCGTATGTTCCGCCGCGGTCTGATGAGCGATGATGAACGTTACCGTAAGGTTATCGAGCTTTGGAGCAAGGCAACTGACGATGTAACTAACAAATTGATGTCTTCTACCATGGATCCGTTCAATTCCGTTTATATGATGGCTAATTCCGGTGCCCGTGGTAACACGCAGCAGATCCGTCAGCTGGCCGGTATGCGCGGTTTGATGGCTGATCCTTCTGGCCGTATCATTGACCGTCCTATCAAAGCTAACTTCCGTGAGGGCCTGACCGTTTTAGAATACTTTATTTCTACACACGGTGCCCGTAAAGGTTTGGCTGATACCGCTCTGCGTACTGCTGACTCCGGTTACCTGACACGTCGTCTGGTAGACGTTGCTCAGGACGTTATCGTGCGTGAAGACGACTGTGATATCGTCGGTATTAACCTGGTGAAAGAACGCAGCCGCCTTTGCAAGGCTACCTTGGGTTCCAGCCAGAACAAACTGCGTGACATCGTTATTGGCCGTAATCTGGCTGCAGGCATCACTGATCCTGTGACTGGTGAACTTTTGGCCGAAGCTGATACGATCATTACGGAAGAGTTTTATAATAAACTGGCCGCTGCTAAGGTGATGGAAGTAGTATTGTATGCTACTAACGACATGAGCGGTGAGGAAACTGAAACTATCCAGATCAATATTAGCGACGATCAATCCAACGCAGTTCTGAAAACAGCTATGATGCATCATTTCGACGGCAAGGAAGTTGCTGAAGACGTTGTTGCAGCTGACGGTACTGTATTGATTGAAGCCGGTGCTACTTATGACGAAGCTATTATCGACGCTATTTTAGCTAACGGCACTGTCCGCGATGTTAAAGTACGCAATAATGCTATCGAAGGCATCGAGATCGAATCTATTACCGAAGGTAAAAATAAACAAACTATCATCGAGTCTTTGCGTGACCGTATCGTTGGCCGTTATCTGGCTGAAGATATCGCTGATAAAGATGGCAATATCGTTTACCATATTAATGATTATGTTACAGAAGATATTGCTGATGACATTGCTTCCATGCGTGAAAAAGTCTGCATCCGTTCCGTACTCAACTGTAAAGCCAAAGTCGGCGTCTGCCGTAAATGCTATGGCCGTAACCTGGCTACCGGCGGTAAAGTTGAAGTTGGTGAGGCAGTCGGAACTATCGCTGCTCAATCCATCGGTGAACCTGGTACGCAGCTCACTATGCGTACGTTCCATACCGGCGGCGTAGCAGGCGACGATATCACGCAAGGTTTGCCGCGTGTAGAAGAATTATTCGAAGCACGTAAACCTAAACATCCTGGTCTGCTTACTGAAAATGCAGGTACTGTACATATCGGCGAAGAGAACGGCATTCGTAAGGTTACCGTTACCGGAGAAGATGGCGAACAGATCTATACGATTCCGTATGGTTCCAAAATCGCTGTTACTGAAGGCATGGAGATCGCTGTCGGCGATCGCCTGACTGAAGGCTCCCTCAATCCGCACGATATTCTCCGCATCAGCGGCGTACGTGCTACCCAGCGTTATTTGGTTCAGCAGGTACTGGGCGTTTACAAGTCTCAGGGCGTTGAGATCAACGACAAGCATATCGAAGTTATGGTTCGTCAGATGATGCGCAAGATCCGCATCGAAGAAGCCGGTGACACCTTTATGCTGCCGGGTGAATACATTGACGTGGCTGAGTTTGAACTGCAGAATGCGGAAATGGTTGATAAAGGATTGCAGCCCGCTGAAGGCCGTCCGGTGCTGCTTGGTATCACCAAAGCATCGCTGGCTACCGATTCCTTCCTTTCGGCAGCATCTTTCCAGGAAACCACTCGCGTACTTACCGACGCTGCTATCAAGGGCAAGGTAGATCCTCTTCTGGGCCTGAAAGAGAATGTTATCATTGGTAAACTTATTCCGGCTGGTACTGGTATGAGCCGCTACCGTGATATCAAAATCAAATACAGTACTACTAACAGCGAACAGCAGTAATGCCGTAACTTAAAAGTAGTGAACCCCCACTTTTTGCCTTAGGCAAAGGGTGGGGGTTTTGATATAACGCTTGTAATGAAATGATCTGCCGCTGAATATAAATGTTGAAAATCAAAAGTTATGATATCCAGGGGCGCCTTATATGATATAATCTACTGTAACTAAGAATTTATCGTTTGTCAGCAGTTTGCCAGCTGCGGGATACTTGAATAAAAGAAAAGCGAACGATAGGGTGATTTTTTGTTAAAAAGTTCACATTATAATTGACACATAAGGAACCTATTGGTAAAATTATAATAATAAATATGATGGTAGAGATGGCCCGAGAAGGATTTTTAGTTGCGCATATAGCAGTTGAAAGATTTCGACTTGGGTTTTATTTTTTACTTACAGTTTCGCTAGGAGGCAGAAGCATGAAGGTTGCTATTATTATGGGAAGTAATTCGGACTGGCCTATATTGGAGCCGGCTGAAAAAACACTGAAAGAGTTTGGTGTAGAGGTAGAGGTAATTGTCGCATCGGCACACCGTACACCTGATGTGGTACATGAATTTGCCGCTGGCGCCCGCGAACGCGGTGTAGAGGCTATCATTGCTGCTGCCGGCGCTGCCGCCCATTTAGGGGGCGTTATTGCCGCCTATACGACGGTGCCTGTGATCGGCATTCCTATCAATGCTACGCCGCTGAACGGTATGGACGCACTTTTAAGCTTTGTACAGATGCCTGCCGGTATACCTGTAGCGACTATGGCGATCAATGGTGCTAAAAATGCCGCTTTGTTCGCAGTGCAGATTCTGTCTGTAAAATATCCTGAATTGGTGACTAAATTAGCTGAAAACCGTCTGCAAATGCAGGAAGAAGTTAAAGCTAAAGGTGAGAAACTCGCAAAAATGCGGTCGGAGGGTAAGTAAGCGATGGTTGGAAAGGGAGAATTAACTGTGCCTGGTATTGATTTTGAATTAGACAAACTGCATGAAGAATGCGGCGTTTTCGGTATTTATTCGCATAAAGATGACGTTGCCCTCAATACCTACTGGGGTTTATATGCTTTGCAGCACCGTGGTCAGGAAAGCACTGGCATCGTTACTACCGATGGCAGTAATATGCAGGTAAAAAAAGGCATGGGACTGGTGTCTGATGTTTATAAAGACGGTGTGGGCGACTTGACCGGTCATATTGCGATCGGCCACGTGCGTTATTCTACAACCGGTTCAAGTATGGCTTATAATACTCAACCGCTGCGCGTTTATTTCGACGGCGGTAATTTGGCGTTGTCGCATAACGGTAATCTTACTAATGCTGCCGAACTGCGTGCCCGTTTGACCAGAGATGGCGTTGTGTTCCAGACTACTGTCGATACTGAAGTGGTTTTGAGTCTGATCGCACGTTCCCGTGAAGAAAACATTGAAGACCGTGTAGCCGAAGCTGTGAATCAGATCAAAGGTGCTTTTGCTATTTTGATCATGACTGATAATAAACTGGTAGCTGTACGCGATCCTTATGGCTTCCGCCCTCTGTGCTTAGGCAAGCTGGATGGTGGTTGGGTAGTGGCGTCTGAATCCTGTGCTTTCGATTTGGTTGGTGCAGAATTTATCCGTGACGTGAAGCCTGGTGAGATGCTGGTGCTTGAAGATGACGATGCAGAACCGAAAAGCATGATGTGGGCTAAACCGATGCCTACACAATGCGCGCACTGCATTTTTGAATATGTCTATTTTGCCCGTACTGACAGCGTGATCGATAACCAGTGTGTTTATCAGGCCCGTATCAATATGGGGCGTGAGCTGGCTAAGGAAACAAAAGATATCCATCCTGATATCGTTATTTCGGTGCCTGACTCTGGTACGGCTGCTGCTGTTGGTTATAGCCTGGAATCCGGCGTACCATTTATGGAAGGACTGACAAAAAACCGTTATGTGGGCCGTACCTTTATCCAGCCGACTCAAAAACAGCGTTTGAATGCTGTGCGTTTGAAACTGAATCCAGTCAAGAGCGTTGTGGCAGGTAAATCTGTAGTTATGGTCGACGATTCGATCGTACGCGGTACTACCAGCGGCAAGATCGTTAAATTGCTGAAGGATGCCGGAGCTAAAGAAGTGCATGTCTGCATCAGTTCACCGCCGGTAACTGATCCCTGCTATTATGGTATCGACACTTCGGTGCGTAAGGAATTGATCGCATCAACCCATACAGAAGAAGAAGTTCGTCAGTATATCGGTGCTGACTCGCTGCATTATATTTCGCTGGAGGGGCTGAAGCGTTCTTTAAACAGCATGGACCCCGAAGGTATGTGCTATGCTTGCTTCAATGCAGGTTATCCCGATAATGCGGAAGAAACTATCCGCCAAGGTTCGAAATATATTTTTGAGAACAAATAATTAGGAGGTCCTTATGAGCGAGCAAAGCAAAAAACAAATGACTTATGCCGATGCCGGTGTTGATATTGACGCAGGTAACCGTGCTGTTGAATTGATGAAAGAAAGTGTTCGCGCAACTTACCGTCCTGAGGTTATTGGTGACTTGGGCGGTTTTGGTGGCTTGTTCGCTTTAAATTCCGGTAAATATCAAGAGCCTATTTTAGTTTCAGGTACTGACGGTGTCGGCACTAAGCTGAAACTGGCTTTTATGGCTGATAAACATGACACGATTGGACAGGATGCCGTGGCTATGTGTGTTAACGATATTCTGGTGCAGGGTGCGGAACCGCTGTTTTTCCTGGACTATATTGCTGTCGATAAAGTGCATGCTGAAAAAGTCGCTAATATCGTACAAGGTGTTGCCAGAGCCTGCAAAGAGTCGGGCTGCGCACTGATTGGCGGCGAAACTGCCGAAATGGCTGGTTTCTATTCCCAAGGTGAATATGATATTGCCGGTTTCTGTGTAGGCGTAGTTGAAAAAAGCAAAATGATCACCGGCTCGAAAGTTGCCCCCGGCGATGTGCTTTTGGGCTTGCCTTCCAGTGGCGTGCATTCTAACGGCTTCTCGTTAGTGCGCAAAATCTGTTTCGAGGCGATGGGCTATGATATGAGCACGCCGATCCCCGAATTTGGTTGTACCTTAGGTGAAAAATTACTTACTCCTACCCGTTTGTATCCCAAGTCTTGCCTGCCTTTAATCGAAAAATTCGACCTGCACGGTATGGTGCATATTACAGGTGGCGGTTTCTACGATAATGTTCCCCGTATTTTACCCGAGCATTGTGACGCCGAGATCGATGCCGAAGCCTGGGAAGTTCCTGTGGTCTTCAAAAAATTGCAGGAATGGGGCAATGTTCCCTGGGCTGAAATGTACCGCACCTTCAATATGGGTGTAGGTATGGTTTTAGTTGTCGCTCCCGAAGAAGCTGACGCGGTACGTACACATCTTGCTGCGGCTGGGGAAACCTTCTATGAATTGGGCAGGGTCGTTGCAGGCAGCCAAAAAGCTATTATGAAAGGCGGCGTTTTCAGTGAGTAACCGTAAAATCGGTGTCTTGGTCAGTGGTCGCGGCAGCAATCTGCAATCCGTCCTGGACAGGATCGCCGACGGCTATTTGCCTTTGGAAATCGCAGTCGTCATCAGCGATAAGGCTGATGCCTTTGCTTTAGAACGTGCAAAAAAGGCTGGTATTGCCGCAGTGGCAGTACCCCGCAAAGAATGTGCCTCTAAAGAAGAATTTGAAGATAAGATCGACGCTGCTTTGCGCGAGCATGGAGCTGAACTGGTTGTTTTGGCTGGCTTTATGCGCATTTTAAGCGGCAGTTTTGTCAATAGATGGACGCAGAAGATCATCAATATCCATCCGGCGCTGCTGCCAAGCTTTCCGGGGCTGGACGCTCAGGGTCAGGCTTTGGAGTACGGCGTGAAGATCGCCGGTTGTACGGTGCATTTTGTTGATGAAGGCACTGACAGTGGCCCGATCATTTTGCAGAAGGCTGTGCCTGTTTTAGACGATGATACGGAAGAAACATTGTCGGCACGGATTTTAGTTGAAGAACATAAGGCGATGCCGGAAGCTTTACGTTTGTGGGCTTTGGGCAAGCTGGAAATACAGGGACGCCGCGTGATCGTGCATTCCTGAGATGAGGTGATGAAGAATGAAAATCAAAAGAGCTTTATTGAGTGTATCCGACAAGACCGGCATTGTGAAGCTGGCTCAGTTCCTGCATGATATCGGCGTAGAGATCATCTCTACCGGCGGTACGATGACGGCTATCAAAGAAGCGGGGATACCTGTAACTTATGTCAGTGATGTGACCGGATTCCCGGAGATCATGGACGGACGTGTAAAAACCCTGAATCCGAAGATCCATGGCGGGATTTTGGCTGTACGCAGTAATCTCGAGCATATGGCTGCTTTGGAAAAACATCATATCAAACCGATCGATCTGGTCGTTGTCAATTTGTATCCTTTTAAAGAGACCATTGCAAAGCCCAATGTTACGGAAGCAGAAGCTATCGAGAATATCGATATCGGTGGCCCGGCTATGGTGCGTGCCTCTGCTAAAAATTTCCGTGATGTGATCATCGTTACCAATCCTGCACGTTATACCAGCCTGATCGCTATGCTGCAGCAGTTTGGCGACGCTGATATTAAAACTCGTAAAACCTTGGCGAAAGAAGCCTTTAACCATACTTCCGAATATGATGCTATGATCTGTGAATACCTGACCAAGCAGTTGGTTGAAGGTAAATAAGAAGAAAAGGTTGATGAAACAATGCGGTTATTATTGATCGGCGGCGGCGGACGCGAACATGCACTGGCATGGAAGCTGGCTCAAAGCCCACTGGTAGAAATGATTTATGTGGCACCGGGCAACCCGGGTATAGCTTTGCTCGATAAATGCGAATGTGTTGATTTGCCTTTGCAGGAAATGGAAAAAGTTGCCGACTATGCAGAGGCTAACAGCATCGATCTGACAGTTGTCGGCCCGGAGGCAAGCCTTGTCGATGGTATTGCCGATGTTTTTATTGCCAGAGGACTGGCGTTGTTTGGCCCCAGTAAAGCAGCAGCCGAACTGGAAGGTTCGAAGGCTTTTTCGAAACAACTGATGGAAAAATATAATATCCCAACGGCCTTTTTTAAAGTGTGCGAGGATATTGTAACAGCGAAAGCCTATGTAAAAGAAAAAGGCGCTCCGATCGTTGTTAAGGCTGACGGGTTGGCGGCTGGCAAGGGCGTTGTTGTTGCCATGACCGAACAGGAAGCACTGGACGCCATTGACGATATGATGGGCGATTTGAAATTTGGCGGCGCTGGTGCGCGCGTGGTATTGGAAGAGTTTATGGAAGGCGAAGAAGCTTCTTTATTGGCATTTACTGATGGAGAAACTATCGTTTCCATGATTGCGGCCCAGGATCATAAACGAGCTAATGATAATGACGAAGGACCGAATACCGGTGGTATGGGTACTTATGCTCCGGCTCCGGTCATGACCGATATCCTGCGTTTAAAAGCAGTTGAAAAGGTTTTGAAACCGACTATTGCGGCTATGAAAGCCGAAGGCCGTCCTTATCAGGGCTGTTTATATGCAGGGTTGATGATTAACGGTGACAGTATCAAGGTGGTAGAATTTAACTGCCGCTTTGGTGACCCGGAAACCCAGGTCATTATGCCTCTTTTAGACGGAGACTTGGCAGAGATCATGCTGGCCTGCGCTACTGGCACTTTGGCTAAGGCCGATATCGGCTGGCACGATCAGGCTGCTGTCTGCGTAGTTATGGCGTCCGGCGGTTATCCGGGAAGATATCAGCAGGGGCTGCCGATCAGTGGGCTGGCAGAAGCCGATGCTTTGGAAGGCGTAGCTGTTTTCCATGCCGGAACTGAAGTCGTTGACGGGCAAATAGTTACTGCTGGCGGACGTGTACTTGGCGTTACCGCAGTTGGTAAAAATATCCGCGAAGCCAAAGATAAAGCCTATGAAGCGATCGCCAAGATCAGCTTTGAGGGCGCGCATTATCGCCAGGATATTGCTTGGCGGGCTCTAAAAAAATAATACATACGTCCCAATGCTTTTAGGCACTGGGGCGTTTTGTATAAGCTTGATCTGTTTGAAATGCCGCAAGGCTAAGATAAAAATTTATGGAAAAGGATGATGAATTAAGATGGCACATTATTATGATGAACCGGCTCATACTTTTAGCGAGTATTTATTAGTTCCCGGCTATTCTTCGGCAGAATGCGTTCCGGCCAATGTTGATTTACGAACTCCGCTGGTTAAATTTAAAAAGGGCGAAGAAGCAGCGATCACGATGAACATTCCGTTGGTTTCCGCTATCATGCAATCGGTTTCCGATGACAAGATGGCAGTTGCTTTGTCTAAAGAAGGCGGTATTTCGTTTATTTATGGCTCGCAGACGATTGAAAATGAAGCTGCAATGGTTGCCCGTGTCAAAAGCCACCGTGCAGGGTTCGTCAGCAGCGATTCCAATATCAGGCCTGACAGCACTTTAGCGGATATTTTGGCTCTGAAAGAAAAAACCGGCCATTCCACCATCGCTGTTACTTCGGATGGTACTGTTAACGGTAAGTTGGAAGGTATCGTTACCAGCCGTGACTATCGTGTCAGCAGGATGGATATCAATACCAAGGTCTGCGAATTTATGACACCGATCACAGAAATGATCGTTGGCGGCAAAGAGACTTCATTGCAGGAAGCCAACGACATCATTTGGGATAATAAGCTTAACACGCTGCCGATCATCGACGATGAAGGTCGCCTGCTGTATATGGTTTTCCGTAAGGATTATGCTACGCATAAAGAATATCCTTTGGAATTGCTTGATAGTAAAAAACGTCATGTAGTCGGTGCCGGTATCAATACCCGTGACTATGCTGAACGTATCCCCGCTTTAGTCGCGGCTGGCGCAGACGTGCTGTGTATCGATTCTTCAGAAGGTTATTCTGAATGGCAAAAGCTTACTTTGGACTGGGTGCGCGAGCATTATGGCGATACTGTTAAAGTAGGTGCTGGTAATGTGGTAGACGCTGAAGGTTTTCGCTACCTGGCAGAAGCCGGCGCTGACTTTGTCAAAGTAGGTATCGGCGGTGGTTCTATCTGTATTACCCGTGAGCAAAAAGGTATCGGCCGCGGCCAGGCAACTTCTTTGATCGAAGTAGCCAAAGCCCGTGACGAATATTTTGAGGAGACTGGCGTTTATGTTCCTATCTGCTCTGACGGCGGAATTGTTTATGACTACCATATGACTTTAGCTTTGGCTATGGGTGCAGATTTCCTGATGTTGGGACGCTATTTCGCCCGTTTTGACGAAAGTCCTACCAATAAAGTCAATATCAATGGCAGTTATATGAAAGAATATTGGGGTGAAGGTTCTAACCGTGCTCGCAACTGGCAGCGCTATGATATGGGCGGTGCCTCCAAGCTTTCCTTTGAAGAAGGCGTTGATTCATACGTTCCTTATGCCGGTACTTTAAAGGATAATGTTAATCTGACCTTGAGCAAGGTGCGTTCGACCATGTGTAACTGTGGCGCTTTAAATCTGCCGGAGCTGAAAGAAAAAGCCAAAATGACTTTGGTTTCCTCCACTTCGTTGGTTGAAGGCGGTGCCCATGACGTTATTTTGAAAGATAACAATATGAACAACTATGTAAAATAATGTAGGTGCATTGATATAATGTGCGTACTGTATACTTAAGGTTTTATATTGACTTATTGAGTAGAGAAATGTAAAATTAGTTCATAATTTATTGATGGAAAGGCGTGTTTAAATAATGAATTTGAAAAAATTAGTTACAGCTGCTTTGTGCACCATGCTGATGGCGACTGTTGCCTTCACTGCTGGCTGCGGCGGCGAAAAAAAATCTGACAAAAAAGTTTTGAAGGTTGGCATGGAATGTGCTTACGCTCCTTACAACTGGTCGCAGACCAAAGCTGACGGCGGTGCTGTTAAAATTGCAGGCAGCAGCGAATATGCTTATGGCTATGACGTTATGATGGCTAAAAAATTAGCTGACTCCATGGGCGCTGAATTAGAGATCCAAAAAATTGAGTGGGATGGTTTGGCACCGGCTGTTGTCAGTGGTAAAATCGACGCTGCTATCGCAGGTATGTCTATTACTTCCAAACGTAAAGAAACCGTAGATTTCACTAAACCTTATTACTATGCAACTGTAGTTGCTTTGGTTAAAAAAGATTCTGAGCAGGCTAAAGCTACCAGCGTTGCTGAACTGCAAGGTTCTGTAGCTACTTCTCAGTTGAACACTATTTGGTATGACCAGATCGACCAGGTCCCTGACGTTAAAAAATTACCGGCTATCGATACTGTTCCCGGTATGATCGTAGCATTGACCTCTGGCAAATGTAATCTGATCGTTACTGATATCCCGACTGCTAAAGCGGCTGCTTTTGCTAATCCGGAATTGACCGTACTGACTTTTGAAGAAGGCAAAGGCTTTAAAACTTCTCAAGAAGATGTCGAGATCGGTATTGCTGTAAAAAAAGGCAATGCAGAGCTTGTTAAAGCTATGGATGCTGTTTTAGGAAAAATGACTGCGGCTGACTTTGATAAAATGATGGAAGAAGCTATCAAAAAACAACCGTTAGCTCAATAATAGTTATCAGATATGTCGAAGGGACGGTATACTGCCGTCCCTTCTTTTACTTTTTAGGGCCAAAACGCAAACAAAGTAAAAGCTACAAGCAATAGTCTGAAACTTGCCCTGCTTCCCAACAGGGATGAAGGTTTTAGCAAGGGCTGCTGCAAGCAGCAGATTGTTTTGCGAAGCAGGGCCTATTTATGCTATAATAAATAACAGTGTTTTATCAATTAACTATGTTAGGTGGAGGAGCTTATGACAACAATGCCAGAGTCATTTTTTGGATGGGTGGCTTTTTTGCTGCAGCAATATGGCGATGTTTTGTTAAAGGGCGCTTGTGTGACCTTGCTTTTGGCGATTGTCGGTACTTTGATCGGTTGTGTTATCGGTCTTGTTGTAGGTATCATTCAGACTATTCCCAAGGATCCCAAAGCAAGTACTGCGAAAAAAGCGCTTGTAAAAATTACCCAGTGGGTGCTGAATGCCTATGTAGAGTTGTTCCGCGGCACACCAATGATCGTACAGGCCATGGTGGTGTATTATGGCGCGATGAGTATGTTTAATATTGATATGTCGCCGATGTTTGCCGGCTTTTTGGTAGTATCTGTTAATACCGGTGCTTATATGGCGGAAACCGTGCGCGGCGGTATTGAATCTATAGATCCCGGTCAACGTGAGGCTGCGGTTGCTATAGGTATGGATCATTTTCAAACGATGCGCTGTGTTATCCTGCCGCAGGCCCTGCGTAATATTATGCCGCAGATCGGTAATAACCTTATCATCAATATCAAGGATACTTCGGTATTAAATGTAATCTCAGTAACTGAGCTGTATTTTGCTTCAAAATCAGCGGCCGGCGTGTATTATAGATACTTCGAGATTTTCTTTATTACCTGTGTGATTTATTTTATTATGACCTTTGCCGCTTCCAGGCTACTGCGCTGGTGGGAAGGCAAAATGGATGGTCCGAAAGACTATCAGCTGGTATCCTTCGATCCCATGCAGGACCCTTGCGGGCATTTTCCGGTCAATGTAGCTGGTAAAAAAAGAAGGGACGGTAACCTGTGATGAGCGTTGAACAGAAAAAAGAGTTATTGTTATCCGTCCAGGATTTGAAGAAGAACTTTGGTGAACGTGAAATTTTAAAGGGCATTGATTTTGATGTCCATAAAGGTGATGTAGTTTGTGTTATCGGTCCTTCTGGCAGCGGCAAGTCAACTTTGATCCGATGCGTGAATTATCTGGAACAGCCTACGGATGGCGTTATCAGCTACCGTGGCGAAGATGTTTTAAAATGTTTTAAAAATTTGCCGTTATACCGCACCAAAGTGGGGATGGTTTTTCAGCAGTTTAATTTGTTCAACAATATGACCGTGCTGGAAAACTGTATGGTAGGTCAGGTTAAGGTGCTTGGTAAAAAATCTGACGAAGCCAGAATGATAGCCATGAAATATTTAGAGCATGTAGGTATGGCCAGCTATATCAATGCAAAACCGCATCAGCTTTCAGGCGGCCAAAAGCAGCGCGTAGCTATTGCCCGTGCGTTGGCATTGGAGCCGGAAGTTTTGTTGATGGACGAACCTACTTCTGCGCTTGACCCGGAAATGGTTGGCGAAGTTTTGGCTGTTATGCGGGAATTGGCCGAAGAGGGCTTGACAATGGTCATCGTTACGCACGAGATGGCCTTTGCCCGCGATGTGTCCAGCCGAGTGATTTTTATCGACCAGGGCGTTATCGCCGAAGAGGATAGTCCTGAGGTTATTTTCAGTGATCCTAAAAATCAGCGGACAAAAGATTTTTTAAGCAGATTCAGTTTGACCCGTTGTTAGCAGGAAAAATCCCTTCTATGTAGAATTTTACACGGAAGGGATTTTTTGTTGAAAAAAGCGTGGGAAGGATTATCGTTATGAAAAAACTTTACTTTGTTTTACTTTTATTAGTAGCATATTTAGCGCCGCAGGCGGTTATAGAAGCAAATATGGGGAGGAATACACTGCTGTTCGTGCCTTTAGATAACAGGCCCGTTTGCTTGGACTATACAGTAGAAAGTATGAAGGCTGCTGGCTGGAATGTGGAAACTCCGCCTTTAGAATATATTGCCAGCAACGACCACAGCGGCGATCCTGATAAATTATATGCATGGCTGGCTGAAAGATCAGCTACGGCCAATGCTATCGTAGTATCTTCAGATGCACTTATTTATGGCGGTCTGGTCGATTCACGTACCCATCACCTGCCCAAAGAAACTTTAACGGCACGGGCAGAGCGCCTGCTGAATTTGAAAGCTAACGGCGGCGATCCGTTGATCTATGTATTTACGACTATCATGCGTTCACCGAAAGCCAGTAGCGCTCCCGTAGAGCCGGCTTACCATGCGAAGTGGGGGCCTAAGCTGTTCAAGTTGGGGGCATTGGAAGATAAGCTCGATTTGAAAGAGATCAGCCGCAGGGAACGCAAAGAACTTGCTGCCTTGCAGGCGGAGATACCTCAGGCTATACAAGCGGACAGCGCGCAGCGCCGCAGTATGAATATAGCAACGACTGAACTGTTATTGCACGGAGTTGAAAGCGGCGATTTTGATTATTTGCTTATTGGACGTGATGATACGGCGCCGTATTCCCAGGCTCATAAAGAAGCTCGTAAAATGGATATATTAGTTAGAGAGCTGCCTAAAGAACGGATTCGTTTTTTCTCGGGCGCCGATCAACTGGGCATGGTCTTACTTAGCCGTGCCGCCAGCAGAGTGAGCTATGAGATCCCGATGGTATATGTTGATTTTGCCGCTGGTAAAGGCGGCGAAACTATCCCTACTTATGAGGACGATAAAATTGCTTTCAGTGCTGCCGAGCATATCCACGCTGCCGGTGGCTGGCCTACAGAGAAACTGGAACGCGCTGATTTGGTACTAGCCGTTAATACACCGCTTACAGGTGTGACTTTGGAAGCTTCCAATCCGGTTAATGACGGGACTATCAGCAAACAGACAGAAGCATTTGTTGCTGATGTGCAGTCCTATTTGCACAAGGGGAAGGAAGTTGCTGTTGCTGATGTGGCTTATGGCAATGGCGCTGATAATGCTTTAGTGAAAGAGCTGTTTCAAACAGGCGTAGCTGAAGAACTGGCAGCTTATGGCGGCTGGAATACTGCCGGCAATGCTTTAGGGTTTGCTTTGGGGCAGGGCTTGTTAGCGAAGGATATGGAAGTGGAGGATCGCCAGCATTTGCTTAATGTAAGGTATTTGGATGACTGGGCTTATCAGGCTAATGTACGCAACAAAACTTATGTTGAGCTGATTTGGCCTAACTATTGGCCCAACAGTGAATTGAACACAGAGCAGGTACAGGCCGCAGAAGCGGTTATTACTAAAGACATTTTAACGTTGGCTGAGCCCGTATTAGGCGAGCGGGTAAAAGAATATACTTTTACTTTGCCTTGGAAACGGATGTTTGAAGTCGAAGTTAATAAAAAATAATAAAGCAAATAAGCCCCACAGACATTTTGTCTGTGGGGCTTATTTGCTTTGATAATAAAAAAGGCGTATTAGGCGTGAGAATAATAACTGTACACCGCATAAGTACTGTTGCGTAGTGGGGGGGTATTGGTATATAATAAAAGAAATAAAATTAAATTAATGCAAATAATATACAAACGATTACAAAAGGTGCAATATGAGCAGAGAAAAGATAAAAAAACAAATACAATATAGCAGAACATATAGATATATTGAAATGGATAAAATAAATGTATTCTTAGGTATTTTTCTTAGTATAATACCTCTATGTTTATTAGTGTTGTTTTATTATCCTCAAATTACCTTCTTTATATCACAGTTCACAATGAAAGTTCTTAGCCCTATATTCCATGAAAATGTACTAGCAATAGAAAGTTCTGATTTTTTAAAGTGGTTTGGGCCGGTATATTATATTTCCTTACCTGGTCGGTTTCCATCGATAGTATTTATTTGGCTGAATTTGTTTATAACCTTGATTTCTTTGTTTTTACTGTCTTCAGTAGTCAAAACAAGGCCCTTGACTATTTTTTTGTCCATCAGTTTGTGGGTGCATGTTTGTTCTGCTATCTTTTTCACGTTTATACCCGAGTACTTTCCGTATGATGCAACCGAGTATTCCAGCCTTTATATTAAACAGCAGGTAGGAATTTACTTCTTTGTGCCGATTATTATTGGTATTGCGGTTTGTATGCTGCCGATAAACTTCATTAAGGCTTGGGCAACAATTGCTTTTTGTGCTGTTTATTCTTTTATCTTTGGCATTGTCCGTTATATCACCTTTATGTTCATTTTGTCTAAAGTATCACTTATGTATATGGCGTCGCTGTTCTTTTCTTTCGGACCCTTTATAGATTTTTTGTATTTAGTTTGTATTTATAGTTTGCTCGCCAGCAGTACTGCTGGTAAGTTAAAACGTAATAAGGGGGTATGGCGATGGTAACGACTCCTTATGTGATCACTTTTTTAAAATTTTATTTCATCTTTACTGTCATCGTAATGATTTTGTTCGCCATCCGTCATTTTATTTTTACCTTTAATAGAATGTATTGTGAACAGAAGCTGTATTATCAGGATATTATTGATTCTGATCTCCCCTTTATAACAGTATTGATACCAATGCACAATGAAGAAAAAGTCGCGCATGGTGTTTTAGATGCGCTTTTAGAAAGTGATTATCCAGTAGAAAAATTTGAAGTTATCCCAATCAATGATTTTTCGGAGGATGGGACGAAAGAAATACTAGAAGATTATGCAGTTCGTTATGGTAATATTCATCCTTTACACCGCAACAGTGGAGAAAGAGGAAAACCTGCAGCCTTAAATAAAGCAATGGAAATGGCACAGGGAGAGATCATAGTTGTTTTTGACGCTGATTATTTGCCTGGTAAAGGCTTATTGAAAAATTTATCGACGGCTTTTCTTGACCCAGAAGTAGGTTCTGTTATGGGGCGGGTTGTACCGGTGAATACGAAAGCCAATTTTTTAACCAGATTACTGGATTTAGAACGTTCCGGCGGTTATCAGGTTGATCAGCAGGCTCGTTACAACTTAAATCTTATCCCTCAGTATGGTGGAACAGTGGGTGGCTATCGAAAAGATTTAATGATGGGTACTGACGGATTCAATACGAAGATTTTAGCAGAGGATACGGAGCTTACATACAGGCTTTTTTGCTCTGGCTGGAAAGTATTGTATGCTAATAGTGCTGAATGTTATGAAGAGGCTCCAGAAGCGTGGCATATAAGAGCCCGTCAGATCGCCAGATGGTCGCGTGGACATAATGAAGTAATGTTTCGCTATGTATGGAAACTGGTAAAAAGCAAGTATTTAAGTTTTTGGCAAAAACTTGATGGAATGTTTTTGTTATTCATTTATATGATGCCGGTCATTCTATTTTTTGGCTTAATTGACTCTATTTTACTATTCTTTTTAGATGAGATGGATATTTTAGAGGGGTGGTGGGTATTGTTGTTTTTAGGTGCTTATAATACATTTGGAAATTTTGCACCATTTTACCAGGTAGGGACTGCAAATGTTATTGACGGATCTAGAGAGAGAATATTATTGCTACCTTATCTGGCTTTTAATTTTTATTTTTACCTCTGGTTTATAACTAAAGGATTTTTTAATGCGTTAGTAGATGTTTTGACTAGGCGCGAGGCTAAATGGCAAAAGACAGAACGTTTTAGAAAAGAAAAACCGGGTGAATTTACATGATGCTTGTAATTTTTTGCTGCTTGTTATTTTTAATAATGATAGTATATCCTTTCTGGCCTGGATATAAAGAGCTGAAACGAGGACAGGATAACGATAATCTTTATATAAAAAAAGATTATGTTAAAGATCCGCGTTATTTTGGTTTGTCCTTTAGAAATTTGTTGGAACCTTTTTTAGGACAGATCAGGGAATTATCAGCAGGGCAGACTTTAGAAATAGATTTATCTAAAAAAGAACTGATAATATTAGGACAAGCAGACAAGCCGCAAGCTTTTGTTGAAGATAGGATCACAATTTTTTCTGAAGATACCATTTTACCGCCTAAATCGACATCTTCAAAAGAAGTTTATGCGTTTAAAAAATTAGAAGCAGGAGAAATGTGCGAATTACGGGCTGTTGCGATTGATTCTGATGGTTATCTTCATCAAGGTGTAAAAATTATTCGTTGGATCGATACCAAAGGTTGTCTTGTAGTAGAGAGTAATTGTGACCTTGGTATAAGTGCCAGCAGCGAAACTAAATTGGTGTTAAAGGGAAAGAACTGTATTTTTAAACGATTATTTGCCCCAAGCATTGAAATTGGAGGAACTGAAGAATTTGTTAATGATTATGGTAGCAGTGCGCTGCAAAAATACCCTGAGTACAGTGATGTAGATTATGATATAGAAAAAATAAAGGAAAATTCAGTTTTTATTAATAATATTGTCACACATAAAGAATTCGTCGTCCACAATTCTGCGACGATTATTGGAAGTGTAAAAGCATATAAAGATATGTGCTTAGAAGAGCATGTGAAAATTTGGGGTAATGTATTTTGCGAAAGGGATCTTGTAATAGGAAACTGCTGCCAAATAACTGGCACGGTTTTTGTGCAGGGGTGTCTGAAGGTAGGGAACAATGTAGTTTTTGGTGAAAAAGGAAAAATTAAGTCTGTAATAGTAAGAAAAAATATTGCGTTTGGAACAGGGATCGTGATACATGGGTTTGTCCTTACTGAGGGAGTTGGAAAAACTATATGAAAAAGATTTATGCGATTGTTCTAATGATATTTTTAGCAATTTCAGTTTATTCTTTTTATGCTTATAATAGTGAAAAAGATATAGAGCAGGATAAAGAAATAACAGTAATTCTGGCGGTAAATAATACTATCGTCAAAACCGATAGTAAGGTATTAAAAGGCTATGAAAGTGTGCTGCAGGAAGAAGGCATCGCGTATAGAATAATTGATGTGTACGACTTGCAGCATTTACAACCTGCTGAAATTTTAAAAAATAGCCCCGCTGTTATTTTCCCCGACAGGGTCGCTGAGAATCTGCCGCAAGAGATTGCAATGTGGTTGCATGACTACTTGGAACAAGGTGGCTACAGCTTAATTGTGTATGATGCTGGAAGCCTTAATAAAAGAGAAAAGCATTTGGGAAATGCTGTTTTTAGCAGTCTACTTGGTTTTAATTATTCCACTTTTAAAGAAGATAGGCGGCAGGCATTCCATCATGGTTATCTGGAGTTTCTGACAGAAGAGAAACGCGATTTTTTTCAAATTCCTTTGGGAAAAACCGTTGATGGAGTTACTTTGAGTGGTTATCATTATGGAAAGTTATCATATCCTATGCGCAATATTGAAGTGCAGCATGCGCTTCGTGATGAAGATATATACGCATGGGCAGTAGTTGAGGATGGTCGAAAAATACCAGGTATAGTTAAACGTAATATAGGAAACGGAAGTTTGTTTTATGTCAATTTGCCTTTGGGGGCTATGAAGATTGATGCTGATGATTTGCCGTTGCGAGCTGTTCTTAGAACTGTCTTGTTTAATTTTGCTAAAGTTCCACATGTACTTAATGTTCCGGATGGTAAAGGTGGTATTGTTATAAATTGGCATATCGACTCTAACGTAGAATGGTTTTTCTTGCCAAGAATGATCAGAGAGGGGTTGCTAAGAAAGAATATTCCGATGTCATTTCATATTACTGCCGGTGATTTCAGAGATAATCCTGGGGATGAAATGGGGTTTATGGTAACAGAATATCCGGGCAGAGATATAGCCTTGCAGCTTATTCCATATGGGCGGATCGGATCACATGGCGGCTGGGCTCATAACTGGTATGGATATGGCGTTGAAGCGGGGCGCTTGCATGATGCTGATATTGATAAATACATAAGTATGAACAATGAAGCTATAGAGAGCGTTACCAAAAAGAAGGTGACTGAATATTCAGCACCTATTGGAGTTTTTCCTCAGCCTTATAACACTAAAGCTTTGGATAGTATGGGCGTAGAAGTTTATTATTATACAGGAGATTCTGGTAGCAGTATTAATAGAACTTTCTATAATGGAGAGATGGTATCAGAGAAGGTTTTAGCCTTTCCGATTGTTCCGTCAGGCCTTTATGCCTCACTGGGTGAGATGCATGAGTTGGGACACTATGATAATGAAAAAGTATTAACATGGTTAAAATCTATTCCTGACTACGGGCGTAATAATAGAACCTTACGATTATTTTATTCGCATCCTTATGATTTAGATGTCTATGAAGAAACTTTTTTTGAGTTTTTAGATTATCTGGATGATGAAGAGCAAAAAGGCTCGGTTGCTGTTATGACGATGACTGATGCTGCCAGATTTTTGCAAAAGATGCTGAAAACGAAATACTCCTTTAAAAATGATGCTGGGTTAAAAGTTTCCCTGAGTAATCCTGATGGACTGGAAGATATAACAATAGCGGTGCCGAAAAAAGGATTGAGTGTCGAAAAGAGCCCCTATCTTAAGCTGGAGGAAGATAATAACTATTATTATCTAACGGTAAAAAATTATGATAAGAAAGAATTGGAAATACATTTTGCTCGTATGTAGCGTATTTGTTCTATCAGGTGTAAATGTTGCATTTGCATATGATAACAGTAATCATCCTGTCAGAATTATTGCTTCGCGTTATAGAACGATGCCATATGAAGTGTTTATAACTCCTTATGAGGTTGGCCTATATGCCTTAGATGATTTAGATAATACTGATCATCGAAAGGATGTAAAAGCTTTTTTGGAATGGTATCTGAAACGTATTAATAATAATGATAAAAATGGTATGAGCGGAACTATTTATGATGTTATTTTGTATGGAGATAAGGAGAAAGTCTTACCACAATATGATTCGATAGATGGTTATTCGGGGTTGTTTTTAGTATTGTTGAACAAATACTGTGAGCAGACTGGTGATATAAGTTTGATTAAGAAATACTGGCAACAAATAGAAGATATGGCATACACAATTTCCTATTTGCAGCAAGTGGATGGACTAACTATTGCTATGCAAGACTACCCGGTGAAATATTTGATGGATAATTGTGAAGCTTATGGCGGGATTAACAGTTTTTTATATTTGGCAAAAAAGGCAGACAAAAAAATAAACTATGAATATTATCAAAACATCGCCGATAATATTAAAAATGCTATTTTCAATGTTTTGCTAAATACATCAACAGGCAATTTTAGCTGGAGTGATGAAGCTGATGGTAGAATATCAAATTGGGGAATTTTTTATCCTGATTCTTATGCACAGATATTTTTGATTTATTATGATGTTTTAGACGAGTATGGTAAGTCGGTTATTTGGGATAAGTTTTTAGAACGTTATCCAAGTGTAACATGGAAAAACCAACCTTCAGAACAAGCTGTTTTTTGCAAGTTAGTAAAAAAGAAGATGGGGATGGATGCGAAATGAAAAATAAGTTAATAGTTTCGACTTCAACTGCTTTTTATGGACTTATTGCAGCTAATGTTTGCTGGGCTGGTGTAACGTTACCAAGTAATGTTAGAGATGTTGCAGATATGCTTCAGTATTCGGCACAGCAACAGCAGCAGAAAGCCTTTGCGACCGCAGAAACCAAAGCAGGCGTTGAAAAAATAGAGGAGGAAATAGCTGCGCTAGAAAATACTGACGCGGAAGTAGAGGCTTATAATGACGCTCTGAGGCAGCAACTGCATAGTTTGCGTAAACAGTTGGCCAATGCAAACTTTGAGCATAATAGAAAAGAGAACAGGTTACAGGAGATACAACAACGGAAAACAGACATCGAAAGCAAAAATTATGAGTTGAATAAAATCGTTGAAGTTTATGGAGAAGGCCGTAAAGGTTATTTTGCCTACCAAGATATCATTTATAATGACGGCATATATGAAGGGTTGGTCCATCAGGAAGGGCTGCTGAGTAGTGAGCTTAATGATTTAGATACTACGATAGTGGCTCTTAACCAGACGATAGACGCTTTAATATTAAAAATGAATAATGAAAATATAGCGGAAGACCCTGCGTTGGAAGAAGCTGATAAAGAGGCTCAATTAGAAGTGCTGAAACATGATTTGGAGTATGTGCAGAATTTATTAAAAGAATATGAGCGTGGTTATGACATAGCTGATCGTAAGAGCAGCAGTTTTGGTACAGAGAGCAAATATTATTCTTGGCGTGATGATAAAGGAAATAAAGGACATCAATTTTATCAACCTTTCTATTATAATATTGTGGACGGGCCTTGGGAGTATGGGTTAGCAACCGGATTTATCAGCTCTGATAATAGGAGTAATGATAATGGTAAGGTAAATTGCCTGACTGATACTACGTTAAATGTTGCGTTTACTAAAAAAGCTAAAAAGAATGATGTAATGGTTTTTTCTTTAGCGGTAAATCTGCCAACAGGTAAAGATGCGTTGCATGAATTTGATCCTGTTATGGATGAAGATCTGGTTGAGAAAGCACGTTTTGGAGAAGGATTAAATTTTACACCGGCTATTTGGTATTATTATAATCGTGACGATAAAAACACCTTTATTTTCGGAACTTATTACACTTTAGGAGGTAGATACGACCTCACGCCAAGTATGTGGGTAGAACCGGGAAATGCTTGGGTTAAGGAAATGCGTTGGCAACACTTAAATAAAAAATTTCAATTTTTAGCAGGGCTTTCCCATACTTCTTATGAAAGAACCCGAGAAAATACTTTGGAATATACTTCTGGCCATCAATTTAAACCGGAGTTGACCTTCAACTATGCGCCTGACAATACTCAGTTTTTTACTGCGTATTATTGGCATACTCAAGAAGATCCTCTGCGTTACGCTACTTTTGATCGAATCAATGAAACCAGACGTGGCAGGAATTATGGATTGCAGTGGTCAAAGGATATTCCAGATAACAGACGGATACGTTTGTTGGTAGATTGGCTAAATAGCAGCGGTGAAAATTATGACCCGTTGACGAATATTTCAACTAATCAACGCAGAAAGACGACTTTCGGGATTGGTTTTGATCAGTATTTTAAAGAACGCTCAGAGAAACTGTCGTTGGATATTGAAACGTTCAGAATGAAGGATGGCGCCGTAACTGATACCAGCAGTGATAATAACTATCGTGGTTTTAATGTGTATTTAAGTTATTTGAAGTATATGTGAGTGGTATAGAACGCTAAAAAATACTTAAATCAACCTCAAATTTGAAAAAATTTGAGGTTTTTCTTTTTCTTTTGGTAGTTGGTAATAAAATACAATAAAATTTTAGAAAAAACAGGAAATATTAGATGAAAAATATCCGCCGAAAGCGGAAATAGTCACAATGAAAGTTTACAAAAACAAAAGAAAACATGTAAAACATATTACAAAGTTACGCAAAAGAAACGCTAGGCTCCGTGTAATACAGAAAACACGGTTTGATGCGGGTTTGCGCTTGTAAAAAAATCAAGAAAAAGTATTGACACAGCCAGGTGGCAGTGTTACAATATGTAAGTATCTCGGGATAGCTATGCGCTTTTACAAGGAGGGTTTGTGATGACAGTAGAGTTGTTAAAGCAAGCAACGAAGCGAGTTGTCGGTAATAAGCAAACCGCTAAAGCGATTCAAAAAGGTTCTGCCAAAACAGTCTATGTAGCTGACGACGCAGATGTCCGGGTTGTGCAGCCGCTGCTTGATGCCTGTGCTGAAGCACAGGTTGATGTAGAAAGAGTGGCAACTATGCAGGAACTCGGTAAGGCCTGCGGAATCCACGTCGGTGCAGCGACAGCCGCGATACTCAAAGGTTGATAGGGATCTGGAGGCTTTGCTGAAGGATTTTTATAATCATTAAAATCTATTTATTTGGAAGGAGGTGCCGATATGCCTACAATTAACCAATTGGTTCGTAAAGGTAGAGAAGTTTTGACTGTCAAATCCACAGCTCCGGCATTGAAAGAATGCCCGCAAAAACGTGGCGTTTGTACTAGGGTTTACACTACAACCCCTAAAAAACCTAACTCTGCTCTTCGCAAAGTAGCTCGTGTACGTTTAACTAACGGTATCGAAGTTACTGCTTACATTCCTGGTATCGGCCACAATCTGCAGGAACACAGCGTTGTCCTGATTAGAGGCGGAAGAGTTAAAGATCTTCCTGGTGTGCGTTACCATATCATTCGTGGTGCACTTGACACTGCAGGCGTTGCCAACCGCAATCAAGCCCGTTCTAAATACGGTGCTAAACGCGCTAAAGCAGCTAAAAAGTAATCGAGTCTACACAACGAATTGATAATCCATAAGGAGGGAAACACATGCCGAGAAAAGGCCCTGTAACAAAAAGAGACGTTTTGCCGGATCCCGTATACGGTTCAAAACTTTTAACAAGATTTATTAACAAAATTATGCTTGACGGCAAAAAAGGCGTTGCTGAGCGCATCGTATATGATGCTTTCGATCTGGTCCGTTCTAAAACCGGTAAAGATCCTCTCGAAGTATTCGACACAGCTATGAAAAACGTTATGCCGCTTCTGGAAGTACGTGCTCGCCGCGTTGGTGGTGCTAACTACCAAGTGCCGGTTGAAGTTCGTGCAGACCGTAAAACCACCCTTGGTATTCGCTGGCTGGTCAACTACTCCCGTTTGCGTGGTGAAAGAACCATGTGCGAACGCGTTGCTGGTGAGATCATGGACGCAGCAAACGCTGCTGGCGCTGCTGTGAAAAAACGCGAAGATACCCACAAGATGGCTGAAGCAAACAAAGCGTTTGCACATTACCGCTGGTAATGGTCGCCTGATCCCTAGAACGAGGAGGATAAATAAGTGGGCAGACAATTTCCGCTTGAAAAAACAAGAAACATCGGCATCATGGCACACATCGATGCTGGTAAAACTACTACGACTGAACGTATTCTGTTCTACACCGGTAAGACTCATAAAATCGGCGAAGTTCATGATGGCGGCGCTACCATGGACTGGATGGTTCAGGAACAAGAACGTGGTATCACTATCACTTCTGCTGCTACCACCTGTCAATGGGACGGTCACCGTATCAACATCATCGATACACCTGGTCACGTTGACTTCACTGTAGAGGTTGAACGTTCCCTGCGTGTACTTGATGGTTCCGTTGCAGTATTCTGCGCTAAAGGCGGCGTTGAGCCTCAGTCTGAAACCGTATGGCGTCAGGCTGACAAATACAGCGTTCCGCGTATGGCGTATGTAAATAAAATGGATATCACTGGCGCTGACTTCTACAATGTAGTCTCAATGATGAAAGATCGTTTGGGTGCTAACGCTGTGCCTATCCAATTGCCAATCGGCTTTGAAGATACCTTTGAAGGTATGGTCGATCTGGTGAAAATGAAAGCCATCGTTTATGGTGATAGCTTAGGAAAAGACGAAGAATTCGTTGAAATTCCTGAAAGCATGCAGGAAAAAGCCGAAGAGTATCATGCGGCATTGATGGAAGCGATTGCTGAAAGCGATGACGAATTGATGATGAAATACCTCGAAGGCGAAGCACTGACTGAAGAAGAAATCATGGCCGGTATCCGCAAACAAACTATTGCTTGCAAAATGACTCCGGTATGCTGTGGTTCTTCCTACAAAAATAAAGGCGTACAGCCTTTGTTGGATGCAGTTGTAGCTTATATGCCTGCTCCTACCGATGTTCCTCACATCAAAGGCGTGAACCCTGAAACCGGCGAAGAAGATGAGCGTCCTTCCAGCGACAGCGAGCCGTTCTCCGCACTGGCTTTCAAAATCATGACCGACCCCTTTGTTGGTAAACTGGCCTTCTTCCGCGTTTACTCCGGTACTCTCGGCTCCGGCTCTTATGTTTACAACTCCACTAAAGGAAAAAGAGAACGTATCGGCCGTATCCTGCAAATGCATGCTAACCATCGTGAGGAAATCGACATGGTTTACTCCGGCGATATCGCTGCGGCAGTAGGTCTGAAAGATACTACTACTGGTGATACTCTCTGCGACGAGAAAAAACCTATTATCCTGGAATCTATGGTATTCCCTGATCCGGTAATTTCTGTAGCTGTTGAGCCTAAAACCAAAGCTGACCAAGAAAAGATGGGCATTGCTCTTCAAAAATTGGCGGAAGAAGATCCGACTTTCCGCGTTCATACTGACCCGGAAACCGCACAAACCATTATCTCCGGTATGGGCGAGTTGCATTTGGACATCATTGTTGACCGCTTGCTGCGTGAATTCAAAGTAGGCTGCACCGTCGGTAATCCGCAGGTTGCTTACCGCGAAACTATCCGCAAAGCTGTTAAATCCGAAGGCAAGTTCGTACGTCAATCCGGTGGTAAGGGCCAATACGGTCATTGCTGGTTGGAACTTGAACCGCGTGAACCTGGTGAAGGCTTCCTGTTCGAGAACAAAGTTGTCGGCGGTTCTGTACCCCGAGAATACATCGGACCTATCGAAAATGGTGTTAAAGAGGCTATGGCAAACGGCGTAGTTGCCGGTTACCCGATGGTTGACATCAAAGTTACCGTTTATGACGGTTCTTACCACGAAGTCGATTCCTCTGAAATGGCCTTTAAAATTGCAGGTTCTATGGGCTTCCGCTCCGGTGCTACTAAAGCTAATCCGGTAATTCTCGAACCTTATATGAAAGTCGAAGTTACTGTTCCTGAAGATTACATGGGCGATGTTATCGGCGACTTGAACTCTCGCCGTGGCCGTATCGAAGGTATGGAAGCTCGCAACGGCGCACAAGTCATCAACGCATTTGTTCCTCTTTCCGAAATGTTTGGTTATGCTACCGACCTGCGTTCTAAAACTCAAGGCCGTGGCAACTACTCTATGGAAGTTGACCATTACGAAGATGTACCGAAGAATATCGCTGAAGCTATCGTAGCAAAGAACAAAGGCACTCAAGCCTAATATAAAGTAAAACCTAATTTAAGGGAGGAAAAATAAATGGCAAAGCAAAAATACGAAAGAACCAAACCGCATGCTAATATCGGCACTATCGGTCACGTTGACCATGGCAAAACAACCCTGACCGCAGCAATCACCAAAGTGTTGGCTTCTAAAGGCGGCGCAG
>OGZE01000339.1_pt1 | contig 36196 bp, 30 predicted proteins | sample 1576731 | NCBI WGS metagenome assembly OGZE01 (sample SAMEA3541503, study PRJEB24748) | human gut metagenome | biome: human gut; feature: human-associated habitat; material: faeces | place: China | collected 2012 | reverse complement strand
ATATTGCAAATTAGAGATTTTTATTCCGGAAACGAAAATATTGGAACTACAGAAAGCGTTACAGAAAGTGGACGCTGGACATATTGGAAATTATGATTCCTGCATGTCAGTAAGTCAGGTGACGGGATATTGGAGACCGTTAGATGGATGTGATCCGTATATTGGCGAGAATGGGAAAATAAGCAGCGAACCGGAGGCAAAAGTAGAAGTGACAATCTATGCAGAAGCGGTAGAACGGACGATTCAGGCAATTAAGGAAGTGCATCCGTATGAAGAACCAGTCATTAACGCAATTCCAATCTGGAAGACGAGCTTTTTATAAAAAATAGTTAGATGTTTTAGTTTCAACATTATATAAGTTATTATAATCAGAATATGTATGGAAGCGTTACAGAGGAATTTTAAGAAAGCGGGGAATAAAAAATGGTACGAATGATAATGCATGATCCGGTGTTTTTGAGTCAGAAATCAGAGCCGGCAACAGAAAAGGACAGACAGATCGCAGTCGATCTGCTGGATACTTTAAAAGCACACGAAGAAGGATGTGTTGGCATGGCTGCAAATATGATCGGTGAGAAGAAACGGATAATTGCAGTGAATATGGGATTTATGAATGTGGCAATGTTCAATCCGAAAATCATAAAAAAATCAGGGAGATATGATACAGAGGAGGGATGTCTTTCGCTGCCTGGAGTGAGAAGCTGCACAAGATATCAGGAAATAGAAGTGGAATATCAGGATATAAATATGAAGAAACAAAAGCAGAAATATTCTGGCTGGATCGCACAGATCATTCAGCATGAAGTAGACCACTGTGACGGGATATTGATTTAGTCGAGAAAAACGATCCTGCCCGGAGACAGGATCGTTTCGTGAATTTACCGGATTCAATTATCTGATAAAAATAATTCAATTATTTAATGATACTGCTTATTACTGTGCATTCCATGCAGCAGCGCCGCCTTCAAGGGCGATTACTTTATCTTCGCTTACACCGAGTTCTTTCAGATAGTTTACTGCTTTTTCAGCATAATTATTACCTGAGTAGCATTCAACAACATAGAATTTGTTCGGGTTAGCTTTAACAGCTGCGTCAAGGTTTGCCTTGCATGTATCATCTGACAGATCTGTTACTTTTCCGTCAATACTCTCACGAAGTGGTGTAGAGATTGCACCATCGATGTGGCTTGTATTATAAGCAACAGCATCACGAAGGTCAAATACTACGAATGGAGTATTACCGGCATCAAGGTTTGCTTTTAACTGTGCAACAGTCATACCATGTTTGAAGAATTTACCTTTTGTAGAAGTATAAGATTTAACAAGGTAGTTTGCTTCTGTCCAGCCTTTCATTCCGCCTGACAGAGTAACGATGTTTGCACGGTCAACACCATTCTTGATCAGCATCTCTGTAGCTTTTTGCGCATATCTGTTACCAGAGTAGCAGATGATGGCATATTTCTGATCAGCAGAATCACCTGTGATTGTAGCTTTTGCGTTTGCAAGTGCTGTAGCTTCGTCAGTTCCGTTTACAACACAGTCCATATCAGCGGAAACAGCACCAACGATGTGGCTTTTTGCGTAATCAGCAGCTTTACGTGCATCGATCAATTTGTAAGACTGTGTACTGTCGATGTCAGCTTTTAAGTCAGCAGCAGAGATTTTCACGCTGGATGTCTGGAATCCTGTCCATCCGGCAGCTCCACCTTCGAGAACAATGATTCTGTTCTCACTTACACCGATTTCTTTTAAGTAATTGACAGCTTTGTTTGCATATTTGTTACCAGAATAGCATTCTACAACATAGAATTTATTCGGGTTAGCTGTTACAGCAGCCTGAAGGTTTGCTTTAGACTGCTCGTTAGACAGGTCAGCACCGGTTGTATCACGAAGCGGTGTAGAAACAGCCTGTAAAATATGTCCTGCAGCATAAGCATTTACATCGCGGAGGTCAAATACTACGAAAGGAGTATTGCCTGCATTTAAATTTGCTTCTAACTGAGCAGATTTCATGCCATTTACAAAATCAAATCCACCTGTGGACTTGTAAGATTTAACACAGTAATTGTCATAATCCCATCCACCGGCATCTTTTTTCATTCCACCTGTTAATGTGAAAATATTTTTGTTGCTAATACCAGCTTTGATCATAATCTCAGTAGCTGCCTGTGCATAGCGGCTTCCGGAATTGCATACAACTGCATATTTTGTGCCTGCAGGATCATTTTTGATTGCAGCTTCAATATTTTTTGTAGCAGATGCCACATCAGTACCTGATACAGCACCGTCAACGTCAGCAGAAACAGCACCGGCGATATGAGATTCAGCATATTTAGCAGCCTGACGTACATCTAAGATTTTGTATTCCTGTTTTCCGTCAATATCAGCTTTTAAGTCTTCTTTTGAAACATAGTTGTATGGAGCTTTGTTTCCATCAACAGCGATTGTAATTGTTACAACAGTACCTGCTTTCGGAAGGTTAGCGGAGTTTCCAATCGTAGTTCCACCCATTGCAACATCTTCACTTGCACAGATACCTGCATAACAGCTTGATGTACAGATTTCACATCCGGATGGGATAGCTTTCTGAACAGCACCGCTGTTCGCGTATACAATTGTTCCGGTATACGCTGACTTGTCAGCATTTTTAATCGTATCCTGCATTGCTACAGCATCATGTCCTGCCCAGGATACAGATACGTTTAATTTTGAGTAATTAGTGTTAGTGCCTTTCTTATCTTTTACAGAAGCGATAGACTCACCGTTATCTAATACAGTTTTTGAATTTGTATTCCATGCTGTTGCACCAAGTGAATCCAGTGCGTTAGCGAGGTCGATGCGGTCATTCAGACCTGTAAAAATAGGATTTCCCCCAGAAGCTCCAAGATTAGCAGTCACGAGATAATGCATAGTTGGTTTTTTAAATGCAGAAGCATTTAAGATACCTTTTAAAGTAACAGTTCTGGCGTCTTTGTCAACTTTCACCGGCTCAGTTACAGTAATAAGGCATGTAGCTTTCTTGCTTCCACCTTTTTCAGTAGCTGTAATAGTAGCCTGTCCTGCTGCGATACCTTTTACAACACCTTTGGAAGATACAGTAGCAACTTTTGTGTTGCTTGATTTCCATGTAACACCCTGGTTGTAGAATCCTGTAGCTCCTTTTACAGTAGCTTTTAAAGTTGTTGTTTTTCCGGAAGCTACTGTTTTGGAAGTAGTGTTCAGTTTAACAGAAGAAGCTTTCAGATCTTTTACTTTGATCTTGATTGTAGATTTTACTTTCTTGTTCTTCTTGGAAGTAGCAGTGATCTTTACAGTACCTTTTTTCTTACCGGTAACAGTGCCTTTAGAAGATACAGTAGCAATTTTCTTGTTGCTAGATTTGTAAGTTACAGATTTGCTTGCTTTAGAAGGTTTTACAGATTTCACGGAAACCTTCACTTTACCCTTGATATCTACTGTTTTAGAAGTAGCTTTGAGGGTAATCTTTGTTGGCTTTTTCGAAGCCGCCTCACTGTTTATGCCTGTAGAAGCTGCCATAGTAAGAACTACAGCAAGTGAGAGCATAAACAGGGAGATTTTTTTGATTGTTGTTTTCATAATAACAACCCCTCCTTGTCTTACCGTTAAAAACGGACACTTTGTATCTACTTAAGTATAGTTTCTTATATTAATATAAGCAAATTGATAATATCTATAAAATGACTAAAAAATAGATAATATCTATAAGATGAAAAATAGCCTAAATCCCAGTAAAATCGTGGGCTTTAGGCCATTTGTTAAATAAATTATTTATTAGCTTAAATAGAAGAAAAAGCAAGAATTTGACATTATCCTTCAATAGCAATCTGTTTCTTATTTTCTACGGCAGGTTTGGCTTCTTTTTTCAGAATGGTCAGTTTCAAAATGCCATGTTTGAAGCTTGCTTTAATATCTTCTTCAGTTACATCCTTGCCAACATAGAAACTTCTCTGGCAGGAACCGGCATAACGTTCACGACGGATATAATGTCCGGTTTCTTTTTCTTTCTTATCCTTATCCTGCTCCAGTCCTTTTGCGGCACTAATCGTCAAATAACCATCGTTTAACTCAATGGTAAGCTCATCTTTCTTAAATCCAGGAAGGTCAATATCGAGAACATAACTGCCTTTTCTCTCGCGAATATCGGTCTTCATTAAGTTGTGAGCTCTGTGTCCGTAAAGTTTCTTCTCCATACGATGTTCATCTTTGTCATTATAAAATGGGAATCTGAAAAAATCATCAAATAAATTATCATTAAAAATACTAGGCATCATCATAAGTCATTCCTCCTTGAATCTCTATCTATATTATGTGCTACCGGAGCTTTTCACTCCGGCTATGAGCAACTTGTCGACTATAAGTTTAATTATAAGATTATCCTTCGATGGCAATCTGTTTTTTGCTTTCCACAGCAGGTTTAGCTTCTTTTTTCGGAATGGTCATCTTCAAAGTGCCATCTTCGAAACTTGCCTTAATATCATCTTCTGAGACATCTTTGCCAACATAGAAACTTCTCTGGCAAGAACCGCTGTAACGTTCACGACGAATATAATGTCCATCTTTATCTTTCTCATCGTTGTTCGTATCTGTGCTTGCGCTGATTGTCAGATAACCATCATTCAGTTCAGCCTTTACATGATCTTTCTGTACGCCCGGCATACTCATCGTCAGTTCGTAATCCTTTTCGTTTTCCTTAACATCTGTGTTCATAAGGCTTGTGTCACTATAACCCCATGCATTCCAATCATCATCAAAGAAATCGTCCAATAAGTTCTCTCCAAAAATACTAGGTAACATCATAAGTCATATCTCCTTTCAAAAGACATTCATAAAATATAATTAAGCACTGTCGGAGAATCCGATGTGTTGTTGTCTCATAGGAACATCTGGAATCAAGATTCTTTCTTTTTATCTCTCTTTCCTTGTTCTAACTGTACTATAACACCTATTATTAGCACTGTCAAGAGGCGAGTGCTAATTTCTGAAATTTTTTTTATTACCTGAAAAACAAACTTCTATTATGTAGCATATTTTTCTGCAAAGTAAAACAAGGGGTGGCATTTAGTCTTACAATCGTTTATCCTATAAGAAGTACAGTGCTTTCATGTTCTATTACACAGATATAATGTAAAACGTAAGATTCCAGACAGACAAAAGAAAGCGAAAACATATAGGGGATAAGAAAATGATAAGAAACATAGATATGAAAGAGATTTCCGATGGAAATCTATACACGGCAAATGACATGGTAAAAGCAGATTGTCAGGACTGCAAAGGCTGTTCTGCGTGCTGCCGTGGTATGGGTGATTCTATTGTGCTGGATCCTTATGATGTCTGGCAGATGAGTGCCGGGCTGGGTGAGACATTCGAAGAATTAATGAAAGGAAAGATCGCGCTCGGAGTTGTGGATGGCATGATCCTGCCGCATCTTGACATGAATGACGGGACGTTAGGCTGTCCATTCTTAAATGAAGCTGGCAGATGCAAGATTCATGCATTCCGTCCGGGAATCTGCCGGTTATTTCCGCTTGGACGATTTTATGAAGAAGATGGATTTAAGTATTTTTTGCAGATCCATGAATGTCAGAAGAAGGACCGAACGAAGATTAAGGTGAAAAAATGGCTTGGCATTGCAAATCTCAAAGCATATGAAAATTACATTACTTTATGGCATGCTTTTCTGAAAAAATGCGAGACGGCAATGGCAGATTTAAGTGCTGAAGAAGCAAAGATTTTGCAGGTTTTCATTTTGCGGACATTCTATCAGACACCATATCAGGTAGAACTTGCCGCTGGGGATGCATTTTACAGTGAATATGAAAAACGTAGAGAACTGGTGCGGATGAAGCTGGATTTATAATACAGAAAGTGAAGAAACAGGTGTAGGAAATATGAGAAATATTACAATCGGAATACTGGCGCATGTTGATGCGGGAAAGACAACACTTTCGGAAAGTATTTTGTATTTAAGTGGCAAATTAAAAACGTTGGGAAGAGTGGATCATAAAGATGCATTTCTGGATACGCATGAACTGGAGCGGAGCAGAGGAATTACGATATTTTCCAAACAGGCGGTATTTCCGCTTGATCCGTGGCAGGTAACTTTGCTGGATACACCGGGACATGTGGATTTTTCAGCGGAGATGGAGCGTACTTTGCAGGTCCTCGATTATGCGATTCTTGTGATCAACGGAGCAGACGGAATCCAGGGACATACAAGGACACTCTGGGGCCTCCTGAAACGCTACAATGTACCGGTATTTTTATTTGTAAATAAGATGGATCAGGAAGGAACAGACAGGAAACACCTGCTGGAAGAACTGAAAAATGGACTGGACGACCAGATTATGGCATTTGATGTAGAGAAAGATACTTCTTTCTATGAAAATGCAGCAATGGGAGATGACCGGGCGCTGGAAGAATACCTGGAGGCAGAGAAACTTACGGAAGAGACAATTGCTGGACTGATCATGGAAAGAAAGATATTTCCGTGTTATTTTGGATCTGCGCTTAAAGTCGAAGGTGTACAGCAATTGCTGGACGGGCTGGCAGAGTATATGGAAACGAATGCAGATGAACCGGCAGATTTTGGTGCGCGTGTGTACAAGATTTCAAGAGATGATAAAGGAAATCGTCTGACACATATGAAAGTGACATCCGGGAAACTGAAAGTCAAAGAAGTTCTGGAAAATCATCCGGAAGATGGTGAACACTGGGAAGAGAAGGTGAACCAGATCCGCATTTATTCAGGGGATAAGTTTGAGGCAGTTCCGGAAGTTTCGGCTGGAACAATTTGTGCAGTGACAGGTCTTAGTATGACAAAGCCGGGAGAAGGTCTCGGAGTGGAAGCGGAGAATGTAGAGCCGGTGCTGGAACCGGTACTGACTTATCAGGTGTTATTGCCGGAAGGATGCGATGTATCGGAAATGCTCCGGAATCTGCGCCAGTTAGAAGAGGAGGATCCCCTGCTTCGTGTTGTATGGAAAGAAGAACTGTCGGAGATTCACGTATGTCTGATGGGAGAAGTGCAGATCCAGATTCTGCATGAGCTGATTTTAGAACGCTTTGGCGTGGATGTAACATTTGGGGAAGGCAATATTGTATATAAAGAGACAATTACGAACCGCGTAGAAGGCGTCGGACATTATGAGCCACTGCGCCATTATGCAGAAGTGCATCTGCTCATGGAACCGGGCGAGCCAGGAAGTGGTCTTACATTTGATACGATCTGCAGTGAGGATGATCTGGACAGAAACTGGCAGAGACTTATTTTCACACATCTGGAAGAAAGAGAGCACAGAGGCGTCCTTACTGGAGCGCCAATCACAGATATGAAAATCACGCTGGCGGCAGGAAGAGCACATTTAAAGCACACGGAAGGCGGTGATTTCCGTCAGTCTACTTATCGCGCGATCCGGCAGGGACTGATGCAGGCGGACAGTGTGCTGTTGGAACCTTATTATGCATTTGAACTTGAGATTCCGGCTTCAGTAACAGGAAGAGCGCTGAATGATATGCAGAGGCTGGCAGCAGAGGCAGAGGCGCCGCAGCAGGAAGGCAATCGGACACGGCTCAAAGGGCTGGCACCGGTGGCAACCATGCGCGATTATCAGAGAGAAGTTGCAGCTTATTCTCATGGAGAAGGAAGGTTTGCTTGCGTATTTTCCGGATACCATCCTTGTCACAATGCAGAAGAAGTTATAGAGGCAATTGGCTATGATGCGGAGCGTGATATGGAAAATCCGACAGGCTCCGTATTCTGTTCGCACGGAGCAGGCTATTATGTGCCGTGGGATGAAGTGCCGGAGCATATGCATATAGAAAGCCAGCTTGCACGGATAGAGGCTGCCGAGAGACAGGCAGAAGAAGCAAAGATGGCAGAGAAAGAATTGAAAACTGCCGGGAATCAGAATCCAGGGGCAGGTGAGAAATATTCCAATACATGCAGAAGAAGTAATTTTGTCGGGAAGACGGCTCCGGGCGCCGGTTATGGAAGCTGGGAAGAAGAGAAAGAACTGGAAGAGATTTTCATCCGCACGTATGGAAAAATTGAGCGGAAATTATCGGATACTACAAGAACGGTTGCTACACCGGTGAAAAAGAAAAAATCGCAGGAGCATTTACCGGAATATTTGCTTGTAGATGGTTATAATGTCATTTTTGCGTGGGACGAGCTGAAAGAGCTGGCTAAAGACAGCATTGAAGCGGCGAGAGACCGATTGATGGATATTCTATGCAATTATCAGGGATATAAAAAATGCACAGTGATCCTTGTGTTTGATGCATACAGAGTGGAAGGTCCGTATCTGGAAATCCAGAAATACCACAACATTCATGTTGTATTTACAAAGGAAGCGGAGACCGCGGATCAGTATATCGAAAAAGTTGTTCATGAAGTGGCGAAAAAATACCGTGTAACGGTAGTGACTTCCGATGGAATCGAGCAGGTTGTCACTGTTGGTCAGGGTGCAAATCTGATTTCTTCCAGAGAGTTTTATGAAGAAGTCGAGATTATGAAAAAAGAGCTGCGGGAAGAATACATCGAGCGTCATCATGGTGGGAAAAATTATCTTTTTGACCACATGGATGAGGAACTTGTCAAACGAATGGAGAAATTAAGACTGAGTGACGAAGAAATTGAGAATTGGTAGAGAAATCAGTAGATGAACCTACATTCGGTGAGTGCGGCGGCAAAATAAGAAAGTGAAGATCACTGCGCAGGCACTGGATGGAGCCAGTAAGAAAGCAAGTGTGACGATAAAAAAAGGGGACGGGGATTTTCTAGAAAATCCCCGTCCCCTTTTTAAGACATTACCATATCACCGTGATAAAATATCACCAAATTACATGCCTCTGACTTGTTTATTGATCGCATCCTGCATCAGGCAGTAGTTGACAATGCCAAATCCCAAAATCCCGATGACCAGATACAGAATGTTGGAATTTCCCTGAATCCTGTTAATACGATCCGTGCGCTCACCCATTTTATACATCCAGTATAAGTTATAAATGTTACAAGTGACAATGGATAAGAGAAATACCATGCCGCCGGATGTCGCATATGGTTCACCGGCAAGAGCATTGATCTCGTCATTTAGTTTGATCATCCAGTAAATACCGTAAATTCCACACGTTACGATCGATAAGATTACACAAAGCGGAATGTTTCGTGGCGTGATAACAGAATTTTGCTGAAAATTGTTATTATAACCGGTATTTCCATAAGTATTGTTGGCATTATATGCATTATTTCCCGTATAATTATTGTTGGTATTGTAATTATTATCGGTATTGTAATTATTGGTATAGCCGTTATTATCAAAAGTTGTCTCTTTTTCGTTGGAAGAATGAGTGTAGCTGTACGCATTCTCATTTTCGGTTGTATTATCAGTCTGACTGGAAGTATCTGAGTAACTGTATGTGTAGGTATTCTCGCTTGCATGTTCGTCAGAATGAGAAGTTGCGTTTTCAGTAGCTGCATTTGAAGAAGTTCCCTCAGAATTCTCGCTTGTATGGGTGTCAGATGGGGAGTCAGCAGAAGTATCCTCCGGCGCAGTGTAAGCTGTCATAAACGGATTTTCATGCATATGATTGCTATTGCCAGTGTCAGTCTGCTCAGCATTATTGGTAGAATCTGTTGTGTGATCGTTAAGATCTGCATTTGTCTCGCTATCAGAGAGTGGTGCTCCACACTCTGGGCAGTGTTTGTATGCGTCGTCGCAAGGGGCGCCGCATTTTCCACAAAATTTCATGGAAATTCCTCCTTATGTTCTGTGAATGAAAGGGAATCCGGTTAAAACCGGATTCCTTTAAAATTTATTTGTCTGTAATTTCGCTGTGTAGCTGCTGCAAGGATTTTACTTCGCCATTTCCATGTTCTTTCACATAACGGATTCCTTTTGCAGTTGCTCTCGCAGCAGCAATGGTTGTCATGTAAGGAATCTTTGCCTTGATCGCAGCCTTACGCAGGTAACTGTCATCATTTACACTGTCTTTTCCGACCGGTGAGTTGACAATCAGATCGATCTGACCATTGGTGATCGCATCCAGCGTGTTCGGACGACCGCCTTCGGAAAGCTTATTGATGCGTGTAACATCAATGCCGGCTTCCTTGATCAGCTCATAAGTATTTCCGGTAGCAACCAGTTTGAATCCATCATCAGCGAATGACTGGGCAATCTCTACAACTTCAGCTTTGTCTTTGCGGTTTACAGAAATCAGTGCCGTTCCGGAAAGCGGAAGCTTGGACTGTGTTGCTTCCTGTGCTTTGTAGAAAGCTTCTCCGTAAGTTTCGGCAAGTCCGAGAACTTCACCGGTAGAACGCATCTCAGGTCCTAAGATCGGATCAACTTCCTGGAACATGTTGAATGGGAAGACTGCTTCTTTTACTCCGAAATACGGGATATTCTGTTCTTTTAAGTCAGCAACCGGCGATTTGCGTCCGGTCAGTTCGGAAGTGATGATGTCTGTTGCAAGCGGTACCATACGGATGTTGCAAACCTTTGAAACAAGCGGTACAGTACGGGATGCACGAGGGTTCGCTTCCAGAACATAAACCTTTCCGTTTTCAATTGCATACTGCATGTTCATAAGACCTTTGACATGCATCTCTTCTGCGATCTTGCGTGTGTATTCTTTGATCGTCTGTACATTTTCTTCGGAAATGTGCACGGACGGGATAATACATGCAGAGTCTCCGGAGTGTACACCGGCAAGCTCAATGTGCTCCATAACAGCCGGTACAAATGCATGATTTCCGTCGCTGATCGCATCTGCCTCACATTCCAGTGCGTGGTTCAGGAAACGGTCAATCAGGATCGGACGATCCGGAGTTACGCCGACAGCGGCTTTCATGTATCCTTCCAGACTTTCGTCATCGTATACAACTTCCATTCCGCGACCACCGAGAACGTAAGAAGGACGAACCATAACCGGATAACCGATTTCTTTTGCAATGGCAAGTGCCTCTTCTACAGTAGTAGCCATTCCGGATTCTGGCATAGGAATCTCAAGTTTATCCATCATTTCGCGGAAAAGATCACGGTCTTCTGCAAGGTCGATAACAGATGGAGAAGTTCCGAGGATCTTCACACCGTTTCTTTCCAAATCAGCAGCCAGGTTAAGTGGTGTCTGTCCGCCGAACTGTGCAATAACACCAACCGGTTTTTCCTTTTTGTAAATGCTTAATACATCTTCCAGTGTCAGTGGCTCAAAGTATAATTTATCAGAAGTATCATAATCTGTAGAAACTGTTTCCGGGTTACAGTTTACAATAATTGTCTCAAAGCCGAGTTTCTTGAGTGCTAAAGCTGCGTGTACACAGCAGTAGTCAAATTCGATACCCTGTCCGATACGGTTTGGACCGCCGCCAAGGATCATAATCTTCGGTTTATCTGTATTTACCGGATTCTTATCTTCAGCGTTGTAAGTAGAGTAGTAGTAAGCGCTGTCTTCGGTACCACTTACGTGTACGCCTTCCCATGCTTCTTCGCATCCAAGTTCGATTCTGCGGTTACGGATATCGTCTTCCGGAACTTCCAGGATCTGGCTTAAATATTTATCTGAGAAACCGTGTTTCTTTGCGGCAACGAGTGCATCATCTGCCGGAAGAGCTCCTTTCTTCGCAGCAAGTGCTTCTTCTTCGTCTACCAGTTCTTTCATCTGCTCAATGAAATATGTTTTAACTTTTGTAAGATCATAGATCTCTTCAATTGTAGCACCTTTGCGGAGCGCTTCATACATAATGAAATGACGGTCGCTGGATGGTGTAATGAGCATTTTCAGAAGCTGATCTTTGCTCATGTTGTTGTAGTCTTTGGCATAACCAAGACCGTAGCGTCCGGTCTCGAGACTGCGGATTGCTTTCTGGAAAGCTTCTTTGTAAGTCTTTCCGATACTCATAACTTCGCCGACTGCACGCATCTGTGTTCCGAGTTTGTCTTCTACACCTTTGAATTTTTCAAATGCCCAGCGTGCAAATTTGATAACAACATAATCGCCGTCCGGAACATATTTATCCAGAGTTCCGTATTTACCGCATGGAATATCTTTTAAAGTTAATCCGGAAGCCAGCATTGCAGATACAAGTGCAATCGGGAAACCGGTAGCTTTGGAAGCAAGAGCTGAAGAACGGGAAGTACGCGGGTTGATCTCGATAACGACAATTCGGTCGGAAACCGGATCATGTGCAAACTGTACGTTCGTTCCACCGATAACTTCTACGGAGTCAACAATTTTATAAGCCTGCTCCTGCAGACGTTTCTGACACTCTTCGGAAATCGTCAGCATCGGAGCTGAACAGAAGGAATCTCCTGTATGTACGCCAAGAGGATCGATATTCTCAATAAAGCAGACGGTGATCATATTGCCTTCTGCATCACGGACAATCTCTAATTCCAGCTCTTCCCAGCCGAGTATGGATTCTTCTACAAGCACCTGTCCGACAAGACTTGCCTGTAATCCTCGTGCCATAACGGTTTTTAATTCTTCTTTGTTATAAACAAGTCCGCCGCCGGCGCCTCCCATAGTGTAAGCCGGACGAAGAACAACCGGATAACCAAGTTCATCTGCAATGGCAAGACCTTCTTCTACGCTGTAAGCAACCTGGCTTTTGGCCATTTCGATGCCCAGTGCAGCCATGGATTTCTTAAATTCGATACGGTCTTCACCACGTTCAATGGCATCTACCTGTACACCGATAACCTGTACATTATATTTGTCCAAAACCCCTTCTTTGGCAAGTTCGGCGCAGAGGTTCAGTCCGGACTGTCCTCCAAGGTTCGGAAGCAGTGCATCCGGGCGCTCTTTGGCAATGATCTGTTCCAAACGGTCTACGTTCAGAGGTTCAATATAGGTGACATCGGCTGTTTCCGGATCTGTCATAATCGTAGCCGGGTTTGAGTTTACCAGTACGATTTCATACCCCAGCTTACGCAGTGCTTTGCACGCCTGTGTTCCGGAATAGTCAAACTCGCACGCCTGTCCGATGATGATCGGGCCGGAGCCGATGATTAGTACCTTGTGAATATCTGTTCTCTTTGGCATATCGTGATTCCCTCCTGTGACATGTAATGTAAAAATCTCTTGTTCTATTATATAGATAGAACAAGAGATTGGCAAGAACACATCTTATAAACTTTTTAATATTTATACAAAATAATGAATAAATAATGCATAAGTGATGCATAAGTGATAACAGCTAAGGAAGTTCCACAATTACCGGAAATAGTTTTATTTATATTTTTTCTCTAATGAAAAGCCGTGTCCGCGCACTTCACTGACATGGCTTACAACAACGAAACTTTCCGGATCAATCTCGCGGATGATCTTTTCAATCCGTGGAAGCTCGCGGTTGGAGATTACGCTGAAGATCATCTGGGTTGGCTCATCCATATAACCGCTCCGGGCAGACAGGGCTGTCACGCCGCGGTCCATTTCTGTAATGATTGCCTGACGGATCTTTTCGTGTTCGTTGCTCATGACTTTCACTTCGATACGTGTTGTGCCAAAGACGAGTAATTTGTCGAGTACAATCGTGTAGATCATGACAAGGATGATTCCGTAGAGTACATTGTCAACCGGGTTATAAGCTGCCTGGAAGATCAGAATTGTAAAGTCAAATACATACAGACTTACAGATACCGGGATGCGGAAAAAATGATTCAGCACCAGCGGTGGGATATCCATACCACCGGTGGAAGCACCGCTCCGGATGACAATAGCAAGTCCAATGCCGATACCGAGTCCGGAAAAGATGGTACATAACAGTATATTGTCAGTCAGCACCAAGTCACTGAAGAGACGGTTGAAAAATTCCAGTGAGATCGGATAAGCGAATGTACTGATGATCGTTGTCAGAGCAAATTTTTTACCAAGAACGATGAAACCTACGATCAGCATTGCGATATTAAAAATTAAAATAACGCCGGAAATATTAAACCCGGTATAATGTTTTACGGCAAGTGCGATACCGGTTGTACCACCGGTCATCAGGTCAGAAGGGAGAAGGAACAGTTTTAATGCCAGAGCATAGATCATATTCCCCAAAATGACCACAAGTACAGACATAATTTTCTGAAAAACAGTTTCTTTCTTATGCATAGATAATTCTCCTCTTTTGTTTTATTTTATGTTGTCGGCAACCTCTGAACCGACACACATATTTCCCTGGTCAGCTGCTTCAAAATCAGCATACATATTTCCCTATTCAGCTGCTTCAAGATCGACAGGTATCGTTTCCAGTGCAGCTGTTTCAAGACCGGCAAGCAGATTCATAGGTTTAAAGCAGAAATGATTGCAATAATGAGAAAACAAACTCTTCCCGCAAAGTTTCAGGCAAACTGATCACCATATGCATCCCTAAGATCCGGGATTAGTGCTGAAAATAGGTTCAGAAAGCGGGTGAAAAACAGGCTTAACGGAAATTGTAAAAGATCCAGAAGAAGCCGGAGCTTCAGATTTTCGTTCTTCTTATTATATAAATATTCTATTGAGGTTCATAACGGACAAAATGCCCAACATTTCTATCATATCACAAAACTTGCTTTCTACGCCAGAAAATATTATATTAGTGCCAGACGCTTTTTTTAATTAAGATATAAAAACAAAACATTATATAGCTATGTTCGACAGCAAAAGGAGAGACAATATGGAAATCAGTATTTTATTAATGAAACAGATTGCAGAACTATTTCTGATGATCCTGATGGGTTACCTGGTAGTGAAAGCCGGTATTGTAACGGCTGAGGATAGTAAAGTGCTATCTAAAATTGTATTGTATCTGGTAATTCCGTGTGTGATCATTCATGCGTTCCAGGTAACCTATACGAAAAATACGGTAAAGGAATTAGAACTTGCATTTGCGGCATCGGTCTTATTGCAGATCATTTTGCTGATCGCAGTATGGGCAATTGCAAAAGCTTTGAAAATGGATGAAGTAGAATTGGCATCGGTATATTATTCAAATTCAGGAAATCTGATCGTACCTTTGGTAACATTTATCCTGGGTGAAAAATGGGTGCTCTGCGGCTGTGTTTTTATGAGCGTGCAGCTGGTGTTTATGTGGACACATGGGAAAAAGATTATCAGCAGAGAAGAGGGAACGGATTGGAGAAAGATCGTATTTAATATCAATATGATCGCAGTTGTCCTGGGAATTATTTTATTCTTTTTACAGATTAAACTTCCGGAAATCGTGGATGGAACAATGAGTGCGGTTGGTGTTATGATCGGACCAGCGAGCATGATCGTTACAGGAATGTTACTTGCCCAGATGAGCTTGCGACAAGTGTTTGCGAATAGACGGATTTATTTTGTGACAGCATTAAGACTTGTGGTTGTACCGATGATATCCTTACTCCTATTAAAATTCAGTCATCTGATCAGCTGGCATCCGGATGGAAAGAAGATATTGCTTGTTGTATTTCTGGCGGTGATCACACCTTCTGCATCAACGGTAACGCAGATGTGTCAGGTGTATGGAAATGATTCAAATTATGCAAGTGCAATTAATGTGATGACAACATTGTTATCCATTCTGACAATGCCGCTAATGGTATATGCATTTGAAGTTTTAATGTAAAATACGGTTTGTAAAAGACATATCTATTTGTCTATATGATAAATATGTATTAATAGGTGGGAAACCAAGTAAAACAGAGCGTTTTGATGGGTTTGACACATATAGACACAATCTATATTTACAATGATATATTCACAATATTAATTATACGAAATACAGATTTGATGATACAATGAGTGAGAGTAACTAGAAAAGAGAGGATAATAACATGTGTCAGAATGAGAGAGTAAAAGATGCAGACAAATGCATCCACTGTCATGTCTGTCAGGAGAATTGCTCCTTTTTGAAAAAGTATGGTCTTGATATAGGTGATACCGAAAAGCTTAATAAGCTTGCGTATCACTGCTTTTTATGTGGCAAATGTTCAGAAGTCTGTCCGGTGGGGATTGACGGACAGGGAATCATTATGGATATGCGCAGAGCCAGCGTTGCATCTGACGAAGGGGCGCGGGTGAACAAAGAGTACAAGCGGACCATTTCTGAAAAAAAGGAATATTCATATCGCAATTATAGGCATGTGACAGAGAAGAGTGTGTTATTTCCGGGATGCAATTTCCCGTCTGTATATCCGAAGACAACAAAAGTTCTGGTGGAACTGTTTGAAAAAGAAGCCGGGATCGGTGTGGTCTATGACTGTTGTGGGAAACCAATCGCAGATATAGGAATGAAAGACGAAGAGGAACGTATTATGCAGGGAATTCAGAAGCGCATGGATGATGCGGGGGTAACAGAGGTCATTACGATGTGTCCGAACTGTTATGCATTTCTGAAGCCAAGGCTTACGATCCGTGTAGTGAACATTTATCAGAAATTAAAGGAACTGCATCTGGGTGAGAAGTGTCTGACCGGCGGTACGATGTTTCGTCCATGCCCGGACAGAGAAAAGGGAGAATGGCTCACAGACATTGAGGCTTTTTCAGACGCAGAATTTCAGACATTGGAGGATATCCAGTGCTGTGGCCTTGGCGGACAAGGCTGCGCCAAAGAACCGGAGATAGCAAAAAGCTTTGCTGAGACAGTGAAGAAGTATCCGCAGACGATTTATACATATTGCGGATCCTGTGCAGGCAATCTGACCAGAAACGGCTGTAAGCAGGTACGTCACGTCCTGCCGGAGATTCTGGGAACAAAAGAAAAACCGGATACGATCAAATCTCTGATCAATCGTATGCGGACAAAGTATCTATAGAAACAAGAGAGAATAAAAGGAAACAAAGAAAAAGGAGAACAAGAGGTGGAAACAAAAAAACAAAACAAATGGCTCAGTAAGATTATAGTAATCGTGTTGATTGTAGGCTGTGTGGCAGTTTATTTCTGCGTACCGAGTGTAAATAAGCTGATGAATCGTATTTTTGCAGCATTTGCAAGCGGCGACTTTACCGTTGTCAAAGAATTCGTTGCATCTTACGGTGCATATGCAGCAGCTGTGTCTTTTGCATTGATGATCTTACAGTCTGTAGCAGCCCCGCTTCCGGCATTCCTGATCACATTTGCGAACGCAAACTTATTCGGATGGTGGCAGGGAGCGATTCTTTCCTGGTCAAGTGCGATGGCAGGATCAGTGCTTTGCTTCTATATCGCAAGAATTCTGGGAAGAGATGTAGCTGAGAAGCTTACAAGCAAAGCAGGACTTCAGCAGATCGATGTCTTCTTTGAGAGACATGGAAATTTAAGTATCCTGATCGCAAGACTTCTGCCGTTTATTTCATTTGATTATGTAAGTTATGCAGCAGGTCTTACATCTATGTCTTTCTGGGGATTTTTCGTAGCTACAGGAATCGGACAGCTTCCGGCAACCATCGTTTACTCTTATGTGGGTGGTATGCTGACCGGAGGAGCAAAACTGCTCGTAACAGGACTTCTGATCTTATTTGCTTTATCAGGTCTTATCGTTCTGTTCAAACAGTTATATAATGAAAAACAGAAAAAGAAAACAAAATAATTTTATAATATCAAAGGTTTATGACTGTGATTTTAATCAGGTGATCGATCTGCCGATCGGATCGAAAGCAACGATTATGGACCTGGTAGGGACTCCGTATAAAAAGCGTAAGATTCTGTTTGACAAACATTGTTATGCCTGTGTGGCGGGGCAGGGTTCCAGTTGAGGCGGCAGTACGACATAACAGGTTGTTATGCAGGAAAATAGAAATAAAGGAGACAAGAATATGAACCGGATGGCAAATGAAATTAAAGACAACTTTATAAAAGGATATGACTGTTCACAGGTAGTGTTCCGTCATTTTGCAGAACGGTTTGACTTAAGTGAAGACGAAGCAAACCGTATCGCTGCCTGTTTTGGAGGCGGCATGATGTTAGGATCTGTCTGTGGTGCTTATACCGGAGCACTGATGGCGATCGGTATGAAGTATGGACACACAAAAGAAGAAGGACTGATGGACCAGAAGAATGTCATGATCGGAAAATACATGGAGTTCAAGAATCGCTTTGAACAGGAATATGGTTCTGTAAACTGCAAAGAGATCATCGGTTATGATGTGTCTACACCGGAAGGACTTCAGGAGGCATTAGACAGCGGAAAGATGACAGAATTCTGTCCGTGTCTTGCAGAAAAGGTGATCCAGATCACAGAAGAAATATTAAACGAAGATTAGGAGGAGAAATGGTATGAAGAAGTTTATCAGATGTATGGGTGTCGGACTGCTGGCTATGATGCTTGTAGTCGGATGCGGAAGCAAAGCAAAAGGAGTATCGGACGACGATTTGGTTTCCAAGGATTCTTTTAAAGGAGAATACCTGATAACTGCAAAAGAAGCGAAGAAACTGATGGGCGATGACAATGTAATTTTTCTTGACTGCCGTGGCGAGAAATATTCTAGTAAAGAGACGATCAAGGGTGCAGCAGCTACAAGCTGGCAGGCACTTGGAACATGCGAAGACAAATATGGCAAGCAGGGCGATGAGAACTGGGGAAAAGTTCCACAGCCTGCAGAGTTATCTAAAAAACTCAGCAACCTCGGCCTTGATCCGAACAAAGAAATCGTTCTCTTAGGTGAGACACTTGGAGGATGGGGAGAAGATGCCCGTGTTCTCTGGGAGCTGCGCGTAGCAGGTTACACAAACCTTAAGATGGTTGACGGTGGATACGAAGCGTTGGTAAATGCCGGAGCTGAGACACAGAAAGGACCTTCCAAGTTAGACAAAGTAGATGTGAAGATCGACAAACTTGACATGACACATGACATGGAAACAGAAGAACTTCAGAAGAACTACAAAGATTACAAGATCGTGGATGTTCGTACAGATGAAGAGTATGAAGGTGCTAAGAAATATAACGAAGCAAAAGGCGGACATCTTCCGGGAGCAATCCACATTCGTTATACAGATCTTTTCCGTGAAGACGGAACATTAAGATCACAGGCTGACATTGATAAGATGTTAAAAGATGCGGGCATTTCCAAAGATGACAAGATCGTAACTTATTGTACAGCCGGTATTCGTTCCGCATATATGCAGCTTGTACTTGAAATGGCAGGATGCAAGAATACATGGAACTATGACCAGTCATTCTGGAGATGGGCTGTAGTCGGAGATGTTGAAAAATAGGAATTAATGAATTATCAGTGATTGAAAGATGATAATTCAGGAGCAATCACATCCGTTTTAAGAGAGTCGGTTATGCGACTGAATAAAAATTGGGTGTGGTTGCTCTTTTTATCTTATTACGTGTTTTGTGCAAAAGTATATGGCGTAAATAAAAAGCCAGCAAATCAGCTGGCTTTGATAAAATATATAGCATGTAATATAGTGTATTACCTAACATTGGGTCAGATAATATTTACATTTATATCCGTTCGTCGATTTATTGTAAAACATTCAGTTTCACATTCTTCTTACGAAGGAAGATACTTGCGACTGCGCCTAGTACCATCAGAATAATTCCGACAGTCAGAAGAACTCGTCCGATTCCATAATGAACCATAGAAGAAAACTGCTGTAATTTATCGGCGGCATCTTTGTATTCCATAAGAAGGAAGAAAACACCGACACATGATCCGATCAGGCTGATAATATCAATACGGAAGAAGTTAATAACCGCCACTGCCAGGATCACTGCAAGAAATAATTTTCCGTCATTAGTATCAAAAAGAGTGACTGTCTGGGAAAAACCAAGAATAGATACCGTGGCAAAAGTCATAAACATGGATATAAATGCAAGGAAGCATCCAATCCAGGTGACAATATTTCCAATTGTAAAATTTCTGCGTACTTTTGGTGCAGGATCTGTTGTCATATCAGAGGCGGTATAATTCATTGAACCTGCTACAGAAGATTTTGTGTGGTTTATTGTCTGTGTTGGATGTGTGCGGTTATGCGATGTTGTTTTTGCAGTCTGCTGAGTTCGATGTTCGTGGTTATGTGGTGTAGGATGTGCAGCCTCATTGTATGGTGTCTGCTTGTGTGACGTTGTAGCTTCGAAATGCTGCTGTGTATGTTGAGCTTTAGCAGAAACAGGGGTTCCGCAGTCGGGGCAGAATTTTGCACCATCTGTCAGCTGCTTTCCACAGTGTTTACAAAACATAATAATTCTCCTTTGTGTTCGTTAAGTTTTAGCTTAGTTTAGCATTGATAGCATAAAAATGCAATTTCCCTTTTAAAATTTACGGAGATTCTTCATAATGCTAATATTTACAATGATATTTTACTATGATAAAATTTATATAATGCCAGGGTCAAAAGCCTGAAACCACGACGTGCTTGCACGGGAGTGGTTTTACGGCTTAATGACCCTGACATCATTTACATGATACCAAAGCAGCACGGAACAATCCGAGGGTATCATAGTTATCGATAGAGCCTGCATATCCGCAGGAACTATACAGGAATGAGGAGGAAGAAAAATAGTGTTTTGTACGAAATGTGGGGCGAAACTGCCCGATAACGCAAAGTTTTGCCCGAAGTGTGGCAATCCATGCACAATAAAAAAGCAGTTTTCTGAGCAGGTGAATCAGACTTTCCGGTCAACCGAACGGAAAATGGAAAGTGAGATACACAATGTAAAACAGAGCTTTAGCAGTAATGATCAGATGCCGGCAGGAAGAAAAGAGAGACTGCAGGATGACAGAAGTCTTGCCATATACATACTGCTGTCGATCGTTACCTGTGGAATCTACAGTTATTATTTCATATATAAGATGGCGCATGATGTGAATATTGCATGTGAAGGAGATGGAGAGATGACGTCCGGTCTGGCTGCATTTATTATATTGTCATTCCTGACCTGTGGAATTTATTCATTCTACTGGTCTTATAAAATAGGAAACAGGCTTTGCACCAATGCACCGCGCTACGGAATGACATTTCCAGAGAACGGAACAACTGTATTAGTGTGGGATCTGATCGGAATTTTATTATGTGGTTTGGGACCGTTTGTTGCAATGCACATCCTGATCAAGAACAGTAACCGGATTTGCAATGCATATAACAGACAGAACAATTTATAACAGATGAGAGACATTTGGGGCTGTTATATGTTTTGCGAAAGCAAATCTTGAAAAGATATAGGGAGGACGATATATGGCGATGCTGGATAAAATGAAAGACTCAATCAATGCCGCCGGTCAGGGAATATCAACAAAGATAAAAGATGGACTGGAGAGTGAGCGGATTTCTGCGAAAATCAGAGATGACGAGAAGATGATAGAGAAACTCATATATCAGGTTGGTGTGCAGTGTGTGAAATGGCACGCAGAGGAAGCGGGAACCGAATATGAAGAATTATTTGCTGAGATCCGTAGATTGCGTGCACAGATTGAGAAAGAAAAAGAAGAACTGCGTCTGGCGACAGAAGTAAAACCATGTCCACAGTGTGGATATGGCAATAAGATAAATTCCAAATTCTGTGTAAAATGTGGCTCTTCATTGACGGTAAAAGAGAATCTGGAAGCCTCAAATATGAAAGAAAAATATTGTACAAACTGCGGTTTCAAAAATGATGGTGACGCTCTGTTCTGCATTAACTGTGGAAATAAACTGGAAGAAGAGAGCCGACAGACAATGCCGGAGCCAGAGCCGGAAAATATAAGGATGCCGGAGCCGGAGTCAGAAATGCTGGCAGAAGCAATATCGGAGAATGTGCCGGAATTAAAAGCAGAGTCTGAATCTGAGCCGGAAGTACTGGCAGATATTGAAGAAGCTCTGGAAGAGACGGCGCAGGAGATTACGGAAGAAGAACTGAAAGAAGAAAAAATAAAAGAAGAAAATTAAGAATAATAAGGAAAGAAAAAGTACGGAGGAAGAAGTAAGATGGGAGAGAGAGCAAGATTTTGTCCTAACTGCGGCCGGCCGGTAGAACCGGGTGCAATGTTCTGTGCACATTGTGGACACAAAACAGAAACCGAAGAGGCACCGGCTGTACATGAAACACCAGATGCAAATGAGGAATTTGCAACCGAGTGGCCGGACGAGCAGGAAGAAAGAGTACAGAAGAATGAGCCGAAAGGATCAAAAAATCTGGTTATTATACTTGGCATTGTATGTGCTGTTATGGCGGTGGTGATTATTGCACTCGTTGTATTTGGACTTGGAAAGTCCAAAAAAGAGACAAAACCAGAGACAAAAACGGAAACAACAGAGCAGAAAGAGCCGGAAAAAAAAGAAGTAAAAGACTCCAATGAGCCAAATGATTCTATAAATCAGGCGATTACACTGGAAGAAGGAAAACCAGTGACCGGCTATATCGATTCCAATGATGATGTGGACTACTTTGTGATTTCGACACAAAAAGAAGGAACTGCGGAAGTGAAATTCAGTTATACACCATCCAATGACCAGGGGGGACTTGGCTGGAAAGTAAATTATCCGGATAAAGGAACAACTAAGACAGAACTGTGCATGCTTGGAGAAGGAACGAAAACATTGAAGTTTGAACTTCAGAAAGGTGATAACTATATTTTTGTTACCGGTGATACCGAAGCTTCTAAGAAAATCGAAGACGTAGTGACAGAAACACCGTATTATATCACGGCTGAGAGTATCAAAGTAAAACAGACAGCAAAGAAAAAGACGAATAACAATGCAAATAACCGTGGCAATACAAGTAAGATCATTGTTATCAATCCATATGATAATCAGAGACACTATATCAGTTCCAGCGGTTATGTAATTCCGTACAGTTCGGATTATCTGCTTGATTATTCAGATATCAGCGGGCTTTCCAGTGCGGAACTCAGACTTGCAAGAAATGAAATCTATGCAAGAGAAGGCCGTCTGTTTGATGATCAGTCATTACAGGTATATTTTGATTCACAGGCATGGTATAACGGATACATTGCTCCGAAAGATTTTAAAGATTCTTATTTAAGTCCGATAGAAAAGAAGAATGTAGATTTCATCAAGAAATATGAATAAGAAGAGCATAGTATTTATTAAGGAATACAAATAAAAAGAACAAACAAGAAACGCGGCAGGCGAAAATCTGTCGCGTTTCTTATTTTACATAGTTTTTACAATCCCGCGATTTTGGATTTTACAATCGACCTGTATGATACATAACTGTAAAGAACATATTGCAAAATATCCAAATCAAAGGAGACAAAGAAAATGAAATTGAAAAAGTTTATTACAGTAGTAGCAATGACAGCAATGGTCGGAACACTTGCAGTAGGATGTGGAAAATCCGACAGTAAAGATAACAGCAGTGATAAGAAGAGCGAGTCAAGTTGGGATTCATCAAACGATATCACAATCTTATCCAGAGAAGATGGCTCAGGAACGAGAGGAGCATTCATTGAACTGTTCGGCATTGAAGAAGAGAAAAACGGTGAGAAAGTGGATATGACAACAGATGAAGCACAGATCACAAACAGCACATCTGTTATGATGACAACAGTGGCAGGCGATGATTATTCTATCGGTTATGTATCACTCGGATCTCTGGATGACAGCGTAAAAGCACTGAAGATTGACGGAGCTGAGGCAACAGCAGAGAATATCAAAGCAGGAAAATACAAAGTATCCAGACCATTCAACATCGCAGTAAAGAAAGATATGAAAAATGAAGTTGCAAAAGATTTCATCAACTATGTGATGAGTGAAGAAGGACAGAAAATCGTATCAGATAACGGCTATATTCCGGTAGACGGAGCAAAACCTTACTCTGGAAAAGAAGTTTCCGGTAAAGTAGTTGTCGGTGGATCTTCTTCTGTATCACCGGTTATGGAAAAACTGATCGAAGGTTACAAAGCAGTAAACAGCAAAGCAAATGTAGAACTTCAGACAACAGATTCTACAACAGGTATGACTTCAACAATCGATGGAAGCTATGATATCGGAATGGCATCCCGTGACCTGAAAGATGATGAAGCCGCTAAATTACAGAACACAGTCATCGCAACAGATGGTATTGCGGTCATCGTAAACAAGAACAACACAACAGATGAACTGTCAGCAGATCAGGTAAAGACCATCTACACCGGCGATGCAACCACATGGGATGAGGTAGTAAAATAATATGAAAAGAAAAGCATTGACTGAAAGAGTCATGCAGGTAATCTTCTTTGTTGCCGCCTGTGCTTCGGTGCTGGCGGTAGCACTCATTTGTATCTTTCTATTTGCAAATGGTATACCTGCAATGAAGGAAATCGGATTTGTAAAATTCCTGACGGGAACGCTCTGGCGCCCGAAGAACGAGATCTTTGGTATTTTCCCGATGATCGTAGGAAGCTTATATGTTACAGCAGGAGCGATCATTATCGGTGTCCCGATTGGAATATTAACAGCAGTATTTATGGCGTACTACTGCCCGGAAAGAATCTATAAACCTTTAAAAGCAGCAACGGAACTTCTTGCCGGAATTCCTTCTGTTATTTACGGATTCTTCGGACTGGTTGTAATTGTACCATTAGTCAGAGAGTTTGGCCGGGATATGGGATTTCATGGAAATGGGAACAGTATTCTGACTGCGTCTACTTTACTTGGAATGATGATCTTGCCAACTATTATCGGACTTACAGAGTCTTCGATTAGAGCAGTCCCGGAACAGTATTATGAAGGGGCAGTGGCACTTGGAGCTACTCACGAACGTTCTATTTTCAGAGTTGTCATTCCGGCAGCAAAATCCGGAGTGATCGCAGCACTGGTTCTTGGGATCGGCCGTGCAATCGGAGAAACGATGGCAGTTATCATGGTTGCAGGAAACCAGGCAAGAATGCCGGAAGGCATTTTCCGCGGTGTGCGTACACTGACAGCCAATATCGTAATTGAGATGGGATATGCAGCAGGACTGCACAGAGAAGCGCTGATCGCAACAGGCGTTGTGTTGTTCGTATTTATTCTGATATTGAATTTCAGCGTAGCACTTTTAAAGAGGAGGAGTGAACATGAGTAGACAGGGAGGTTCTGTAAAAGAAAAACTGAAAAGCTACAAACGGACACCGGGCTCTTTCATCGTAATGCTTTTAGTTTTGATTGCAGCAATTATTACATTTGCAGCGTTACTTTTTCTGATTGCCTATATTCTGGTCAATGGAGTACCGTATCTGAAACCGTCACTGTTTTCATTTACCTATACTTCTGACAATGCATCACTTATGCCGGCGCTTATCAACACATTGATCATGACAGCGTTATCACTTCTGATCGCAGTTCCGCTTGGTATATTTTCAGCAATCTACCTTGTGGAATATGCAAAACGTGGAAATAAATTCGTAGAAATCATAAGACTGACGACGGAGACGTTACAGGGAATCCCGTCTATCGTATATGGCCTGTTTGGTATGTTGTTCTTTGTAACATTCTGCCACTGGGGATTCTCCATTCTCGCAGGAGCATTTACATTGTCAATTATGGTATTGCCGCTGATCATGCGTAGTACAGAGGAAGCACTGAAATCTGTGCCGGATTCTTACAGAGAAGGAAGCTTTGGACTGGGAGCCGGAAAACTTAGGACGGTATTTCGGATTGTTCTTCCGTCGGCAGTGCCTGGAATCCTTGCAGGAGTGATTCTTGCAGTCGGACGTATTGTCGGAGAAACAGCGGCACTTATCTATACTGCAGGAACACTGGCAAAGATGCCAAAGAATGTAATGAGTTCCGGACGAACACTGGCAGTTCATATGTATAATCTGGCAAGTGAAGGACTTTATATGGATCAGGCATATGCAACCGCTGTTATTCTGCTTGCCCTTGTAGTTGTCATTAACACACTGTCAGGAATTGCAGCGAAGAAACTTACAAAATCGTAAGAACAGACAGATTTAGGAAAATAAAAGAGGAACAGTCATGAGTAAAATTAGTATTAGTAATATGAATCTTTATTATGGCGATTTCCATGCGTTAAAAGATGTGAATCTGGAAATTGAGCCAAATAAAATCACAGCATTTATCGGACCGTCCGGCTGTGGTAAATCAACACTTTTAAAATCTATCAACCGGATGAATGATCTGGTAGAAGGCTGCCGGATCGAAGGTGATTTAAGACTGGAAGGTAAAGATATTTATAAAGATATTGATGTAAACCTGCTTCGTAAACGTGTTGGTATGGTATTCCAGAAACCGAATCCGTTTCCGATGAGTATCTATGACAACATTGCATTCGGACCGCGAACACATGGAATTTATTCCAAAACAAAACTGGATGATATTGTGGAAAAATCGCTCCGCAGTGCGGCCATTTGGGATGAATGTAAAGACCGTCTGAAAAAGAGTGCGCTTGGAATGTCCGGCGGACAGCAGCAGAGACTTTGTATTGCCCGCGCGCTGGCAGTACAGCCGGAAGTGCTTCTGATGGATGAGCCGACATCCGCGCTGGATCCGATTTCAACATCGAAGATTGAAGACCTTGCGATGGAATTGAAAAAAGATTATACTATTGTCATGGTAACACACAATATGCAACAGGCTGTGCGTGTATCAGATAATACTGCCTTTTTCCTGTTAGGAGAAGTGATTGAATACAATGAAACGGAAAAATTGTTCTCGATTCCATCAGATAAGAGAACAGAAGATTATATTACAGGGAGGTTTGGTTAAGATATGCGTAATAAGTTTGATATGCAGTTGGATTTATTAAATGAGCAGCTCACACATATGGGTGAATTATGCGAAGTTGCAATCAACAGAGGAACAGAAGCACTGAAAAAAGGAGATTTAAAACAGGCAGCAGAAGTCATTCGAGCGGATGAAGAGATTGATCAGATGGAAAAAGATGTTGAGAGACTGTGCCTGAAACTTCTTTTGCAGCAACAGCCGGTGGCAAGAGATTTAAGGCAGATTTCTGCGGCTCTTAAGATGATCACCGACATGGAACGAATCGGTGACCAGGCATCAGATATTGCGGAAATCATTATTTCTGAGAATAAGTCAGAAGCAACAGATATCCAGACGATCGGTCAGATGTCAGAATCCGTTGCAAAGATGGTGCGTGACAGTGTGAATGCCTATGTAGAAAAAGATCTGGAGCTTTCCAGACAGGTAATGGAAGCGGATGATGCAGTGGATCGTCTGTTTGAGGAAAATAAGCAGGAGCTGATCAATTTTATTTCTGATAATAAAGGTGTGCAAGGCAAGAAGGCAATCGATCTTATCATGGTTGCTAAATATCTGGAACGAATCGGCGATCATGCGACAAATATTGCAGAGTGGGTAGAATTTTCAATTACCGGAATCCATAAGGACAGCCAGGTATAATCCCACGGAAAACGAGGAGAAGACGATGATATTTTGTGTGGAAGATGACAGCAACATTCGGGAATTAGTAGTATATACGCTGGCGACAACAGGATTTCAGGCAAGAGGTTTTGAAGAGGGGAAAAGCTTTCTTGAAGCGCTTGCGCTGGAGACACCGGATCTGATATTAATGGACATTATGCTTCCGGGAGAGGACGGTATTTCGCTGTTAAAACGCTTGAAAAACTCTTCCAAAACAAGAGATATACCGGTAATTATGGTCACTGCGAAAGGTGCGGAGTACGACAAAGTAAAAGGGCTGGATCTTGGAGCAGATGATTATGTGACGAAACCATTTGGCATGATGGAGCTGGTATCCCGTATCAAGGCAGTGCTGAGAAGAAGTGGTGCGGCAAAGAAGAAAGCAGAAGATATCATTGTGTCCGGTAATCTGGAGATCAATACGAAGAAGCACGAAGTGAAAGCGGACGGTGAAGTGATCGGCCTGACGCTGAAAGAATACGAGCTTCTGAAGAGACTGATGGAGAACCCGAATATTGTTATGACAAGAGATTCTCTGCTGGAAGAGATCTGGGGATATGATTTTGACGGTGAGACGCGAACGGTAGATGTACATATCCGGACATTAAGGCAGAAACTGGGAAAGTGCGGCGAACGTGTAGAGACCGTTCGCGGAGTTGGATACCGGATTAGTGAATAGGAGTCAGAGATACTATGAAGTTAAAGAACAAGATACAAAATAGTATGACACTGGTAGTTATGACAACGCTGTTAATCGCGTATGTCATAACTACTTTTGTTGTTTACAGACAGACATTAGATCTGATGGAAAATGAAATCCATCAGGAAGCGGATTATATTAAAACGGCAATCGAGAAGACAGGAGAATCCTACTTAAAAGAAATGGATGATGTGCGCCGGACGACAAGAGTAACGTTGATCGCAAGAGATGGGACCGTATTATATGATTCCGGTGAAAATGCGATTGAACGGGAGAATCACAAGAACCGACCGGAGATAAAAGCGGCGGAGAAAAGAGGTACCGGTCAGGATATCAGAGAATCCAAAACCATGCAGAAAGAAATGTTTTATTATGCAGTGCGCCTGTCCGACGGCAGTGTCTTACGTGTATCTAAATCCATGGACAGTGTATTCCGTACAGCAATGAATGTTCTGCCGTTTATGGGGCTGATTGCTTTCTGTATGATTGTATTTGCCTATTTTCTGTCGCGCTGGCAGGTGGGAAGACTGATCCATCCAATTAACACGCTGGATCTGGAGTCTCCGCTGGATAATGAGATATACGAAGAACTGACACCTCTTTTACGGAGGATTGATCAGCAGAACAAACAGAAAGACCTGGTTGCACAGATGAGAAAAGAATTTTCGGCGAATGTTTCCCATGAGTTAAAGACTCCTCTGACTTCGATTTCCGGTTATGCGGAGATCATGAAGGACGGACTGGTGCGCCCGGAAGACATGAAAGGATTTTCAGAAAGAATTTACCATGAGGCAAAGAGGCTTATCACGCTGGTAGAAGATATCATCAAACTTTCCAGACTGGATGAAGGTGTAGTCGAACTGGAGAAAGAAGAAGTAGATCTCTATGATCTTACAAGAGAGATTTGCAGCCGCCTTGCATCCAATGCTTCTGCAAGACATGTACATATAGAGATGACCGGAGAACCGGTTATGTTCAGAGGCGTGCATCAGGTGCTGGATGAGATGCTTTATAACATTATAGAAAATGCGATCAAATATAATAAAGAAAATGGTTCTGTCAGCGTCTGGGTAGGAACGACGTTACAGGGCAAGAAAGTCATTGTGCAGGATACGGGTATTGGGATCCCGAAGGATGAAGTAGAGCGGATCTTTGAGCGCTTTTACCGTGTAGATAAGAGTCATTCCAAAGAAACCGGCGGAACCGGACTCGGACTTTCTATTGCAAAACATGGTGCACTCATGCATGATATTAAGATCCATGTGGACAGTGAAGTTGGAAAAGGAACGCGTATGGAACTTACATTTGCAGAAAAAAAAAGAAAGTGCTCAGTAATTATTTAGGAAATCTTAAGAGAATGATAAATAAGTTCTTAAGATTTAATGTGTATGCTTCTGTATGAAATGGAAATAGCTTAAGTATCAAAGAGCTGGAAATTAAAATATACAGGAGGTTGCACCTATGAATAAAATATCGATTATTGTACCGTGTTATAACGAAGATGCGGCTCTTCCGATTTATTATAAAGAAATGTGCAAGATTATGGCTCAGATGAAAGAAGAGGAATTTGAGCTGATCTTTGTAGATGACGGATCTACAGATCATACGCTGGCAGAGATGAAAACACTGCATGAGAAGGATGAACGGTGTCAATATTTTTCTTTTTCAAGAAATTTCGGAAAAGAAGCGGCAATCTATGCAGGACTTAAAAATGCTACGGGAGAGTATGCGGCAATTATGGATGTGGATCTGCAGGATCCGCCGTCACTGCTGCCAAAGATGTATGAGATTTTACAGACAGAAGATTATGATAGTGTGGCAACGAGGCGTTCTACAAGAAGCGGAGAGCCGAAGATCCGTTCCTTTCTATCTGAAAGCTTTTATAAATTTATTAACCGTATTTCCAAAACAGAGATTGTAAACGGTGCCAGAGACTACCGTCTGATGAAAAGAAATATGGTAGATGCCGTGCTGAAAATGAGCGAATATAACCGGTTTTCCAAGGGGATTTTCGGCTGGGTAGGTTTTCGTACAAAATGGCTGGAATATAAAAATATTGAGCGCTCCGCAGGAGAGACGAAGTGGTCCATGAAGAAATTATTTTTCTATTCCCTGGAAGGAATTACAGGATTTTCCGTAGCTCCATTGTCACTTGCTTCTGTGATCGGTGTAATCTTCTGCGTGGTATCCTTTTTGATGATCATTCTGATCGTTGTGCGGACATGCATCTGGGGAGATCCGGTTTCTGGCTGGCCATCGCTGGCATGTATTATCTTCCTTGTCAGTGGTGTGCAGCTTCTGTGTACCGGAATTGTTGGAGAATATCTGTCCAAGACTTATCTGGAGACAAAGCGCAGACCGATTTTTATCCTTAAAGATTCAAGTGAACCGGATAAGGAGTTAACGCATGATATGGGCTAAAGAATATTTAAAAATATGGAAAAACAGGCAGCAGTGGAAACAACTGCTGCCGTATATTTTACTGGCATTATTAAGTGTGGGAGCATGCTGGTTTTTCGCCGGAAGATATGGAATCTTTGGCGCAAAAGTAGACTGGATCAGCCAGCACAGTGTCATACCGGAACTATTCCGCCAGCAGTTTTATGATACGGGGAATTTCTTTCCGGATTTTACACTGCAGGCAGGCGGCGGGCAGAATATTTATAATTTTGCTTACTATGGTCTGTACAGTCCGGCAATCCTTCTGTCATATCTGTTTCCGTTTGTAAGCATGAGTGATTACATTATGGCAGTCAGTGTGGGAAGTCTCGCACTTTCTGTAATGCTTTTACATTACTGGCTGAGCCGCAGAGGGTTTAACCGGAAAATCTGTTTTGGAGTCAGCCTGCTTTTTCTGTTAGCAGGTCCGATGATCGTGCAGTCTTACAGCCAGATCATGTTTGTAAATTACATGCCGTGGTTGTTACTGTCCTTTCTTGGCGCAGATCGCTATCTGGACTTTGTAAAAATCATCCGGGAAGAGGCAAAGCTGCATCCGGTGCGGGAAGGTGTCAGAGCACATACTATTTTAATCATTGGTGTCTGGGGGATGATCCTTACCAGCTTTTATTTCAGTATCGGAGGGATGCTGGCGCTCGCAGTATACGGACTGTGCCGATATATAAAGATGGAAGAAAAAGCAGAAGGCGTGACAAAAGTGACAGTCTGGAGAGATTTCATAAAAGCGGCAGCTGGGTATGTTTTTTCGATGGGAATCTCCGTTTTGTTAAGCGGAATACTGCTTGTGCCGACTGCGTATTCGCTCATGCAGGGGAATCATATCCAGTCCGGCTATACATGGAAAGATCTGTTATTTCCCAAAATGCCGGTAAAAGAGCTGTTCTATCAGTCATATGGTGTCGGACTTACTACACTCCTTCTTACGGTATTGCTTACCGGGCTGTTTTATCGGAAATGGCAGGAACGGCTGTTGAGCCAGATCAGTTTGGTTCTTCTGGCGATTCCGGCATTTGCATGGGTTTTGAACGGCGGCTTATATATCCGCGGAAAAGTATGGATTCCATTTCTACCATTATTCTGTTATATGATTGCCATATACATAAAGAAACAGACGGAGAAACAGGTAAATGTAAAGATAAGTGCCGCAGCATATCTGGTGACATTGCTTTTTGTCTGGCATGCAGATACGAAATATAGTTTTATATTGCTGGCAGAAGGTATCGCATTGCAGGTGTTTTATCTTGCGTTCTGTTATTTGGCTATCTGCCGGAAAAAGAAAGGGCAGGAGCTGTGGCTGCTCGTTCCGTCCGTCTGTTTTCTGGCTGTATTTTTAACTGTCTGTATGCCAAATAAAACCCGCGTTCTGGAACCGGAATTTTATAAAACAGTAACGAACCGTTCATACAGCCGATTAGAACAGAAAATAGAAAAGAAGATGACAAAAGCAGTGAAAAAAGCAAATGGCGATTCTGGAATGTATCGCATTGAAGAGGTCGGAAATTCCAGATTCAAGGCGGCAGATTTAAACCGTATCCGTGGGAGAAAGCAGTATCTGTCATCCATGTATTCTTCAGCGTACAGCACAGAGTATCAGAATTTCAGAAAAGATACTTTCGGAGTGGAACAGCCATTCCGAAATCTGATGATGCAGTCAGTGTCGGAGAATCCTGAGTTCCGTTTCCTGATGGGTGTGCGTTATATCCTTTCAGAGAAAAATGTACCGGGATACCGGATGATCATGCAGGATGGGAAAGTGGCAGTTTATGAAAATAAAGAGGTACTCCCGATGGCATATGTAACAAATCAGACGATTTCAGACAGTGAATATGACAGCCTTAAGTATCCATATAATCAGACGGTATTTGAGAAAGCTGTCGTTGTGCAGGGTAAGGAAGCACAGGCTGTACAAAGTATAAAATCAGAAGGCATTAAAGACAGACAAATACACAATGTGACTGCACAGAGTGTAAAAGCAGGAACGAAAGAAGTTCAGAATGTGACAATTGGAGATAAGAAAAAAGACGATATAGAGAAGCTTAATATATCTGGCAGCTTCTGGAAGATCCGCACCAGAAAGCAGACGCAGAAGGAGATAACTTTTGGACGAAAAGCAAAAGAGGGAGAAGTTCTTTACGTCCGCTTCCAGGTGAAAAATCACCGCTGCGGTAAAGATGTCGCTGCGTGGCTTAACGGTGTGCGCAATAAACTGACGGCAAAGACACATATTTATTATAATGGAAATACGATGTTCACATATGCCGTTGCGCTGAATAAAGGAGAAGAAAAAGCGAAACTTCTTCTGGACAGCGGAGATTATGATGTGAAAAATGTAGAAGCATATATGGGACAGACAGAGCAGACATTTTCTTATCATACATTCCAGACGGACTGGAAACGTACAAAGGGTAACCGGATCGAAGGAACAGTAAAAGGAATGGCGGATGGATATTTTGTTACGTCTATTCCATATGATAAAGGCTTTACTGTTAAAGTAGACGGTCATACTGTGAAGACAGAGAAGGTAAACAAAGCGTTTTTAGGATTTCGCATTGGAGCAGGAACGCATCGTGTAAAAATAACGTATCACTCACCCGGAAAACGGGCAGGCATGCTTGTTTCGTTTGTCGGAATTTTCCTTTTTGCCGGGTGGATGGCTTTAATTTCTTTACAAATAAAAAGGATATCGGTATAATACCCTTACGTGGTCAGAAGACCTAGAAAAAAGGAGAATAAATCATGAGTGAAAACGTATTAGCCGTAGTGGCAGGAAAAGAACTTACAGAAGCACAGTTTGAAGCGTATTTAAAGAGCGTTCCGAGAGAGCAGCAGATGTATGCACAGAATCCACAGTACAGAGAACAGTACAAAGAACAGTTTATCGATCTGTATCTGTTTGCACAGCTTGGAAAAGATGAGAAGATGGATGAAACTGACGAGTTCAAAGAGATCATAGAAGGAGCAAGAAGAGACATTCTGGCACAGCTTTCCATGAGAGATATGTTAAAAGATATTACAGTAACAGAAGAAGAGCAGAAGGCTTTCTATGAGGAAAATAAAGCACAGTTTGGCAAAGGTGCAACAGTAAGCGCAAAACATATCCTGACAGATTCTGAAGAGAAATGCCAGACAATCTTAAAGAATATCGAAGCAGGTGAAAAGACATTTGAGGATGCAGCAAGAGAATTTTCTACCTGCCCATCCGGAGCAAAAGGCGGAGACCTTGGCGAATTTGGCAAAGGTCAGATGGTAAAAGAATTTGAAGATGCAGCATTTGATGCAGAGATCGGCAAGGTGGTCGGACCGGTAAAGACACAGTTCGGATATCACCTGATCAAAGTTGAGAAGAAAAATGAGCCAAAGACAGCAGAATTCGAAGAAGTAAAAGGTCAGATTTATCAGCAGTTATTAGGCAAAAAACAGAACGATGCTTATGAAGCGAAAGTAAAAGAATTAAAAGATAAATATTTAAAATAGTTTTTACGTTTTGAAAAAGAACCGTTTACTTTTCCCTGTTATCCTTATATAGTTAGAGGAGAAAGTGAAACAGGAGGATCAAAGGTATGCCAGCATTATATGCACACGACCGTTTCGGAGAGAAAGTATCGGAAAAATCAGACGGAGAATTAAAAAATATCATATTCAAATATTATAATCAGTATGAAGTCGGCCTGCAGGGACCGGATATCTTATTTTTCTATCGCCCATATCACGGGAATGATGTAGCAAAATACGGAAGCCACCTGCATGCCGTTTCTGCTTTACCATTCTTTGAGCATGCAGCGAAAGTTGTAAACCATTATGGAAGAGACAGCGCGCAGTATGCTTATCTTCTGGGATTCATCTGTCATTATACACTGGACAGTGAATGTCACCCTTATGTCAGCGAGATGATGGAGAAGGAACACGTTTCCCATCTTGCGATAGAATCCGAATTTGAGAAATATTTACTAAAAAAAGACAAACAGCATCCACTGGCTTACCGCCTGGACCGGCTGATCACTGCAGACAGAGAAACTGCGCTGGCGATCGCACTATTTTATGAAAATATTTCGCCAAAGACAGTGAAAGAGTCTTTGCAGTGGCTGAAACTTGTCAAACGTTTCCTGCGCGCGCCCGGAGCGTTGAAAAGAGGATTTCTGAATCTGTTATTTACAGTTGTGCCGGGATTTGGATTCTGCAAAGATCTGATGCACCAGAAACAGGATAATCCAAACTGCACAGAGAGCAATTATGGACTTTACAAACGGTTCCGGAGAGCAGAAGATGTCGCAGTACGGCTGATGGAAAGTTTTGATGAAAGCCTGAAATACGGACAGGATCTGGAACAGCGTTTTAACCGCACATTTGAGTAAGAAAATAAAAAATGTGGATAAACAGGGATAAAGAGACGAAGACAGTGGAAAAGAGGACAGACATGGAGAATAAAAAACTGACAAAACTGGAAAAATACTGGATTATGTATGATGTGGGAAACTCGGCATTTGTAATGCTGATCGCGACGATCATACCGATCTATTTTAACTATCTGGCAAAATCTGCCGGAATATCGGAAGTCAATTATCTGGCATACTGGGGATATGCGGCATCCGTATCTACTGTGATTGTGGCGGTGATCGGACCGGTCCTTGGATCCATTGCAGATATGCAGAATTACAAAAAGCCATTATTTACTATCAGCATGATGGTCGGAGTGATCGGCTGTGCGGCAATGTCATTTCCAACATCATGGGTGGTATTTCTTGCTGTATTTGTGATCGCAAAAGTTGGTTACAATGCCAGCCTGATTTTCTATGATTCCATGCTGGTAGATATAACAAGCACAGACCGGATGGACGAAGTGTCCTCCCAGGGGTATGCGTGGGGATATATCGGAAGCTGTATTCCGTTTATCCTGTCGCTTGTTCTCGTGTTAATGTGTGAGAAGATTGGAATCACGATGCATATGGCGATGACAGGCGCATTTATTTTAAATGCAGTCTGGTGGGCAGTCGTAACGATTCCGCTACTTCGAAATTACAGACAGAAAAATTATGTGGCCGTGCCGTCTCATTCGGTAAAAAACAGCTTTAAACGCCTCGGACAAACATTTATGGATGTGCACAAAGAGAAGAAGATTTTCTGGTATCTTCTGGCATTTTTCTTCTTTATTGACGGTGTATATACAATCATTGAGATGGCAACAGCTTACGGAAGTGCGCTTGGACTGGACTCTACAGGACTTCTGCTGGCACTTCTTGTGACGCAGATTGTAGCGTTCCCGTGTGCGCTGATCTGTGCAAAATTATCCGGAAAATATCCGACAGAGCGGCTGATCGGAGTATGTATTGTGGCATATATCGGAATCGCATTATTTGCGATCCAGCTGGATAAACAGTGGGAATTCTGGACACTTGCTGTACTGGTCGGTATGTTCCAGGGAGCGATTCAGGCACTGGCGCGGTCGTATTTTGCGAAGATCATTCCGGCAGAAAAATCCGGGGAATATTTTGGAATTTATGACATATGCGGAAAAGGAGCATCCTTTATGGGCACAACGCTTGTCGGAATAGTGGCGCAGGTGACCGGCGTGGCAAACGCAGGCGTGGCGGTGATAGCAGTTTTGTTCGTTATTGGATACATTTTATTTAAGAAAGCGGTAAGAGCATAAGAGATGAAAGGGCAGAAGAAAAGCCGGTATGCGAGGTTTGTGTTCGCATACCGGCTTTTCTTCTGTATTGTCATAGTATCTGGAGAAAGCTGCCAATGGCAGCTGCCTTTGCTGTGTCTTG
>OGZE01000334.1_pt1 | contig 36537 bp, 32 predicted proteins | sample 1576731 | NCBI WGS metagenome assembly OGZE01 (sample SAMEA3541503, study PRJEB24748) | human gut metagenome | biome: human gut; feature: human-associated habitat; material: faeces | place: China | collected 2012 | reverse complement strand
TCAGAAATTTGGGCACAACTGACAAAAAATCATCTCACAAAATCAAGCACAGAAAGATTCCGAAAGTACATAGGTGTTCAAAAAGGGAGGAAAGATATGGGAGTGGAGCAGGGGCAGATTGGAAAAACAGAAGGGATGGCAGAGGTGAACAAAAATCAGGATCCGGGCGCGGATTCATTATCCGCTGCCCGTCCATATCGCCCTCTTTCTCTCCGCGCCCGTCTGATCCTTCTCCTCTTCGTGATTGCCATTCCATTAACAGGCATGGCGCTCGGATTCCAGAAGATGATCGCCTCCTATTCTGCTTCCTACGACGCGATTCTGGCAAATCTCAAGACGGCGAATGAGTACAACATAAAGTTTAAATCGGATATGGAGTATTCGATGTACCGTGTTATGATCGGGCTGATTGACGCGGAACAGTTCGAAAATGGAGATATTGTCGAGGGCGAGACGAAGTATGCGACGGTGGTCAAGAATCCCCACAGCCTGATTGCGTCGGCAAGACAGGCGTTCGGAACGACGATCGAGCGGGAACCGGGGTCGGACTGTGATATCAAGATAAGAGGTATCCTCTCCTGTCTGGATTCCCTGGAGCGGGCAGTGGATAAAATGATTGGAAATGCCGCCGCCGGTGGATATTACGATGAAAATGTCAATATCTGGGAGAATGACATCCAGGGTCTGTGCTCGATGATTCAGGATTACATCACGCAGTATACCTATTATGAGATGATCAACATGGAGCAGCTTCAGAAAGAGCTGAAGGTGCAGATGGCGGATCAGATGCAGAGCTATCTGGCGCTTCTTCTGGTGGTGCTGGTGGTCGGTATGTTTCTGGCAGTCACGATCACGAAATCCATCACGGAACCGCTGCAGCAGTTACAGAGGACGGCAGAACAGCTCGGTCGCGGGAACCTGAATGCGAGGGCGAGAACGGGCGGACTGGAAGAGATCAACGTGCTGGCACGGGCGTTTAACCAGATGAGCGACCGCATCCGGCGGCTGCTTGATAAGACGAGGCAGGAGCAGAAGAACCTGCGGGAGCTGGAGCTGCGCCTCCACCAGGAGCAGATCAGTCCCCATTTCCTCTATAATACACTTGATTCGATCGTATGGATGGCAGAGGGCGGCAACAACCGCCAGGTCGTGGAGATGACGACGGATTTAAGCGACTTTTTTCGCACGGTTTTATCGGGCGGGCGCGATTTCATCACGATCGAGGAGGAAGAATCACACATCCGGAGCTATTTAAAGATTCAGAAGATCCGGTACGAGGACATTCTCGACTATTCGATCGAGATCGAGCCGTCCATCCGGCACCGGATTGTGCTGAAAATGCTGCTGCAGCCGCTGGTGGAAAATGCCCTCTACCACGGCATCAAAAATAAGCGCGGCGGCGGATGCATTGTGCTCCGCGGCTATGAGGATCGGAATGGGCTTGTCTTTGAGGTGGAGGACGATGGGATTGGCATGGATGAGGCGGAACTTGCCGCCGTGCGCGCCAAGCTGACCCTGGAGCCGGAAGAGGAACTTGCCCCCATCGGCAGCGGCGGATTTGGGCTACATAATGTGGTGCAGCGGATTCAGATGTATTATGGCGATCAGGCTGAGATCCTGGTTGAATCTGAAAAGAATATCGGCACCTGCTTTAAGGTTTATTTGGGAAATCAAAAAAAATCATAACTTTTTCAAAAAAAATTGTATTTTTTTAAGGATATACCTAGAAAGACACAGAAAACGACAAACATCGCAAAAAAATAATATACCTTTTTCCAAAGATGCCCCGTATCCATGATGCGGGGTACTTTGTTATAATAAATACGCAAAAACAAATATATTGGGTCTTATAAGGAGGAAACAGTATGAGAAAAAGATTAGTGTCCGCAGCTTTAGTAGCAGCAATGGCGTTATCCATGACCGCTTGTACAAGCAATCCGGCTGAGAAAGAGACGGAGGCAGCAGCTCCGGCTGATACAGAGGCAGCAGAAGAGGGCGAAGAGAAAGAAGCGGCAGCAGACGGCGATCTGATTACCGTAGGTTATGCACAGGTTGGTGCTGAGTCTGACTGGAGAACAGCCAACACCGAATCTTTCAAATCTACATTTACTGAGGAAAATGGTTACAAACTGATTTTCGACGATGCACAGCAGAAACAGGAAAATCAGATTAAGGCAATCCGTTCTTTCATCCAGCAGGGTGTTGACTACATCGTAGTTGCTCCGGTTGTTGAGACTGGCTGGGAGACCGTTCTGGAAGAAGCAAAAGAGGCTGGTATCCCGGTTATCCTTTCTGACCGTCAGATGCAGCTTTCTGATGACAGCCTGTATGAGGCATGGGTAGGCGGAAACTTCGTAAAAGAAGGCGAGACCTGCGGCGACTGGCTGGCTAAATATTTAGAGGATCAGGGACGCGGCGACGAAGAGATCAACATGGTTACCATTCAGGGTACCATCGGTGCATCCGCACAGGTTGGCCGTACGGAAGGTATGGACAACAAGCTGAAAGAGCACTCCAACTGGAAGATGCTTGACAGACAGTCTGGTGAGTTCACCCAGGCAAAAGGACAGGAAGTTATGGAGTCCTTCTTAAAGAGCTATGATGACATCGACGTTGTTATCTGTGAGAATGATAACGAGGCATTTGGTGCCATCGATGCTATCAAGGCAGCAGGCAAGACCTGTGGTCCGGAGGGCGACATCATCGTTGTAAGTTTTGACTCTGTAAAGGCAGCTTTCGAGTCCATGATCGCTGGCGACTTAAACGCAACCTTCGAGTGCAACCCGCTTCATGGTCCGCGTGTAGCTGAAATCATCCAGAAACTGGAAAAAGGCGAAGAGGTTGAGAAGATTCAGTACGTAGACGAAGCATACTTCGATACAAGCATGGATCTGGAAGAAATCTTAAAGACAAGAGCTTACTAATTCGCTTTTGAATGGTATTTTTAAATGTTAATAATCGGACAGGCAATCGCTTTTGACCGTAAGTGAATGAGTGTCAGACCGGAGGTTTCGGCGGACGGCAGGCACTTGGCAATCAGGAGGCGCGGGGCTGGAGGCTTAGGTTTCCGTCCCTGCGCTTTCTTTTTCAAAAAATAAGGAGGCAAAGCTTTTATGGAAAAGGATTCCGTTCTTGAGATGAGGCATATTTATAAGACATTCCCGGGTGTAAAAGCTCTGCAGAATGTGGATTTTACCTTAAAAAAAGGCGAAATTCATGCCCTGATGGGGGAAAATGGCGCAGGAAAATCCACGCTGATCAAAGTCCTGACGGGTGTAGAGGAGTTTGAAACAGGGGAAATCATGATAGACGGCTGCGATCATGCGATCATCAACCGCAGCCCGCAGGAGGCACAGAACCGGGGCATCAGCACCGTGTATCAGGAAGTCAATCTCTGTCCGAACCTGACGGTTGCAGAGAATCTGTTTATCGGACGCGAACCGCGAAAAGGCGGATTGATTGACTGGAAAACAATGAATAAAAAGGCCAGCAAACTGCTGCAGGACCTTGACATACATGCAGATGTAACACAGACGATCGACAATTATTCGATTGCAATTCAGCAGATGATAGCGATCGCCCGTGCAGTCGATATGTCGGCAAAGGTATTGATTCTTGATGAGCCGACCTCCTCCCTCGATGATGGAGAGGTAGAAAAGCTCTTTAATCTGATGCGCCGCCTGAAATCCGAAGGCGTCGGCATCATATTCGTTACACATTTCCTGGAGCAGGTGTATGCAGTCTGCGATAAGATCACCGTTCTTCGGAATGGGCAGTTGGTAGGACAATTTACGACGGCGGAGCTTCCGAGAGTCCAGCTGGTTGCCAAGATGATGGGAAAGGATTTCGATGATCTGGCAGCGATCAAGGATTCCAAGAGTGAGGAGAAACACGGCGAAGCGGACATCGTCATCAAGGCGGTGGGACTCGGAAAGAAAGGATACATAAAGCCGTTTGATCTGGTGATTCACAAGGGTGAAGTCGTCGGATTTACCGGGCTTCTGGGTTCGGGACGTTCTGAGACGGTCCGTGTTCTCTATGGAGCGGAAAAGCCGGATGAGGGCGAGCTGAGCGTCAAGGGAAGACCGATCGCGGCGCGCCACCCGCTGACTTCGATGAATGCCGGCATGGCATATCTGCCGGAGGATCGGAAAAACGAGGGTATCATCGCGGATCTGTCCGTGCGTGAGAACCTGATCATGGCGCTTCAGGCAAAACGCGGTATGTTCCACCTGCTCAGCCGCAAGCAGCAGGAAGAATTTACCGATAAATACATTGATATGCTTCAGATTAAGACCGCCAGCCGTGAGACACCGATCAAATCACTCTCCGGCGGCAACCAGCAGAAGGTAATCATCGGACGCTGGCTTCTGACAAACCCGGATTTCCTGATTCTGGACGAGCCGACCCGTGGTATCGACGTCGGAACCAAGACAGAGATTCAGAAATTGGTCGTAAAACTGGCAGAACAGGGCATGGCAGTCGTGTTTATTTCTTCCGAGATCGAGGAGATGCTCCGTACCTGCGACCGCATGGTCGTTATGCGCGATGGTGCAAAGGTAGGAGAACTTTCCGAGGATGAGATGAACCAGTCCAACATTATGTCAACCATTGCAGGAGGACAGTAGCTATGAAAAATATGACGTTCAAAAAAATTACCTCGCAGAGGCTGTTTCTCCCGATTTTCTGCCTTGCGCTGGTATTGCTGGTAAATATCGTCACGACGCCGAACTTCTTCGCGATCGAGGTGCGGAACGGCGTTCTCTACGGATACTTAATCGATATCATCAACCGTGCGTCAGAGCTGGTGATTCTGGCAGTCGGCATGACGCTTGTCGTATCGTCCTCCGCTGGAACGGATATTTCCGTCGGTGCGATCATGGCGGTCAGTGCGGCAGTCTGCTGCAACCTCTTAACCGGCGGCGAGCGCGCAGCAACTGCATATGCCAATCCGCTGATTCTTGGCTTCCTGGCAGCGCTCATCGTCGGCGCGGCGATCGGCTGCTTCAACGGTTTTCTGGTTGCAAAGTTAAACATCCAGCCGATGGTAGCGACTCTTATCATGTTTACTGCCGGGCGCGGTATCGCACAGCTGATCACGGATGGACAGATTACTTATGTGCGCGTGGACAGCTACCGCACTCTGGGCGCTTCTCTTCCGGGATTCCCGGTTCCGACCCCGTTTATCGTGGCGGTTGTCGTTGTGGCACTGACTTCGTTACTTTTGAAGAAAACGGCACTGGGCATGTATATCCAGTCGGTCGGTATCAATAAACGGGCGTCCCAGCTTGTCGGCATCAAGTCGGTTATGATTATTTTCCTCACCTACGCGTACTGTGGACTCTGTTCCGGTCTTTCCGGTCTGATTGCTTCCAGCCGTATCTACTCGGCGGATGCGAATAACATCGGTCTTAATATGGAACTGGATGCGATCCTGGCAGTTGCCATCGGCGGAAACTCCCTCGGCGGCGGTAAATTCTCGCTGGCAGGTTCCGTCATCGGCGCGTATACAATTCAGGCGCTGACGACCACCCTGTATGCGATGCACGTATCCTCGGATCAGGTTCCGGTTTACAAGGCGATCGTGGTTGTCATCATCGTAGCACTCCAGTCTCCGGGATTTGCTAGATGGAGAAAATCCCTGGCACAGAAAAAAGAACTGAGCGCGGCAGGAAAGGAGGCGGCATAAATCATGAAAGAAAAGAAGAAATTAAATCAGAACACGTTCCTGCTTCTTGTCACGATCCTGCTGTTCTTCGTGATGTACGCGATCGGCTGCGTGCTCTTTAATGCACAGGGCTTTGCCAAGACACAGAACTTCTTAAACCTCTTTATTTCCAATGCGGGTCTGATTGTCATCGGTATCGGCATGACGATCGTCATGATCACCGGCGGTATCGATATCAGCGTCGGTTCCTTCGTGGCGATGGGCTGTATGATGCTGGCATGGATGATGGAAAAAGGCGGTATCGGTGCGGTTCCGGCGGTTCTCATCGTGCTGGTGACCGGGATTGTCTTTGGTCTGGTACAGGGATTCCTGGTTGCCTACATGGATATCCAGCCATTCATTGTTACCCTGGCGGGTATGTTCTTTGCCCGCGGCATGACTGCGATCATTTCCAAGGACATGATCAGTATTACGAATGAAACTTTCATGGCATGGGCGAAGATGAAACTTTATATTCCGTTCGGCGGCTATCTCAACAAAAAAGGCATGATGATTTATCCATATATCTATCCGACGGTTGTGATTGCGCTGGTTCTTCTGGTTCTGGCATTTATCATGCTGAAATATACGAAATTTGGACGCAGCATTTATGCGATCGGCGGCAACGAGCAGTCAGCGCTGATGATGGGCTTGAATGTGCGCCGGGTAAAACTGAAAGCCTATATCCTGGACGGTTTCCTTTGCGGCGTCGGCAGTGTCCTTTTCTGTCTGAATACGCTGGGCGGCTTCGTTGAGCAGGCAAAGGGCTTCGAGATGGATGCGATAGCTTCCTCTGTTATCGGCGGCACGCTCTTGACCGGCGGTGTCGGCAATGTATTCGGAACTTTGTTTGGCGTCCTCATCAAGGCGACGATCGAGGCATTTATCACTTTCCAGGGAACCCTTTCTTCCTGGTGGACCCGTATCACGATCGCGGCACTCTTATGCTTCTTTATCGTGCTTCAGTCGATCCTTGCGATGGTAAAGAAGAAAAAGTAGAAATCCTCTTCCAGAGACAAACAAACTGTCATGGATGTCTGGTATGACAGCATCAAGATAGAACAGTCAAAGTGACGGGAAATATCTCTGCAAAGAGGGAGAAGACATCTGAAAAAAGTACAGTACATATCAGAAACAATATAAAGTTGTATTCCTCTGATTCGACATAATTCGAGAGGGAATCAGCGAACCTATACATGATGCATAAATATTTAGCGAAAATAGCCGCTTTAATTTATGCATCATTTGTATCTTTGATAAAAGAATGTCAAAATCGGACGTGAAATTTATAACAATCTACAAAATAAAATACAACTTTATGAAAAAATGATCTTGTATTTACTTGCACAATTTGTCCTGGATTGCTATAATAAAATTACAAAATGTTGTGAAAAGCAACAAAGCAGTGCGGCTGGGGTGCCGCTTGCAAAGAAAATTTTATGGGAGGTAGTTAGAATGAAAAAAATGTTCAAACGTGCCGCTGCATCCATGACAGCAGCAGCGATGGCAGTGAGCATGACCGCATGCGGCGGCTCTGGAGCAGCAAATGCGACACAGGCAGCAGATGCTTCTGCAGCAGAAGGAAGCGAGGCAGCAGCTTCGACGATCGACAACAAAGATATCAAGATCGGTGTTTCCATCTGGTCCTCCACCGATGTACTTGGTTCCCAGTGCAAGCTGATCATCGACGAGGCAGCAAAGGCTCTGGGCGTTCAGGTTCAGTACGTTGACCAGGGTCATGTGTCGGAGAAGGTTACCGCATCCGTAGAGCAGTTAGCAGCAGCAGGATGCCAGGGTATCATCATCTGCAACTCTTCTGATACAGAGATGACATCCGCTATTAAGACATGTAATGACAATAAAGTATATCTGGCACAGTTCTTCCGTGTTATCAGCCAGGAGAACAGCAAGGATATCTATGATTTAGCAACCGCATCACCGTACTACATCGGCGCTGTTCATGAGAACGAGCCGGAGAACGGTGAAAAATTAGTTCAGATTCTTCTGGACAAGGGCGACAGAAACATCGGTCTGATCGGCTGGGAGCAGGGCGACGCTACCTGGCTTGGCAGATGGGAAGGCTACAAAGCTGGCGTTGAGAAATGGAACGCAGAGCATCCGGATGATCAGGCAAAACTGTCTGAGCCGCAGTACGCAGGTACTTCTTCTGAGGGTGGTTCCAAGGCAGCAGAGGCTCTGATGTCCGCAGATCCGACTCTGGATGCACTGATTCCGGCAGGCGGCGGCGGTGACCCGCTTCAGGGCGCTATCGCAGCAGTTGAGCGTGCAGGCAAGACTCAGGATATCGACATCGTTTCCACAGACTTCCTTCCGGATCTGGGCGAGAGACTTGAAAATGGTTCTATGGCCGGTGAGTCCGGTGGACATTACTGCGATCCGCTTATCGCTTTCATGATGGTTTACAACGCAATCAAGGGCAACTACACAGGTATCGAGGGCAACTTCGAGGACGTTCCGTTCCCGTATCTGTATGTATCTTCTCCGGACGACTACAAAGCATATGAGCAGTACTTCGTAGATCAGCTTCCATACACCGATGAGGAACTGGTAGCTATGTCCGAGCTTAGCCTGGATGACCTGAAAGCAACTGCAGCTGGTATCTCCATCGAGGATGCTGCACAGAGAGCAGGCAACTAATTAGTTCAGAAACTGATTCAAATTATAGAATTTTAAGAGGCTGAATGTAATAGAAAAGGCCGGTATCGCACGGCGCGATGCCGGTCTTTTCTTTAAAAGAAAAAAGAAACTGAGCAGTTATGAATGAGGTATAAAATATGGGTTCTTCTGTTGTTGAAACAACCGGAAAGAAAAAACTTTCGGGAACTGCCAAGGGTTATATCATCCTGGTGGGTTTGGTAGTGCTTTCCTGGGCGATTTTTAAAGCTCTGACGCCGGGCAATTTTGGTTCTCCGGCCAATATGCTGAGTTATTTTCAGGCCAGCCTGATCGCGACGGTTGGCGCTGTTGGTTTTTACTTTGTTATGGTTATGGGTATGTTCGATTTTTCCATCGGCGCGAACATCATGCTTTCAGCGATTGTAGGCTGTGTATTTGCCTCTCGTTTCGGCATGGGATATGCCGGTCTTATCATCGGCAGCGTGCTGACTGGTACGATTGTCGGACTTTTAAACGGTGTTTTTTATGTAAAACTCCGTATCCCGTCCATGATTGTAACGACGGGTCTGGCTCTTATCTATGAGTCGGTTGCCAACTACATCGCAGGCGGCGTGGAGCAGACGCTTCCGTCCAACCTCCGTGCATTCGGACAGATGCCGTGGAACATTATTCTGGCACTTCTGGCATGTGTGGCAGCTTACATTTTCTTAAATTATACAAAGATTGGTACGTATACATATGCGATCGGCAGCAACGAGTTCGTAGCGAAAAACATGGGTATCAATGTTAATAAGTACAAAGTACTTGCATTTATCTTAAGCGGCGCATTTTTAGGCGTTATGGCGATTTTAACGATCAGCTACGGTTCCTCCATGGTAGCGGTAACCGGTATGGCGTCGATGAGCCGTAACTTCGTTCCGACGATGGGATGCTTCTTCGGTCTGGCGTTTAAGAAATATGGCATGCCGCTGCAGGCGATCGTCATCGGCGAGTTTGTTATCAACATTATTTTCTTTGGTTTCATCGCGATGGGCGCACCGACAGCAATTCAGGACGTTATCACAGGTCTGGCACTGTTAATCATAATCACGCTGACCACAAAAGCGGAAAAAGGCGAGATTGTCAAGTAAATCGAGGGAGGAAATGCAATGAGCGAGGTAAGATTACAGGTAAAAAATCTTTGCAAGTCCTTCGGTATCACGAAGGCAGTTCAGAATGTGTCTTTTAATGTCAATAAAGGCGAGGTTCACGCGCTGATCGGAGAGAATGGTTCCGGTAAATCGACGCTGACCAACATGCTGACCGGCATCTACAGTATCGGAAGCGGTACCTTCATTCTGGATGGGAAAGAGATTCATCCGAAGAATCAGGTAGAGGCCAACAACGAGGGTGTTTCTATCATCGTACAGGAGTTAGGAACCCTGTCGGGACTTACAGTAGCGGAAAATATATTCCTGGGACACGAAGATCAGTTCGTACATATGGGAATTAAAAATACAAATGCCATGAATAAAAAGGCGACGGAGCTTCTGAAACAGTACGGATTCGAGCGTATCAAGGCGGCAGACATTATCGACAACTACAATTTTGAGGACCGGAAGCTGGTCGAGATCGTAAAGGCGACCTACTTCAATCCGAAGATTGTTGTCATTGATGAGACGACCACGGCACTTTCCCAGGAAGGCCGTGAAGAACTTTACAAACACATGAACCGCATCCGTGAGAGCGGCAACACAGTCATCTTTATCTCCCATGACCTTCCGGAGATTCTGGAGAAGTCAGATACCATCACGATCCTGCGCGACGGCGTTTACATTGATACCGTCAAGAGCAAGGATGTGACCGAGGACGATCTGAAACGTCTGATGGTAGGCCGTGAGGTAACCGGTGATTATTACCGTGCAGACTACGGCGAGAAGGTATCGGATGAAGTGGTTCTTTCAGTGAAAAATGTGACGGTTCCGGGACTGATTGAGGATGTGTCTTTTGACCTTCACAAGGGCGAGATTCTGGGCTTCGGCGGTCTGTCTGAGTCAGGTATGCATGAGATTGGCAAAGCAATCTTCGGCGCTTCCTATGACAGAACCGGTACGGTAGAGCTGGCAGACGGAACGCAGATTAACGATATCCCGAGCGCGATCAAGCACAGCATCGCGTATACGTCGAAGGATCGTGATAATGAGTCGGTCGTTTTAAACCAGAGCATCGGCGACAACATCTGCCTGCCGTCCCTGGATTCGCTGGCAAACAAGCTTCACCTGTTGAGCGATAAGAAATTAAGAGAATTTTCCAACCAGTTTGCAAAACAGATGTCCGTTAAGATGGTAAACGTAAACCAGTTCGTTTCGGAGCTTTCTGGTGGTAATAAGCAGAAGGTCGTTCTGGCAAGATGGATTGGAAAAGATTCCGATATTGTCGTTCTCGACAGTCCGACCCGTGGTATTGATATCAAGGTTAAACAGGACATTTACCAGTTAATGAACCAGATGAGAAAGAACGGAAAATCGATTATCATGATTTCCGAGGAGCTGATGGAGCTGATTGGTATGTGCGACCGCATCATTATCATGAAGGACGGCAAGATCAGCGGTGAGCTGGAACGTGATGAGGCGATGGATGAGAACAGCCTGATCACGATGATGGTATAAGGAGGATGCAATGGAGAATCAAGTTAAGACAAGTACGGAAAATAAAGAGCAGCAGCTCAAAAAGTTATCAAAAATGACGATGATCCGTTCGCTTCTGCCGATTGCGGGACTGATTATCATCTTTCTTATGTTCAATGCCCTGACGAATTTCCGGATGATGAATAACCTTCCTCTGGTACTTTCCCAGGTGTATGTCACCATGATTTCGGCAACCGGCGTATTCTTTATCATGACGATGGGCGGTCTGGATTTCTCCCAGGGTTCCATTCTTGGTATTGCATCGATTGTTGTCTGCATGGTTTCCAAGACCAGCATTCCACTGGCGATTGTGGCAGGTATCGCGGTTGGTGCAGCGATCGGCGCCATCAACGGTTACTTCTATGTATACCGCAAGATTAAATCCTTTATCGTTACGATTTGTACGATGTTCTTATTCCGTGGATTTATCAAATATCTGACGACCAACGCGCCGGTAGCCGGCTCTGCGATGTTAATCAACTTCGATAGCACTGAATTAAAGCTGGCTTGTACGTTGGTGGTCCTGATTATCGGATTTATTTTATTCCGCTTTACCAAGTTTGGTACCTATTTAAAGGCGATCGGAGCAGGTGAGAAAGCAGCGATGTTCTCCGGCATCCGTACCGACCGCATGAAGTTCCTTATCTACACACTGGCAGGTGCGATCACAGGATTTGCCGCATTTATCAATGTTATCAAGGTTGGTTCGGTTACTTCTTCCGGTGGTAACCAGCTTGAGACCCAGATCCTGATTGCACTGGTACTGGGCGGTATGCCGATTTCCGGTGGTGCGAAGGTACGTTTTGAGAATATCATCGTTGGTTCTCTTCTGTACATCGTCCTGAACAGTGGTCTGACGATGATGGGCTTTACCACACAGATGATGCAGCTCATCCAGGGTGTTGTATTCCTGATATTCGTAGCTGTATTCGCAGACCGTCAGTCCCTGCAGGTTATCAAATAGGACAGACAAAAGCGACATCTGGAGGTTACAGTATGAGGGAGAACAGCAGCCGGAATCAGGATGGACTTAAATATCAGAAGCTCTACAACTGGGGTCGGACGCTGATTATGAGCGGGGTGCTCCGGAATATGGACAAGTTTCCATCCGAGCATATGCTCCAGAATAAATTTGGATACTCCCGCCAGACGGTCCGCAATGCGCTCAACCGCCTGGAGCAGGACGGGCTGATTGCCCGGGTCAAGGGAAGCGGCACCTACGTTTCCTACGCGCCGGAGAAGGATAAGGAAGAACGTCCCCGCATCGGACTGATTCTCAGTTATTTTTCAGATTACCTGTTTCCGCAGGTGTATGAGGGAATCGAGTCCGTCCTGCGGGAGGAAGGTTATGAGATCAGCGTTTCGGTCACGCGCAACCGCTTAAATGATGAGGCTCTGTATCTCAAGGGGATGCTGGGGCGCAATGTGTCCGGCCTCATCATCGAGGGGACGCGTTCCAGTTTCCCGAATCCGAATCTGCGGCTTTACAAGGAGATACGGCGGAGGAATATTCCGACGCTGTTCATTCACAATCATTACCAGAATGAGACGTTTGACAGCGTGGAGATGTCGGATGCGCGTGCAGGCTATGAGCTGACGCGGATTTTGATACAGAACGGACATACCCGAATCGGCGGTATTTTCAAATACGATGACTGGCAGGGGATCGAGCGTTACCGCGGCTTTATCGAGTGCCTGTCGGATTTCGGGGTCGATTTCCAGGAGGACTGGATCCGCTGGTATTCGACTCGGGATATGGAAGAAAAATTAAGCAAAAAAGGACTCCAGCGGATGTACCGCCGGACAAAGGACTGTACCGCGATGATCCTCTACAACGACGAGGTGGCAGGCAGCTATATGGATTTTTTAAAGGATCGCGGGCTGCGTGTGCCGGAAGATATTTCCCTGGTATCGTTTGATGATGCCGGACCGGCGCAGGAGGGGGATCTCACGATCCTGTCCGTGATTCATCCCAAGTACAATCTTGGGCGGCTGACAGCGCGCAATCTTCTGCGGATGATAGAGGATGCGGATTGGCAGGAAAAGAAGTATTCGTACCGGTTTCCGGTGATGTTTAACAACGGAAATTCGGTTCGGGATATACATTGAAAATGACAAGGAGGCAGATTAAAATGAAAAAGTTATACTTTATTGTGGGTTCCCAGGACTTATACGGAGAGGAATGCCTGAAACAGGTTGCAGAAGACAGCCGTCAGATGGTTGCATTCTTAAACGAAAAAGTGGGCGATCTGGCAGAGATCGAACTTCTTCCAACCGTAGAGACTTCTGAAATCTGTATTCAGGATATGCGGAAAGCTTCCAATGATGATGACTGTGTCGGCGTTATCACATGGATGCACACCTTCTCCCCTGCAAAAATGTGGATCAAGGGTCTGCAGGAATTAAGAAAACCGCTGCTTCATTTACATACACAGGCAAATGAGAAACTTCCGTATGATGAGATCGACATGGATTTCATGAACCTGAACCAGTCCGCACATGGCGACCGTGAGTACGGATTCATCGTTGCCAGAATGGGTATTCCGCATGAGGTTGTAGCTGGATATTACAAACATGACGATGTGGTAGCAAAGATCCGCCAGTTTGCATCCGTTGCAAAGGCTATCTCCTACTCTAAGTCCTTAAAGGTGGCTTCCTTCGGCAACAACATGCGCGAGGTGGCGGTTACCGACGGCGACCGCGTAGAGAGCCAGATCAAATACGGCTGGGAGTGCAACTACTATGCACTGGGCGATCTGGTTGACATCATCAACCAGGTAACCGAGGAAGAGATCGACGCGAAGATGAAAGAGTATACCGATAAGTATACAATGAAGACCGACCGCATTGATTCTGTCCGCGAGCAGGCTAAATACGAAGTGGGTCTGGAGAAATTCCTCTCCACGAACGGAATCGGTGCATTCGCAGACACCTTCCAGGATCTGCACGGCTTAAAGCAGCTTCCGGGTATCGCAGCACAGAACCTGATGGGCAAAGGCATCGGCTTTGGTCCGGAGGGTGATTACAAGATTTCCGCTCTGTCTGCAGTCCTGATGAAGATGTCCGAGGGCAAAGAGGGCGCAACCGGCTTTATCGAGGATTACACCTACGATCTGACTCCGGGACAGGAGTTAGAGTTAGCTTCCCATATGCTGGAGGTTCCGCCGGCATTTGCAGCAACCAAACCGGAGATCGATGTAATTCCGCTGGGGATCGGCGGCAAGGAAGAGCCGGCAAGACTGATTTTCGACGGCGTGACCGGCGATGGTATCCAGGTAACGATGGTAGATATGGGCGATCATTTCCGCATCATCTGTGCAGATATCGAGCTTGTAAAACAGCCGAAACCGATGCCAAAACTTCCGGTAGCGAGAATTATGTACCGTCATAAACCGAACTTCCAGATCGGTACGGCTGCATGGTGCTACGCAGGCGGCGCTCATCACTCCGTTGTATCTACCGCTCTGACGAGAGACGACATCGCTATGTTCGCGCGTCTGACCGGTACCGAGTTAATTACAATCGGCGAAGATACGACAGAGGCTGATTTACAGAAATTCTTTATGAAATAATAGGGCGTTTGAAAGATAAAAATTTTTGAAAAAGACGTAACTGCATAAGTTTTTGCCACAACTGTGAAAATAGAATAGTTATGAATGACGGGGCGTGCCGCAGCCAAGGGGATGAAAATTCCGGCGGCGGTGCGCTTTTTGCTACAATGAGGAGGATGGATATGGGCCGCAGTGCGGAAGAGATCAAGAAAGACATAGAGAGCGGAAATACAGCGCTCGGAATTGAATTTGGTTCGACCCGAATCAAGGCAGTCTTGACGGACGGCACGACCGCGCCGATCGCGCAGGGGAGCTATGAGTGGGAAAACCGTCTGGAAAATGGTATCTGGACCTATTCCCTGGAAGATATCTGGAAAGGCTTAAAGGACTGCTACACGGATCTGGCTGCCGATGTGAAGAAACAATACGGTTTAACGCTTAAAAAGGTTGGTGCGATGGGCGTCAGCGCCATGATGCACGGCTATATGGCATTTGATGCAGACGGAAAACTGCTCGTTCCGTTCCGTACCTGGAGAAATACGATGACCGCCGAGGCAGCAAGACGCCTGACGGACCTGTTTAACTACAATATCCCGCAGAGATGGAGTATTGCACACCTGTATCAGGCAGTGATCAACGGCGAGGAGCACGTATCCCACGTGCATTTTCTGACCACCTTAGCCGGATATGTACATTGGAAACTGACTGGCAAGCAGGTACTTGGCGTCGGCGATGCTTCGGGTATGTTCCCGATCGACCCGGCAACCGGACAGTATGATGCTGAAATGCTGGATAAATTCGAAGAAATGATGGTTCCGAAGGGATATCCGTGGAAGCTGCGCGACCTTCTGCCGGAGGTTCTGAGCGCTGGCGATGAGGCGGGAACGCTGACTGAGGAAGGCGCGAAGCTGCTGGATGAGAGCGGCAATCTGGAAGCTGGCATTCCGCTGTGCCCGCCGGAGGGCGATGCAGGAACCGGTATGACTGCAACCAATAGTGTGGCAGTCCGCACCGGTAACGTATCTGCCGGAACTTCCGTATTTGCAATGGTTGTTCTGGAAAAGACTCTGGAGACGGTTCACCAGGAGATTGACATGGTAACTACGCCGGACGGCCATCTGGTCGGCATGGTTCACTGCAACAACTGTACCTCCGATCTGAATGCCTGGGTAGGTCTGTTTGAAGAGTTCTATGAGCTGATGGGTCAGAAAACAGACCGCAACACCCTGTTTGGAACCCTGTATCGCAAGGCGCTTGAGGGCGATGAAGACTGCGGAGGACTGATGTCCTACTGCTACCTCTCCGGCGAGCCGATCACCGACTTCGAGGAGGGACGCCCGCTGTTTATGCGCCGTCCTGACAGCAAGCTGGGACTGGCAAATTTCATGCGTACCCACTTATACAGTTCCCTGGCAACCCTGAAATATGGTCTGGACATTCTGTTCAAGGAAGAGCACGTGACACTGGATAAACTGATGGGTCATGGCGGATTCTTCAAGACCAAGGGTGTTGGGCAGCGTATCATGGCGGCAGCGGCTGACGTGCCGGTATCCGTTATGGAGACAGCCGGTGAGGGCGGTGCCTGGGGTATCGCGGTTCTGGCGGCATACCGCAAGGATAAGAAGCCGGGACAGAGCTTGTCCGATTACTTAAATGAGCAGGTATTTGCAGATGCAAAGGCGGAGACGATGGAGCCGGATGCAAAGGATGTCGAGGGCTTCAATGCGTTTATGACAAGCTATATCAATGGTCTGGCTGCCGAGAGAGGCGCCGTAGAAGGAAGGTTTTAATCGATGCTGGAAGAATTAAAAAAAGAAGTATACGAAGCCAATATGCTGCTTCCGAAATACGGTCTGGTTACCTTTACCTGGGGCAATGTTTCCGGGATTGACCGCGAGAAGGGGATGTTTGTCATCAAACCGTCTGGCGTGGACTATGACAAACTGACGCCAGATGATATGGTTGTCATGGATCTGGAAGGAAACCGCGTTGAGGGAACGCTGAATCCGTCCTCTGATACAAAAACCCACCTGATTCTTTATAACCGTTTTCCGAAGATCGGCGGCGTGGTTCACACGCACAGCCCGTGGGCGACTTCCTGGGCGCAGGCGGGACGCGACATTCCGTGCTACGGAACGACCCATGCAGATTATATTTATGGTTCCGTTCCATGCGCGAGAAACTTAAATGAGGAAGAATTAAAGAATTATGAGTGGAACACAGGCGTGCTGATTGCAGATTTGTTTGAGGAGAGGAAGCTCGACCCGATGGCGGTGCCATGTGTGCTCTGCAAGAACCATGGACCGTTTACCTGGGGCAAGGATGCCCATGAGGCGGTTCACAACGCGGTTGTACTCGAGGAGGTTGCCAAGATGGCGGCGCGCTGCGAGATGATCAATCCGGATGTGAAGGAAGCGCCGCAGTGCCTGCAGGATAAACATTATCTGCGGAAGCATGGCCCGGGGGCGTATTACGGACAGGGGAATTTGTAGTTACTGGGCACGTATGCGTGAACAGTAACAATTTGTAAAATATAGATTCAAGTATGGAAATAGATGGGACAAGTATGGTATACTTATGTATAGCAGATATAGGAGATACTGGCTATCTATCTTATAAAAATTAGGAGGATATGGGAAATGAAATTTTTTATTGATACCGCGAATGTTGATGAGATCCGTGAAGCGAATGATATGGGTATTATCTGTGGCGTTACCACAAACCCGTCTCTGATTGCAAAAGAAGGCCGTGATTTTAATGAGGTTATCAAAGAGATCACCAGCATTGTAGACGGACCGATTTCCGGTGAGGTTAAGGCTACGACTGTGAAGGCAGAGGATATGATCGCTGAGGGCCGTGAGATCGCTAAGATTCATCCGAACATGGTTGTTAAAATCCCGATGACTACCGAGGGCTTAAAGGCTGTGAAAGCTCTGTCCGCTGAGGGCATCAAGACCAACGTAACCCTGATCTTTACTGCCAACCAGGCACTTCTGGCTGCAAGAGCAGGCGCTACATACGTTTCTCCGTTCTTAGGCCGTCTGGATGACATCTCCACCAACGGTACAGACCTGATTTACGATATCGTAGAGATCTTTGACAATTATCCGGAGATTTCCACCGAGATTATCTGTGCTTCCACCAGACATCCGATGCACATCATCGAGTGCGCGAAGGCTGGTGCTGACATCGCAACTGTTCCGTTCAAGGTTCTGATGCAGATGGTAAAACACCCGCTGACCGATGCTGGTATCGAGAAATTCAAAGCAGATTATGAGGCTGTATTCGGTAAATAAAGAGAAACAATAGGAAATACCTCTTGAACTTCCGAAAAAAGCATGTTATACTAGGTACGATAACATAATAGACTGACTGGAAAGAGTGGACAAAAAAGTCCACTCTTTCTAATTTCATAGAAAGGTGGTGGGGGTGTGGCAAAGGGAGAGCAGTACGAAGCACGGGTAGAGGCGTGGATCACACCGGTTCTGGAGCAGCATCAGTTTGAGCTGGTTGATGTGGAGTATGTCCGCGAGGTCGGTGTCTGGTATCTGCGGTGCTACATTGACAAAGAGGGCGGTATTACCGTTGATGACTGCGAGGTAATCAGCCGTCTGCTTGGTGAATGGCTGGATAAGGAAGATTTCATCGAGGACAGCTATATACTGGAGGTGAGTTCTCCGGGACTGGGACGTCCTCTGAAGAAAGAGAAAGATTTTGCAAGAAGCATCGGCAAAGATGTGGAGATCCGCCTGTATAAAGCGATCGACAAACAGAAGGAATTTACAGGAACGCTTACGTCCTATGACGCGGATTCCGTGACACTCACGATGGAGGACGGCAGCGAGCGTACATTTGAAAAATCAGGGATTGCTTTGATTCGTTTAGCCTTTGATTTTTAGACGGTAGGAGGAGATAAAATAAAATGAATAAAGAGTTGATTGAGGCAATAAATCTGCTGGAAAAAGAAAACAATATCAGCAAAGATGTTCTTTTAGAAGCAATTGAAAATTCTCTGCTGACAGCATACAAAAACAATTATGGCCGGGCAGATAATGTCAAGGTAAACATCAACCGTGAAACAGGAGATTTTTCCATCGTAGCAGAGCGTGAGGTTGTGGAGACCGTAGAGGATCCGATGACCCAGGTAAGCCTGGCAGAGGCAAAGCTCTTAAACAGCAAGTATGAGCTGGGCGACATCGTTCAGTTCTCTGTCAATTCCAAGGAGTTTGGACGTATCGCCGTTCAGAACGCGAAGAATGTTATCTTACAGAAGCTTCGTGAGGCGGAGCGCAACGCCCTGTATGAGGAGTGGCACTGCAGAGAGAAAGATATCGTAACGGGTATCGTACAGCGCTATGTAGGACGCAACATCAGCATCAACTTAGGCAAGATCGACACGATCCTGAACGAGAGTGAGCAGGTAAAGGGCGAGGTATTCAAACCGACCGAGCGTATCAAACTGTATGTCATCGAAGTAAAAGAGACACAGCGCGACCCGCGTATCACCGTATCCAGAAGCCATCCAGATCTGGTAAAACGCCTTTTTGAGTCTGAGGTTGCCGAGGCCCGAGACGGTACCGTAGAGATCAAGGCGATCGCACGTGAGGCAGGTTCCCGTACGAAGATGGCAGTCAGCTCCAACGACCCGAACGTCGATCCGGTCGGTGCATGTGTCGGCTTAAACGGCGCGCGTGTCAGCGCGGTTGTCAATGAGCTGCGCGGTGAGAAGATCGATATCATCAACTGGGATGACAACCCTGCATTCCTGATTGAGAACGCGTTAAGCCCGGCAAAGGTTATCCTGGTTGCAGCAGATGAGGAAGCACGCGAGGCACAGGTGATCGTTCCGGATTACCAGCTTTCCCTGGCAATCGGTAAGGAGGGTCAGAATGCACGTCTGGCAGCCCGCCTGACCGGCTTCAAGATCGATATCAAGAGCGAGACACAGGCAAGAGAGTCCGGTCTTTTAGATGAGCTTGAGAGCGGTTATGAGGAAGGCTTCGAGGGCTACACCGATGACCCGCTGATCAGCGTGGCAGAGGAAGACGCAGCCGAGGCAGCAGAAAATGAGGCGGCTGAGGGCACAGAAGAGCCGGCAGCGGAGCAGGAATAATCCTGACAGATAATGTGCGGGGATGCTGATTTCGGGCGGAACGAGCAGATTTGGCAGAAAGAAAGCAGCAGAATCGGGATTTGACAGAAATGGAAGTGATAGACAGTGGGAGCAAAGAAAGTGCCGCTCAGACAGTGCATCGGATGCGGAGAAATGAAGAGCAAAAAAGAAATGATCCGCGTTTTAAAGACAGCCGACGATACGATCGAGATTGACGCGACAGGCCGTAGGAATGGACGCGGCGCCTACCTCTGTCCTTCGATGGACTGCTGGAAAAAGGCGGTAAAGAGCAAAGGACTGGAGCGGTCGCTCAAGATGGCGATTCCGAAGGAAGTCTATGAGGCGCTGGAAAAGGAGATGGAGCAGTTTGGAGAATCGTAAAAAGGTGCTGAATCTTCTGGGACTGGCGACGCGCGCCGGTAAGACGGCAAGCGGCGAGTTCATGACCGAGAAAGCGATCAAGAGTGGAAAAGCGTATCTGGTGATCGTGTCAGAAGAAGCGTCGGATAATACAAAAAAGATGTTTGAAAATTCATGTGCATACTACAAGGTTCCCGTGTACCAGTTCGGCATGAAAGAAGAGCTGGGACACGCGATGGGAAAAGAGATGAGAGCGTCTCTGGCCGTTTTGGATTCCGGTTTTGCAAAGGCGTTAAGAGAGAAGTTAGATGATTAACGCTTTTCTGGGCGGGCTCTTTTAGGAGCTTATGCAGAACGGGAAGGCAGTGCCGGAACGGAGGTAGCAAAACATGAGAGTTAATGAGTTGTCAAAACAGATTGGCAAATCAAATAAAGAAGTTTTAGAGATACTGCAGAAAAATCATTTTGACGTAAAAAGCCATTCTTCCAAGGTGACGGAGGAACAGGCAGAAGCAGTCAGATGTTTCCTTGCAGGAGCAAAGAGACAGACGACAGCGTCAAAGACAGATACAGGAAAGGCGGAAACAAATCGAGTGGAAGATATAAAGAAAGAGCCGTTAGAGGCAGAGAAGAAAGAGGCGGAGAAGACAACTGAGCCGCCGAAAAAGCGGATTGCAGCGGTTTATCGTCCGCAGAACAGCGTACAGAGAGGAAGCCGTCCGGCAGGCAAGGCCAATACAGGAAACGCAGCCAAGACCGGCGCATCGGCAAGCCGTCCGGCAGCAGCAAGTGCAGAGCAGACCGCAGAGCCGGCTAAGAGCGCAGCTCCAGCGGAGAACCGTGATGGACAGAGAAGCGGCTATCAGGGAAACCGCGACGGCCAGAGAAGCGGCGGCTATCAGGGAAACCGCGATGGCCAGAGAAGCGGCGGCTATCAGGGAAACCGTGACGGCCAGAGAAGCGGCGGCTATCAGGGCGGCCGTGATGGTCAGAGAGGCGGACGCGATGGACGCGGCGGTTTAAATATTCCGAAGCCATCCTTCGACAGCCCGGTTGTACAGAAACCGCAGAACAACAAGCAGAATAAGAATAATTACAAGAACGATAAATATAGCAAGATCGACCATGAGGAAGAGATGCACTCCAAGGGAAGAGGCGGAAAGAACGTAAAGAGCGCTGTTCAGCCGCCGCAGAAGAAGGAGGCAAAGGTTGAGGAGATCAAGACAATCACGATCCCGGAGGTAATCACCATCAAGGATCTCGCAGACAAGATGAAACTTCAGCCGTCTGTGATTGTAAAGAAGCTCTTTTTACAGGGCAAGGTTGTCACCATCAATCAGGAAGTAGATTACGAGCAGGCAGAAGAGATCGCGATGGAGTTTGACGTACTCTGTGAGAAAGAGGTTAAGGTTGACGTCATCGAGGAACTTCTGAAAGAGGAAGAAGAGGATGAGAAGGACATGGTAACCCGTCCGCCGGTTGTATGCGTTATGGGTCATGTCGATCATGGTAAAACCTCCCTTCTGGATGCAATCCGCCAGACCAATGTAACTGCAAAAGAGGCAGGCGGTATCACCCAGCACATCGGTGCGTACATGGTAGAGATCAACGGACAGAAGATCACATTCCTCGATACGCCGGGACATGAGGCATTTACCGCAATGCGTATGCGTGGTGCAAAATCCACTGATATTGCAATTCTCGTTGTTGCAGCAGATGACGGTGTTATGCCGCAGACCATCGAGGCGATCAACCATGCGAAGGCAGCAGGTGTTGAGATCATCGTAGCGATCAACAAGATCGATAAGCCGAGTGCCAATATCGAGAAGGTAAAACAGGAGCTTATCGAGTACGAACTGGTTCCGGAGGACTGGGGCGGCAGCACCATCTTCGTTCCGGTATCTGCACATACCAAGGAAGGTATCAAGGAACTGCTTGAGATGATCCTTCTGACCGCAGAGGTTAAAGAGTTAAAGGCAAACCCGAACCGTAATGCGAGAGGTCTTGTCATCGAGGCGGAGCTGGATAAGGGTAAAGGTCCGGTTGCGACCGTCCTGGTACAGAAAGGTACCCTGCATGTCGGTGATCCGATCGCGGCAGGCGCCTGCTACGGCCGTGTCCGTGCGATGATGGACGATAAGGGACGCCGCGTCAAAGAGGCTGGTCCGTCCACTCCGGTCGAGATTCTGGGTCTTAATGACGTGCCGAACGCCGGCGAGGTATTTGTACAGCCGGGGAACGAGAAAGAGGCAAGAAGCTTTGCAGAAACCTTTATCTCTGAGAGCAAGAATAAGTTAATTGAAGATACAAAGATGAAGCTTTCCCTGGACGATCTGTTCTCCCAGATCAAGGCAGGAAATGTAAAGGAACTTCCACTGATCGTCAAGGCAGACGTACAGGGTTCTGTCGAGGCAGTAAAACAGAGCCTGATGAAGCTGTCCAACGAGGAAGTCGTAGTCAAGGTCATCCACGGCGGTGTTGGTGCGATCAACGAGTCCGACGTCAGTCTGGCAGCCGCATCCAACGCGATCATTATTGGTTTCAATGTGCGCCCGGACGCAACCGCGAAGTCCATCGCAGAGCGTGAGAAAGTAGACGTTCGTCTCTACCGCGTCATCTATCAGGCAATCGAGGATGTCGAGGCAGCGATGAAGGGTATGCTTGACCCGATTTACGAGGAGCAGGTAATCGGTCACGCCGTTGTACGTCAGACCTTCAAGGCTTCCGGCGTTGGTACTATCGCTGGTTCCTACGTCCTGGATGGTAAATTCCAGAGAGGCTGCAAGGCACGTATTACCCGTGACGGCGAGCAGATCTTCGATGGTCCGCTGGCATCCTTAAAGCGTTTCAAGGACGACGTGAAGGAAGTTGCTTCCGGATACGAGTGTGGTCTTGTATTTGAGAAGTTCAACGATCTGCAGGAAGACGATATGATCGAAGCATATGCGATGGTAGAGGTTCCGCGCTAGAAAGGCAGAGGGATTCATGCGTAAAAATAGCATTAAAAATACAAGAATTAACAGTGAAGTACAGAGAGAGCTGAGTTCCATCATCAGCCGTGAGCTGAAAGATCCGCGGATTCATCCGATGACAACGGTTGTCTCCGTGGAGGTAACTCCGGATCTCAAGTACTGCAAGGCGTATATCAGCGTGTTAGGCAACGAGGAAGCGGCGAAGGATACGATCCAGGGACTGAAAAGTGCTGTCGGATTTGTCCGCACCCAGCTTGCAAAACGCATTAATTTACGGAATACGCCGGAAATTACATTTATTCTCGATCAGTCGATTGAGTACGGTGTACACATGACCCGCCTGATCGATGAAGTAACTGAAAACCTCAGAGACTCAGAATCGGGAGATGAGGAAGAAAATGAGTAAAAATATCTTAGAGGCGTCACTGGAAGGGGCGGAGCACATCGTACTGCTTGGTCACATCCATCCGGACGGGGACTGTATCGGAACGACTCTGGGACTGCTTAACTATCTGCGGGAGAATTATCCGCAGATAGAGGCAGAACTGTTTCTCGACCATCCGGCTGCTAAATTTTCTTATATGAATGATTTTGAGAAAATTCATACCGAGATTGTGCCGGAAAAACAGTTTGATCTGTGCATTACACTGGATGCCAGCGACAAAGAGCGTCTGGGCAGCTACGCGGTCTATTTTGACAACGCCGCCAAGACACTCTGCATCGATCATCACAGAACCAATACAGGATTTGCAGAACAAAATTACATCATTCCGGACGCAAGCTCCTGCAGCGAAGTGTTATACACGCTTCTTGATGAGGCAAAGATCAGCAGGGAGGCGGCAGAGTGTCTCTATACCGGAATTGTGCATGACACAGGTGTATTTAAGTACAATTCAACGACCCGGAAAACGATGGAAATCGCGGGCGCGCTGATGGAAAAAGGCGTGAACGCGGCGAAGATCATCGACGACAGCTTTTACCGCAAGACCTACGCACAGAACCAGATTCTCGGAAAAGCGCTGCTTGGCAGTACACGGATTCTGGATGGAAGATGTATTTTCAGTGTGGTTTCCCAGAAAGAAATGGAGTTTTACGGTGTCGATACGAACGATCTGGATGGCATTATCGATCAGCTCCGGATTACCGAAGGAGTGGAATGTGCCATTTTCATCTATGAAAAGGCGTTCAACGAGTACAAGGTCAGCCTTCGTTCCAACGACTATGTCGATGTGAGCAAGGTGGCGGCGTATTTCGGCGGCGGCGGACACATCCACGCGGCGGGCTGCACGATGCAGGGACATCCGAGGGATGTGATCAACAACCTGACGGGACATATTGAGAAACAGATGGATGCCCGTAGGGAGGAATAGGAGGTTCTGTTGCTGATTGCGCTGCCTGCTTTCAGGTGCACAGCGCATGGACGGTAATAGTTCTGATTTTTTAGGAGATTTTATGTTTCACGGTGTGATAAACATTTATAAAGAACCGGGGTTTACGTCCCACGATGTGGTGGCGAAGCTCCGGGGCATTTTGAGACAGAAAAAGATCGGTCATACGGGTACGCTCGATCCGGCAGCGGAGGGCGTACTCCCTGTATGTCTGGGGAAGGGCACGAAGCTGTGCGACCTTTTGACGGATAAGAGAAAGACGTATCAGGCAGTTCTTTTGCTGGGAACCGAAACCGATACGCAGGATACGACAGGAACGATTCTTTCGGAGAAACCGACGGAACAGCTGACAGAACCGGCAGTCCGCGGGGCGGCGGAGAGCTTTGTTGGTCCGTATATGCAGGTACCGCCGATGTATTCGGCGCTCAAGGTCAACGGAAAGAAGCTCTACGAGCTGGCGAGAGCCGGAAAAGAGGTAGAGCGGGCAGCACGCCCGGTGGAAATCTATGATCTTCAGATAGATGCGGTGGAAATGCCGCGTGTGACGATGACCGTGACCTGTTCCAAGGGAACCTACATCCGTACCCTGTGCCATGACATCGGTGAAAAGCTGGGATGCGGCGGCTGTATGGAAAAACTGATCCGCACCCGCGTCGATCGATTTGCGATCGGGGACAGCCTGCGCCTGTCCGAGGTGGAAGCGCTGGCGAAAGCCGGTCAGATCGAGGATAGGATTGTGCCGGTGGATGGAATGTTTGAGGACTGCCCGGCGTATGTGTCGGAGAGCGAAGTTCTGGATAAGCTTCTGCAGAATGGAAATCCATTCCCGAAGGGGCTGGGACCGAGAGACGGCTGCTTGGTGCAGATCGGAAGCAGTTTGGCTGAACACCAGGTTTCTGCGGATGGAAACTCAGAGATGGTACTTCCGGATTCTGGAATCATCCGCGTCTATGACAGCGCAAACCAGTTTATCGGTCTCTATGCCTATCAGCCGGAGAAGAAACAATGGAAACCACGTAAGATCTTTCTGGGAGGAGAGTAAGATGCAGTATTTTGCCGGAACCAGAGAATTTCAGATAAAAGAGCCGACTGCGGTCACGATCGGTAAGTTTGACGGTCTTCACAGAGGGCATCAGAAGCTGCTGCGGGAAGTGATGCGGTATCGGGAAAAAGGATATAAACCAGCGGTGTTTACCTTTGAGACGGCACCGGGAACCTTGATCCGGGGAAAGCTGCAGACGATGATCACGACCAACGAGGAGCGCGAGGAGAACCTGCGCGAGGCGGGGGTGGAGTATCTGGTGGAATATCCGTTCAACCAGGAAGTCGCACATATGGACCCGGAACAGTTTGTTGCCGAGATTCTGGTCGGCAAGATGGGCGCAAAGGCGATCGTGTCCGGTCCGGACTGCCATTTTGGCTACCAGCGGAAGGGCGATGCTGAACTGCTTCGGAAACTGGCACCGAAATATGGATATGAGGTATCGATCGTTGAAAAGGCGATGGATGGAGAACGCGAGATCAGCAGCACCTATATCCGGGAAGAGCTGGAGAAGGGAAATATCCGCAAGGCGAATGAACTGTTGGGATACGAGTACCGGATCAGCGGACAGGTGGTACACGGGGAGCATTTAGGTTCCACCCTAGGGTTTCCGACGGCGAATATCCTGCCGGGAATCCAGAAACATCTTCCAGCGTTCGGGGTATATCTCTCCCGGACGGTGATTGATGGTGTTTCTTATGGAAGTATCACAAATATTGGAAAAAAACCGACGATTGCCGGGGAACGACCGGCGGGTGCGGAGACATATATCTATGATCTGGATGAAAACCTGTATGGGAAAAAGATAGAGGTTCATTTTTTAGATTTTATGCGGCCGGAGATGAAATTTTCCGGGGTGGATGAGTTGAAGATGCAGGTTTTGAAGGATAAAGAAACCGGGAGAAAAATGCACGGAGCGGAACGATGAGAGTTCAGCTTCGTGCATTTTTTAAATATGATTCAGGTAGGCAGCTGCTTCCTCTGCCGCCAAATGGATATATTCATTCATTGGTAAATTCTGTGTTCCTACTAAAATATGGCGGCAATAGGAGCTTCCACTGACAGGAATCAGGATTTTCTGGGCGCGGCTTTGTCCGATGGCGGCTGCCATGGCGGGGGTGATTTCTCCTAAGAGGGAGTCTGCAATGACGATGCCGATTGGTCCGATGATTAGGTCGGCATCTCGGCAGGCGACGAGAACGGGGTTTTCTCCGGTGGCGCCCATGGCAGCTCCGGCTTTCATCATCGCGGCAGTGGCAGTAGTGTTGGCACCGAGCGCGAGAAGCGGCTGTCCGGGACAGAGTTTCTGGATTTCTTCTACGAGGGCGCGCCCCATGCGTCCGCCCTGACCGTCGATGATGACAACTTTTTTCATAATGGATAACCCCTTTCCTTTTCGTAGGATTTTCGTAGGACAAGATAATAAAAAAGAATGTGCCTTGGCACATTCTCGCGCAGGAACGAAAATAAGAGGGTCTAAATCTGCCTTTTGGACAAAATAAACACCCCAGTATATCTTTACTATAATATCATACATTTTGAAAAAAGAAAAGCAAAAAAGATCGATTTTTGTAAAATTTTTTGTTTACAAATAAAGCGCTTTCTATTATAATGCTGATAATGGCTAACTGGGGTCTGGCAGAGCTGCGATTGGCGGAGGCTGTCAGGGTGACGGAAGATCAGACAGACGCGCGTGAAGGCACCGCGGAGGTGCTTGATTTTTAGTTGATCCGGGAGGCCGCTTTTTTAAAGCCAAAAAACAGCAGACAATGAGAGGGAGAAAACATGAGGAGAAATGACATTCACAAAGTATTGATTATCGGTTCCGGTCCAATCATTATCGGACAGGCGTGTGAGTTCGATTATTCGGGAACACAGGCGTGCAAGGCACTGAGAAAACTCGGCTATGAGATTGTGCTGGTCAATTCCAATCCGGCTACGATTATGACGGATCCGGAGACAGCAGATGTGACTTATATTGAGCCGCTGAACGTAGACCGTCTGACTCAGATCATTGAAAAAGAGCGCCCGGATGCGCTGCTCCCGAACCTGGGTGGACAGTCCGGACTGAACCTCTGCTCCGAATTGGCAGCAGCAGGTGTTCTGGATAAATATGATGTTAAAGTAATCGGCGTTCAGGTTGATGCTATCGAGCGTGGTGAGGACCGTATCGAGTTTAAGCATACAATGGAAAGCCTGGGTATCGAGATGGCTAGAAGTGAGGTTGCCTACAGCGTTGAGGATGCACTGGCAATCGCAGATAAACTGGGTTATCCGGTTGTTCTTCGTCCGGCTTACACCATGGGCGGCGAAGGCGGCGGTCTTGTATATAACGTAGAAGAACTGAAGACCGTGTGTGCAAGAGGCCTGCAGGCCAGCATGGTTGGTCAGGTTCTGGTAGAGGAGTCTATCCTTGGATGGGAAGAGCTTGAGCTGGAAGTTGTCCGCGATGCGAAGAACAACATGATCACTGTCTGCTTTATTGAAAATATTGATCCGCTGGGCGTACACACCGGAGATTCCTTCTGTTCTGCTCCGATGTTAACCATTTCGGAAGAAGTACAGAAACGTCTGCAGGAGAAATCCTACAAGATCGTAGAAGCAATCCAGGTAATCGGCGGTACCAACGTACAGTGGGCACACGATCCGAAGACAGACCGTGATATTGTTATCGAGATCAACCCGAGAACCTCCCGTTCGTCCGCACTGGCATCCAAGGCAACTGGTTTCCCGATTGCACTGGTATCAGCGATGCTGGCAACCGGTATGACTCTGGATGAGATTCCATGCGGCAAGAGCGGCACTCTGGATCAGTATGTTCCGTCCGGCGACTATATTGTTATCAAGTTTGCACGCTGGGCATTTGAGAAGTTCAAAGGCGCAGAGGACAAGCTGGGAACCCAGATGAAGGCAGTCGGCGAGGTTATGAGTATCGGAAAGACCTACAAAGAGGCATTCCAGAAGGCGATCCGAAGCCTGGAGAGAGGCCGCTACGGTCTTGGTCATGCGAAAGACTTCGATAAGAAGACAAAAAAAGAACTGCTTGCGATGCTGCATGTTCCGAGCAGCGAACGTCAGTTCATTATGTACGAGGCACTTCGTAAGGGCGCTACCGTAGACGAGCTGTTCGAATTAACCAAGATTAAACATTACTTCATCCAGCAGATGAAAGAACTGGTAGAAGAGGAAGAAAGCCTGATGCAGTATAAGGGCGAGGTTCCGCCGGTTGAGGTTCTCCGCCAGGCGAAGCTGGACGGTTTTGCAGATAAATATTTAAGCGAGCTGTTAGGCGTTACAGAGGAAGAGATCCGCGATGCAAGAACCAAAGAAGGTATCGTAGAAGGCTGGGAGGGCGTACACGTAAGTGCCACACCGGATTCTGCATACTACTTCTCCAGCTATCACATCAAGGATCAGAGTCCGTGCAGCGACAACAAGAAGATCATGATTCTGGGCGGCGGTCCGAACCGTATCGGTCAGGGTATTGAGTTTGACTACTGCTGCGTACATGCAGCTATCGCCCTGAAAGAGCTTGGATTTGAGACAATTATCGTTAACTGCAACCCAGAGACTGTATCTACAGACTATGATACCTCCGATAAACTGTATTTCGAGCCGCTGACTCTGGAAGATGTATTAAGCATCTATCACAAGGAGAAACCGCTGGGAGTTATCGCACAGTTTGGTGGCCAGACACCGCTGAACCTGGCAGCAGACCTGAAGAAATATGGTGTCAACATTCTGGGTACAACTCCGGAAACCATCGACATGGCAGAGGATCGTGACCTGTTCCGTGCGATGATGGATAAACTGCAGATTCCGATGCCGGAGTCAGGCATGGCAGTTACTGTAGAAGATGCATTGGAGATTGCTAATAAGATCGGTTACCCGGTTATGGTTCGTCCGTCCTATGTACTTGGCGGCCGCGGCATGGAGGTTGTTCATGACGATGAAGCGATGACCTTCTATATGAGAGCAGCTGTCGGCGTAACTCCGGACCGTCCGATCCTGATTGACCGTTTCCTGCATCATGCAACCGAGTGTGAAGCAGATGCGATCAGCGACGGCGAGAACGTATTTGTTCCGGCAGTTATGGAGCATATCGAGCTGGCAGGTATCCACTCCGGAGACTCCGCTTGTATCCTTCCGTCCAGAAATCTGACCAAGGATCAGGTAGAGACAATCCGCGATTACACAAGCCGTATCGCAAAAGAGATGCACGTAGTAGGTCTGATGAACATGCAGTATGCAATCGAGGACGGCGAAGTATACGTGCTGGAGGCAAACCCGAGAGCATCCCGTACCGTGCCGCTGGTATCCAAAGTATGCAACATCAAGATGGTAAAACTGGCAACGGATATCATGACTTCCTACTTAACAGGTCGTCCGTCACCGGTTCCGGCACTGAAAGAGAAGAAGATTCCGCACTACGGTGTTAAGATGCCGGTATTCCCGTTCAAGATGTTCCCGGAGGTTGACCCGGTACTTGGACCGGAGATGCGTTCCACCGGTGAGGTTCTTGGTATGTCCACCAGCGTTGGTGAGGCTATCTACAAGGCACAGGAAGCAACCCAGACACGTCTTCCTTCCTCCGGAACTGTCCTCCTGAGTGTCAATGACAAGGATAAGATAGAGCTTATCGAGGTTGCAAGAGGCTTCTACGAGTGTGGCTTTACCCTGATGGGTACAGGCAGAACCTGTGATGTGATGGTAGCAGCAGGACTTCCGGCTGAGAAGGTATGCAAGATCAACGAAGGCCGTCCGAACATTTTAGATAAGATTACCAACGGAGAAGTGGCAATCATTATCAATACCCCGAACGATAAGAAGGGCAGAGGCGATGACAGCTACATCCGTAAGGCAGCTGTAAAGGCGAAGATTCCGTACTTCACCAACATGGCAGCAGCAAAGGCTACTGTACAGGCGCTGAGAAGTATCAAGAAGAACGGACATCTGGAGGTTAAGTCCCTGCAGGAGTTCCATAGCGAGATTCAGTAAATAAAAATAAAAGGGTAAAATCCATTGTTACAGAGTCGTTTCAGTGGATTTTACCGTGACAGTGAATTAATTGAGCTATTATAGAAAAGAGCGTCTGCCCGGCTGTGAATGCGGGGCTGGCGCTCTTTTAATTGCAGATAGGAATTTTCTGAACTGAAAATTCCGTATGATATCGTATCGATAGCAGATTTTGCCGATTTGAAATGCGAAGCATCGGTAAAATCCCGTTGATGTGCACGGAATGAGTGAGCAGCAACGAATATGCCAGCTTTGCTGACCAGAATCACGCGCCAAGTCTCACGGACGTTCGACTTGAAATACGAGATGCAGCAGCCATGCGCCCAAAATGATTGAAAGCACATACACCGTGTTTCCGGCAAAAATTCCAAATTTAGCAGCGATCTGGGAGTACACAATCTGCGTGGTCGCGTAGTACGGCGTGATATAAAACATATCCGCGTTTCCATACGGATGTGAGGTAACATTGATGATGGTTGCGATGACGCATCCGACCGCAAATACAGCTGTAGACTGCCAGAATCCTTTGGCGGTTGGCAGCACCATGCGGGAAAAGGCGATGAGTAGCCCGATGAAGATCAGAAGGATATGCCAGATAAATCCATGCAGGGTCAGCGTCCAGTACGGGTGCATCAGACCGGACGGATCGACGAACACCATGACGGCACCGAGCAGGTTGTAATTATACATAAAAGTGCAAAAAATACGTTGATATTTATGCGGAACAAAGGGCAGCAGCAGGCAGAGGTACATCGGCAGGCTGCAGAGCTGGAATGGAAAATACCACCAGTCGTAGTGCTGGTTGTTTTCTATGTAATAGAGAAAAAGCTGTTTGTAGACCTCGGAAAATGCCAGAAAAACACCGCAGGCAAAGAGCAGATGCAGACGGAACGCTTCGGAGCGCGTCCGCAATTTCCATGCGGCAAAGGCGGCGAGCGGGATGCCGATCAGCATAAATACTAAATGAAAGGGAGACCAGACTGCGGGCGGTGTCATGGACCAGGCAGTTAAGGTAAGTAGACGGGAAATCATAAAAAGCCTTCTTTCGTAATAAAACCTAAGGAATGGTTCCGTATCTTGTGAATCATGCTGCAAGCGACCGCGCCCGGCGAGAGAATGTGACAAGGCACATTCTCTTTACGGAAGCAGATGCCCAGTACAGAGAAAACGGTACAGAATAGTTATAGTACGAAATATTAGATTTGCCAAGAATTAACAACAAGATCTGCCCATAATAAGACGATGGGAGATTTACATATTTGCAATTTTTTTCTTTCCAAAGCTGCAAGTTGACAAGCGCCGCCAATTTCCTATATTCTGTAGATATAAGAATCGAGTAAATGATACGGGAGATATACCATGAACCAAAATGAGACCCAATGGGATAGATTTCTGAAAATCCGAACAAGCGGCAGAGATGATTCGCATGCGGATCAATACCGATACCCATACGAACCGACGGCATACGTGGTTCTGGAACGGTTGGCGAACAGCGGATTAATTCGGAAGAATAATACCTTATTGGACTATGGAACCGGCAAGGGAAGAGTCTGTTTTTACTTGTCCTATCAGACAAGGAGTAAAACAATCGGAATCGAATACGATGAACGTATTTATCAGGGGGCAGCAGAAAATAAGGAGACGGCAGTGTCCGGAAACCGTACTTCCTTTATCTTAAGCAGTGCGGAGAACTATGAGCTTCCTTCAGAAGTGGATCGGTGTTATTTTTTCAATCCATTTTCGGTAGAGATATTGCACTCTGTTCTTGCCAGGATATATGAGTCCTATTACGAAAATCCGAGAGAGATACTGCTGTTTTTTTATTATCCATCGGAGGAATATATCAGTTGTCTGATGACGGAGGAACAGCTAATGTTTTATGATGAGATTGACACATCGGATTTGTTTCCGGGCGAGGACAAAAGAGAACGGATTATGATATTTGAGGTGATTTTATGAAGCTTTTATTTAAACAGCGGTTATTTTCGTGGTTTGACAGTTATGATATTTATGATGAGTTTGGCAATACAGTATATGTGGTAAAAGGCCAGTTGTCCTGGGGCCATAAGTTGGTGATATATGATGCAGACGGCAATGAAATTGGAATGGTTGTTCAGCGTGTACTGACATTTCTGCCAAAATTTGAGATATATAAAAAAGGCACCTATATCGGATGCTTGAGTAAAGAATTCTCTTTCCTGATGCCGCATTACAATATTGATTACAATGGCTGGCATATCGACGGTTCGATTATGGAATGGGATTATAATATCCTCGATCAAAGGGGATATTCGGTTGCCAGTGTCAGCAAAGAGCTGTTCCATATGACGGACACGTATGTGATTCAGGTAAATGAGCCGGAATATGCACTGGATGCATTAATGTTTGTGCTGGCGATCGATGCGGAAAAATGTTCGAGGACGTAAGAAAGGGTGCGTCTGCTTTTGGATACAAGAGCACCGAGGTATTCTTGAATGATTTAATATATTCAGGATAGAAATGTTGATACGAAATGCTGCAGACGGAAATTTATATCTGTATGACATGGTGAACATAAAAAAAGAAACGAGCACCCCGCTTGAGCAATAGCTGTACGGTAACAAACCCATTTCTTGATTATATGATACATTGAACAGTATTAAATGTCAACGAAAAAAAGCATAAGAAATCTCAATGAAAAGCCAGCCAAGCTATTCATCGGAAAGACCATAGAAAAGCCAGGTTCAGATACACCAGTCTTTGGCAGTTGAGTGAAAATAAAATCGCTGTAACCTTTGTATTTGCTGGGGTGCAGCGATTTTTGTTGCTGTTGCAGACTATAGTATTTTTTTCTTCCTTGTCCATTTTTGGAATTGTTCTCATTTTACTGTTCGTTATGAATTGATAATCCGTTCGGAAACCGGAAACATTCTTCGAGCTGTCATCTGCTTTCATTTACTTTCAAAATTTCACTAACCTGATTATGCAACTATTAAACTCCCGTGCCAAGAATTAACAACCAGATCTGTCCGTAACTGGAACCGTACAAATTGGAAAAGAATGCATAATCATACAAAACCCTGTAAAAAACAGGAATTCAGGCTTGATTATTTATAAAAATGCGGTATAATGTATTCCTAGATACAGTAATGGAAGTAAGAATATTCGTATTTACTGCATAAAAATACAAAAGCAGCGAATAGAAATGAGGAGGAATTTATTATGAAAAAGAAATTAGCAGCAATCGCTATGGCAACTGCTATGGCAGCATCGTTAGCAGCATGCTCTTCCAAACCGGCAGAGACAACCGCAGCCGCAGAGGAGAATGAGGAGACAACCGCAGAGGCAGCAGAGGGCAGCGAGGCAGCAGAGGCTGGCGACAGCGCATTTGCAGGAAAGACTCTGGTTATGTCCACCAACGCTGAGTTCGCACCGTATGAGTACCACGATGGAAATGATATCGTAGGTATCGACGTAGATATTGCAAACGCTATCTGCGAGGATATGGGAGCATCTCTGGAAATCACCGACGTAGCATTCGATTCTATCATCCCGGAGGTTCAGTCTGGCAAAGCTGATTTCGCAGCAGCAGGCATGACTGTTACCGAGGATCGTCAGACCCAGGTGGATTTCTCTGACACTTACGCAACCGGCGTTCAGTCTGTTATCGTAACAGAGGACAGCGACATCGCATCCCTGGATGATTTAAAGGGCAAGCAGATCGGCGTTCAGCAGGGTACCACCGGCGACCTGTACTCCACCGATGATTTCGGCGAGGAGAGTGTACAGAGATTTTCCAAGGGCGCCGATGCAGTACAGGCACTGTCCACTGGCAAGATCGATGCAGTTATCATTGACAACAAACCGGCACAGGTATTTGTAGACGAGAATGAAGGCTTAAAGCTTCTGGAAACACCGTATGCAGAAGAAGAGTACGCAATCGCAGTTAAGAAGGGCAATACAGAGCTTCTGGACGCTATCAACGCATCCATCGCAAACCTGAAAGAGTCTGGAAAACTGGACGAGATCGTTGAAAAATACATTACCGCTGAGTAATATAAAAGAGAATTGAAATGAATCGTCAGATGGATGGATTCAGGTGATCCGGAAAACACCCAGAGTGCTTCCGGTATCTGACGGAACGGAAAAAGGTTGCTGCAGAATGGCGAAAACACGGTTCGGCGGCAGCCCTTTTTCAAGTCTATATCACCTTACAAGGAGGAAAACAGATTGGAGAAACTCAAGCAGGCCTTATATTTAAACCTGATCAAGGATGACAGGTGGCAGTATCTGACAGGGGGCCTGAAAAATACCCTGATCATCACGTTATTTGCGACCCTGATCGGCATTGCCCTTGGTCTGCTGATTGCGATTGTCCGTGCAACTCACGACAAAACCGGAAAAATGAAATTTTTAAATGGTGTCTGCCAGATATATCTGACGGTCATCCGGGGAACGCCGGTTGTCATCCAGCTGATGATTTTCTACTACTGTATTTTTGTATCACGTGTATTTGCTGGCGTCTTTGTCGGTGTGATCGCGTTTGGTCTTAACTCGGCAGCGTATGTAGCGGAGATCTTCCGTTCCGGTATCATGTCGATCGACGAGGGACAGATGGAGGCAGGTCGAAGCCTTGGTTTTAACTATGTGCAGACGATGCGCTATATCATTATGCCGCAGGCATTTAAAAACGTACTTCCGGCACTTTGCAATGAGTTTGTTGTTCTTCTGAAAGAGACTTCGGTAGCCGGTTACGTGGCGGTGCAGGATCTGACGAAGGGCGGCGATATCATCCGTTCCAGAACGTATGACGCGTGGACACCGCTTCTGATAGTGGCTGCTGTTTATCTGGCGCTGACGATGATCTTCAACCACTTTGCACAGAATCTGGAAAGGAGCCTGAGAAAGAATGAACGATAACGTACAAAACGGAGAAGTGATAATTGACATCAATGACCTTTCCAAGGCGTTCGGTGATTTAAAGGTCCTGACCAATATTTCCACCCAGATACGCAAGGGGGATGTTGTCTGCGTGATCGGACCATCTGGTTCCGGTAAATCCACATTTCTGCGCTGCATGAACCTGCTGGAAACTCCGACCGGCGGACACATCTATTTTGAGGGAACGGATATCACGGATCCAAAGACAAACATTGACAAACTCCGTCAGAAAATGGGAATGGTATTCCAGCAGTTCAATCTGTTCCCACATATGGATATCATGAAAAACCTGACATTGGCGCCTATGAAACTTCAGGGAAAAAGCCAGCAGGAAGCAGAGGCAGAGGCTATGCGCCTTTTAGAGCGCGTTGGTCTTGCTGACAGAGCCCATGCATATCCAAGCCAGCTTTCCGGTGGTCAGAAACAGCGTATCGCCATTGTAAGAGCCCTCTGCATGAAGCCAGACGTAATGCTCTTCGATGAGCCGACTTCCGCTCTCGACCCGGAAATGGTAGGCGAGGTATTAAACGTAATGCGTGACCTGGCCGCTGAAAAAATGACCATGGTAGTGGTAACCCACGAAATGGGCTTCGCAAGAGAAGTTGCTACCAGAGTCATGTTCATGGACGGCGGTTACTTCATGGAAGAAGCCGCACCGGAAGAGTTCTTCTCAAATCCTAAAAATGAGCGCCTGAAGTCTTTCTTAAGTAAGGTGCTGTAAAAAATGAGTGTCAACAGATGAAGCTTTGTTGACACTCATTTTTTTATGTATGATTGAACCGCGCCTGGCGGCGCGGCGGGGGCAAGGCACATTATAAAAATAAAATCACATGCTCAAAAAGGTAAATTGGTTGCAATTTTGAGGTGGTTATATATATCTGTAGCCCAGCTTAAATTAGCAGTTTCCCCTGAATTTCTCCAACAACGGGATCAGCCTTTCAAGGCAATCCCCCAGCTGCTCCAGCTCATCCTCCGAAAAGTCCTTAAGCCCAGCCACCGTACACTCTAACATCGCCTGCTTTATTTCCTTAAATTCATTCCTGCCATCATCCGTCAAAGTCACATAAACCTGCCGCCGGTTCCTCTCATCATGGATCCTCTTCACCAGCCCCATGGCTTCCAGATCATTCACCAGCTTTGTCAGCTGCTGCTTTGTAATTCCCAT
>OGZE01000332.1_pt1 | contig 36722 bp, 27 predicted proteins | sample 1576731 | NCBI WGS metagenome assembly OGZE01 (sample SAMEA3541503, study PRJEB24748) | human gut metagenome | biome: human gut; feature: human-associated habitat; material: faeces | place: China | collected 2012 | reverse complement strand
AGGCCACCAGCTCCATCGACACCCAGACCGAGCAACTCATCCAAAACGCCATCGCCCACCTGCTCCAAGGGCGGACATCCTTTGTCATCGCCCACCGGCTCTCCACCATCCGGCAGGCGGATTTGATCTTGGTGGTAAAAGATGGTAAAATAATAGAACAGGGCACCCATGCCCAATTGATGGGCCAGCGGGGGTATTACTTCACCCTTTACAGCAAACAGTTCGAGGAAGAAGCCGCCATGCGCACCTTGGACAACCGCCCTTAACCAGGAAAGAAGGAATGCAAGATGGAACAGGAAGTCATCCTTTCCTTAGAAAATATCCACAAGAGCTTCGACGGGCAGAAGGCGCTATGCGGCATCGACCTCACCATCTACAAAGGGGAGTTTTTGACCCTTTTGGGGCCCTCCGGCTGCGGCAAGACCACCACATTGCGGATCATTGCGGGGCTGGAATCCCCCGATGAGGGGCGGGTCATCCTAGGCGGGACCGACGTCACCGACTGGGAGCCCAACAAGCGGGGGGTCAACACCGTCTTCCAGAGTTATGCCCTCTTCCCCCATATGAATGTGGAAAACAACATCGCCTACGGCCTCAAGCTGCGCAAGGTGCCCAAAGAGGAGATCAAAAAGCAGGTGGAGGAGATGCTGGAGCTGGTCCAGCTCCCCGGGTTTGGGGAAAGGATGCCCAGCCAGCTCTCCGGCGGGCAGCGCCAGAGGGTGGCTATCGCCCGGGCAATTGTCAACAAGCCTTCGGTCCTTCTGCTGGACGAGCCCCTTGGCGCCTTGGATCTCCAGCTCCGGCCATTCCCGGCAATGGGGATCGAAGGTGCTGCGCTGGCAACCGGCATCGGGCAAGCTCTGACGCTGGCGATTTATCTGGTTGTTTATTTTGTGCGGCCAATCCGCGTACATATTCGCAGACAGCACATTCTGCCCGGAAAAGGAATGGTATGGAAGCTATATTCAATCGGCATTCCTGCCACCTTGAATCTTGCGCTTCCGTCTCTTTTGATTTCGGCGCTCAATGCTATTTTAGCAGCATATTCTGAAGTGTATATTTTGGTTTTGGGAATCTATTACAAATTACAGACTTTCATCTATCTGCCGGCGAATGGCGTTGTACAGGGAATGCGCCCCCTGATCGGCTATAACTACGGCGCAGGCGAGAACAAAAGGGTCAGTCAGATTTATAAGATCGTCTTGTGCATGAGCGGTATCATTATGGTACTTGGAACAGTGATATGCCTTCTGATCCCCAGCCAGCTTATGGGGCTGTTTACCCACACAGAAGCAACGATTCAAGCCGGGGAAACGGCCCTGCGTATCATCGGTGCTGGGTTTATCGTTTCTGCGGTTTCCGTTACATCTTCCGGCGCATTGGAGGGACTTGGAAAAGGCACACCTTCATTATTGATTTCCCTTTGTCGGTATGTAGTGCTTATCATTCCGGTTGCACTTTTACTCAGCAGGCTTTTCGGAGCAGTTGGTGTCTGGAATGCGTTTTGGATCACGGAAGCGATTACCGCGATCCTATCCCTTTTCATTTACCTCAAGGCAATCGCATAACCCACAATGGCGGCCGAAAGACATGAACATCGTCCTGCTCCACTACGCCGGATAATCTGCAGCTTTCCTAAAGCGAACGGCTATTATATTATGGTATAATGGAGATAGCGGCAAATTCAATTTGTTGAGCACATGAAAAATTCAGTTGTCAGAATTCAAAATTTAATATGAAAGGCGAGATAGAGCGTATGGAAATAAACTATACGCTTTATTTTTTTGCCTTTTTTGAAAAAGTAATTAAAAAAACTATTGACATTTTGTTACTGGAAAAGCAACATTATCTGTTGTTGATAAACATGGCAAACATTATATTGTTAGTCGTATATACGGAGAACAGAGTAATGTGGAGATTGGTGGACGTAGTGGATTCATCTTCAATACAAAGCATGGACGTCCGATTATGCCAGCGGGAGTGAACAGCTTTCTGAAAAAAATAAGCGTGGCACAGTGGAGTGGCATGACCATGGAGTTATGGGAATGATTAAAAATGAGAAGTATAAAGGTGATGTGCTTCTTGGAAAGACATTTACAGTTGATCCGATTTCAAAGAGAAGACTTGCTAATATGGGAGAGGAAAATCAATATTATATTCGGGATCACCATGAAGCAATCGTATCAAGAGAAATCTGGGATAAAGCAGAAGAGATTCGATTGAAGCGTGCCAAACCAAAGCTGATGCAGACAACTGGAAACAGAGAGCGTTATACAAGACGGTTCACATTCAGCAGTATGCTTGAATGTGGGTATTGTGGTCATAAATTATCCAGAAGGACAAGACATCAGACGACTACAACGAAAAAACCTGTCTGGCAGTGTATGAATGCTACAAAAAACGGGATTGATAATTGCCCGAACTGCAAGGCGGTAGATGAAGTGATTATTGAAAACGCTTTTCTGGAAGCATTCCGGCTTCTGACTGATAATTTTGATGATGTTCTCCAATCGGTGCTGAATACGATTGAGGATATTTTAAAGGATGATACCGAACTGAAAAGGGTAAAACAGCTGGAAAAAGACATTTCCACTATTGAATCGAAAAAAAGCAGGTTAACAGATCTGCTGATTGATGGTTAAATAAACAGAAAGGAAAGGATAGTACAATGCGTAGGAAAATATTGATATTTCTATTGACAATGATCCTGGTTCTTAACGCAGTACCACAGGGCACACAATTGTTCGCTACAACCGAAGCCTCAACAAGCACAGTGATAACTAAAGTACCGGTAACTGCAAGGAATAAGCAACATTCAAATATTAATAAAAAGAAAAAAGAATATGGTGTTTTCTTGAGCATAGATGCATCAGAAATGAAAAAACTCTATGATTACAAAGAAGTGGTCATAGATGCTCAATATTTTTCAAAGAGAGACATTCAAACCTTGCATAAAAAAGGCGTTAAGGTTAATACGTATTTGAATGTCGGTTCTATTGAGAACTTTAGAAAGTATTACAAGGATTATGAGCATCTTGCGATAGGTGATTATGAAAACTGGGATGAAGAGAAATGGATCGATGTTTCTAGCCTAGAATGGCAGAAGTTTATAAAAGGATTATCTGGAAAGTTATTAAAAAAAGGCGTGGATGGGTTCTTTATAGATAATTGCGATGTTTATTGCTATGCAAAAACAAAGAAAAATTTTGTTGGTCTTGTTAAAATATTAAGAAATATCAAGTCACTTAAAAAAGAAGTTATTATTAATGGTGGCGATGTTTTCGTAAAAAAATATAAAAGTCAATACGGAACTATGAAGAGCATTATGACAGCTGTTAATCAGGAGTCTGTCTGGAGTAGGATTCTATTTAACAAAAACACATTCGGTAAGCAACCGAAGGATGTACATAAATATTTCTTAAATTATGTAAAGTTATGCAAAAAAGATGGAATGAGAGTGTATCTGTTAGAATATACGAAGGATAAAAAATTAATATCTAAGATTAAAAAGTATTGTAATAACAATAAATTTAAGTACTATATTTCAGATTCAATAGAGCTAGACTAATACAGTGTGTCATGCATATATATAAAAGCATAAGTGCGAATTATGTTTTCATAGAGAAACGATTGTTTCAAGTCTTTTTTATTATAGTGTTATGATAAAAGACATAATGGTATAGAAAGAAGAATAATATCAATGCATTTATTGAATTTAAATAACTTCATTTAAAACGGAATCGGAATAAGATGGAACGCTTTAGACAATTATACGGAATATCACTTAGCTCGCTGTCACTTGCGGTAGCGAGAATAATTTTGGCTCTATAAACTTTTTAGGGGTTTTGTAAAAATCAGCTTTAACGAAGTTTGTGGTGTTTATGAAAAAAGAAAGACGATAATCATTTTACACACATTGAATTGATTATCGTCTTTTTAATTGGAATCAAAGAGTAACTTCTGCTCATCTTTATACAATCTTAATTTCAAAACAAACTTATTTACGCCCATTTAATACAAATAAAGATAGAATAAAGCAATATAAAAAAGAAATTAAGATTATGGGGATATAGTTATGCAACAGACAAACAGATCAAGACATCGACATATAACATCATTTCAAGTGATTAGTTTAGGATTTTTATCCGTGATTCTCTTAGGCAGTCTGCTTTTGATGCTGCCGATTGCTACAAAAAGCGGTCAGTGTACCTCCTTTTTGGATGCTTTGTTTACCGCAACTTCTGCGGTTTGTGTGACGGGACTGGTTGTTTATGATACGGCAACCTACTGGTCTTTATTTGGCCAAGGAGTTATTTTACTGCTGATTCAAATCGGAGGTATGGGAATTATTACGATTGCTATTGCGATTGCTGTTGTTTCCGGACGCAAAATCGGGTTGATGCAGCGAAGTACCATGCAAGAGGCAATTTCAGCTCCAACGGTGGGTGGTATTGTGCGGAGAACGCAATTTATTATTCGGACTACTATTCTTATCGAAATCATTGGTGCGGTTCTTTTAGCCCCTGTTTTTTGCAGGGACTTTGGGTTTTGGAAAGGAATATGGTATTCACTGTTCCATTCTATTTCTGCTTTTTGCAATGCAGGATTTGATTTAATCGGTATAAGAGCCCCTTTTTCCTCGTTGACCTCTTATTCTGTACAGCCGATTGTAAATCTTGTAATTATGATGCTGATTATTGCAGGAGGTATTGGATTCCTTACCTGGGAGGATATAAAGAATCATAAATGGCATTTTAAAAAATACCGGATGCAAAGCAAGGTGATTTTTATGGTAACAGGAATATTGATATTCTTACCGGCTCTTTACTTTTTTTATTTTGAGTTTTCAAATGTGCCTCTTACAGAAAGAGTATGGGTTTCTTTGTTTCAATCCGTTACGCCGAGAACAGCAGGATTCAATACGGCAGATTTGACTTTACTCAGTGAAGTTGGGCAAATGCTTATCATTATGCTGATGCTCATCGGTGGCTCGCCCGGTTCCACTGCAGGTGGTATGAAAACGACAACTCTTGCAGTTCTCGTTTCATCGGCATTATCTGTATTTAGAAAAAAGGAACACACCCATTTTTTCGGCAGACAAATTCCGGATGGCACTATCAGAAATGCAGCTACGATTTTTTTAATGTATATCGTTTTATTCCTTGTCGGAGGAATGGTAATTTGCAGAACAGAAGATATTCCACTTATGACCGCTTTGTTTGAGACGGCGTCGGCAATCGGGACGGTAGGGTTATCGCTGGGAATAACTCCTGACCTGGGGGGTTTTTCCCATATAATCTTGATTTGCCTGATGTTTTTTGGCAGAGTGGGAGGATTGACCTTGATTTTTGCCACCGTTTCTGAAAAAAAGCCTAACGGTTCAAAATATCCTCAGGAAAAAATTACAGTAGGTTAAGGAGAATAAAAAAATGAAATCAATATTACTTATCGGTCTGGGAAGATTCGGACGGCATATTGCTATAAAATTAGATGAATTGCATCATCAGGTGATGGCGGTAGATAAAAAAGATACTCGAGTTGATGCTGTACTTCCCTTTGTAACTAACGCTCAGATTGGGGATGCGACTAATGAGGATTTTTTAAGTTCGCTTGGTGTTGGGAACTTTGATGTTTGTATTGTGGCTATCGGAGATGACTTTCAGAATTCATTGGAAGTAACGTCCCTTTTGAAGGAACTCGGTGCAAGAATGGTGGTGTCTCGTGCCGCTCGTGATGTTCATGCAAAATTTCTTTTACGAAACGGCGCAGATGAAATTGTTTATCCCGAAAGGCAGGTTGCCGATATGGTTGCGATCCGTTATAGTGCTGATCATATTTTCGATTACATAGAACTAGATGAAGAACATGCAATCTTTGAAATATCTATACCGGGCGAATGGATAGGAAAAACAATCGGTCAGTTGGATATACGAAAAAAATATAACATCAATATTATGGCGCTGAAAACAAATGATATTATGAATTTGAAAATAAGTTCCGATACGCAGTTGTTAAAGGACAGTACCATGCTTGTTCTTGGGGAGACGAAACATATTCAAAAATGTTTTCATATTTAATTTTTGAAAGAAGTTGGTGATATGAAAGACTTTGTTTTACTTATAGTGGTATTGGCAGCATTTATTTATGGTTATTTTCTTATGGAAAAGCTGGATAAATTTCTCAAGGGAAATCAATCCCAAAAACTTATTTCAGATTCTAAGCTTAGGATTGGATTTGAAACACCTGCAATCATAGATTCTATTGCAGATCTATTAGAACAATTTTCAAGCGAATACCCAAACTATGAGCTGAACCTGTTCTACGGTTCTGTAAGTGAAATAATAAATGGGCTGGAAAATAATAAACTTGATTTTGGCTTTATCATAGAAAATTCCAACGATATTTTGAAAGATGAGTATTGTTCCTTATCCTTTCAAATAAAGCAAAGTGGCATTACTCCAGGCTCTATAGACATTGCGGTACATCCCATCAACACGATTGAGAAACCAGCGAGAGTGATATGGCAAAATGACATTAATTGTATGAAGGGTCTATTTGTCGAAAAATTGCATGATTTTTTGGAGCGTTTTCTGCTTTCGGCTATACGCCCGAATGGAAAAAAAGAAGAAAAGGTGGTATAATCTTTATGCGATTTTAATGTCAGTGCTAAAATGCTTTTCTGAAATTTACGTATTATTCTATATAATGTTTTTGTACAAGGAGATGACCGTATGAGTGAAAGCAGACACAATCCGGATCAGTTATTAAAGGAAATCCAAGCTGATGAAGAAAAACGTAATAAAGGACATTTGAAAATCTTTTTCGGATATGCAGCTGGTGTGGGTAAAACCTACGCCATGTTAGAAGCAGCTCATATGGAAAAACAGCAGGGAATTGACGTGGTGGCCGGTTATGTAGAACCCCACGCACGTCCCAAAACAGCAGCTCTTTTGAATGGCTTAGAAGTTCTCCCTACAAGAGAAGTTTTTTATAATGGTATGATACTGGACGAATTCGACATTGGCATGGCGTTGAAAAGAAAACCACAGCTTATCCTTGTAGATGAACTTGCGCATACGAATGCTGAAGGATGCCGTCATGCAAAACGGTATCAGGACATTAAGGAACTGTTGAATGCAGGGATTGATGTCTATACGACTGTTAATGTTCAGCATATTGAAAGCCTTTGTGATACAGTTGCATCCATTACGAAAATTGTTGTGCGGGAACGCATCCCGGATTCTATTTTTGATAATGCAGATCAGGTTGAATTAATAGATATTGAACCACAGGATTTGATCAACCGTTTGAATACAGGAAATGTATACAGACAGACACAGGCAAAACAGGCAGTAGAAAATTTTTTTACAATAGAAAATTTGACAGCTCTCCGGGAGATTTCACTGCGGCGATGTGCGGATCGGGTGAATATCCTCACAGAAAATACCCGCATAAAAAATCATGGAGATTATCACACAGGCGAACATATTCTTGTATGTCTATCTTCTTCTCCATCCAATGCGAAAATTATCCGTACAGCCGCAAAAATGGCTTCTGTTTTTAAAGGGGAGTTTACGGCTCTGTTTGTAGAAACCCCAGATTTTTCGGTGATGAGCGAGGAAAATGTAAAACGCCTGCGTTCAAATATTCGTCTTGCTGAGCAGCTTGGGGCAAAAATAGAAATAGTTTACGGAGAAGATGTTCCGTTTCAGATTGCGGAATTTGCTCGTTTGTCCGGTGTGTCAAAGATTGTGATCGGACGTAGTTCTGCTACAAAACGGCATTTGTTCAGCAAACCGACCCTGACAGAAAAATTGATTGATTATGCCCCTAACCTGGATGTGCATATTATTCCGGATACGGTTTCTAATGCGGCAGTGTATCAGTTAAGAGGGGGCAGGAAAAAGAACCATATCGTATTCTCTGTCACTGATACATTAAAATCTACTGCGATTCTGATTTTATCCAGTTTAGTCGGAATGATTTTCCAGAAATTTGGATTTGACAAAGCAAATATCATTACTGTTTTTGTTTTAGGTGTTCTTGTCACCGCTGTCATCACGAAACATCAGATATACAGCCTAATTTTCTCGATTGTAAGTGTTTTGGTCTTTAATTTCTTGTTTACGGAACCTCAATTTACCTTGAAGGCGTATGATCAGGGTTATCCTGTTACCTTTATTATCATGTTTTTGGCGGCATTTTTAACCGGTTCTCTTGCTATACGGATTAAAAACCAAGCAAAACAGGCGGCACAATCTGCTTACCGTACCAAAGTGTTATTTGATACAAACCAGCTATTGCAACAGGCAAAAGATAAAAATGAAATTGTATCTGCAACCTCAAATCAGCTCATTAAACTCTTGGGAAAAGATATCGTTTTTTATTTAGCTGATGGAGAAGTGTTGGATACGCCACATATTTTTTCTGCGACGGAGGAAAATTTGGAATCGTGTATTTCCGAAAATGAAAAGGCCGTTGCCGGCTGGGTATTGAAAAACAATAAACGTGCCGGAGCTACAACAGGAACGCTTTCCAATGCAAAATGCCTGTACCATGCTGTTCGCAGCAGCAGTATGGTATATGGAGTTATTGGAATTGTGATGGGAGAAATACCTCTTGATCCATTTGAAAACAGTATTCTACTATCCATTCTCGGAGAATGTGCCCTGGCTTTGGAAAATGAGAAAAATGCCCGTGAGAAACAGGAGGCGGCCATTCTTGCAAAAAATGAACAGTTGCGAGCGAACCTGTTGCGTGCTATTTCACATGATTTGAGGACACCGCTGACATCCATTTCCGGTAATGCTAGCAATCTTTTGTCCAACGGCGATTCCATTGATAATGATACAAAAAAGCAGCTGTACATGGATATATATGATGATTCCATGTGGCTGATTAACCTTGTAGAAAACTTGCTGGCTGTAACCCGGATTGAAGAAGGACGGTTGAATCTCCGTATGACGGAAGATTTGATGGATGACGTGATTACAGAAGCGTTACATCATATTAACCGAAAGAGTGAAGAACATCATATTTCCGTTGAAAGCAAAGAAGAATTTCTTCTTGCAAAAATGGATGCAAAGCTTATTGTTCAGGTAATCATCAATATTGTTGATAATGCTATCAAATACACACCTAAAAACTCTCATATTGTTATTCGGACAGAAAAGAGGGGAAAACAAGCAATCGTATCTATATCGGATGATGGAAACGGAATTGCTGACGAAATAAAGCCACGGATATTCGACATGTTCTATAGCGGTGCAAATCAAATTGCAGACAGCCGCCGAAGTTTAGGACTCGGATTATCTTTGTGCAAGTCCATTATTAACGCCCACGGCGGAGAACTTACTGTTTCAGATAATCTGCCGCACGGAACAGTATTTACATTTACATTACCGGCAGGGGAGGTCAAAGTATATGAATAAGTCACTAATATTAGTTGTAGAAGATGACACATCTGTCAGAAATTTAATTACAACAACCTTAAAAGCGCACGAATACCGATATCTGACGGCACCCGATGGTCAATCGGCAATTTTAGAAACGTCTTCACACAATCCTGACATTGTTTTACTTGATTTAGGACTTCCTGATATAGATGGTGTTGAGATTATTAAAAAAATCCGTACTTGGTCAAACATGCCAATTATCGTAATCAGTGCTCGCAGTGAAGATACCGATAAAATTGATGCGTTGGATGCTGGCGCAGATGATTATTTAACAAAGCCATTTTCTGTTGAGGAACTGCTTGCCAGACTACGAGTCACGCAAAGAAGGTTATCGATGATGCAAAAAGTATCCCCTGCCGAAGCGGTTGTTTTTGTAAACGGAAAACTTCGTGTAGATTATGCTGCAGGTTGTGCTTATTTGAATGAAGAAGAGTTGCATTTAACACCTATTGAATATAAGTTGCTTTGCCTGTTGACAAGAAATATAGGAAAAGTTCTGACCCATACTTTCCTTACGCAAAGCATTTGGGGAAGTAGCTGGGATAATGATATTGCTTCCCTTCGTGTGTTTATGGCAACACTTCGTAAAAAAATCGAGAAAGAACCGAACTCTCCACAATATATCCAAACACACATTGGCGTGGGGTATCGGATGCTGAAAGTTGATTGAATTTCACAACACCATAGTTAAAGTTGAAATATAAGCTAATAGGTAAAATTTAATAGAATAACACGTAAAAAAGCACTGAAATCGTTTGCTGATCACGATTTATAGTGCTTTTGTAATAACATTAATTAAGCGGTGACAGCTACAAGCTGACCAACAAAACAGTAATGGGATTATGCATTATGCATAGTATATGTATGGAAAATAAAATCTCCTTTGTACACCAAAGCCAAATTATTCTTGCTATTTATAGTGACTTTTATTATAATTAAAAGTGCGTGGTTATGCGTCTGTATATTATTGTGCACAAAATTCGGAGAATGGACATGCAGCAGATTATTTTAGGCAGTGCAGGATTTCTTCTGTACTTTATTTACGATATAAATAGTGTTAGAAAACAGAACAGATATTTACAAAAATTTTTCGCAGTGGGCACTATTCTGGTTGTTTTGTCACTGTTCATGGAACTTTGGCTTGCATGGGGACAGTGCAGTCACAGGATTGGAAGAATGATTGGATTCGGAATCGGAGCGATGTGCTTTTTGGCACTTCTCATATACACCTTGTTTTTCGCCCTTCCTTTTGAGGAAACCTATTGTGAAGAAAACAGATTACGGGCTGCATACACAGAAGGTGTGTATGGATTGTGTCGGCATCCCGGTGTTTTGTGGTTTGCAGGTGCATATCTTTGTATGTGGGGAATGGTTGGCGGATGGAAACAGGGAATCTATTTTTTACTTATGATTTTTTGGAATTATCTGTATATCATTTTTCAGGATCTGTGGACTTTTCCGCAGACATTTTTTAATTATAGGGAATATCAGAAACATACACCTTTTTTAATACCAAATAAAGAAAGCATACAGGCATGTTTCTATAGTGTCAGAAAACAATGATCGATCTGGAGCGGACAGACTATGAATTTAGAAGAAAAATTGAAGAAACAACAGTATAAAGAAATCTGGCAGCAGTACTGTGGATTTCTTGATTTGTCCATGGATGGATATATGAAAATTCAACGGCGATTGATGGAGGAGCAGATCCGGTTATGGAGTAACTGTGGTCTGGGACAGTCTATTTTGAAGGGAAAGCATCCGAGCAATTTGGATGAATTTCGAAAAATGGTACCATTGACAACCTATGAAGACTATGCAGATGTGCTGCTTACCAAACAGCCGGATATGCTTCCGGGCAATCCGGTTATCTGGATCCAGACGACCTGGGAGGGTGGAAAGCATCCCATTAAGGTGGCGCCCTATACCAGAAGCATGCTGGATACCTATCGCAACAACGTGACAGCATGTCTGATTCTTTCTACCAGTAAAGAAAAGGGCTCTTTTGATGTGGCAGCTACAGACAAATTTTTGTATGCCCTGGCACCGTTGCCTTTTGCAACCGGACTTTTTCCGCTGGCATTGGGTGAGGAGATCGGTATTGAATTTTTACCGGCAGTTGATGAAGCAGTAAATATGAGCTTCAGCGAAAGAAATAAACTGGGATTTAAGATGGCCATGCAGAAGGATCTTGGTTTTTTCTTTGGCCTTGGAAGTGTGGCTTATGCAGTGAGTCTGAGTCTTTCTTCTTTGACCAGTGGCGGAGGTGGCGGCATTAAACTGTCAAGCCTTATGAAATGCAAGCCTCATATGATCTTACGTATGATCCAGGCAAAGCGCCGGTGTAAGAGAGAAAACAGAACATTTCTCCCAAAGGATCTGTTTCATCTAAAAGGATTTATGGTGGCAGGTACGGATAACCTGTGTTATAAAGATGATCTGGAAGAACTTTGGGGCATTCGTCCCATGGAATTGTTCGCTGGTACGGAGCCTTCCATTATGGGTACAGAGACATGGACAAGAAAGGGAATGTATTTCTTCCCGGATACTGCGTTCTATGAGTTTATCACAGAGAAGGATATGATGAGGAATTATGACGATCCTTCTTATATTCCGCCTACCTATCTGATGGATGAGGTGAGACCTGGTGAAAAGTATGAGCTGGTATTTACGATTCTGAAGGGCGGTGCGTTTGCCCGTTATCGTTGTGGAGATATGTATCGCTGTGTGGGATTGGAAAACCGGGAAGATGAGACCAGGATCCCCCGTTTTGAATATGTGGACCGGGTACCCTGGATCATTGATATCGCAGGATTTACCAGAATTTCGGAAAATGGAATTCGAAGTGTAATCAGCCTTTCCAAACTTCCAATCACCAACTGGGTGGCAACGAAAGAATACAATAAACAGAATCGACCGTATCTTCACATGTATGTGGAACTGGAACAGGAGGCACTTCTTAGCAATGCCATGAGTGCCAATATTTTAAAGGATTTACTGAGTACATATTTCAAATATATTGATCAGGATTATCGGGATCTGAAAAAGATTCTGGGTATGGATCCATTACAGGTGACAATTTTCACCTGCGGAACCTTTGAAGCCTATGAGAAAAAGACAGGCAAAAAGATACATCAGATGAATCCTTCTCATTACGATATGAAGGAATTACTGGATGTGCAGGAATATCTAAATAAAGTAAGATAACTGTGCAGGCATGGAACAGTTATGAGTGAAGCAAAGAATGGGATAAGGGAAATTTATGGAAACCTACGGATATATATCAATTATAGCCATGCTGTGCTATGGCTTTCTGCTGTTGATGTTTTTGACAGCAAAGAAAAATAAAATAATAAACAGTTTCCTGGTGGTATTGACGGGATTACTTTTCTGGACCGGAGGTTCTGCCTTTATGCGTGCACAGTTCTGGCCGGGATGCGAATTCTGGTATCAGGTTTCCCTGTTGGGAATCTTATTACTGCCATATGCGTATTACCGTTTTATTCTTGCCTTTGGCGGAGTCAGGAACGGATCCGCCGGTAGAATATACCTGGTAATCATGCTGATCTGCTTTTGGGTAAATGCCCAATTTGGAGCTTTTCTGGAAGCCCCTGAGATGGTAGAAAAAAGAGGGGTACAAAGCTTTGTATATGAGATTAAGCCATCTATTATTGCATTTTTTATCCCGGCAGGATTTTTTCTGATCCACCTTTTCGTAATTCTTATACGGATCTGTAAAGAAAATCCTACCATGAAAGTTCAGTATGAACCGGTGATGATGGGAGTGCTTGTACTGTTTCTTGGCAATGCATTTCTTGGAATTCCTTTTTTCAGCGGCTTTCCGATCGATATTTTAAGTGGTGTAGTAAATGTATTTTTACTGTTTTATGCACTGATTCGAAGACGATTATTCCGCCTCCAGATGCTGGCATCTCCCAGTTTATGTTATGGTGTAGGATTGCTGTTTTCTATTTTTGTATTTTTAAATATCATGCCGTTTCTGCAAAAGATTCTCCATATGCAGCCGGATAAGAATATCACCATGTATACCCTTGTATTTGCCATTGTTTTTCTGATTACCTATGCAATCTTTACTTATCTGTGGAAGCTTTTGATCCGCAGTGTATTTGTAAAGGAAGAGAATCATCAGGCGGAGAAGTTAAGGGAATTTAATTCAGCAATTTCAAAAACCCTGGATCTTCAGGAAATTCTGGATCGAACCATCCGGGTGATGAAAGAATTGATGGATGTGGGCAATATCTATATATGTATGCAGAAAGCACCCGGAGAGACTTACTGTGGAGTTGCAAGTGACCAGCCTCTTAATGATCTGGCATTTTCTCTGGAAGAAGAAAATCCGATGATACAGTGGCTGAAAGATCATGAAGAGCCGCTGGTTTACAGGGATTTTCGCTATTCTGTAGAATATAAGTCCATGTGGGAGGAAGAAAAACATCATCTGGATAAGAAGCACACGCGCTACTGTGCCGGATTAAAAGACGGTGATACTTTGGCAGGGGTGATATTGATCACAGCAGATTCCGGGAAAAAGAGATTGGTCTATGATGAAGTGGAACTGATCTCAAACATCACATCGGTGGCTTCTATTGCTATTAAAAATGCAAGAATGTACGAAAAAGCCTGTATTGAGGCAAGAACGGATGAGATGACCGGTTTGTTGAATCGAAAATATTTCCATGAAGTACTTTATGAAGAATTTGAAAAGAATAAAGATGCCTCGTTGGCACTTGCAATTATCAATGTAGATGATTTTAAGTTATATAATCAGCTGTATGGTTTAAAAGAAGGTGATCTGTGTCTCCAGCGCATTGCAAAAATCATCCAGAGCAGTGTGGGAGAAAACGGATATGCTGCCCGTTACGGTGGAAAAGAATATGCTGTTTTGTTGCCGGGATATGATCTTTTCTCAGCCAGAAATCTGGTGGAATCCATTGAAAAGCAGATTTCTGTTATGAATAATCGCAGGACAGACATGAAGCTGAAAGCAATTACGGTCAGTGCGGGAATCAGTGCGGCACCTTATGCGGCAAAAAATGTGAAGGAACTGTTGGAGAATGTGGATCTTGCAGTTTACCATGTGAAACACAGTGGAAAGAACGGGATTCAGGTCTTTGATACCATGTTCCGCAATGCCAACAAGAATATAGTGTCAACAAACCGGGCACATATTTATCAGGAATATGAATCAACCATCTATGCACTGACAGCAGCAATCGATGCAAAAGATCATTATACATTCAGCCATTCCACAAATGTGGCCTATTATGCAACAGCGCTTGCAACAGCACTTGGCATGAATGAAGATATGGTGGAGATCATTCGCCAGGCAGCCCTTTTACATGATGTTGGTAAGATTGGTATCCCGGAGTATGTATTAAATAAGGCCGGCAAACTGACAGACGACGAGTATGAAATAATCAAGGGACATGTGGAATCGTCTATCGATATTATCCGTCATCTGCCTTCTCTGGATTATGTTATTCCGGCTGTTATCGGTCATCATGAACGTTATGATGGCAAAGGATATCCACGACGGATCGCAGGAGAGGATATACCTCTGACAGCACGTATCCTGTGTGTGGCAGATTCCTTTGATGCCATGACGTCCAAACGTTGTTATAAGAAGGCCTTCTCGTTGAGTGTAGCAAGAGAGAAACTTCTTCAGGACGCAGGAAAACAATTTGACCCGGATCTGGTCTACAAATTTGTGGAATGCCTGGATAACGGGACCATTACGTTAGTGAAAGCTGAAGAGATATAAAAAAGGTAACATTCAATGTCTGTTGTGACGGCAGAATACGATGAATGCTCCTGTTATGAAGTAGATGCATGAGAAAAGAGCAATCTTATGCATCTATTTTTTTGACAATGGATTTTGCATGTAAATGTGAAAGTGTATATCTTTTTCATGCATAGTTTGTTAGAATATAGTTTAGGGTTTATGAATTCGAAAACAGAATCTTTTGCTGCAGATAAACAAAGCAAATATTTGTGAAAAAGCAGTGATAGATGAAAAAATGGGAAGTTTTGTAATGGATGGATATTTTTATGTATTAACTACAATTGATCTTTTTGTTTTATGCTTTATGTGCATACTCACATATCTGAGTGAATCGCTTAGCGAAAAACAAAAGCGTGGCTTTTTTCTGGCTTATCTTATGATCGCAGGAATTTCGGTGCTGGAGGTCATAACAGTGGTTGTGGATGGCTTGCCGTCTGGATACCGATGGCTGAATATTGTGTCTAATTATCTGGGGTTTGGCCTGTCGCCGGCGGTGTCTATCTGTCTTGTGTATGTATTGGACAGAAAAACAGCTCTCCGACGAAAGATCAGAATTGCAGTGTGTTGTGAGATCGCATATCTTATGTTTCTGTTGATTTCTATTCCATATGGAATGGTATTCTCCGTGAGTGTGGATAATATTTATTCACGTGGTCCGCATTTTTACATATATGTCATCATGTATTTTGGGGCAATTTTGTATCTTTCGATATCTACGATCGTCACAGCCAGAGAATTTCAGAATCGCAGCAGGATGCTGATCTATCCATTGATTCTTTTTGTGATGGCGGAAACAGTCATTCAGATTGCACTGCCTGAACTTCATGTAACATGGTTATGTATTACGTTGCTTTCTGTATTATATTTTATCTATTGCAATGAAATGTGGAATCAGTTGGATTCACTCACAGGACTTTTGAATCAGAACAGCTATTTGAAACAGACCAGGGAGGTAAAATACAACAAAGGAGTGCTGGTGGTGTTTGACGCGGATGATTTCAAACAGGTCAATGACTGTCATGGTCACGTGAAAGGTGATCTTTGCCTTGCAGATATTGCGGAATGTATCAAAAAAGCATATGCAGACTTTGGATATTGTTATCGGATAGGTGGGGATGAGTTTTGTGTATTACTGAAAAACGGAGCGAAAGAAGAGGAATGCAAACAGGAATTTCTGCGGCGGTGGACAGAGAAACGAAGAAAGTTCACATTTTTCCCAACCGTTTCTTACGGGTCAGCTCCATTTTCAGATGAAGATATTGCAGTTGTCAAAGACAGAGCGGATCAGGATATGTATCAATATAAAAAAGAACGTAAGAAACATCACGCGCCAAGTCTTACAGACGTTTGATTTGAAGTGATTATTCAAAGGGCATATGCTATCATTTTTGTATAGTAAACAAACCTTAAAGGACGCATGTTAAGGTTTACAAATTGTTTCCGAAAGAAGAAATGAATATGAGTAAGAAATTTATAAGTATCTTATTAAGTATGGCGATGGTGCTATCAATGTTATTGGTGCCAGGGACGGAGGCAATGGCGGCAGGAGATTCAGGGAGCCTGTATCGTGAGCGGTACGGGCTCCTTTTTGAGTACGCGTACCGTTATTGAGAAAATAATTAGTTGACACTAACTCTACATGATGTTAATCTGTGATTAGCATTGACTAACTAAATATATGGAGGAAGGACTATTGAAGAGAATGAGGAGAAAATGCAAAACACTCCTGCTGGCATTATTTTTGCTGATTGCAGGTGTGATAATAGGTGAAGTGAATGTATCAGCAGCAGAGAAAGAGATTACCATTGACAGTATTTCTGTAAAGCAGGATTCATTCAACGGATTATGGCAATTGAAATTTGCGGATGCAAATTATACGGATGCGATCACGAAAATCTCTGTCAATGACACGGACTGGGAAGCGTATAGTTTCACACCTTCTATGGGTGGAAAATATCGTATCCGGGACGGCGCCGTTGAATTTGCACAGAAAAGCTACAGTCAGACCGCAGCGTTGAAAAATGGTGATGTGATTTCAATTACGGCAACCGGATACAAAACATTAGCTTTCAAAGTTGCTATCGCGGATGGAAAGCTTACAATTTCGCAGGATACAAAGCCAGGCGATAACATGAAGCTTTACGTGCGACTAGTCGGAAGCTTTGAGTCGGCACTTGTAAATCAAAAAGGATACGATGCAATCAGTGGTGCATCTACGAATGTGACGCAAAATAAAAACAGTGATGCAAGTGTAGAGGTTGCACTTGTAAATGCAGATCAGGAACCGACAAAAGATGATTGGAAGCTTTTAAGCGAAAGCGATATTCGTATAAAATCCAAAGAGTCTTCGGTGATAATTGTAAATCACGACGATGCATCCAAAGGAAATGATTCTGGGATGGCGGGTGTGTATTCCGTTCATGATGGTTCCCTTACGTTAGCCGGAACCCCTGCAAATGCAGGTACATATGATATCAGCGTATCGATCACAGACGAAGACGGACATACTGCGACAAGTAATAGCCTGCCGTTTCGTGTTTTCAGTGGAGAAGAAACATTAAAAGATCAGCTTGTGTTATCAAACTGTACGAAAACGGCAGACGGAAAATATATGTATGATATGGAGCCGTGGGCGATTAAAAACTTTACAGATGCTTCCGGCGATCAGAGGGTCACTGTTCCGGCAGATGTAAAAGCGTGGTATGGTTCTCACACAAGTGGCACATATGGAGAACTTGGATATGCTGTATCAGAGGGCACTGCACAGAAGCAGACATTGATCTTGCCAAAAGGATGCAATCTGACATTGGTAAATATGGATATTTTATCCAGTGTGAAAATTATTGTTGGGGACGGTGCGAAGCTCACACTTCGAGATTCTGTCATTCAGGGAGTTGTAGAAGTACAAAATGGCGGAACATTTTCCATGAATTATAACGACTATGGAGAAGGCGAGTTTCTGAACGGAGCGTCCATTAATGGTCAACTGATCTTGCAGGATGGTGCCACATTGGAAAATGCAAAAATTTACTCAAATACGAACAACATTGCAAATGGATCAAGTGCACGTCACAATACAGAACCGGTCGTTGTCGTAAATGGAAATGTTTCATTGAAAGGAAAGGTATTCGTGCGCGGCGACGAGGCACCTACCGGAACAGATGCTGCTACAGGAAAAAGCTATACCGGCCAGAGGGGACTGAAGGTTAATGGCACACTTACTTTGGAAAAAGATGCCGTACTTGCTGTCTTTGGCGGTGGAAAAGATGCAACTACATCAAATGGCGGAACAGCAGTTGAGCTAAATGGCGGAACCATTACCGGAGAAGGAAAACTCATCTGCGTCGGTGGCGATGGACATTTTGGAGAAGGTGGAAATGCAGTAAGCGGTATGGGAACGATTTCCGTAGCAAATGCATACTTAGAAGGTGGCGCTTCTGTTTCCAAATCAAGTACACCGGGAAAAGCATTGGGTGATAATGTGAAGCTTGCAGGAACAACGAATCGAAATCTGATCGATGGAGAAAATGTAAATGATATCGATTATGATAATGATACATATTGGAGAGATATTCTGACTGTGCCGAACCTTTCTTTATATCCGGTAGATGCAAATGCACCGGGCGAGACGACAGAGCCGGAAAAGCCGGGCGAGACGACAAAGCCGGAAAAGCCGGGCGAGACGACAAAGCCGGAAAAGCCGGGCGAGGCGACAGAGCCGGAAAAACCGGGCGAGACGACAGAGCCGGAGAAGTCATCAAGTGGTGGAACAGATACGAATACAGGTAAGGATAAACAAAACAAGACGAAAACAACTGTAAAAACACAAGTGAAAAGCAAAAAGAATGCTTCGGTTAAAACAGGCGACAGTTCCAAGCCGATTTTATGGGCGGTTCTTATGGTCGTAGCAATTGCCGGAATAACAAGAAGCTTAATGCTGAGAAAAAAGAACTAATGGTCTTTACAAGTTAATCACTTTTTTGTTTACGGATAACAATAACATCATTTAAATTTAATATCATATTTGGTTGAGGAAGCACAGAAAGATCATCCCGAAGTATAAGGAAAATGATGATCTGATGTGCTTCTTCGATAGTTTAATACAGCGGCTGATATTGTTAAGGTTCGCAAGTCGACGAAGTCACACGTTTCGATCTCACTGAAGGATTTAGAGACGAAGAGACTGGTCGATAGGATTCAAAGTCCGAATAATAAGAAGCGTATTGAAATCGTTTTATTAGATGATGCAATTCCGATCATAGAAGCAGGGAAAAACGCACAGAAGCAATTTGCGAAAAATGTTTTGAGTGGATTAACAGAAGAAGAGATGCAGATGTGCATCCAGGTATTTCAAAAGATTTGTAACAATGCGGATGAATGTTTGAAGAAAAATGCGGAGTGAGATGATGAAAAAATATTTATGTTATTTGACAAGAATGGTAGCTGCCATCATCCTTTCTTTCGGATACTACATCCCGGTTACATTGTTCAGCAAGAAAAAACCAATGGTGGGTCTGCTGATGATCCCAAAGACATGTGCTTACATGTGGATGATCGCAATGGGACTTCAGTTGTTATTTTAGATAATAGGAAAAATTGAAAAGCTGTCGCTTTTACGATGGTTCAATCGCAAAGTGGCAGTTTTTTTGCTATCTTGATTTCAAACAGGTGTAGTATTATACTACAGCTATACGTAGATATTGTTTGACTCATTAATAGAAGAAATTAGGGATTTGACATGATGAAAAACATAGGAAGACATTTTACACCGTTTCAATTGATCACGATGGGTTTTGCCGCAGTTATCTTATTTGGCGCGTTTTTGCTGACGTTGCCAATCTCCTCGGTGGAGGGAGTATTTACGCCATTTCACAAGGCTTTATTTACTTCTACTTCGGCGGTGTGCGTGACCGGGCTGGCAGTGCTGGACACGGGGAGCTACTGGTCTTTCTTTGGACAGCTCGTTATTTTAATACTGATCCAGATCGGTGGGCTTGGCGTGGTGACAGTTACGGTTTCGATCACATTGTTGTCCGGGAAAAAGATTTCTCTTATGCAGCGCACGACAATGCAGGATGCCATTGCAGCGCCAAGGATCGGAGGAATTGTCCGACTGACGAAGTTTATATTAAAAGGAACATTTCTGGTAGAGCTTATCGGAGCGGTATTACTGCTGCCGGTTTTCGGAAAAGATTTTGGCGTGAAGGGAATCTGGATGTCAATCTTTCATTCTATTTCTGCATTTTGCAATGCGGGATTTGACATTCTCGGAACGACGAAAAATACGTTTCCGTCCCTCCTGCAGTATGCGGGAAATGCTCTTGTAAATGTAGTGATTATGCTGCTTATCATTATCGGCGGCATTGGTTTTCTTACATGGGAAGATGTGTGCACGAACACATATCATTTCCGGCGCTATCGATTGCAAAGTAAGATCGTTCTCGTGACGACGGCAGTGCTTATTTTATTGCCGAGCCTTTTCTTTTTCTTTTGGAATTTTAAAAATCTTGCAATGGAGGAACGGCTGCTTGCATCGTTTTTCCAGGCGGTGACACCGAGAACTGCCGGGTTTAACACCGTAGATATCGGAAAGATGGCGGAACCGGCACAGACACTTATTATCATTCTTATGCTGATCGGTGGATCGCCGAGTTCTACAGCCGGAGGTATGAAGACAACGACAATTGCAGTGCTGCTCTTAAATGCATTTGCAACATTTCGAAGTAAAGATACGGTAAGTGCATTTCACAGACGAATTGATAATCATGTAATACGCGATGCAGCTACACTTTTGATGCTGTATGTGATGCTTTTCTTTGGCGGCGGAATCGCGATCAGCATGTATGAAGGTCTGCCATTGGCCGAATGCCTTTATGAGACGGCTTCGGCGGTTGGAACAGTGGGACTTACACTTGGAATCACGCCACACCTTCATATGACGTCCCAGTTGATTCTTATCGTGTTAATGTATCTTGGAAGAGTCGGAGGACTTACATTGATCTATGCTGTATTTTCATCCAGAAATAAGAGCAAAGCAAAGTTCCCGGTAGAACAGATTACAGTTGGATAGTTTGGAGGAAATAAACATGAAAAATATTTTACTTATTGGACTTGGAAGATTTGGCAGACATCTCGCTGTAGAGTTAAACGAGCTCGGGCATGAGGTTATGGCAGTTGATGATGAGGAAGACAGAGTAAATGAAATTCTGCCATATGTTACGAACGCGCAGATTGGAGACAGCACAAATGCAGACTTCTTAAAATCACTTGGGATTGGAAATTTTGATATTTGTTTTGTAACAATTTCGGCAAATTTTGAAAATTCATTGGAGACGACTTCTCTATTAAAAGAGCTTGGAGCAAAGATTGTTATCTCCCGGGCAGAACGAGATATTCAGAAGAAATTTCTCTTAAGAAACGGAGCAGATCAGGTCGTATACCCGGAACGCCAGGTAGCCAAGTGGGCATCTATCCGGTACACGGCAGACCACATTTTGGATTATATGGAAATTGACGCATCCCACGCAATTTTCGAGGCGGAAGTGCCGGAGGAGTGGCTTGGAAAGACAATCGGAGAGCTGGATGTCCGAAGAAAATATAATATCAATATCATTGCAGTGAAAGATAAAGGCGGGGTGAACATCGCCCTTTCCACAGATACGCTTTTGAAGCAGGATGCGACAATTTTAGTAATCGGAGAACATAAAGCGATTAAGAGATGGTTCAACATATAAAATCTGAACGAGCGGACCTTCTTATATAGAAAATACCTTTTACAGTTTATCAATTTTGTGTATTAGACAGGATAAACCTAGTGGAGTAGTATGTTTTCTAACAGCTGATATAGCTGTACACAAAATATAAGGAGGACAGTAAAATGGGAGAAAGAAGATTAACGTTCCGCGGGGGACGTGCAATGGCGTTGGTTCCATTTGCGATATTTATTATTATTACGATAGGATTATCTTTCGCAAATTTTCAGGATATTAATGCCATGGTTGCAGCAGGTGTGATCGCACTTTTGATTGGAATGCTTTTCAGCAAAGATCTGGATTGTTATTGGAATGTTATATTAAAAGGACTTGGTTCGAAAGTAGCGATGACCGCAGTGATGTTATGGTTAGTTGTGGGAATGTATGGAGCCATATTGAAAAGTGGACATATTGTAGAAGGACTTGTATGGGTTTCTGTAAAACTTGGAGTGTCTGGAGCCGTATTTACAGTATGCGCATTTGTTTTCTCGGCATTGTTTGCAGTGGCAACAGGATCCGGATTTGGAACAATTTCAACGATGTGCTTTATTTTATATCCGGCAGGTATTTTATTAGGATGCAACCCGGCGGTTCTGGCAGGTGCAATCTTATCGGGAGCAGCATTTGGTGACAACTTCGCACCGGTATCGGATACAACAATCATTGCAGCAACCTCTCAGGAGTATAAATATACAAATGGAGCGGCAAGCATCGGTGGCACCGTAAAATGCAGATATAAATATGTTTTTATCGCTGCGATCATTGCAGCAGTATTGTTTTTTGTATTTGGCGGTTCCGGAAATACACTGGATCCGACAGAAGCGGAAAATCTGTTGAAGCAGTATCAGATGCCACAAGGATTGTTACTTCTGATACCTACACTGGTAGTTATTATTCTGGCTGTAAAAGGAGTAAATATATTTGCCAGTCTCGGAACGGGCAGCATTCTGGCTATTGTGATCGGATTGGGAGCAAAGCTTTTCAAACCGACCGATCTGATCTGCATCAAAGACGGCGCAATCAGTGGAACGATCACAAGTGGAGTATCAGGTATGTTTAATGTATCAATCCTGTTAATGATCGTTGTATCTATGGGAGAGCTGCTTATTGCATCCGGATGCATGGAGGCAGTTGTAGATTGGCTGAACAATTCGGTCATCAAAACAGAAAGAGGCGCGGAAATTTCGATGTTCTGCCTGTCTACCGTGTTTGGTATTCTGATTGCTGCAATCAACACAATTGCAAATATATGTGTAGCTCCATTTATCAATGCGATCGGTAAGAAAAATGACATTCATCCATATAGAAGAGCAAATATACTTGCGACAACCATTTGCTCATTTCCATTTTTCCTTCCATTCGGCGGATGTGTATTACTTTTGCTTGGTGGAATCTCTTCGCAGACAGATGCATATGCATTTCTTCCGAAGCTTGGCGCAGGAGACATGATTGCTACGACGTTTTACAGCTGGGCAATCTGGGCAGTGATGCTTGTAAGCTGCATTACCGGAAAGGGAAGAGCATTCGAAGGAAGAAATGGAGAGTATATCGAAGCAAAAAAGAATCCGAATAAATAAGAGAGCAGTTTTCAAATGCAAAGGGGGTAAATTTTAAAATGAATGAACTGACAAAATTAATCAAAGCGGACATGCTTCCGGCACTTGGTGTGACGGAGCCGGGAGCGATCGCATTCAGTGTAGCGAAGGCACGTTCCTACACAAAAGGAGAATTAAAACATGTAAATGTTGCAATGAACAGTGGAATGTATAAGAATGCATTTACGTGTGGAATTCCGAATTCCAATGAAGTGGGCAATGTGTTTGCTGCAGCACTCGGCTATGTGGCTGGAAATGCAGAAAAAGGATTGGAATCGCTGGCGGATGTAAAACCAGAAGACAATGTTACTGCACAAAAGCTCATTGACGAAGGTAAGATCACCGTTGAGTTAAGTGGTATTACAAGTCGTATCTTTATCCAGGCAACAGTGGAGACGGAAAGCGATAAGGCAATAGTTACGATCCGTGATTCTCACACGAATATTACGAAGATTGAAGTAAATGGAGAGGTTCTGGAGGAGAGTGAGGCAGAGCATGCCGCAGATACGACAGAGGCGGACGCAAAGGAAGAGGTACATTCTATTCACGGCTATACATTGAAGGAAATCTTAGAATATGTAGAAACTGTTCCGGTAGAAGAGATTGAATTTGTAAAAGAAGCTTACAAAGTAAACCTGGAATTATTCCACGAAGGACTTGAAAATCCACGCACTACATTTGCAAGAACGCTTCTTGCAATGAATGGTGGCAAAGAGATTTCCGACGATGAGAAGAATACAGCGTCTCTTCTTTGCAATGCAGCCATCGAGGCACGCGTGATCGGACTCGACAAACCGGCAATGAGTATTACCGGTTCCGGCGCACATGGAATTATCGCTACAATGCCACTCTATGGTGTGTACAAGATTAATCACTTGAGTGAAGAAACTTTGTATCGTGCGACAATGTTGAGCTATCTTGTCTGCACTTATATTAAAGAGTACTCCGGAAGATTGTCTGCATTTTGCGGATGCGCGATCGCGGCAGGATCTGGTATGGCTTGCGGAGTTTGCTACATGAAGGGCGGCGGATTAAAGGAACTGGAATATACCCTCAATAATATGGCATCTTCCATTACCGGAATGATCTGCGATGGCGGAAACCAGGGCTGTACGATGAAAGGTGTGGCTGCTTGTGACACAGCATTTCGCTCAGTAGAATTTGCACTTGAAGGCGTTCATATCGACAAGGCTCATGGTATCAACGGGGCGACTCCGGAAGAGACGATGCGTAACATGGGACTTATTGCATCGCCGGGAATGGTAGCGACAGAGAAGACGATCGTAGAGATTTTCGAAGATAAGTTAAGATAGTCAGAGACAGGATTGCGGAAGGCATTCTTAGGATGGATGCACTCCCTCCCGGGAAGATAACAGTTGTGCCAAGACATATCACTGGCCAACTTCGGCACTTGCAAAGAAGCTGCCAAAGAAAAATCGCTTAGGCCTGAGAAAAAAGGTCTAAGCGATTTTTACATTTGGTGTGTTATTCGGCATCTTCTTTTACAGTAAATACTTCGATGATCTTCTTTAATGTCTCGTGAAGATATGGCATATATTCTGCCATTGATACCGGTGTCTGTTTTAAGATGCAGCTGTAACTTGTGGAGCCGATCAGCTCAATGATCGTATAGAGCATAAGGCTTGGTGACGTACAGTTGACATGATAAAGTTCCAGTGACTCTAAGTAATGGTCAAAAAATGCCTGTGGCAGTACGCCGGCACCGTTCGATACTTCTGCCTGGAAAATTCCCCAGGATAGATTCTTCGCAACGAACTGGATCAACGGTTCATCGGTCATAAATCTTCCTATAATGTAATCTGTCATAAATAATACTTCGTCTTCAAATGTTGGCACATTTGCTTTATCCAACTCTAAGTGCGCATCGTTGAAAAGCTGCGTAGCTTTGTATGCGATCAATTTGTCGCGCAGGTCAAACTTGTCTTTGAAGTACAGATAAAAGGTACCTTTGGCAAGCCCGGCGCGATCTACGATGTCAGCGACAGTTGTCTTGGAAAATCCTTTTTCTGTAAATAACTGAAAAGCCGCCCGCAACAGAGTATGTTTTTTTTGCTTTTTATTATCGTCTACTTTTCCCATAATCATTCCTTCTTATCCTAATTACATATATTAATAGGAACTGTTTGTCCTTTTACGTAAGTTTTACATTTATATGGTAGGTTATTTTTACTTGCATGTCAAGAAAAATGACTTTTTTTCATTTTTTATATAAAAAAGATTGACTAAAAGTCATTTTAGTGTATACTATACTACGAAAGAGATTTATGAAGAGTATTAAGGAGATGATACAACAATGGTTAAGGTAGGAAAGTGGATTGCAAAGCACCGAGTAATTGTGCTGATTCTCGCATTGCTGCTGACAATCCCGTCAGCAATTGGAGTAGTGAAGACGAGAGTTAATTATGATCTGCTGAGTTATCTTCCGGAACATCTGGAGACGGTAAAAGGCCAGGATATTCTCGTAGATGAATATGGCATGGGAGCGTTCTCCATGGTAGTTGTGAAGGACATGGAATTGAAAGACGTCCAGCAAATGAAAGAAAAATTCAGTAAGGTCAAACACGTAAAGGACGTGTTATGGTATGATGATGTTGCAGATATTAGCCTTCCGGTAGAGATGATCCCGAAGGATTTAAGAGAGTCATTTTTCAAAGGCGATGCAACAATGATGTTAGTATTATTCGATAATACAACATCCTCAGATGATGCGATGAATGCATTGACACAGCTTCGTCATGTGGCGAATAAGCAGTGCTTCATCAGCGGTATGACAGGAATTGTTACAGATATTAAGAACATAGCAATGCAGGAACTGCCAGTATATGTGGTCATTGCAGCAGTTCTGAGTCTGATTGTTCTGGAGCTGACATGTGGATCTTTTGTCGTTCCTGTTTTATTCTTGTTCAGTATCGGACTTGCGATTTTGTATAACCTGGGAAGCAATATTATCCTCGGAGAAACTTCCTATATTACGCAGGCATTGACAGCGGTACTGCAACTTGGAGTTACGATGGACTATTCTATCTTCCTGCTGAACAGTTACGAAGAAAATAAGAAGAGGTTCCCTGGTGAGAAAGAACGTGCCATGGGGCATGCCATTTCCAACACATTCAAGTCTGTAGCGGGAAGTTCTGTTACAACCGTAGCCGGATTTGTTGCACTTTGTGTTATGACATTTGCACTTGGACGTGACCTTGGAATCGTTATGGCAAAGGGTGTTGTGATAGGAGTTATCTGTTGTGTAACTGTGCTTCCGTCACTCGTATTGTTCTTTGATAAGGCGATTGATAAGACACAGCACAAGCTGCTGCTGGCGCATATGGATAAGCCATCCGCATTTATTACCAAACATTACAAAGCATGGATTGTAATCTTCCTTGTATTATTGCTTCCGGCTATTTATGGTAACAATCATACAAAGATTTATTACAACATTGCTGATTCATTGCCGTCTACACTGGACAGTAACGTAGCGAATGCAGAACTTAAGAAAGACTTTAATATGAGCAACATGCATATCGTCATGATGGATAAGAACATGGATTTACTGGATAAGCAGAAGATGTTTGATGAGATCGATAAGGTCAAGGGGGTTAAATGGACAATCAACATGAACTCCTTGATCGGACCAAGCGTTCCGGATTCTATGATCCCGAAGGACATTAAGAAGATGCTTAAGAGTGATAATTACGAACTTGCATTCGTAGGTTCTGAATATGAATCAGCAACCGATCAGGTAAATGCACAGATCAAAAAGGTTGATAAGATCGTTAAGAAATATGATAAATCAGGAATGGTGATTGGTGAAGCACCGCTGATGAAAGACTTACAGGATGTTACAGATACAGACCTTGTAAGAGTAAATGCAATTTCCATTGCAGCCATTTTCATCATTATTATGGTGATTTTCAAATCCATTTCGTTGCCGATCATCCTGGTATCTGTTATTGAATTTGCAATTATGGTAAATATGGCGATTCCGTATTATCAGGGAATCAGCCTTCCGTTCGTTGCCAGCATCGTTATCGGAGCGATTCAGTTAGGAGCAACCGTTGATTACGCGATCCTGATGACAACCCGTTATCAGCGTGAACGACAGCACGGCAAGCAGAAGATGGAAGCAATCAGTATTGCGCACAAGACAAGTATGGAATCTATCATCAGTAGTGGACTGAGTTTCTTCGCAGCAACATTTGGTGTTGCATGTTACTCAAAGGTTGAGATGATCGGATCTATCTGTACACTGTTAGCACGAGGCGCTATCATCAGTATGGTAGTCGTACTTTTTGTACTGCCGGCAATGTTTATGATTTTTGACAAAGTAATCTGCAAGACATCCATTGGTTTCCTTGATGATAAGAAAATGGTAGGAAATGATGTGTATGCCGCAGAGGCGAAGTAAGGTAGAAAGGAAGTAAGAAGCATGAATAGAAATAGTAAATTGATCAAACGTGGACTCACAACTTCTCTTGCTGTAGGAATGTCGGTTATGGTAGGTGCGATGCCGGTATATGCTGCAAGCTCTGATAAAAAAGATAACGATGACAAATTATATAAAGAAGAAACTGTGTATGTAAATGCAGATGCATCCGGTAATACAGATGAAATTACTGTATCCAACTGGCTGAAAAATTCCGGTGATGTTTCCGGAAAACTTACAGACAAGAGTACACTGAATGACATTAAGAATGTCAAAGGTGATGAGAAATATACAGCAGACGGTGACAAAATTACATGGAATACAGACGGAAAAGACATTTATTATCAGGGAACAACCGACAAAGAACTTCCGGTATCCGTAAAACTCACTTATTACCTGGATGGAAAAGAGATTCAGCCGAACAAGTTAAAAGGTAAAAGCGGACATCTGAAAATTAAAGTAAACTATGAAAATAAATCCAAGAAGAATGTGGAAGTAAATGGCAAGACAGAAAACATGTATACAGCTTTCGTAATGATGACGGGTATGATTCTTCCAAATGACAACTTCACAAATGTTACGATCGATAACGGAAAAGTTATTTCTGATGGAAACAGAAGTATTGTTGTTGGATTTGGTATGCCGGGATTAAAAGAAAGCCTGAACCTGGATGATATCAAGGATGCAGATGATCTTACAATTCCGGAAAGCCTGGAAGTGGAAGCAGACGTAACCGATTTCGAGATGTCTTCTACATTTACAGTAGGCTTGAGCGACCTTACAAAGGACTTAGATCTTGATAACATTGCAGATATGGATTCCCTTCAGAATGCACTCGACAAGCTCGATGATGCGGCACTGGAGCTCGTAAGCGGGTCGAACACACTTTCCGATGGAACAAAGACACTTGCAGACGGAGTGGACAGCTACACAGAAGGTGCAGATACGTTAAATGATGCAATCCAGAAATATTTAAGCAAAGACGGAGAATTAAGCGGCAGTGTTACAGAGTATGTAAATGGTGTCAACAAAGTTGTAAAAGGTGTCAATGACTACGCGAAAGGAACAACAACTCTTGCAAATGGAGTTACATCTTATGTAGGTGGCGAGAAGAAGCTTGCCAAAGGAGCAAAACAACTTACAACATTGAGCGATGGCCTTACAAAGATCCAGGGAGCGATCGACAAAATGAAAGCTTCTACAGACGGTAAGGGAGAAGCAAAAGAAGACTTAACGGTTGCTTCCGCACAGCTTGCAGCCGGAACAGCGCAGTTAAAGAAAGCTCTTGGCAGTGCAGAAGTACAGGCATTACTTGGTCAGGTTGACGGAATGGTAAAAACCGGTAAGGAGATGATCGCAGAGACAGAAAGCCTGCAGACAGCAATGAATACAGGAATTGCTGCACCGGTACAGCAGATTGGTACAGATCTTGAAAGCTTACAGAAAGAATTAGGTACAATCAATACGCAGCTTGGTAATTTACAGAAAGCCTGCGAAGCAAAAGTTACAGAATTAAATAAATCCATTACAGATTACAATGATGCGGTAGATAAAGCACAGACAGCTTCCGAGAAGAGCAAGAAGCAGATCGACAGCTCTGTTGCAGCATTAGAGAAACAGAAAGAAAATGCAACAGCCGCAGAGAAGAAAGAGCTGAATGAGTCCATCGATGCATTAAAAGATGCGAAAGACGCAACAAAAGATATCGATGCATTAAAGAAACAGGATAAAGTAAATATTACAATGCCGACAGTTGATCCGACAAACATTCAGAACATTGCAGCTGATATTCAGAAACAGGGTAAAACATTCGAAAAAACAGCTACAGCACTTCAGGCACAGCTTCCGGAGATGCAGAAAAAACTGAACAAGATTTCAGCTAGTAAAGGTGCGCTTCCGCAGGATGATGTGAAAGACCTTACAACAAAGATCGATGCATTAAATGCAGGTATGCAGGGACTGGATGCCGGAATTAATACTCTGGCAGGAGGAATCAACGAGTTAGATGGTAAGACTTCTGTCGCTTTCCCGAAAGCACAGCAGGGAATTGCTGCTTTGAACAAAGGATTTTCACAGCTCAGTTCTTATAATGATGCCCTCACAGGCGGTGCATTGAAATTAAAGAAAAATAGCCCGACACTCGTAGCCGGAGTAAGCACACTGCAGAGCGGAACAAACAAGCTTGCAAACGGTCTTAATACACTTGGCTCACAGTTAAGTGAAGGATCTGCAAAACTTTCTTCTAACAGCGATGAGCTTCGTTCAGGAGCTGATAAGTTAAGTTCAGGCGCAGAAGAGCTTGCAAGTGGTGCAGATAAGTTCCAGAAAGAAGGAACAGGCAAGTTAAAGAGCACATTCGAGGATGAACTCGGTGATGTTCTGGATCGTTTCGATGCACTGACTTCTGACAAGTGTGCTTACAAGACATACAGCGGAAGAGACAAATCTATGGATGGAGCAGTAAAATTTGTCATCGAGACAGACGAGATCAAATAATCGCTACAGGAAATATATTTTATAGCAAAGACAATTCACTAATAATTGTATCATCTTATAAAGAGGCAGAGAGCTTTGACCACAGTTCTCTGTCTCATTTTAATTACCATAGCTTATCGCAGTATCCGAAAAGGGATTAGGTTTAAATGGTGGCATAATTATAACAAGCAAAAACTGAAAAAGAAAGGATATTATAGGATAATAATTAAATAATATATGTAAAATCAAAGATAAAAATAGGAATTAGCGGTCAGCACTATTTTGAAAAGATTGAAAAATAAAGTCGATTCGGATACAATAAAAGAAAAAGGAAGGGGGAACCCGTATGATCTCAGACGAGGAGGCATATTGGCAATATCTGGATGGCATAGAACAAGGTGCCGACATTCTGGTAGACAGATACGGGGATGCGCTTACTTATTACATCCATGGATATATCCATGATATACATGAATCAGAAGATTTGATGATTGAAGCATTTTCTAAGATTTTCGCAAAGGAGCGACCGATTAAGGGTAATGGAAGTTTTAGGGCTTATTTATATAAGACAGCAAGGAATCTGACAATCCGGCATAACCAGAAGCATAAACTGTGGTTTTTGCATCTGGATGATCTGACTTTTGATCTGCCGAGTGAGGAACTGGTAGATACAAAACTTCGACAGACGGAGAGAGAACGTCAGCTTTATGAAGCGATGGCAAAGTTAAAAACAGAGTATCGGGAAGCATTGTATCTTGTGAGTCTGGAAGGAATGAGTTACCGGGAAGCAGGAAAGATTCTCGGAAAGAGCGAACAGCAGATTACGAATCTGGTACATAGAGGAAAAAAAAGTCTGAAAATCATTCTGGAACAGGAGGGATTTGTATATGCGGACGAATAAAGAGCGTCAGCAGTTGATTCATAAAAGAACACAGGAGATTAAGATAGAAGAGCGTAAGAAAAGACAGTATATGATCAGTGGAATAAGTATTGCCGCATGTCTGATCGCTGTAGTCGGTCTGGGAATGTATCTTCCGAGTGTTATGAAGCAGAACGCTGCAGGTAAGATGAATTACAGTCCCGGAATGGCAAGCATGCTCGGACAGTATGATGCGCTTGGATATATATGTATGGGAATACTGGCATTTGCACTTGGTGTGTGTGTGACAGTATTGTTATATCGGATGAAACGTGCAGAGGAGCATCGTCAGGAGAAGAAACAATATGAAAAGAGTGCGGAACAGGCGAAAAAGGATGAAGAGTAGAAGCAGGGAGCATACAGATGAATTTTGAGTTGATTGACAATTTCATACAGGTCGGTGTAATGCTTGTGGCGGCAGTGGCAGATATTATTTTCTGGTTCCGGCAAAAAGACCGGATCTATATTATTCTGGCGCTGGAACATGGTTGTTTTATGATGGGGACTTTGTATTATGTGTTATACCTCTTCATTCGCGGTGACGTTCCGCAGATTTTTTATGTAGCAGAGATTTCATGGATTTCCAGCTATCTCTTTCTGCATACTTATCAGATTGTGCGCAGAGACGGGGAAAAATCCCGTTTTGCGCCTGTCCCTGCAGTCTGCGCGGCTGTGATTTTTATAGTCGCAATGAGAAGTGAGATATTCGGTCCGGCAATTCTGTCTACAGGAGCATTTGCAGTGACAGTCGGAGCAATCACGTATATAGCGGTATTTCATATGCAGTATGGAGACGACATCCGGTTGACAGATGTGTGGCCGCTGATCTGTGTGATCCTTCAGCTTGTTCTATACATAAGCTCGCATTTTTTCAATGATTATACAAAATTTAATCTGTATTTCCTGATTGATTTTGTACTGACTTTTTCAGTCGCCGGTCTGCTGCCGTGTACAGTTTCGGAGGTGAAGAAACATGATGTACATTGAAAATATTTTCATCTGTATTGCAGTACCGATGTTGTTGTCACTTCTGTTTATACCGGGTGAGGCGAGAAAATATACGTTTTTTGTTACAACCGGAATGGGAATGTGTATGCTGTCGGCATATGTGAACAGCTTTTTTATGAATTATTATGGAGCAGATGCAGTACAGGCGGCAATTGAGATTACGCCGGTCTGCGAAGAAGTGATGAAATTATTTCCGCTTCTGTTTTACATTCTGATTTTTGAACCGAAGAAAGAAGAAATACCAAGAACCGCGATTGCGCTTGCGGTTGGATTTGCAACATTTGAAAATATATGCTATCTGACAGAGAACGGAGCAGCAGATTTTGAGATCCTTGTAGTCCGTGGATTTGCTTCCGGTGCGTTGCATATCCTGTGTGGGATTCTTATGGGATTCGGGATTACTTATATTTTCCGGAGACGTACTCTTGCAATAACCGGAATGGTCGGACTTCTTGGAGCGTGCAGTGTATTTCATGCAATTTATAATCTTCTTGTTTCTGCAGAAGGGAACTGGAGAGCATTTGGATATCTGTTCCCGACAGTCATGATACTTGGGCTGTTTGCTGGATGGAAGAGCATAATAAAATTAAAAGAAGAAAAAAATTCTTTCACTTAGGAAAAATAAGTGAAAGGATTTTTTTTATTGTGTCTTTCGTATAGATAGAGAGTGAAAAAAGTATATAAAATCGAGAAAGGAGGTCGGAAAATGGATCAGAAGGAGATCAGAAAATGTAAGATCCGTCGCCGGAGTCTGTTTTTGCGCTGCCGGTATGACAGGCGGATTATTTCAGGATTAATAGCGATAGCTATTGTACTGGCTGTATGTATGGGGAGGATGTTTCGTATGACACACATATCTGGAGTTGCGACGGTAGCATCCGGCTACGGATCTGTTCTCCTGCGCAACGGAGCAGATATTTATGTACTGATCGGTCTCGCCGCTTTTGTGGCAGGTGTGGTTGTCACCGTTATCTGTATGCGGTTTCGAAAAAAGAAGGAAAACAATATTTACAGTGAATAAATAATCAATATAAATACAAGAGGTGCAGAGGATGAATTACAGAAAAAGAAAAATGTTGGCAGGGACCCTCGCAGTAGTACTGGCTATGTCGTCTGTACTCGGATTATCCGTTCCTTTGTCGGTGAAAGCGGCGTCTGACGCCAGTGTGACATATCGGTATAAAAACAATGCGGAAAGCGGCCCGGTAAAAGACCGGACAGGGATTCGTTCGGTGAATATAGATAACAAGATATATTATGATATCCATGATGGAGATCCGGAAAAGCGCTTGAATCTGGCAGATCAGAAGGCTTTATTTAAAGCGGTTCTGCAAAGTGGAAAAGATATGGATGGTGGCACAGATAGTGTGATCAGTCAGTGGTCGTCTCTTGCAGAGCAGATTTATGGAACGCATAGTAAAGTTGCGGCAAGAGTAAATGCAAACGGCGGATTTGAGAATAATTTTACTACAGAAAATACACGGAACAAAGCAGGATATGCAGATATTTCCGATGCGCTTGCACAGCCGGAAGAGCATGTGAATGGAACAAAAGGAAAGGATTATACAAAGTGGAGTGGGCTTTCCTGTACGACCAGTCTGAAAGAGGTACGACAACTTGCTGCAGATGAAATCGCAGATGCGATTCATCATAAGATCAAAGGAAGTGATGTGCTACAAGAGACCGAGAGTGCAGAAAATACACTAAAACAGTTAAATGATGATACCGGACGGGATGTAGTATTTTCGCTTGTTACGTGTGTGGACCGCGCAGGCAGAACATTTAAGTATAACTATAATACATTTGGAATTGCATTTTATGATTTTAAGTTAGCGGTGCTTGCCGGAGACGGACTGGAATATATTACAAAAGCACAGGAGTATGAGTCGCTGCAGCAAGCGGCAGAAAATAATGCCGGCGGGGTATCTATTCAAACAAGTAGTAAGAAAGATCCGGAACTCAGTTATTATAAAAATGAATCAACAAAGGCAAAAAATGTGGGAATGGAGTTAAAACAATCTCATTCGCTTACAACGTCCAACACTTTAGAGGCAGGAAAGAAGTATTCTTACAGTGAGATGATTAACCCGGATATCGGACTTTCAACGGGGATTCCGCTTTTGGGCGAGATAGAAAAAAAGTCGGGACTGGAAGTTACATGCGGAAAGGCATTGCCTACCGCTTATTCCGGGGAGAAGGAGTATAGTCTGTTAAAGGAAAATAAAGTTTCCACCAATATAACGCTTCCGGCACAGACAGCAGCCGGAGTAGAATCTTCAGGCGTTGCAACGAATGTAAAATTAGGTTATGACTGTCCCGTGGCAGTGACATTTAAAACAGCAATTTTCTCGTTATCGGGCGTGGTGTATGATGATAACGATAAAGTGCAGATGTTCCATACATCTGGATATCGGCAGGGGCATTTCAGTACGATTTTTGGAACAGATTCAGAAAAAGGCGGCACGACAGCAATGGATAATCTGTATAATCGTGCAGTAAAATATGTAAACACACAAAATTATGAAGAGACTTATGGTCAGACTGTTGGCTGGTCTGAGAAAAGAAATGATGAAAGACCGGCAGATAAAGTAAATAGCCTGGACTGGACAGGAATCTTAAACGGAACGATCAACGAGGATGAGGTCGGAACAGAGACGGCAGCAGTACGTGTGAACAGGATTCTTGTAAATGACGACGGAGAAATCCAGAGTACATTTGACGTAGAGGATCTGGAAGAAGAACGTCCGGTTTCTTATGAGACTGAGATGACAGCAAGCGGTATATATAAACTTAGAAATAAGACGTATTACTTATATGATAAAGTTGTGAAGAACAGCAACGGAGAAGAAGTTGAAAATGAATGGAGTTATGATGAAAATTCCGGGGTATACAGCAAATGGATACAGCCGATCGGAAAGGCAGACAAAGAAGCACTAGAGGCTGCAGGAATAGAGAATTATATGCTCCAATCGATTAACAGTGTGAATTTTTATTATACAGAAGATACCTCTATCTATGGAACACAGAGTACGGATGATAGTAAAAATATCGTGAAGAAGGCGAAAGAGAATGCTTCTTCCGGTACAATGACTCAGTCAGCAGGCAGTGAAAAAGCAACATTGAAAGATAAGGTAGCATGGCTGTCGTCCCATTGTCCGATGGCAGTAACCGGTGGTGTGCTCCGTTATGATGCAAATAGTACGCATTCGGATGTCAAAGGGCTCATCCCACTGTATCCTCTTAAAAAAGTGGTTGTTACAAATGGTGTGAAGACGTTGAACATGCGAAGTGGAGATCAATTTGCACTGGAAAAGATTACAGTAAAAGGAACAAATAAAAATGGCGTAGATTACTATGGATTTAATCAAGCCCATGGGCACTGGGCTCTTACAGACAGTAAAGGCAAAGAGCTGAAAAAAAGTAAAGTGGCATCTATAGAAAAAAATAAAGCGACAGAGAAAAAAGTATTGAAGGCAGGTAGTCTTAACAGTGATAAAAAAGAAACAGTTTACTTAAAATATATTATTGATGAAGACAAATATAAAAGTCTGAACAGTACTGTAACTGTGAAAAATTCAGAACTCGACGCCACAGCCATGATCAAAGTAAATGTAACAGGAAAGCGGAACATACGCAAAGGTGATATTATTACGAAAGGGATATATCGTTATAGGGTGACAAATTCGAAAACAGACGGAACAGGAAAAGTGGAAGTTATCGGATTTGCCAAAAAATGCAGCAGTAAAAATGTGTCGATTCCAAAGAGCATTTCATGGAATTCGGTCAAATATAATGTAACAGCGATTGGAAAGCGTGCGTTTGAAGCAAATAAGAAAATCAAAACGGTTGTACTTCCGGATTCTATCGAAAAAGTTGGATACAAAGCATTTTACAGGTGTTCGAATCTTAAGAAACTTACAGTTGGAAAGAATGTAACAAAAATGTTTGCACATGCGTTTTGTCAGAATAAGAAGTTGAAAAAGATTGTATTTAAAGGAACAAAACGGATGAGGTTGGAGAAGCCACATGTATTTATTAATGTGAAGAATGCAAAAGTATATGTGCCAAGGAGCAGATATACAACATACAAAAAGCTGTTATGCGCTTACGGACTTAAGAAATGCAAGTTCGTAAAGCAATAACATAGAATGCCTTCTTGGCAGACTCTCTTTATATACCTTACGGGAAAATGGTGTCGGGATTTCCGGCACCATTTTTCGGATCATCAAACTTTAGGAGGGTTTCCCAAAGTTAAAGAGGGTTCTTCGAGAGGG
>OGZE01000322.1_pt1 | contig 37348 bp, 23 predicted proteins | sample 1576731 | NCBI WGS metagenome assembly OGZE01 (sample SAMEA3541503, study PRJEB24748) | human gut metagenome | biome: human gut; feature: human-associated habitat; material: faeces | place: China | collected 2012 | reverse complement strand
CCAGACTTTTTCTTAAAAGTCAAGGCCGCGTTCCACGGACTTCCGAGATGAACCTATAAAAAGACCATCTCTTAAATCGAGGTAAAGTATCGGAAAATCCATTTTTCGACGGCGTCCGCCCCCCGGATAAAAGAACGTAAATTTTTTTACTTTGGCCTTCTTTCAGTTTTGTAAAACAATGGAATTGTACCCCAGCTATCTGGTAAATTGAAACCCCATCTTTAATTTTAGCCGTGTCAATATCATCGTAACCAATAACACCATTATCAATAGCAAGCAAACCTTTGTTTGCAAGCCTGCCTTCATCAAACTTGGAGAAATTTTTTAAATTCTCCGACAAGTAATACGAAATATTGAAAGTCATTTTCGATTCTTAATAATCTTACCAAGCATCCGAATTGGACGCGTCAAAATCATTGAATTTAACTTATACAAGTCCTCAATAACACCATCGTTAACCTTCGCCACCTCCTGAATATTCACGCCTATCATATTGCTAATAGTCAAATAGGCCGCCTCAATATCATTATTTCTTAGAGCAAAAAAGAACGTTTTGCACTGAGCCGAGGCTTTGATGTAAGTTTTAGAGTAATTGCTTGTGCCGAACTTAAATATACCTTGTTCTGAAAAATATTTTCTCAAGAACCTAATTAAGTAAAATAGATTGTCTCTGACATAAACCCGATAAGCACGCTCTGGTTTTCTATTATTTCTAATCCGCTCTATCGTCTTCTCAGGCTTCTCCATTTTCCTCAGAGGTCTAGTAATAGTCATAGAAAAAGAATTGCATATTCTAGAAATTCTCTTTCTATACGCTTCCTCAAGATTAAATCTCTCAGAATGCGAAATATCCACGACAACATTCATCGCCGTTGATATATCTTTTTGTTTTAGAGAATAAAAGAACAATCGGCTCTTATAATTTAATAGCTTGAATTCAGCATCAGACATCAAATCTAATTTTGAACAAGATGAGTTTTCAATGATCTCTTTAATAATCCTCATACAATCCTGCAAATCTCGTTTATCACCTTCTTGATCAGGTGATGATTTTGCATTAAAGCTGATGCCTATCTCGTTTGCATAATCCCAGAAAAGATCAGCTTTATACTTTGTTTTATCTATCCAAGGTTTGACGTTGCTCGTATAGTGAATAATCTTCGGAGCTTCTATCCTCTTAAGGTATTCTTTCCAACTAAAAGTTAATTCCTTCCCTTTGGATTGGAAGTAATGATGCCACTGGACGTTCCAAACATAGTCGATTAATTTTATATCATCACAACAGACGACATTAATTGCATCTTGATCCGGGCAATCAATTTTCGGATTAGATCTTACAAACTCAAATAAATTTGCCTTATAGTCTTTAGATATGAAGCCATGTGTATCAAGAATCAAAACCCCAGAATTGATATATTTGGCAGCCGAAACCCCGAGGACCCGTTCACGATACTCTGCCTTTTTTACATCTTGAAGATTTAGACAAGCTCCGATAACCTTGTTTTCCAGGCTCATTTGATATAGCTCTGTAATATCGGCCTGGCATACGATATCACAATCGAGATAGATTATCTTTCTATATTGGTAGAAAATTTCAGGTATGTACCACCTTAAGTACATATCTGAAGAAAAATGTCCGCACGTTTTAAGATTTTTTTCGTTTTCAGAAAGTAAACACGAAATATTTAATACACTTATGTTTTTATCCAGAGATTCAATTCTCTTGATATTGTCGTTCGAAAGTTCTTTGTACAGTACAAAGATCCTTATGCGATTTCTTACTAATGAGTTTTTCAGAACCGATAGTGCCGAAACAAGTAAATTCGGGACATACTTATCATTTGTACAGAATACGACTGGTATAACATCCTCAGCGGGCTCGTAGTAAATCTTTTTATATGACACACCTTCTTTATTATCTTTTGAGTAACGCTTTAAGCTTAACTCAGAATAAGGGGAAAGGCAAAAATATCTAATCCACACATCCGATCCTGGAGCATCAAAAAATGTCCATGGCTTATCTTTAGACGAATAGTGCAGTACTACCGCTTTGTTCCCTAAATCGGTAAGGTCGGAAAATTTTTCTGAAAAGAGTTCATTTATTTCTGAAAAGTCGTACTTGTTTTTACTGCGCGTAAGATTTGCAATCGTACAATTGTAAATCGGGCTGACAAGTTTAACATTTCGGCCAAAAACTCTATTAAATGAATTCTGATCCATCAATAGATCATTTTTATGTGCCAGTCGATCTGTATACAACTTATTGGTGATGTCTTCTTCTCTCATCTTCTTGAGATTTAACAACATCACTCCAGTATTAAAATAATATCGCCCGTTACCTTCATCAAATACGGGCTGTGTGTACAAGACCTGCGGGAGATCAGAAACAACAGCAGCGTAAGTACCATCTAATTCAGTATTAAATAGAGGACCCAAATCACCACGAATAACAACATCTCCATCAAGATACAAAACTTTGTCGTCGCTTACTAGATTAGGCAAGTCAAACTTATACAACGCAGCTTTGGAAGCTGCTACAAACTTCTCATCAGGTCCTTTTATTGACTTAATGCGGTTAACATCTTCAGGGTCTACAAATTGAATCGTGAAACTATCATTTACAAGTTCCAATAACTTGTTCTTATTTTCATCTGATATATCATTTCCAACCACATATATCTTTACATCTTTATCCGTGTGTGTTTCCTTAACAGAAGTAATAGCAACTGCTGTTTGTATTATGTAATTGTCGTCTGTAATAAAGACTATTGAGATTTTACTATTCATTTAATCAACCTTGTATATTAGATTTAAACTTCCGAATACATGACTAACTACAAATCAATTGCCACCTTTGTTGCAATCGCAATCTGATATATGATTTGCATAACATCTTTAGCTATCAACATGCCTTTGGTATCCACTTTTGGTAGAATCAATAATCGATCCCCTGGAGCAATACCAAGATTGTCCACTAATCCAACTTCACCATTCTGCTTTGCAACCAAAATTTGCTTGTCATTTGCTCTTGCCGAGACTCCGCCTGCAGATGCTAAGTAATCATCTAGCGACATTCCTGGTTCAAAAGCTACCGCTTTAGGCAATACCACCTCACCGGTCACCATAACGACATTTGACTTTTGCGGAATGACTATTTCATCACCGTCTTCAAGCCAGAAATCTGAAACCTGTCCACGACGAGAAACAACCACTACACCGTCCGGTTCTAATTGAGACGCTCGCTTCACAAAGTCCTGAATTAACTCAGCTTCCTTAACGCGAATTTGCGCCTCCTCTGGTGTACTTGAAGTTGCAGTCAATACTGTTTCTTCCAGACGTCGCAACGAATCAAGGATGACTGCCTTCTGATCACGAGCTACGCTCTTACGACGTAGATAAATTGCATCAGTTGCAGCAAGCTCCGGTTCTACCTCTATTTGGCGAAGCAAATCACGGAGTTTCGTTGTCTTATGAATCGGGTACCGAGATGCACCAGTAATAGCACCTTCCACCGTCGCCATTATTGTCTCGCCCGGCTTGTCCGCTACAAATTCAACGATATCGCCATCAGCCAACGAAAAGGTTTTGAATTCATTAAGAGAAAAATAAGTGTTAAATGGTGACTGATTTCTGGTTCCTGAGACGCTTACATGGGAAACATTTCGTTCTGGCGTCGCCAATTCAATCAGTCCCGCCCCCTTGGCTGCAGTCGGCTTTGAAAATTCATAAGAAGCCTGTTCTCGCAACAAACCATAAGCAGAAACGGAAATCCCCTTCTCCTTGACGAGGATGACATCGCCGTTCTTCAAACGAAGATTTGGCACCGTACCTTCCAATGCAAAACGATACAGATCGAGCTTCTCAACAACCTTCTTGTTGCGAATCACCTCAATATGACGGTAGCTGCCACGAGCAGCATCAATACCTCCCGCTCTATCGATAAAGGACATTATCGAATCGAGAGAACCACCTGCATAGCGTCCGGGACTGTTCACAAAACCAGTCACATATACCGCAACCGGCTGCGCACTCTGAAGGTTCACATAAACCTGCACATTGTCCGTGTAAACACGCCCAATGGCCTGCTTCACCGTAGAGAGAAGACTCCCCTGACGAAGGCCGGCTACATGAATGGGACCGACTTCCGGGAGGAAGAGATTTCCCTGCTGGTCAACGACCAAAACGTCGTCATAGCTTCGAGCCCCCCAGACACGAACGACCACACGATCGCCAGGAGCGAGGATGTAGTCTGCCGACGTCATGTCGCTGAACGTACCGGCAAAACGCCCTTCAAACAAATTGGCAGCAAATGGACGAAGGACAACCGAAGTCGCGTTCGTGAGCGGCCCTTGAGCCCAAGCCGGTGCCGCAACGTTTGTCGTCGGCAAAGTCGTTAGGCGATATTCCTGCGTGAAGGTACCGTTCAGCTGCGTGCCGTTGGGGCCCATCATCGTTCCCGCCGGCATGGCCGACGGGGTCACAGGCATCCCCAAGCTCGAAGGCGCGGGATTTGAGCTTTTTCCAAGCGCAGATTCATACATAATCGCGCTGTCCACAGCGGCGAACACGCCCGTCGACATCAAAGGCGTCGAGAGGAGTGCCGTCATCACTGCGATTTTCAATGAATTGAACTGCATTTCTGACTCTTTAGTTTAAAAACCGGCATGTTCACGAATGGATGCAATGATCAATCGCACCATTCCGTACAAGAAGAAGAACCCGAAGAATGCGCAAAGGGTGAAAACCCATGTACGCGGATAACGCGATTCGTCCGGCAGGGTCGGCTGTTGGATCGGCACAACGTACTGTGTTTTCGCCAAAGCCATCGCACGAGCCTGCTCAAGCGCCGTCATGGCAGAAACCAACTGCTTCTGCGCGAATTCGCTTTCGATCATCAGGTTTTCATATTGGGAAACCCAGGCATTTAACGCGATCGACGTTTCTTGCGCCCCGGCAATGCGTGCCTTTTCAGCCTTGAGCTGAGCTTCAACAGCCGCCAATCGCTTTTCCATACTGCGCACCGTCGGGGCATTTGACTGCATATAGGAACGGGCTTCTTCAAGCTGCGCCTTCACCTTGGAGCGCTCGCCCTCTAACTCAAACACCAGAGCCTGAAGACCGGAAGCCGTGGCTTTCGGATCCAATTCCCGATGTTCGTCCCGAAAGACTTCCAAAGCTTTTTGCGCCTGCGTCACACGCTGCTGAGCGAGCTTCACTTCAGAAGAAGCCAGCTTGATCGAATCATTGCGAGAGCGTTCGTTCATTTCGTTGACAAGCGCTTCGCTTGCCTTCAGCGTGGCCTGCGCAATATTCTGCGCCATCTGAGGATCGTAGGCGCGAACGGTGAAGGTCACAATGCCGCTGTCGACGTCAAGCTTCGGTTGAGAAACCTTGGACCAGAAAGCTTCCTTATCCCAAGCCGTGGGATTCTTAGCCAATCTGGAAATCAGGTCATGTGAACCGGAGGAATAGTAGTCGACGACCTTCAGCTCACGATCCAATGAGTTGAAAAGATCTGGCGAGCGAAGATACGCTTCGACAATACGAGCGTTCTGAACCGACGAGGAAGACGTCTTGAAAATCTGGGAGGCAATGTCGAAGCCCGCCCCCTGCTCGACCACGTCCTTGACGGCAAACTGGGTTTCGGACACATACATGGGCGAAGCAATCAGCGCGAAATAACCAAACGTCAGAAGCGTCGGCAGCGCGACAAAACTGCAGAATTCCTTCTCAAAAACGGAACGCTCCTGCCACCAGGCCTTCCACTTCGGCACCTTATTCTCAGCAACTGGAATGCTTTCCAGCACTGCCAGTGTCTGGGCCTCGGCCGTCGGGGTCGCATTCACCACTTCGTTCTTATCTTCGTTTTGCATTGCAAATTTCCGTATATACCTTAATGGCCTCATTGACGTCAGGGTAATAGACCAGCTGACCGGCATTGAGCACCGCGCCGCACACGCAGTTTTGCTTGACGGCAGCCATGCTGTGCGACACAAAGATGAGGGTCGATGTCGAAGCTTTTTCCTTCAAAGCTCTGTCCGCCTTCTGCTTGAAGGCTGCATCGCCGACGGAATACGCTTCGTCAATCAGATAAAAATCAAAGCCGATCGCCATCGAAAGTCCGAATGCCAGCTTGCTGCGCATGCCGGACGAGTAGGTTTTGATCGGCATGTCCATGTAGTCACCGAGCTCCGCAAAATCTTCCACATACTCGGTGACCTTGCGAATATCGGCCCCATAAACACGAGAGACGAAACGCAAGTTCTCACGCCCCGTCAATGTTCCATGAAAGCATCCACTAAAGCCGATCGGCCACGACACGCGCGATGTGCGTATGACGCGGCCGGAATCGGGGTGCTCAGCGCCGCCGATGATGCGAATCATCGTCGACTTGCCGGCACCGTTCACACCAAGAATCCCGATGCTTTTGCCCTCTTCAATTCTCAGATTGACATTGTCGAGCACCGTGTGCCAGCCGGTTTTGACGCGATAACGCTTGCAGACATTTTGTAATTCGATCATTGATCCATCCTGCGACTGCGAACGTAACGTTCCAAAAAACCACCCAAAGCGCACATCGTCAGTGCGCTGAGGTACAGATAGCTCAGGCTCACGCCGGGAACGGCATAGGGGGCATGCATGGCTTCACGGCAAAGCTCCACAGCGTGCATGACCGGATTCCACAGCAGATATTCAGAAACCGACTGACTGAAAATGGATATAGAGAAAAAGACGCCAGAGACAAAAAAGAGAATGCGCAAAATCATCGGCACCACTTTGTCGAGTGCCGGCACAAAAACCGCAAGGGAGGAGAGAACCAAGCCAAAACCCAATGACAGTAACGGTATCAAAACCATCAATATCAGAAGCAGAGAAAAGTTCCCCAACACAAAAGGCTCATTAAGAAACAGCGTGCCTGCCGCGAGTATAAAAGCGGTCACAAGGATCTGCGTTGCCGACGTGACAAGAGTTCTGGCGACCATGACATCCAATTCGGTTACCTGAGGAAAAGTCAGCAACCCCATGTTACCGTTTACGGCCGTCATGCACCGGCTGATCGTATTAGAGAAAATGTTCCAGATGCCAAAGCCGATCGCCAGAAACATGGCCATGCCCATCCCATGAGGTGCCTGACCGGCCCCCATGAAATGTCGTACACACCAAAAAACGGCAATACCAAACACACTCTGAATCAACACCCAGAGGTACCCTAACTTAGTATTGCCGTTGATCGTATGAATCTCACGCAGCATGAGCGCAGAAATCACCCGCGCTTCGACAATCGCCCCGCGTCGCAGGTCAGTCCAAAAGGAAGGAACTTTAGTGCACGAGCTCGACATAGCGCCACTGCTGATCCTTGCCGCGGCAAACGGCAATATGCTGACGATCATTTTCGGTGGTCACGGTAAAGCGATAGCACGTCTCACCCAGACCGTTCACATATTCGCGATCCTTCGAAATCTGAGCCGAACCAAAGGGCATCGAATTGCTCACTACGACACTTCCCATCGGTTGCTCGACGAGAGTCTTGGCGAACTGCTGAAGCTCTTCAGGTTGTTGTTTATCAACAACTATCTGAGGCGTAGCAACCTCGTGTTGCAGACCGCGCGGCGCTTGACAACCTGTCAGAATGACCGAAGCTATTACGATCAAGACAAAAAGATTTCTACTCTTCATTTTCTACCCTTTACTCATGGACAGGCTCGTAACTTTTATTCATGCGCGAGCAAATTTTCGACAAACAACTTCTGCAATTCGACAGATTTTGATCCACAGTCCGACCTCAGGCTGTTCGTGACGCAAAATCCTATAGCAAACGTCCTCAGGACGGCATGTCATAGCTGTTTTCCAGTCCCAATATCTTGGGTAGGCTATCATAGTGCCAGCAACCAACTCCATAAGGGTTAACCCGCATTTCTGCTTTCTTTCAGCCGTGAAATCCGTCGTCAGTCCCCAACCCGCATAAAAGGGTTTTCCGTACGTGACGACCTTCTTTTCACGAAGTAATGCTTCAAACCCCGACAAGCTCGTGAGCGTATGGAGTTCGTCAATATAGGGCCAGAAATCGTTCAAGTTGCCAGACGTCACCGTTAAATTCGTGCACGTTCTCAACGTAGCTTCAGATACAGTACCTTCGCGATTTCCCGTCACAACATCGGGATGGGGCTTAAAGATAATGAAGGCATCCGGACAGGCCTTTCGCACTGCTTGCAAAAGCCTTTCATTAGACTGAATCGCTCCCCCGCCACGCTTCACCGATGCATCACCGTCCACCTGTCCGGGCACCAGCACAATGGTCCGTTCTCGCGGCAGGGCCTTCAACAGTTCAACAACGGCTGGATCCGACGGTGTGTTGTATTTGCTCAGGCCGTTTTCCACGATCAGCTTGATCAGCTTGTCGCTGCGTTCAAGTAGCCTCGGCAAATCCGGATGGTTCTTAATGTCGTGAAGAATTTGCGTGAGTCTTGATGGTCTCGCCGGATCGAAATAAATCCCGCAGTCATCCATCACCAAAGAGAAGGGATAGTGATAATCGACCCCGAGCCCCACGGATCTCAGGAAGCCGTCCTCCATTCGAATGAGCGGCACGTTGCGACGCTTGCATCGCGCCACCACATCGTCCGTCGCCTCGCCGGCCCAGATAAGGACGGTCTTGCCTTCCTGCGCGGCCATGTCGATACCGTATTCGACTTCGCTTTCGAAATGCACGGTTCCGCCCGTCGACGACGCAAAGGCCTTGACATGCGGCCACTTCCAGCGACGGAAGCCAACGGCAATATAGTCCCGGCGGTTTGCTTCATTGGCAAGACGCTTGGCCGCCATGATGTCGATGGCTTCGGCCAAGGAAATACGGGACTTGGCTACGGGATTCACATATCGGCAGAGCTTGAGGTAGGCCGCCGCAAACATCTGCTCAAACGAAGGACGGCCCTTGCGGCGTGCCGGGACTTCGCCATGATCGACGGTCAAGCCCCAGCCAGCGTAGAAGGGCACGCCGAAGGTGTGCACCACCTTTCCCATCAAAAGGGCTTCAAACCCCATTTGAGAGGTGACGACATAGACTTCATCGAAAGCATTTAGAAAGGAAAGCGGCGCATAGCTCTCCGAGATAACGCAGACATCGGGCGGAAGCGTGCCGAAGCAGCTGCGCTTTTTGCCGCTCAGAACATCGGGATGGGTTTTGACAACCACCACCGCATCGGGAACTGCCAAGGCAGCCGACAACATCGCCTGAAAAGACTGCACGTTGGCATTTCCCAATGCAATACTCGCATCCCCCTCCGTCTGATCAACGACAAGGATTAATTTTTGCCCGGGTCTAACGCCCGCCTTATTGAAAAGCTTGACCTTGTCTTCGGACGTAAAGGAAGGAGCGTTGTTGTATTTGGAGAGGTCGTAGATTTTAAGGCGTTCAATGGCAGCACGAGCTTCCTCCAGCACCGCCAAGGTGCACCAACCCGTGTTGTTGAGCATGTCTTCCAAATCGGACGGCGAGCCGGCATCGTAATAAGTACCCGTACGATCGACCGATAATGAAAGAGGTTGCTCGCCTTCAATACCAAGCCGCAGGGAGCGCAGGAAACCGTCCTCAAGCGCCAAATAGGGGAGCGCCTGCTGGCGCGCGTAGGCATGCGCCTTTTCTGCGGTTTTCTTGTGTCCCCAGCCAACGACCAAATCTTTTGCCCCGACGGGGGGCGACTTCATACCCACGCGGTGGAGCTGAAGCTCGCCATATTCCCGTATTTCCTCCTGAAGAAAAACTTCAAGATTCAGAATATTAGAGATGCCGGAAGAAAAGACATGAATCATTTTTTCATCGTTTGTGAATGCATTTCAGGGACAATGCCAGTGTCCTGCCTCCGCGAGGCTAGGACACTGCAGACCTCATGACGGACAGTCCTATCCGAAATCCGCAGCATGCATGAACACTCAGCTTTTTCCGGTCATTTGGGCCACGTCCTCCCTTGCCTTGGGGAGCTCTTCGCACACCAAATCGATCGCACGATGCACGTGCTCAAAGTCGTGCGCAGCAGAAAGGAAAAAGCGAAGGCGTGCCGCGCCCTCCTCCACCACCGGATAGATGATGGGCATGACATTCACCTTGCGCTCAAACAATCGAGCGGCCAGCCTCCCCGCCAACAGGGAACTCCCGAGCATGATCGGCACGACGGCATAGCCTTCGGCCGCTCCGGTGTCGAGCCCCTTTTCCTTGGCATAGCGCACGAACTCGTGACTCACGGCCTGGAGCTTTCGGACGCGCTCGGGTTCGGCGAGCATCAGTTCAATTGCCGCTTGAGAGGCCGCCGCCAGGACGGGCGACATGCCGACGCTGTAGACGAAGCCCGGAGACGTGAACTTCAGCAATTCCACCACGGCTGATTTGCCTGCAATGTAGCCGCCGCAGCCGCAGCAGGTCTTGGAGAGCGTTCCCATCCAGAGGTCAACGTCCTTCGGACTCATGCTGAAGTGCTCGGCCGTGCCGCGGCCGGTTGCTCCGAGCACGCCCAGAGCATGAGCTTCGTCGAGCATGAGAAAGCACCCCCAAGCCTTCTTGAGCTTCACAAGCTCGGGCAAATGCGCGACGTTCCCGTCCATGGAGAAGACGCCTTCGGTGACGATGAGGGCACGCTGCGCCTTTGGACGGTGCTCGCGAAGGAGACGCTCCAAGGCTTCCATGTCGTTATGCGGAAAGCTGATGCGCTTTGCGCCCGAGGTTTGCGCGCCCATCACGATGGAATTGTGGGAGAGCGCGTCGTGAAAGATCACGTCCTGCGGGCCGAAGAGCTTTCCGATGGTGGAGACGTTCGTCGCATGACCGCTCACGTAGACGATGCAGTCCTCGGCTTCATAGAGATCGGCGATCGTCTTTTCAAGCGCCCGATGCGGCGGACGCTCGCCCGAGACAAGACGGGAAGCGGAGGCGCTCGTCCCCCAGCGCTGCATGGCCTCAAACCCTGCAGCCTCGAGCGCGGGATGACCGTTCATGTCGAGATAGTCGTAGGTCGAGAAGTTGAGGAAGGTCTCGCCCTTGATCCGGGTCTCGGCCTTCGCAATCCCGTCATGACACTGGAAGAACGGGTTGAGAATGCCCGCGCGGGAAGCGACGCTCTGTTCCATCTTGAGCTGCTTGTAGGCTGGGAATTCCTCGAACTTCGTCATCTTCGCGTCGGGCCGCCAGATGACGGCCTCGAGCATGCGCCCGGCCTGCGGGCGAAGCGAAGCCGAACCTGCGCTCTTCAAGCGCGAGAGCAACGCGGTGCGGTCGCTCCCCGAAAGTCCGAAGAGGTTCTTGCCCTGATTGTTGTCAGCCTCTGCCATTTTCTGTCCTTTTCCTTTCCGTTATGCCTTGCTACCGGCGACGTCATTCAACACATCGCTCTTCATGCTGCCCGAGAGTTCGATCCCATGCTGGCTCGCGATGGTGTCGAGCATCTGCTCGTCTTCGCTCGACTTGTTGAGCATCTGCCAGAAGCGCTCGGCCATCGTCTGAATGGTCGCGCCGCCCGAGAGCGAGACGGCCGGAATTTTGAGTCCTATACGCTCTTCGAGCGCGACGGCGAATTCCACCACCATCAGGGAGTCCATGCCGATATCGGAAATCGGCTGATGGATGTTGAGCTCCTTGACGCTGATGCCCATGAGCTTGGCAACCTCCTGCGCGATCAGATCGGTGAGCATGACGATCGCTTCGTCGGCCGACTTGCCGGCAAGAAGCTCGGCCATCGAGACCGCCTGAACGGCATGATGCCCCATGCGCTTCCAGATGCCTTCAAAGCGTGCTTCGCGCACGACGGGCAATTTCTGCACGCGCGTCCAGTCGATCGCAAAGAAGTGGGACGACGCTTCGCGTACGCGAATGACGGTCTCCATGGCATCGAGCACGTCTGCCGACGCGAGCGCAGGGGTGCCGAGCGTATTTTCAAGAAGTCGTCGCGCCTGCGGGTTCGCAAGCAGCATGCCGACGTCGCCGACAGGCCCCCAGCCGATCACTCGCGCGGGCACGCCGCGGCGGCGCAGATTGTCGGCCACGGCTTCGAGCGCCATGTTGGCAGCCACATAGTTGGCCTGACCGGGATTGCCCAAGAGAACCGTCGCGGACGAGAACATGATGAAGAAGTCGAGCTCTGTCTTGCGAAGGGTGAGATAGTTGGCCAGACGCAGTGCGCCCGTCACCTTGGGCTGCCAAACCTTTTCACACGCCTCGGGCGTGAAGTTTGCAAAGGCCGCATCGGCGAGAACCCCCGCCGCATGGACCACGCCGTTCACGGGCGGAAGCCCCATCAGAATGCCGTCCAGAGATTTGACCAACGCATCGGGCGACATGGCCGTGATGTCGAGCGCAGGTGTCGCCACCATGACGCCCATGCTTTCGAGATGGCGCACGAAGCTTTGTGCATCGTCCGACACAGCACCCGAGCGGGAGAGAAGGACGAGCGCCTTCGCGCCGCGAAGCGCCATGCGCTCGGCCACCTTGCGCCCAAGACCGCCCAGGCCACCCGTCACAATCACCGTGCCGTCGATGGCATTTCCCATCGTCTGCACGGTCTCGGACCCGCCGCAGGCATTGTCGTCCTGACGGTCGTAGGTGACGACGAGCTTTCCGATATGGTGGGACTGCTGCATGGTCTGGAAGGCTTCCTGCACGCGGTCGGACGCAAAGAGCGTCATCGGCAGCGGACGGAAGTCGCCGTTTTCAAAGTGCTGGAGCACTTCGGTAAAGAGTTCGTTCGCGAGGTCAGGGCAATCGACGAGCATCTGGTCGACGTCGATCCCGAAGTAGGAGAGATTGCGGCGGAAGGGGCGCAGGAACATCGGGCTGTCGGCATAGAAGTCGCGTTTGCCCAGTTCCAGGAACCGTCCGAACGGCGCAAGAAGGCTGAGCGACTTTTCCGCCCCCGCGCCTGCCAGGGAATTGAGGACAAGGTCCACCCCACGGCCCTTCGTGTCGCGTCGGATTTCGTCAGCAAAGGCAAGCGAGCGGGAGTTGTAGATGTGCCTGACACCCAGGCGGCGAAGAAGCGCGCGCTTCGTGTCGGAGCCGGCGGTCGCATAGACTTCAAGCCCCAGCAGGTTCGCAATCTGAATAGCCGCCAGACCAGCACCACCCGCCGCGCCGTGAATCAGGATCGATTCGCCGTGGCGTGCGCGGCCCAGGTACGAAATGGCATACCAGGACGTGAAGAAGACGACCGGCACGGACGCGGCTTCGGCAAACGTCAGGTTCGCGGGCATCTTCGCCACGGCTTCGGCTTTCGTCGTGATGACGGTCCCGAAGCACGCAGGCGCAAAGCCCACCACCGCATCGCCCGGCACCACGTGCGTGACATTCGCACCCACGGCCGTCACGACACCCGAAGCTTCGAGACCCATCGTCGGACCGGAGAAGCCGTTTTCAAGCGCTTCTTCAGGAAGAAGTCCCATTGCCCACATCACGTCGCGGAAATTGAGCCCCGTCGCGCGCACGGCAATGCGCACGTCGTCAGGCTCTAGCGCCTTCTCGTCCTCCACCGGCACGTTCTTCCAGTAGAGATGGTCCAGACGCCCCGGCATGTCGAATGCGAGCACCTTGGCGCATGCGCCCTTAGCCTCACCACGAGGCATGTCGGCCGGCGTCTTTTGAGAGACAAAGCGCACGTAGCGCACGCCATCGGCAATCAAGCCTTCGACGTCGTCGGGCTCGGCATTCAAAAGCATGTCGGCCGCCCGATTGAGCGTCTCATCGCTCAGATCCTGAAGGCTCAGCGTGCCCGCATGAATGGCCTGGCATTCGTTTGCAAATACGCGCGTCATGCCGGCAACGGCCGCACCCTTGACGGACGCATCCGTTTCAAAATCAGGCAGAGCGGACGTCACGGACACGAGCGCCACGTTCTCGGCGAGCTTCCCCTCACCCGCCGCGGCCTGCAAGCCCTGCATCAAAGCAAGGGTGCGCTGCGGGAAGGTCTGTTCGGTAATCGTCTGCGCGCCTTCGTCCAGATCGAGGAACGAGACGACGCGAGCGCCTTCGGGCAGGGTCTTTGCCATGCCAACCCAGAAGTCGGGCGAAACGGCTTCGTCGTCGGTTGCGGTCGTCACGACAAACGGCACGTCGCCCCCCTCTTCGCGCGCAAGACGCGCGGAGACCGCGGCTTCAAGCGCATTGACGAGCATGACCGAGGCAGCTTCGCCCGCATGAGCGCCATGATGAATCGTCACGACATGCACGGGCACGTCAACCGGCGCGTCAGTCTTCTTCAGCACGGCACCGGTCTTGACGCCAGCGAGGAACATGCGCGGCATGAGCGAAAGTTCGGCATCGTCCACGCGCTCGGCCTTGAAGCCCGCCTTGGCCAGGGCATCGAGCCACGCGTCGGAGGAGGCGAGACGGCAGACGCCCTTCTCATCGCCTTCCACCCACCAGGCAGGATCCGCCCCTTCGAGGAGGTTGACGGATGCGTGAGGAGCGGTTTCCACGAGCGTCACCGCGCCGCCCGCAAGGAGCGACTGCGAAACGGCCGTCAAAACTTCCGACACGTTTTCGTAGAAGGCAAGGCCGTCAGGCAAAAGCGCCGCATCGTAGGAGCCGTGCTTAACTTCAGCAAGCCACCCGGCGAGCGTCTTCACGTCGACCCCCACCGTATGTTCAAAAACGGCCTTCACGCGGTCGGCAGCCACGTCGTTGCTGATCACGAAGGTGCACTGCGCTGCTTCGGAGAGCGACGCGCGGAGTTCATGACAGAAGCTCCCGCCCGTTTCGCCCACGACCAGCAGGCGCAGACGCGACTTGGGATCGCGCTTGGCGGCCTGCTTTTCGAGCCCCTCGACCCAAGTACGAAGCGAAGCGGTCATCAACGCGCGCTGCGGCATATGCGAGAAGAGCGTCTTCAGCGTCCCCTTGCGTTCGGGCAGCAGGTCGTCGAGCGTGACGCTCCCCGTCAAAAGATTCGGAATGCTACGGCCCACCGTGTCGAGCGCCGTCAGAAGCGGCCAGCGCGTGGGTTCGGACGCGAGCAGCGTGCGGTAGATCACGTCGGCCGGCGGGCAGTCCGCATTGGCCAGCACGCGCACGAGACCGTCGTCCGACTCGGCGAGCCCGTTTTCAACGAGCAGGTCCGTCATGAAGACGCGCCACGATTCAAGCGATTCGAGCGTAAAGCCCTCGGCAAAGAGGAATTCTTCAGGAAGCCACTCGTCATAGGCACGAACGGCCTCGCGCACGTAGGCAATCACGAGCCAGTGGAGAAGCTCCTCCGTCTCGCGCGCCTTGTCGGCCGACCATTCGTACCCTCGGGCGGCTTCGTTCACGGCCTGCGTCAAGGCCGTCAGATCGCCGGGGCAAACCAGTGCCTTGCGGTCTTCGGGACACTTGAACCAATGTTCGGTATAAAACGCCGGATCGATGTGCTTCGACTTGTGATGCACGCGCAGGAAGCGCACGTCGGCAAATTCGGCAAGCGGCGCACCTTCGGCATTGCGAAGCAGAATATGTGCCTTCGCCGAGCGTTCGGTCACCTGATCGAGATGAATTTCGGCCCAGGCAGGCGTGCCCTGCGACCAGACGATCGTGCGGCCGAACCAGCTCGGCAGATAAGACGACTGCGCATCGTCGAACTGATGGCGCAGACGATCAGCCAAGGCAAAGAAAAGGCCCTGAAGCGAGCCGTCGACGAGCGCGGGCGACAAACCCATGCCCATGTCGGCCGTCGCGTCCTGCGTCTCCAGCTCGACGAGCACGTCGCTCGCCAGGCCATCCTCGCCTGCAAAGGTCCAGGCGGACTTGATAGGCTTGAAGGCCCCCTTGTAGGTGAGCCCGATGCCGGCCAGACCCTCGTAGAAGGCCTGCACGTCGCAGACCGTGCCGTTTTCTTGAACGCGCTGCGTCCACGGGGCTACATCGGGCTGCGGAGCGTCCGAGAGGAGGCACCGACCCGACAGATGCAGGAGAGGCTCTTCGGCAGAGAGCTGATCGCGCGAGGTGAGCCTCAGCATGCCTGCGCCCATGACGCGGGTCTGCACGATCTTGGCGGATTCGCCCGACAAGGCCATTGGGCGCAAAATTGCGAGATTGTCGAGCTCAAGCGCGTTCGTGGGCTTGAGCGTCAAGCGAGCGGCCTCCACGGCCATTCCCAGATAGCCCGCCGCCGGGAAGAGCACGGTCTGGTCGATTTCATGACCGGCGAGCCACGGCGCGACTTGCAGATCCACCGTGTGTTCCCACAAATGTTCGGCATGCGGAACGGGACGGCCGAGAAGCGGATGCACGCGGGCATTCTCGAACAAAAGCCACGATTCCGTCGTGGGCGCAGCCCACAGGGTCTTCTTGTTCCACGCATAGCGCGGGAGGGTGCGATCGCGCATCGTCTCAGGCCAAACCTCCGGCGTGACGGCCATCGCCATCACGGCCGCGAGCTGGCGGCGCACGCCGGCCCAATCGCCCGCACGATGCATCAGATGACTGATTTTGACGTCGATCTGGTGCTTCTTGGCAATGGCACGCATGTACCCGCCCAGAATGGCATGCGGGCCCACTTCGATAAAGTGCGTGAACCCTTCGGCCACGAGCGTGTCGACCGCCGCTTCAAAGCGCACGGGCTGGCGCACGTTGCGCCACCAGTAGTCGGCCGAAAGCTTGTCGCCCGGCGTCACATCGCCCGTCACGCTCGAGACAAACTTCACGCGGGCCGCATCAATAGGCTTCAAGTCGGCCAAGGTCGAGAGCACCTCGCCTTCGAGCGGAGCCATCTTGGAGCTGTGGAAGGCGTACGCGAGCGGGAGCCGCTTGAAAAGGCCCCCTGCGCCCTTCACCATGGGTTCCAACGCTTCAATTTCGGCCGCATCGCCCGAAAGCGTAAAGTTGTCGGGCGCATTCCACCCGGCCACCTCCACGCCGTGCTTGTCGGTCAGAAGCGCCAGGAGCTTTGCTTCGGGGAACTTGGCCGCAGCCATCGTGCCCGACCCGTGCATCTTCCCCTGAAGCGCGGAGCGCTCGTAAATCACCTTGACTGCATCCTTAAGCGTCAGAGCACCCGCCGCCCAGGCGGCCGCCACTTCACCCACGCTATGGCCCGTCACGGCCCCGGCATCGACCCCCGATTCACGCAACAGAACGGTCAAGCCCACCTGCACGGCAAAGAGCAGGGGCTGCGCAATTTCGGTCTTCTCAAGCGCCCAGGCGTCCTTTGGCTGACACAGATAGTTGCGAATCTTCCAGCCAGCCAACGGCTCGAAGGCGGCATCGATTTCGTCAATCACTTCACCGAAGCGCAGCGAATTCGCGAGCAAATCCGTCCCCATGCCGGCCCACTGGCTGCCGTTGCCAGAATAGACGAAGGCCGTCTTTCCGTGGTTGGGGAGCGTGTTGTGCTCGACCGCCGCCGGCAGATCGTCGCGCAGCGCACCGTTTTCGGCAAAGTACGCCAAACTCGCCAAGGCTTCCTCCAACGTGCCAGCGTTGATCATCAGGACGTAAGGCAGGCGATCGCGCTGGCGTGCGGCGGCAGAGGCCGTGCGGCGATAGAAGGCCGCATCGGCTCCCTGAAGGCGTTCGTGGTACGCCCGGGCAAGAACCTGCAGGCTTTCCATGCTACGGGCCGAAATCATGAAGGGAAGAAGCTTGCCCTCTTGCGCTGTGTCTTCCGCGTCCAGAATGGCGGGGGCTTCTTCCAGAAGCACATGTGCGTTCGTACCGCCGAACCCGAACGAATTGACGCAGGCGAGCGCCCCGTCCTTGCCGCCCACGTTGGGGAGCGATTCGTTTTCGGTCGGGACGCGAATGCCCAATCCCTTGAAGTCGATCTTGGGATTCGGGGTCTTCATCTGAATGTTGGGCGGGATCTGCTTGCGCTCAAGGACGTTCAAGACCTTCGCAAGCCCGGCCATGCCGGACCCGGTTTCCAAGTGGCCAAGATTGCCCTTCACCGAACCGATCCAGAGCGGCGCATCATTTTGGTCATGGTGCCCCAGCACCTCGCCGATACTCTTCGTCTCGATCGGGTCGCCCGCCGCCGTACCCGTGCCGTGGGCTTCGACATACGCAATGCGGGACGTGTCGATTCGCTTGTCGTCGTAGATGGACTGTAGCAGGGCCTTCTGGGCTTCGCCGTTGGGAAGCGCAATGCCGCTCGTGCGGCCGTCGGAATTGACGCCCGTCGCGCGAATGACGGCATGAATCGCATCATGGTCTCGCAACGCGGCTTCCAGGGGCTTGATCAGAATGACCGCACCGCCTTCGGAGCGCACGTAGCCGTTCCCCTTTTCGTCGAACACCTTGCAGCGACCGTCGGCGGAGAGCATGTGGGCCTTCGAAAAGCCCACAAAGGACATCGGAGAAAGGAGCACGTTGACACCGCCCACCAAGGCCATCGGCAGGTTTTCGGCTTCCATCGCGCGGCAGGCTTCATGAAGCGCCACGAGGCTCGAGGAGCAGGCCGTGTCGATCGTCATGCTCGGACCATGAAGGTCGAAGAAGTACGAGAGGCGGTTCGCGATGATGGAGAGCGACGTCCCCGTCATGGCGTACGGGCCCGTCACGCACGGATCGTCCACATGGATCATGCCCATGTCGGTCGAGGCCGCGCCGATATAGACGGCGGTCTTCGTGCCCGCAGCTTCAGAAGGCGCAATGCCCGCATCTTCGAAGGCCTCCCAGGCCATTTCGAGCACCATGCGCTGCTGCGGGTCGAGCGCCTCGGCTTCCTTCGGGCTCATGCCGAAAAAGGCGGCATCAAACTTCTTGATGTCGCCGACGATCCCGGCATTAACGGAACAAGTGCGGCCCGACGCCTTGCGGTCGGGATGCCAATAGCGGCCGATGTCAAAACGCTCCCTCGGAACCGACGTCACCACGTCCATGCCATTGGCGAGCACATTCCAGAGGCCATCCAGCGAGGTCACGCCACCGGGGAAGCGACAGCCGATACCGACAATGGCAAAACCTTTTTCGTAAACCATACCTATTCCTTTCAGCGATTTTCGGCATGCACGAAGGTTCAACCGTCATACGCGCGGGCCCCATCTCATGCATCCCTTTTGGATCTCGAATGTTTGGAGCTGCAGTCTGTCCCTCAAACCGCAGGTCCAAGCACTCACCGGACAAAAAATTAAAGAACAACCCTGTTCATAGAATAAGCCCCCCTGCGAACACAATTCACAGAGGGGTTTCCTTAAGCTCCCCAGGTGACGAATTCAATCATCCTGACGAATCTGTGGGTTTCAAATCCACTGAAGGATGCGATTAGAAGCGGTGCGTCAGACCGGTGTAGGCCTGGCCGATGAATTCCTTGTAATCACTGCCAGATTCGTTGCCCTCTTCGATCTTAGCCTGAGCAGCACCGCCGCCGAGGTAGACGGACGTGCGCTTGCTGAGCGGATATTCGTAACGGACGGAACCGCCGATATAGGAAGCATCGGAGTCTTCGGAAACGTGCATATCGATAGCCTTGAAACCTTCGATCTTGCCGTCAACATAGTAGAGACCGGCCTTCAGGTTGCCGTTCATGACCGGAACGATCGTACCGACATGGAGACCGTAGCCCTTCATGCCCCGCATGGAGTCTGTGTCATCCTCCAGGATGTCGGCCTTGGTGAAGCCGAAAGCAGCATCAGCACCTTCGAAGTACTGAGCCATCACGAAAGTCTTGGCAAAGCCGCAGTCGTAGTTGCCGCCGAGGTAGATCGTCTGAGCGTCCTTGCGAACGTTGACACGAGCTTCCTTGCTGCGATTCGTGTATTCATAGGCACCGACCACGTTGAGGTTGCCGAATTCGCCCGTGATAGCCGTGGCGAAGAACTGGTCGTTCAGGGAAGACTGATCGTCTTCAGCACCCTTCTGGTTGAAGGAATACTGGAACGTGCCCTGGAGACCAGCAAACTTCGGCGTCTGGTACGTGATCATGTTGTCGGAACAGCCGGAGATGGCAAGACCAAGAATGTTATTGTCGCCGCCGTCGAAGGCGTCGGCCATGGAGTAAACGATGTCATACGTACCGGCGGAGGAAGCCACGCCGCCCATGCGACCCATGGAGATCGTACCAAAGTCACCCGAGAGAGAGAGAGAAGCTTCGCGGTCGAAGAGCGTGTTCTCCGTCTTGAAAGCACCCGTATCGGACTTGAAGCCGTTTTCGAGCTTGAAGCTAACCTTCATGCCGTTGCCGAGCTCTTCCGTGCCCTTGATGCCGAAGCGGTTGCTAGAATTGATGCCGCCATCAAGGCCGAGCGTGTGAGTAGCTTCGGTAGACGGATCACCGTCGGTCTCATCTTCGTACGTGTACATCAGACCGGTGTCGATCACACCGTACATCGTGACATTGGCCGCAAAAGCGGAACCGGCAAACGCGCCGAGAACGGCGACAGCTGCGAGAGATTTCTTAAACATAATCATTAATTTCCTGTATGAAAATTATTCCCAACCGTCATTGTCCGGGAATAGGTGCTTACATACGATAAGCTCAAAGTACGTCACCGCAGAGTGCTTAAGCTCCTACGGCTCTCATACCTCTTTTCGTATTTTACTAAAGCGTCATGACAACAACGAAATTTTTGCGTTTGGAAGGCCTCTCTGTTGTTTTTTTGCGCAACAAGATAAGACGTCAAATCTCCCCCGCTATTATATGTCCAGCAGGCATTTGCATCAATCAAACACACCCGGCCCGAGCTTCTTTAGCGAGCCACGCCTCACCCAGATGTTCAGGCTTGAGTGATGAAGATTTCCCCTCTTCCGGACCGATCGTCATAAGGTTCACTTCGCGTTCATTCCACATGACCCAGCGCGTGTCGGCGGGAATGTTCGCCGTGCAGGCTCGAAGGACATCAAGTCCCGGCAAATGATCGCCATACATCAGGACGGAAAGCGGAAGGCCGCCGGCCTGCGCTCGCTTGACCTTCGCAAGCCCGCTGTCCAGATGAGCGAGATGCACTTCATAGCGCTCGACCTCGGTCAACATATCCGCCCCCTCGAACTTAGCGGCATCCCATGGCCCGTGCGCCTCCATCGTGATGATGAAGAGGAAGGTCGGCTCCTTCACTTCTTTCAGATAGTCGGCCGCCCAAGCCATCAGGGCTTCGTCGCTCACGTAGTGACCGCAAAGCGACGACTTATCTTTCAAATGCGGCCAGCGCGCCTGCAGGTCGGCCAGATCAATGAATTCATCAAAGCCCAGATGGCACATGACCTTGTCACGCTCGAAAAACCTCGCGTCGTTGGGGTGGCACACCACCGTTCGCCAGCCCTTCGCCTTGAACGTGCGTGCGAGACTCTTCATCGGGATCATCGCAGCCAAGCGATAGGGATCGAACCCATAGGTTTCCAACTCTCTCGGCGCATGTCCCGTCAGGACCGCAAATTCGGTGCGCATGGTATAAGCCCCGCGCCAATCGAGCTCCAATCGCCCGCTAGTCGTTCTGCGCATCAGATCGTCGATTTCAGGTGTGCGACTCGGACGGCCGAGCAGTTCCCCCACCGGCACGAAGGATTCAGCCTGAATGAGGAGATGATGTCCCTTGCTCCCTTCCCCCTCCTTCATACCGGCATCGCCCGTCTCCTCCGCCATGCCGGCCGTCATATCGGCCTTTATGGCAAAGCGCTCGCGAATGACATGACGACGCTGGCCGTGCCAGAGCACATGCAGCAGGACTGCACCCAAAGGCGTATACGCCCATGCATCGGTCTGCGTATCAAAACTCAAGGGATGTTCAGAAAGAAAGACCTTGATCCCTTCGGAAGGCCTTGCCATCTTGCATGCCATCAAGCCAAACATCACGGCCCACAGGCTGATGAGACCCAAACGCTCGAGCCCCGTGAAGACGTTCATCGGGGCTTCGATCGTCAAGCTCCAGCCCAGCACGCCGACTCCAGCCATCAATACAGGCCAGATCCACTTCGGGGCATAGCCGAAATACAATCTCGGATAACGCAGGGCATGGCCCGCGAGAAAGATGTCGGAAAAGACGAGAACTTCGTTGAGAATCGCAACCTTCAGGCGGTTCCCCGCCCAAAGCAGGACGATCAACACCAGTCCGATCGCCGTGGTCGTCCAAAAGCGGTCGATGATCAGGAGAAGCAGCACATAAACACTCACGACGGTGGCCGCGGCCACCGTGTCACCGATTCCCCTTTCCGGCCTGGTGAGGAGCGTCGTCGGCGCAGTTACCGGCGTCGCCTCGCGGTTTGCCCCTATCAAAACCAGGCCCAGGCCCGAAACGACGCCAGCCCAAGTCGCCCACATTGTCAGCATGCCCATCACCCTCAGCGTCCGCCCGTTCTGCTTTCACGGTCGGGCTCGACCGTAAAGAAAAAGCCCTTGAGAAAGATTGACTGCAGGCATCGCGGGAGCATGTTGAGAAGCGCGATGCCGATGGCCAGAATTCTCGGGAAGGCATATTCGGCCCTGCCCGCCTCAATGGCCCACTTCATCTTCTGCGCGCCTTCATCGGCGGTCATGAGCCAGGGTTTGGCACCTTGATAACGCCGGCTCATGTCTGACTCGATAAAGCCCGGGCACAAAACCGTGATCCCAATGTTCTTATCCTGCATGAGCCGGCGCATGGCTTCGGCGAAAATCCGAAGCGCGGCCTTCGAGGCCGAATACCCGGGGGACCCGGGCAGGCCCGTCAAGGCGGCAAGCGATGCGATCATGGCCACCTGCACGTGCGCCTTCGCGACGCCTTTCGGGTGCGACTGCATCACCGCTCTCACAAAAGCATTGCAGGCAAGAATATTGGAGACGGCATTGACGCCGAGCTCGCGCTTCAAGTCGTCCATCCCCTCGGGAAGATAGTACGCACCCTCGTCATCATGATTGCGCGTCAATTCGACCGACGCGGAAACGCCCGCCGCCAAAATCAATCGGGTTGCCCCAAGCGCCGCGGCCTTGCGGCACCACTTCACCGTAGCGGCTTCGTCCCGCACGTCGTAGGCGTCAATTTCGACAATCGCACCGCGCTTCTCCAGCGTAGCCTGGAGCTCGGCCAGCACGTCCATGCGCCTGCCGGCCAGAAGTAGCGTCGTGCCAGGCGCAGCATAGGCTTTAGCCAGCGCCCGTCCGATCCCCCCCGTCGCGCCCGAAATGGCTACGGTCGTCACGCCTCGACCTCGCTTTTGGTCACGAGCGGCTTCACCCACAATTCGCCCGCATTCGGATGCTTCGCACGCAGCGCGTCCGCCGTCGGGATCATCCCGCTACATTCGAACCCGCGGTGCTCGTAAAAGCGCCGAGCACGAGCATTGTCGGCCCAGCAATGAAGTGCAATGGCGCTCAAGCCACGCTCGCGCGCCAGGTCGCCCGCCACATCCATCAGAAGCTTCGACAAACCTTGTCCTCTGAAGTCTTCATTCACCCAGAGCGTGTTGACCCACAAGGCCTTTTCGACTTTGGCTTCCAGAAGCGCACGCATGGGCTTCACGCGCTCTTCGCCCAGAAAGCCTTCCATCATGCCCGAGACCGTCTGCTCCTTCGCGTCATACGCAAAGAGAAGGCCCGCGAGCTTCTCACCCACATCGACAAGCAGTACATTGCTCAGATTCAAATTGCCGCTTCCCCGGATGAGGATCATTTCCAAAATCTTCTCTGGTGTCATGCCCGGAAACAGATCGCCCAACAGATATTCGATCACGCCTTCGGACACGGTCGTGATGATCGATGCCACCGTTTGGGCATCGTCCTGAGTGGCCATTCGCAAACGAACGTCCGCAGCTCCCATGAGGAGTTCTCCTTTTGATAAATTCAGTTTTTCTTCTCAAGCATCAGGGCTTCACGCGGCGCGGATAGTCGTCGCGCGGGCGCAGAATAATCTGCCGATGCTTCGGCTTCAGGCGAACGGTCGAGTGCTCGAACCTTTCGATCGAGGCCTTCACCGCCAACTCAATCCCCTGCGGCGAATAAAAATTCCCGTGGATCAGGGCCTGCGAATACAGAATGCGCTTGAAGGCTCTGTAGAGCGGCTGATTCGGCGCTTTCGGCGCACGCCAGAACATATCGAGCGGCGTCGTCGGCAGGCTCTGCGTCAGGCCTTCGATATTGTAGACGGAGCGGCCCATGCAGTAGACGGGCTTGTTCTGATCCAGCGCCATCAAACCCACCGTGCTGTTGATCAGCACCACCCCGCGGCTTCCTGCAATCATGTCGGCCGTCGAGCCGTTCTCCACGTACGTCACGCGGTCCGCAATCCCCAGCTCTTCGGCGAAGCCCTTGATAAACTCGCCGTAGTCGATCAACCCGTTGTCAAGCGGATGGTTCTTGATCAACAGTCGCATCTTATGGTGCGCATGGAGCGCAAAGGACGTGAGCACGTCGGCAATGGCTTCCTGCACGCGCACATAGGGCGAATAAAGCTGCACCTGACTGTCGGAGACGAGTTGCAGCGGATAGAAGAAGTACGGATCGTTCGATGCGTTGAAGACTTCGAGCGCCTTGAGCGAACGTTCGCCTCGCTTCTTCCTTGTCAAATAGCGCGGCAGAATCCCCAGCAGTTCGAAAAAGATGTTCGTCGGCCTGTGCGTTCTGTAATGATGGAATTTCGGCCAGAAGCACACGTTCCCCACATGGTGGAGAATCGCCTTGTACACCTTGTCGCGAATGTCGTTTTCCACCGTGACGGCCTTCGGATCGGGAAGCCCAACCGCCATCTCGCGAATGTCCTGAGGGTTGACGGGCAGCGACGAGCGTCCGTTGACCCCGTTTTCCTCGAGCGTCGAAAAACCCGCGCGCAAATACCCTTCTTCAAAGACCCAGACGCGGATCCCGCGGACATACGCCAGTCGCACGGCCTCCCAATGAAGCGGACGCCAGTCGCCGTAAAGACAAATGTCCGTCACGCCTTCTTCACGGTAATAGCGTCCAATCCACTCGGGCCACTCGTAGAGCGTGCCCGTATAGTCGAGCGCCTTGCGACCCAATCCCCAAAGCATTCGGTCGCCGCCGCAGAAATTGACCTTGTCAACCCGCGCCCCCTCCTTCTTCAAACCTTCCGACAATTGACGGAAGAAGTGGCTCTGAGGGCCCTGCAGCAATAAAAAATAACGCCCCGACAACGGAGCGTCCGATGAATCATGAGTGGAATTTGTAGATGTCATATCAAGCCGTCGCGGGTTCACAGCTCTCATGCCGCATGAAGCCCCGCAACATTCTCCGCTTGTAGAGCCCAAAAGCCGCGACAAGCCATACAAAAGGATAAAATCGATCGCGCCGGCATGCATTCGGACTCTGCCCGTTCCGCCCGGTCGCTGTTTGATCATTTTACCGTTTTGCGGCGTCAAGTTCCGTCCGTTCAGGTCGGAGATATAAGCCGCGAGTTCTTGACAGAACCCGTGCGCCGCAAGCCTCTCATTTAATGACATGGACCACCCACCCGATGCCTAGGCAATCGATTCTCGCAGATCGATAATGGGACATCACAAGCCTTCATGGAGTCCATATCATGGCTAGAAAGCGCACCCTGTCAACACTCGACACCTCGATCGCATACGAAGCTGTTGGCCTCGACCTTGCCAAAGAAGATGTGGCCCTTGCCGCATTCGACTCTGATCACAAGGAACCCTATCTCATTGACCGGATCCCCTACGACAAGCTCTATGAGCTTCTGGCAGACATGGCTCCGACCTTGGTTGCCATGGAGCCATGCAGCGGTGCTCATCAGATCGCCGAGCAGATTCAGGAGCTCGGACATGAAGTCATGATGATCAGCGGGCGGCATGTCCAGGCATGGGTCAAGGATCATTGCAACGGCCAGAAGACCGACCTCAATGACGCGTTTGCCATCCTGAATCTGGCCTATGACCGCTGGCTGACGCCCATCCGCGGGAAGACGCGTGAGGAATGCCGTCTGCTCGCTCTGCAGGCCTCCTATCGCCAATTGAAGGGGCAACGAACGAAGACTATGGTGCACGTCAAGGCTACGCTCCATGCATGGGGATTCCCCATTCGTGCGGGCTCCTTCAACCAAAAGGTTTTGCATGAGCTGATCGATACCAACCGAGAAGCTTTCGGTGATGAAGTGGTCGAAACTCTGCACCTCATGATCAATCGGGTGCGTGATCTCGACCATGACATTGCTACGGTGCTGAAGCTCCTGACAGAGGCTACCAAGCGTGATCCGCGGGCTTCTCTGCTCCGTTCCATACCGGGATTCGGAATACTGACGATGAGCCGATGGTGCGCCGTAATCGGCGATATCGCAAGATTCGATTCCCCGAAGCAGACCATGGCGTTCATTGGTCTTGTCCCGAACAACAGAATTACCGGGCATCACACGGAAACCTCTTCCGGTCGTGAAGCCCGCGGTCAAGGAAGGATGTCGAAGCGAGGAGACAAGATGCTCCGATCGCTCTGCATTATGGGTGCAGGCTCATTGTGTTTGATGGTACGCAACGACCGTTTGCCTGACTGTCCCTTTGTTGCAAGCATCAAGGAGCGCCTGGCATCGCCTCGACCTTGGTTCAAAGTGCTTGTTTATGTCGCAGCAAAGTTGGTGCGCATAGCTACTGCTCTCCTCAAATACGGAGAGACATTCAGCTTCGAGAAAGCTGGCATATCAAAGGCGGTACTGAAGCAGTGGGAGCTTGAACAGGCCAAAGCCGCATAAGTCTTAACCGCCCGAAAGAGAATAGTCCGACCTCAAGCAAGATTGATTCATGAGATGCCTTAAAGGCGCCGTCTAATAGCCATACGCCTCACATTGCAGAAACTTGCATTGCCTTTTATTTGGCACAGACGGCTTTCTGAAGTTCATGGCGGGCATGGAATTCCGAACGGAGTCCCGACAGCCCTGAGAGATTGGTGGATGGGCCTCTCGCATGAAGAGAATCTGCTTGATCAGACTCCGCATGACCTCGGTAAAGGATGCGGATCAGGGAGGCTTTATGCCGTCGTTTTACCGCGTTCCTGGGCGGGCCTCATTTTCTGAATTTACGCGAGCAAGCTCGCTCAAATTGGTACGGACCGCGGCCACTGCGAGAGAGCTTTCGCGCTCACGCACCGCCTGCGGCGGAAAATACTTGACATCTTGCTTGACAAGAATGGGTGGTCCAGAGATAGATTGTACCCATGCCTGGCACACAGCAACAAGGCCCGCGATCACACAGGTGTTCGCGGGCCTTGTCATTCTGTCTTCGGACTCGGAAATCAGCCGCCGTAGGGCTTCCACTCGCCGCCGTTCTGGCGGAAGTATTCGCGGCCCTGATATTCGAGCGTCTGAACGGTGCCGTTCTCGCTCACGGGGTTGGTCTGCGGCAGATCATGGACGAGCTGCTCGAGCGGAACCGTGCCGCCGTCCTTGGCAAAGTAGTCGGTCTCGAGCGTCTTGCCGATGAGCGACGTGAGCGCCAGATAGCTCGTGTTGCCCGTCACGTGGATGGGCTCGTTGGGCATGCCCTTGAGGCCCACAAACTTGACCATGACCGGAACGCGCGAAATGCGCATGGTCGGGATGTCGCGCAAGCGCGGGACCTGGATCTTGTCGCCCCTCACGGCGGCGCCGTGTTCGGGCACGATCACGACCATCGTCTTGCGGCCGGAGCGTTCAAGCTCGCGCAGGAAGGTGCGGATGTTGTCGAACATCTCCTGGGCACGCGGCTTGAAGGGCTCGGCGCGGCCGCGGCCGGGCAGGCGGTTGCCGTCGTGGAGCGCGATGAAGTTGATGAGCGTGGCCGTACGGCCCGCCTTCGACTTCACCTGCGTGCGCTGCCAGTGGCGCAGCACGGCCAGGCTGTCGGCGATTTCCTCGTCGTCAAAGCCCATGTAGCGCGTCGGGTACTTCGCGTTGTCAAGCGTGGCGGTGACGCCCGCCTTGTCGCGCATCGACTGCAGGAAGTTGTCGTACTCGCCCGAGTGGTCCATCAACAGGCGCTGCGAGTAGCCGAGCGTGCCGAGCCTCGTCATGATCTCGCACTCGGGACGGCGCTCGCCGTAGAGCTCGCTGTGGGACGGCTGGCCGCAGGCGCCGTTGAGCAGGCGCAGCAGGGCCGGGCCCGAATAGGCCGTCGCCGCGTTGAACGAGTCGAAGCGGATGTTGAACTCCTTGAAGAGCGGATGCTGGTCAAGCTGCGAGACGGCGAGGTCGTCGTTCGAGACCGAGCAGATGCTCAGGAGCAGGATGTCGAACGGCGTGTCCTTCTCGGAAAGGCCGTTCGGGAAGCGGGCGCGTCGGTCGTGCTCGTAGGCGAGGAAGGCGTCGTACCACTCGCCCACGGCCTTGGCGTCGGCCTTGCCCGTCTTGGCGGGCGCGGCGGCCTCATTCGTCTGACCGCCTGCGTCGGCCGTCACGACGGGCGCGCGTTCGGGCAGGATCGACTGCACCCACGGCATCGTCACGGCGCCGAGGAAGTAGACGATCGTGAAGAACGTCACGCGCACGTAGCGGCGCACGAGGAAGTAGCCGAGGAAGACGAGAAGGCCCCAGCCCACCATCTTCACGTTGATGAAGTCGAGCGCGAACTCGGCCATGTAGAGAAGCGAGAAGCCCGCGATGCCGCCCTTGTTGGCGAGGATGCTGTCGACGCCCGGCAGCCAGCTCTCCGAATAGAGGAGCACGGCAGCCGCGGCGACGCCGAGCGTACCGCGCAGGATGCGCAGCCACTTCGGGCCGACGGGCAGCAGGAGCCAGGCCATCAGGAGCGCGTTGCCCAGAAGGTTGAGCTCGATGTAGCCGAAGGCTGCAAGCGCAAAGGCAATGATGAAGTAGACGTTCCAGACGCCGAGCCCCGTGAAGTGGGGGCCGGCGCCGTTTTCAATTCTGGTCTGCATGCGTCTTATCGTCCCTTCGGAAAGATCAGGCGGCCGTCGGCGTCGAACGCGAAGCGGCCTTCATCCCAGCCTCGGCCGTAGAGCGCGAGCATGCTCGAGTAGTAGCTCTCGCCCGAAAGCCTTTCGGAGTCGACCACGCTGCGCACGAGGCCCGCGGTGCGGTCGTTTCCGAGCATCGGGATGAGGCAGGCGCCGAAGCCGAAGGGACCCGTGTCGTTGACGGTAAGATTGACCGTGTGGATCTTCTCGGGCGGCATGTTGAGCGCCCTCGTCGCCTCGACCATCGGGCTGAAGTGCTTCATGAGGATCGCGCGGTTGGGATCGTCGGGCGACATCATGCCCGCCCACAGATACGTGCGGATGGCGTTGTAGCTGCCGATCTCGTAGTCGTCGCCGTTGGGCGGCACTAGACGGCCGCCCTTGTCAAAGAGCGCCCAGTCGGGGGCGATGCCCGTGGGGGAGGACCTCAGCAACATGCGAAGCGATCCCTCGTAAACCTCGTTCCAGTAGGCGTCCTCGAGCGCGAAGCGCTTGAAGAGGAAGAGCGGGTAGTAGCTCGGATTGAGCTTGACCGTGCCGTTGTCCTCAAAGCCAACGCGGCCCGGCAGCACGACGCTGCCCAGATTGTCGACGGTGCGGACCTCCTTCTTGAGGAGCTCGAGCATCGCCATGCCCTTCTTCGTGTACTCCTCGGACTTCCAGAGACGACCTGCCTCGAGGAAGCACCAGGCGATCCACATGTCGGAGTCGGTGGCGTTGTTGGTGTCGAGAATGCCCCACTTGTCGCCGCGTCCCCTGCCCCAGAGCCAGGCGGGAAGCGTCTTCGTGAGGTCGCCCCCGGAGAGGTTGTCGGCGGTCCAGGCGGCGAGGCCGTCGAAGGTCACCTGATCGTTGGTGACGAGCGCGAAGAACATCGCGTAGGACTGGCCCTCGCTCGTCGTCACCTTGCGATCGTCGCTCTTGTCGACGACGCGGCCGTTGTCGAGCGCGTCATTGCGGAACTCGTCCCAGACGGGCCAGGCGGCCATGGCGGACGAAGCGCTGCAGAAGGCGCAGGCAAGCGCCGCGGAGATAATCATCTTCTTGAACATTACGAGCGACTCCTGATCCAGTAGCGCATGAAGAGGAAAATGCCGAAGCCCACGAAGAGCGCGCTCAGCAGAGCGGCAGCAACGAGGACGCCCGGACGATCGATGACGGTCATCCAGACCTTGTGGTACCAGGGCAGGTTGCCGACGGTGTAGTGCTCGCCGACGTCGAAGCCCGTCACGCCCGCGGCGTTGACGACTGCAACGGAACCTGTCACCGAACCGAGGCCGGCAGGATTGACGAGCTCGGCGTTGAGACGGGCGGCGCCGGACGCGCCTTCGGAGAGGAGCGCCACGAGCGTGCGGCCGCCCGCGAGCGGGGACTCTGCCGAGACGATGGCGGCAATACCGTTGTCATAGGCGCCTTCGGCCGTCTTCTGCACGGAGGCGGACTTCGCCCTGAAGGCCTCGACGAGCTTCTCCTGAATGCGGCCCGCATTCTCGACGTCGATGTCGGTCACGGGGGCGGGGAAGCGCGCAAAGGCGAGAATGTCACGCTTGGCAAGCTCGGGATCGTTCATGTCGCCCGTCACGTGCACGTGCATCGCGGGGGCGCCCGTCATGGCGGACATGCGGCCCATGGTGTTGAGCATCGTCGTGAGCTCGCTCCTGCTCGCGTCCTGCGGAATGAAGACCGCGGTCTGCGAGAGGTCGGCATACTTCGTGAACGGATAGCCCGAACGCGTGAAGAGCTTCAGGTTGGGCAGCTCAGCATGGTGGAAGAGCCCCTTGACCGTCAGCGTGGACGTGGGCTCGATCTCCATCTGGTGGCCGATGAGCGAAACCGAGCGGCAGTTGTCCTGGGAGCCACCCTGAATCGTGCGCTCGTAGCTCACGGAGAAACCGAGGCTCGTCGAATGGGTGAGCGTGGCGCCCATCGGATCATCGACGGAGATGGCGCCGTAGAAGGCAGGAAGCTGAACGGTGCGCGAACCGCGGCCGTCCCTACCCGCGAGCGTGTCGCTGTCGGCGAGGTAGCCGTTGACGAAGGTGCGCAGCTGGGCGGTCTCCTCGGGCATCGGCTTGGCGTAGCGGTAGCGGATCTGCATGCCGAGCTCGGCGTCGCCCACCATGAAGAGGTCGGGTGCGAACTTGACGGGCAGTTGCACCGGGGCCATTACGTGACCGCGGGCGGAAAGCTGACCCGGATACTGCATGAGCTTCGAGAACGGAATCTCGGCGTCGGTGTTGATCCAGCGCGGAGCGTCATAGGCCTCGCGCACGGGCGGCACTTCGGCCTTCTTGACGCGGAAGGTCTCGCCCACCATCACGGGACGGTCGGTGCCGAGCGCACGCACGGCAGCGAGGAGGTCCTCGTCGTTGCGGCCCTGAATGACGAGCATCTTGCCGGAGAGGCTGGCAGGCGCGTCGGCGATGGTCACCATCGGACCGTCGGCCTTGGGCAGATCGTGCAGGAAGTCAGGACGACGCTCGTTCGTCGCGAAGACGACGAAGTGGCCCTCGGCGGGCGTGCCGTTGTAGAAGACGGGGAAGTCGGCACCGCGCCAGTCGCTCATGCGGCCGACGATGCTCGCGAGCACGGCGGCGGCCTGCTTTTCCATCGAGGTCGGAGCCGAGGTGAAGACCATCGGCAGCACGGAAGGCTCGTTCGAGGCGGTGTCGACGAACGGCGCGGGGAAGGCCGCGAGATCGTTGGCGAGCCTGACGCGCTGCTTGACGAGCGTGAGGCGGCTTTCGGCCGCGATGTCGAGCCAGATGGCGGCGTCGGCCGGATTTTCACAGACCGACGGCGTGTGTCCGATGAACTCGACCGTCAACTGATTGACGGACTCGATCACCTTGGGCGAAAGCTTGAGCGTGAGCTGCGAGGGTTTGCCCACCATCGAGGCCGAGATGGGCACCGAGCGCTGCAGGCGGCCGTTGAGGTAGAAGTTGATCTGCGAGCCGGACGGGGCGAGCGCGGGCGAAGGCGTAAAGCTCAGGTCGAGCGTCGCCTCAGAGACAACCTCGTCACGGCGCACGCCGAAGTCGAAGGCCTGCACACGGGAGAGGCCTGTAAGCTTGACGGCCGCGGCACTGCCGCCGGGCACGAGCTTCATGAGGGGAACGACTTCGGTACGCGAGCCCGTGACGTCGGTGCGCCAGACGGGCTGGAGCTGAGAGACGGACTTCATGCCGTCAGAGGGCGCGCTCCAGGCGGGAGCGGCGAACGCAGCGGCCATGAGGCACGCGGCAGCGGTTCCGATGAGTGTGGGATTCTTCATGTCTTCTCAGTTTGCGTTTGCCATCAGGACTTCCTTGCAACCGGCTGTCGCGGCAGCATGGAGAGGACGGCGTCCCGAACGGCGGGCAGAACCCGGCCGGGCAGGAATTCGATCATGGAGCGGTAGCCGTAGAGCGCATGGCGGCCGAGCATCAGGAAGCCCGTGAGGAAGCGGTCGTCGACCGTGCCCTCGGGATTCATCGCCCACATGCCGCGGCGGGAGAACGTCACGCTGTTCCAGCGACGCTCGCAGGCCATGTCGGGAAGGTCGACGGCGATGTCCGTCCAGCCCTCTCCGTTTTCAATGACGGTGCCCTCGAAGCGGACGGGGCCCGCCTCTTCGGCGAATTCGAATGCAACGCGCTCGCCGGCCGCAGGCATGGTGAAGGCCGTGTCGAGGGCGCGCACGCGAAGCTCCTTCTGGGAGTATTCGACCGTACGTACGTTGTGGCGCATGCCGTCTCCGGTCTCAAGGACGATCGGCAGGTTGAGGCCGACGCGCGGGAAGCGGTGCGCCTCCTTCTCCTCGACGGCGACCGACATGGCGGCGCCGAGCACCATCAGGTTGTAGGCGATCCAGCCGAGGTTGATGACAAGCGTCACGTACTGCGGATCCGGATCGAAGAAGGCCTTCTCAAGGCCGATGAACAGTCCGACGGCGTTGAGCGCGATGAGCGCGACGAAGGGCCAGGAGATGTGCCAGTCGAGGTACTTCTCGCCGATCGTGCCGCCCTTGGCCGTCACGTTGAACTTGCCGTAATGCGGGAAGATGAGCGCGACCGTGGTCGGGATGAGGATGTACCAGGAGAGGACGGCCTCGTACACGCCGCCGAGGAACGGATAGCGGTAGCCCTTCTGCAGGATCGAGTTCGTCACGGCCGTGTGCACCATGTGCGGGATCACGTAGGCGAAGACGGAGGCCGCCGTCGCGTAGATCACGTAGATGTCCGCATACATGTAGGGAAGCGGGGCCAGAAGGAAGATGATGCGCGGCAGGCCGTGCAGGAAATGCAGCATCGCGTTGAAGAAACACAGGCGCTGCGGAAGCGTCAGGCCCTTGCCGAGCATCGGATTGTCGAGTCGGAAGATCTGGATCATGCCGCGCGCCCAGCGAATGCGCTGGCCGATGTGGGCCGCAAGGGTCTCCGTGGAGAGGCCCGAAGCGAGCGGACGCGAGATGAAGGCCGAGTTCCAGCCCCTGCGGTTGAGCTTGAGAGACGTGTGGGCGTCTTCGGTCACGGTCTCGACCGCAATGCCGCCGATCTCCTCGAGAGCCTTGCGGCGCATGACGGCGCTTGAACCGCAGAACATCGTGGCGTTCCACGTGTCGTTGCCCTTCTGGATGAAGTCGTGGAAGAGCGAGTTCTCGATCGGCATGGCGCGCTCGAGATGCATGTTCTTCTCGAAGGGATCGGGCGAGTAAAAGTGGTGCGGCGTCTGCACGAGTGCAATCTTCGGATCACGGACGAGCCAGCCCGTCGTCGAGACGAGGAAGTCGTTCGAGGGGACGTGGTCGCAGTCGAAGATCACGATGTACTCGCCGCTCGTGACGGTCATCGCGTGGTTGATGTTGCCCGCCTTGGCATGATTGTGCTCTTCGCGCTTGATGTAGCCCGCACCTGCGGCCTCCGCAAAGGCCTGGATGAAGTCGCGGCTGCCGTCGTCGAGCACATAGACGTGGAGCTTGTCGGCGGGCCAGTCCATGTTGAGCGCGGCGTAGACCGTCGGCTTGATGACGTCGAGCGACTCGTTGTAGGTCGGGATGAAGATGTCGACGTGGGGCCAGACGGAGCGGTCGGCGGGCAGCGCGGCAGGCTTGCGGTCGAGCACCCAGCAGACCTGGAAGTAGCCGAGCACCATCACGGAGAACGCATAGACCTCGGCCACGAGAAGCAGGACCCCGAAGAAGAGGTCGAGCCCGTTGCCCGTGCTCACGGTCGACGTGCAGCGCCACCAGAGGTAGCGGCCAGAGACAACGAACGAAATGACGAAGAGCAGCATGAGCGTGATCCGTGCGCGGATGCGCATGAGCACGATCATGGAGACGAACATGAGCGCAAGGAAGACGATCTGGCCGTGCAGGTTGAAGGGCTGGGTGATGCAGAGCGCGGCAAGGACGAGTCCCGGCACAAGCAGGACGACGGGCACCCAGCTGGGAAGCCTGCGGCCGCCCGGCTTTTTCTCCTCGCTGTCATCGACGACGGCGCGCACGCACCTGAGGGCCGCAGCGCCGAAGGCATCGCCCGCGCGGTTGATCAGGGCGCCGGCGGCGCGCAGGATGTCGACGACCGTGCGCACGAGGCGCGGGCCGTGACCGCGCGGCGGAAGGACAGCCAGGAGAAAGACCGTCTGGATGAAGATGCGCAGGGGATCGAAAAGCTTCGGAGCGTTGAAGTCGACCTGAGGATAGAAGAACGCCTTGTTGCGGCGCAACGAGGCGAGTGGCTCCGACTCAAGCGGCGCCATGAGCCAGAGAAGACCGAGGCAGACGATATTGAACGACGCGGCGATGCAGCCAGAGCCGGCGGCACGCCAGTTCTTGTACAGGCTGCCGATGTTCTCGAGCGCGTGCTTTATGGAAGTCGGAAACATTCCTTGAAGACGGATAAGGGATTGGAGGCGTGCGGGGCTCACCCGCCGGGCCCGGGACGGAAGCCGCCCTTGGTAAATCTTTGGATTCTACTCAGATCTACAAGGGATTTCGAGAAGGAGTTGACACACCGCTCAGTCGTGCGGCCGCCCTCCTCCTAGACACTCGTACACCTCGAACTCAAGCCGTCCATTTTTTGCTCTGTTCTGGAGGCATTTTCGACCAACAACCTTGTCTGATTGCGACTTCCGCAATCAGCAAGTCCTTGCAAACGATTGAAGCATTTACATTTTCTTTCACGAGTCGGCCCCACTGCACGCCTCTCCAAACCGTCCCACTCGCCAGTCGAGAAACGGATTATTTGAGAGCTTGCCTCACACGGAGCCGAGAAAGACTCCAGGCTTTCCTCTCAACATTCTAGGCTTTTACCTTAATTACGGTTATCCGCTAGTGAGCTACTCATTCACCTCTTTGATCATGATCCCGCCATTGTCATTGGGCGAAACCTCATTCGGCTCCGGTCTTGGTGAGGACATGCCTTTGACAGTGCTTACAACATTGTCTTCGTGGGTGCCCTCTTGAACAATATTGCCACGCGAATCATAGGCACGAAATTCCCCCGTCGCACGACCATTCTTCATCATTATTTCCCCCATCAACGCCCCTTGTGAGTTGTAGTTTTTCTGCCAGCCATTGGCAACACCATTTTTGTAAGTCTGAACGACTTTCATGCCATCAGGTCGCCATGTAGTCAACTCACCGTCGTACTCATTCATCTTATAAGTTCCTTGACGGGCGGGTTTACCTGTTTGCGGGAAATAGACAGTAAAAGGACCATGACGTAGGCCGTTTTTAAGCATCCCCTCTTCTAAAAGCTGACCGTCATCAGAAAAAAGTTTAAACGGACCACTCTGTTTACCATGCTCGAAGTTCACAGAACTCCGAAGTTGTCCGTTTTCAAAATAATCTAAAGCTTCACCATGTAACTGATGATCAGCGTACATGTGCTTTAATTGGACAGTGCCCGACGGATAGTATTGTTCAACGAGACCATTGAGCTTTCCCGCTCGATACTGAGCCTTGACCTTGAGCTTACCTGTATCTGGCCAATATTGAACAGTCTCGCCATCACGCTCACCATCTTTAAAGATGCCGTGATCTACTAGCACACCTTTGTCTGTCCAGGCTTCAAAAAGGCCATTTTGCTCGCCATTTTCCCAATGTCCGATCTCACGAAGTTGACCTTCACTGAAGACCACATTGAGTCCGTCAAGCTTGCCGTCTTTATAGGCATAAAGAGAATAGCCGGAATCTGAAATATCTTTGACACGCCCTGTAAACGGTTTCCCTTCCTTGTCCATCAATAAGCCGTCAACATTCTTGAGCTCAGACGAAGCTGTCGAAGGTAACCAACCATAGAGCTGATATTTGTAATACCAAGCGCCCACGGCTGCACCCAAACTGACAACCGAAACAGCAACCAAAAAACCGAGTTTGCTCATGATGATCTCCTTATTAAGATCTCTGTGATGCAAGGACTTGTAGGAAAAATCCTGATTCCATTAAGATTTACTATATCTGTAGAGTGTTTTTGCCGACATTATTGTTTACATCTCCTCACTTTAGCGAGGTGCCTCATGCGTTTTGGAAGCTCTTCAAATACCCCCTACGGACAGCCGAGCGAAACAAAAATGTTCGTTCGGCTTTTTCGAACATAGATAACGACGCTTGTTTTTCTCTAAAAATAGCAAAATACTATTATTACAACATGAATAGTTGATGGTGGCTATAGAAGAGATTTTCAGCTATCAATTCAGCTTCGCTGACATAGAGGCCGACAAATACATCGAGTATCGCCGGTCCCATGCTGATCCTCGAATTCATGCCATGGATCGGCTGACGGATGATGTGGTTGATGAGCTCGTTAAACTGTGCTTGCCCTTCTCCCACAAGAAGAACGGGCTCGCAGTTCAGGCTGGACGTCCGTACATGCGATTGGAGATGATGGTCCGCCTCCACCTCCTGCAGATTTCTCTCAATTATTCGGACCTCCAAATGGAGGTGTACCTGACGAGCAACGTAGCCGCGCGGCTCTTCTGTCGAGTGCCTTCTGGGCGAACCACCGTTTCTGACACCTCTTTGCTTCGCTTCCGGGGAGTGTCAGGATTGCTGTGTCTGGGGAGGTTATTCCAGGGGCAGCCCAACGAGGCTGCCCTTTCCTTTTTGTGATGTAGTCTGCCAGACCTGATGCGATAGCAGGGGATATGGTGGAGGGGCCCGCGCGGAGCGCGGGAGGATCCTCCTTAGCCCCCACTATCGCGCGCCGCGAAGCGGCAGGCGCGTTAGCTTACTCCATGACACCAGTAAACCGCTCACCAAACAGCAGAGCGAACTGGGGCATGGCAGCAGACCACTTGGGCGTAGCACGTTTCCAGGAGGCCGTGAAATTCATGATGGCCAGATAGATCAGCTTCTTGGCAGCCTCTTCATTGGGGAACAGAGTGCGCGTCTTGATTACCTTCCGGACAGCTCGGTTGAGCCCTTCAATCGAATTGATCGTATAGATCTGCGTACGGGTCTCAGGCGCGAACTGGAAGAACGGGATCACCTGTGCCCAGGCCCGTTCCCAGATTTGGATGATGGCAGGGTACTTTTTGCCCATGGTCGTATTCCTAACCCGAATTTTGAACGAGACTTTCAGAAAGCCTCGTTCAATTGTCCAAACGATTAA
>OGZE01000318.1_pt1 | contig 37588 bp, 29 predicted proteins | sample 1576731 | NCBI WGS metagenome assembly OGZE01 (sample SAMEA3541503, study PRJEB24748) | human gut metagenome | biome: human gut; feature: human-associated habitat; material: faeces | place: China | collected 2012 | reverse complement strand
ATGCAAAAATAATTTCCTTTTCCACAATCTCCCTCGCACAAGCCCTTATGTTATTGAGGCATCCTGTCCATTCTAAGGCGTTTTCTGCCTTTAGCTGTTCCGTTATGCCCTGTGCCTGTTTCATACCCTCTATGAGCCTTTCAAAGCGTTCCTGTGCCTGTCTGTTGATGTCGGCAAGGTAGGCGTTTAGCCTGCCGCTTGTAAGAAGATTGGTGTATGTAACTTTACGGTACTGTTTTAGATAATCTAAATGCCGTTGCCCCCAGATGCCTATTGCCTGTTCTTCTTCGGCGGGTACAGTTAAGCACGGTATCAAATAATCCCCTTGCCTTTCGTATTTGCCGCCCAGTTCCTCAAATAATGATTTTGCCATTGTCTGTTACCTCCACATTCTTTTTTATTTTGAATGTCCGCAAAATCCGTCCTACATCGCTTGGGCGCCACGGACAATCTAAATCATGTAAAGCAATAAGTTTTGTTTGACAGTTTGTACCTGCACCCATTTTTGATGTTGAACCAAGCAATACTCTGACATCACCCTTGCGTACTTTTTTGAAAAGTTCTTGCTTTTTAACCTCGGTGTCTGCCTCATGTATAAATTTAATTTCATCTTCGGGTATACCCTTGGCAATTAACTTTTTTCGTATGTCTGTATAAACTGAAAACTCATTGTTGCCTTTGGGTGTTGATAAATCACAGAAAAGAAGTTGTGCTGATTTGTTAGGCGTACTTTCTTTCCAAATGTTGTATACATTATCAACGCAGGCATTTACTTTGCTGTTTTCAAAATCAGGCAGCATTGGGTTTAATAAGCGTTGGTCAAGTGCAAGCTTTCTGCCGTCATTGGTTATTTTAAGCATATTATCAACAGTGCTGTCAACCTCTCCGTTTCTGACTTTATCGGCTCTTTCGGACAGACTTTTAATCATTTCCTTTTGATGCTCAGACGGTTTAACTGATACATTATAAAATTCTGCTTCAGGTACAGGAAGTTTGAGCATATCTGCTGTCTGAATATCTGCCACCTCTTTAAACATCGACATTAGTTCGGGCAGGTTATAAAACTTACTGAAACGAGTTTTTGCTCTGTATCCTTTGCCTTCGGGGTCGAGTTTGTCAAGATACTTTTTGTGGATTTTCTAAATTAAATGATTTGTCCGTAAAGAAATCGCCCAAAACCTCGTGCTTGCAGATGTCTTGAAACACCGTATTCAAAGGCTTTTTGGCACTTTCGGACTGCTTTACATTTACGATGAATGTTGTCTTTCCAATTCGCTGTGAATAAGAATATTTCTGTTCTTTCATATAGTCAGTTCCTCTCTTTCATAAAATTTGATTGCTGGGCATTCACATTAGAGCACCCAGTAACCGCAGATTTTCAATATATCAAGAAGTCATTAAGTCGTGAGTATAATGGAAATGGTTATCTTTCCATACCACGCTTGTTTCTTCGAGCCTTGATACGCTCCTGTCGTTCTTTTTCCCTTGCTTCTTTTTCGGCTCGTTCCTGTGCTTCCTTAAAAGAAAAAAGTTGCTTCACTTTCTCGGTAAAAAGTTTAGCAACTTCGGGGAAATGCTCCAACGCTTGAAGAAAAGGTCTGCACTTTTCTTTCAGTTCGTCGTATTTGGTTTTCATTCTTTCAAGTGCGTTTGCACTGTCAAAATATTTCTGTCGGTAATAGTTTGCACTCTGTTCTAATTCGCTGATTTCCGCACGACTGGTAATGCCCTCTTTAGCAAGGGCAGTAAGCTCAGAATAATCCTCTTTGGAGATTGCCATTTTACCCGTGATTGTTTTCTGCCCCATACGGTCAATCTCGTTATAGGTTTTGGAAACATTACGGGCAGGCTCATACTTTATCTGTTCACGCTGAATACGCTTCTGCAACTTCTCTAATCGTTCCTTGTCCTGCTTGATTTGATATTGTAGGGAAGTAAGATGTTCCGCTGTACTTCCGTATTCGCCACGCTGAAAGCCTTTGAAGCCTTGCTCCGTCATATGGTTAAACAATTCATCTTGCAGAATACTGTATGAAGCTCGGAACATCGGTTTTCCGTTCTTTCTGAGAAGCGGATTGCCTTTTTCGTCGGTCAGCGGAATATCCGATTTCCATTTCTTTGAATGGCTGATTTGATGAACAACTTCCTTAACCGTTCCTCGCAGTTTTTCATCTTTGCAACGCTTGCTCCATAGGATTTCTTTCTCCACCACAGGCAAAACCATAGCGTGAAGATGATAGTGGTAAACCTCTTTTCCAAGTTCCTCGGTTGCCGCTACATTGATTTCATCAGCGTGCATAACAGCCGATATGACATTATCAGCACCGAATTTTTCCTCGATAAAATGGAATGCTTCTTCGTAAAACTGCTTTGCATATTCGTAGCCGCCGTTACGCTCGAAGTACATTGTGTTCACATCAATCACAATCTCATTGAACAGCGTTGCGTCTTTCCTCAGCCCTCGAAGCGACACCATACCGTCAGTTTCCATCTGCTTTAATTGTTCCATATAGGTCGGGGCAAAAGGCTTTTTGAAATGCACATTATAGGGTATGCGTTCCTCAATCACATTCATATTTTCATAGGTTTCATTCTTGCGTTCGTTGTGCCTTTCTGCCTTGCTCACATCAGAAGCGGTGTACTTTTTAACCCTTGCACAACTCATATCCGCCTTGTTGTTTTTCGCCATTTTTGCTCTCCTTTCTCGGCAGGGCGAAGCCATTACACAACATTCTTTGAATGTGTGTAACCCACTATGACACTTTCAGACTTCGTCTGCAAAGATGTCGTGGGCAAGGGTGTTCCCCCTTGACCTCCTTTGATACCTCAATCATAAAAACAGACTGTCCTATCAGCAGACAGCCTGCATTTATTCTCTCGGTATATCGCCCATCGGTAAAGACCAGTACCACAGAAAACCTTTCTTTCGGGAGATAACTCCTGCGTTCTTCTTTGCCTTTTTGATGGTCGATTTTCTGAACCCTGCGGCTTCAAGTTTTTCTTCACAATCCGAAGAAAGCATTTCTCCGTCTTTCAGCATTTCCATCAGAAATGCTTTCGCCTTGACTTCCTTATCATTTGGTCTGCCGATTTTCGGTACAAGGGACTGGAACGCTTCTGCCGCTGTCATTTCCATTTCGGAAATGAAGTCCACACCTTTCTCCGACACCTCAAACAGAATGGCAGAGCCTGTTGGGGCAAGGTTGGATTTTACCTGCACCAAATATCTTTCCGTAGGTACTTCCTTGTTCGGTGTGCGTGTGATTGCAAGAATACTTCTTGCAGCACCCGCAATGTCAATCGAACCGTTGGTACGGTACAGAGGATTGGTATCCCTCATCTTGTTCATATGAGCGATAATCACAATCGCACAGCCTGTATCTTTCGCAACCGCTATCAGATGATTAAACTCGGCTCTTGTTTCGTTGGCATTGTTCATCGAACAACTTTCTCCGATATAGGAACTCATCGGGTCAAGAATTAAAAGTTTTGCGTGGTACATCTCAATCGCTTCACGAATACGGTTATCCCCAAAGGACAAAGATTTTTCATCTTCCTTGATGAAGATGAGGTTTTCTCCGTTCCCACCAGCCGAATTGAAGCGAGGGACTACCGTATCATCGGCGTCATCTTCCGTTGTCTGATAGATGATAGTCATAGGCTCGTTTTCTTCCGTTTCGGTAAAGGGCAGAGGTTCGCCCTTTGAGAGCAAGGCTGCGAGCGAAAGCATAAACTTGCTTTTGCCATCTCCGGGATCACCCTGTAACAGTGTGACCTTGCCAAACGGGATATATGGATACCACAGCCATTTCACTTCTTTTGGCTCAATATCACTTGCCCTTACAATCTCTAAAGCTACATCACAGTTCATTTCGTTTGTATTCATTTCTTCATCGCTCCTTTTCATTTGAACACATTGTTTTTCCGTTCTCGGTTGTACTTCCCAAGACGGATTGTTACTTAAAACGCAAAAACGCCCAAAGTCACTCCGAACTTTACACTTTCGGGGCAATTTTGAGCGTTTATCCAAGCGTTAAGGCTTGCTTGCAAGCAGGGTAATATGTTTCTTTCCGCTTTATTCTTTTGTTTTTGGGTAACAAAAAACACCGTATTGCTACGATGTTTTTTGTACTTCAACTATTGTTGTTTCACCAAACTGATCTTTATCTTGTCCACGACACTTTAACGCTTTAATTAAAAGATATTGCGACATCATTTAATAATTGTATTTATAGCGGACTGCACTGCTTTATATCTTCCTTCATCTGATAATGATGCCAAGCAGGTAATCAAATATTCCTTGCCATCTTTTTCATAAAGAACAACAATATTATAGGAAGATGCCATAGTTCCTGTTTTTATTCCTTTTACATTTTCATTATAGTACGGTGACTTTTTATCTAAAAACTTATTGGTATTTTTCCAAGTAAATTCACCTTGTGGAGTTTGAATTGAGAAAGTGCTTTTCCCTACACATTCTTTAACAAAATCATAATTATAAAGCTTCAAAGTTACACGATTAATATCATCCAAATGTGTATCGGCTGACATAGACGCCCCGCTCGGATCATTATACAAATTTGTTTTAGAATAGCCTTCTTCAATTAAATACTCACTTAGCTCTGTCGTAAAATAATTTATATATTCCGTTGCTGTATAGCCCTCTCCTAATTCATTTTTAGCAATATAATATGCCAACGAATAGGCAGCATCGTTTCCCGAAGGAACAAGCATAGCTTCCATTATTTCTTTTACTGTGTACTCCCCAACTTTTAGATTTGCTAAAGATGACCCAGCCGGCACAAGATCCAATACCTCTTGATTTACTTCAATAACATCTTCCAAGTCAACTTTTGTCAAAGCATAGTCAATGACAAATAGTTTTGCCAAACTTGCTACTGTGGGCAATTGGCTATCGCCCTCGTAAAATAGATATTCACCCTGTTCAATATCATAAACAGAAAATGAAAGAGCATCCTGCGGAATGTTAAGCTCATTTGTACTCAGTTGAAAATCGATTTTTTTATAAACATCCTTAAAAAAATCAAAACGATAAATTCCTGTTTTATATAGTCCAATTACCGCAACAAACACTATAAACAAGATTATTGTAAAAACCATTATTATCTTTTTATATTTTCTATGTTTCTTCATACTTTCACCTACAAATTCATTTCGTTATTCCTAATAAAATAGAACCTTCCATTAGACATTGTAACAAAAGTCATCATTTTTTTCAATACTTCAAACTACTTCGACCATACTCACAACTTTATGACTTCTTGAATACTTCCCGAAAAAGGAAAACTGCCATCAGCTAAGACAGCAGTTCTCTTTCAGCTGGTATCCCGTTAAGAATACACAATATCATTTAGTACAATCTCATCAACACAGGCTCGGATATTATTCATCATTCCTACCCATTTCATCATATCCGTTGCTTTTAATTGCTCGGTTACACCTTGTCTTTTTGCCATTTCCTTTGTAAGATACTCCGCCATATTACACGCCGAAGTATCAATTCCTACAAGGTGTTCATTTAACTTACCGCTTGTCAGCAGATTGAAATATAAAATTTTTCTGTGTTCCTTTAAATATCGTTCTCTCATTCTTCCGTATTTTGAGAGAGTGGGCGGTTCTTCTATCATCAAGCAGGGATAGTAGTAATCTCCGATGAGTTCGTACTGGATACCTGTTCTTTCGTCTGTGATAAATCTTTGCATAGTGCTTTCTCCTTTTGCTTCTTGTGGTAAAACTCCAAAGTTTTCTTATTGTGGTTTGCCTTTTGACATTCCTCAGAACAGAATTTCTGTTGACTGTGTGTAGGCCAGTAAAGACTGCCACACACCTCACATTTACGCTGACGGTAATAGTGATCGCCTTTTTCTGCTTTTCTGTCTGCTTTCGCTTTATCCTGTCTTGCCTGTTTACAACACTCCTTTGTGCAAAAAATCTGTCGGTTGCTTGTAGGGGTAAACTCTTTCCCACAATAAGGACATGCTTTCTTTTTGATGATTTCTCCGCCGTTTTCAGCGATTTTCTTTGCTTTTCGTTTCTCTCGATAGGCTTTTTCACGCTTACGCTGTTTTGTCAATTGTTCCATTTTTTTCTGTTCTTCCTGTGCCTTTATCTCAGCAAGTTCTTCTTCCGTATAGGCAATATCGACCTGTCCGACATAGTTAAAATAAATATCTACCTTTTGTGTTCGTGCTTTTCCAACTCCCTCTGCTTCATAGACAACAATCTTGTCAATGAGTTCGTGGAACATCAAATCAGAGATTTCTGTCGGCTCTTTGCACTTGCGTATCAGAGAAATAAAATGCTTAATATCAACCGTATTCACTTTTTCCTCGGCAAGTGCTTTTTTTATTTCCTCAATCTTCGTTTCCAGTTCTGCCTGCTCATCATCATACTGTTTCATCAGTTGCTTGTACTGTCTTTCGGGCAGTAATCCTGATACAAGATTTTCATACAGACCACGAATAAGGGCAGTCAGTTCATCATATCGCTTCTGACAGCGTTTTAACTCCGATTGATTTTGCTTCGGCTTATCTGCCTGTTTTTCATTCCAAAGTGCTTGCAGTTCCAAAGCAAAGGCTTTTTCGTCATTCAGAACGAATTTTGAAAAGCGTTTAACTGCCGATAATATCAAGGCTTCAACATTATCAGCACTAATCGTATGGGAAGTACAGAAATTAACCCTGCTTGCATACCCGCCGCAACGGTAAGAATACTGAACAGAACCGTCTTTTTTGCTGTAATGCGTTTGCAAAGTCATTCTCCTGCCACAGTCGGCACAATATAGATAACCGCTCAATCGGTTGCTGTGCGTTCCTCTTGCCGCAGCTCTGTTCGCTCGTTTCTTTCGCTTCTGAACGCTGTCCCAAAGTTCCTGCGATATGATAGGCTCGTGGGTGTTATAAAACACATACTGCTCATCTTCATCGGTAGTCTTTCTCTTATGCAGTTTGAAATTGGTGCTGACCGACTTTCTCAAAACAGTATGCCCAAGATATTCCTGTCTGCTTAAAATCGTTCTAATGGCAGATATGCCCCAAATATAAGGGTCTGCAAACTTAATCCCGTTGTACTGTTCTGGGTGATATTCCTTTGCATATGCGGCAGGAATTAAAACCTTTTCTTCGGTCAGTATTTCCGCTATGGCTCGTGGACTTTTGCCCTCATTGGCAAGCAGAAAGATACGCTTTACCACCTCAGAAGCCACAGGGTCAACAACAAGCGTCTGCTTATCGCTCGGCAATCGGTTATATCCATAAGGGATTGAACCGCTACAACGCTTTCCGTCTTTCATTCGGGCATCAAATACAGCCTTGATTTTATTGCTCGTGTCTTTGGCATAAAATTCGTTCATAATATTCAAAAACGGAGCAAAATCATTATCCGAAGCGTTGTTGCTGTCAATGCTGTTGTTGATTGCAAGGAAACGGACATCTTTCTGCGGAAACAAAATTTCCGTATAAAAGCCGACTTGCAGATAGTTTCGTCCTAATCGGCTCATATCCTTAACAATCAATGTTCCGACATTGCCTGTTTCAATTTCCTTAATCAACGCTTGAAAGCCGGGGCGATTGAAATTTACACCCGAAAAACCATCGTCAGTAAAATGGCGGATATTCTCAAAGCCATTCCTACGGGCATAATCTTCGAGGTATTTTTTCTGATTGGTAATGGAATTACTCTCGCCATTCAGGTCATCATCTCTTGATAATCTCTCATAAAGTGCTGTAATTTTTGAAGTCCTTGACATTCTCTTAACCTCCTTTCATATGTATTTTTCAATTTAGGACAGCTAATTTTATCGTCCTATTAAAGTATAGCCCTCAGGCGTTAATTCAACTGCTGTAACAGTTTGACCGAATGTTGACGCCCAACTGTCAAAGTGTTGCAAGTTCATTGAACGAAGCGTATCATATTGCAAATATCTTTGAATGGTATATAACTCAACCATTGAATTGGATATAGGTGTACCTGTTGCAAAAATTACACCTCGACCTCCTGTGATTTCATCAAGATACTGAGTTTTCATAAAAAGATCAGAGGATTTTTGTGCTTCTGTCTGTGCTATACCACCTACATTCGTCATCTTTGTATAAAGATATAAATTTTTGTAATAATGGCTTTCATCAATAAATATACGATCAACGCCCAATTCTTCAAAGGTGACAACATCGTCTTTTCTGCTTTGGTCATTAAGTTTTTTTAGCTTTGCTTCAATAGATTTCTTTGATTTTTCAAGCTGTTTAATTGAAAAGCGTTCGCCGTTTTCGCTTTTAAGCTGTGCAATGCCTTCAATAAGTTCATCTATCTGTCTTTGCAAAATATCCCTTTGTCTTTCAATAGACATTGGGATTTTTTCAAATTGAGAATGACCAATGATAACAGCATCATAATCACCTGTAGCAATTCTGCCGCAAAACTTTTTACGGTTCTTTGTTTCAAAATCTTTATTTGTTGCAACAAGAATATTGGCCGCCGGATAAAGTTGAAGATATTCTGACGCCCACTGCTCTGTTAAATGATTAGGCACAACAAAAAGAGATTTGTTACAAAGTCCAAGCCTTTTGCTCTCTTGTGCAGCTGCAACCATTTCAAATGTTTTGCCTGCACCTACAGTATGAGCAAGAAGAGTATTACCGCCATACATTATGTGTGCGATTGCATTTATTTGATGAGGTCTTAATTTGATTTCGGGATTCATACCGTAAAAATTGATATGTGAACCGTCATACTCACGAGGACGAATAGAATTAAATCTTTCGTTATATATCTTACAAAGTTCTTCTCTGCGTTCGGGTGATTTCCATATCCATTCTTCAAAAGCTTGTTCAATTAACTTCTGTTTCGCCTGTGCAACAGAAGTTTCCTTTTTATTGAGCACAGCCTTTCTTTTACCGTCTTCTTCAAAATAGTCAAAAACCTTAACGGTTTTCTGATTAAGTGTGCTTTCAATTATGTTATAGGCATTTGCTCTTACAGAGCCGTATGTGTTTTTCGCTTTAACATTACCTTTATCATAACTTTTACCCTCTATGTTCCATTCACCCGTGTATTCAAAATAATGCACCTTGATAAGAGGTCTTGTATATTGCGACGGCTCAAGTAATTCAAACACAAATTCTTGTATATATTTGCTTGGTATCCAAGTAGCACCAAGGCGAACAGAAATTTCACTTGCTGTTAAATCTTTAGGTTGCACCTTTTCAAGATATTTAACATTAACGGTATAAAGTTCAGGATAAATTTCGGCATTTTCTTTTGCAGTACGCAATTTTTCTCGCACATTGCCGGAAAGATATTCATCTGCAGAAAGATATTTAGGCTCGTTGCTATTTGGAGAATATACGGGATTGATAAATATAACACCTTGCAAATCTGAATATATTTCATCTTCGCTTTTGCCGGTAAGCAATTTCATATATTCAATGTCAACACTTGCTTTCTCACCGATTGATACCGCAAGTGCTTCGCTTGATGTATCAACCGAAGTGATTTCCTTATGAGGTTTAATAGTTCTTTTAGTGAACATATCGGCTTTTCTTTCAAGATTACCGTTTTCATCAAGTATTTCAAGTGCAGATAAAAGCGAATATGAACTGTCGTGTGAAAAAGCAGATTTATTACCTCTGCTTGAAATCAAGCCGTAATCTTTTATGAATTTATCATAAAGACTGTTTAAGCGTAATTGTTCTGATTTTATTTCTTCCTCGGAATAATCTTTTTCCTGCATAGTGATAAGACTGCGAACGGTATCCCGCAAGGCAATCATACCTCGTATACGATTCTCGGCAGTTGCAGATACATTAGCAGGCGTCATTCTTGAATTTTCTCTAAAGTATATCTTTCCGTCTACAACAGTATATGAAAAGTTACGAACATCAGGTAATACAGGAATAGATAAATCTTCTTCAAATTCATCACCGATTTGTACCTCTGTAATATGTCCTTGAATATTCTTAACAGCCACATCAAGCAGTTCTTCAAGACTTCTATCCTCATATGGAATACAAGTTGATTCCGGACCGAAACGACCTGAAACCATTTCCATATTACCGAGCACCATATCAGGATTATCAACAAAGTATTTATTCATTCTGATACCGTCTTCGGTATTATCAAGCTGTACCCAATTAGGCTCAATATCAAGCACTCTATCTCGCTTTTGAAGAACAAGAATATCCGATACTACCTCTGTGCCTGCATTGCCCTTAAAAGTATCGTTGGGGAGTCTTATTGCACCGAGAAGGTCTGCTCTTTGAGCAATATATCTTCTGATATTACTGTTTTCTTTATCCATAGTACCTTTGGAGGTAATGAGTATCATTATGCCGCCTGTTCTGACTTTATCAAGCGACTTCATAAAGAAATAATCGTGAATAAGCGGGTTGTGCTTATCGTATTTCTTATCCGATACTTTAAAATCGCCAAAAGGTACATTAGTAGTAACAAGGTCATAGAAGTTATCGGGTAAGTCTACCTTTTCGTAGCCGTTATTAACAATGCTTGCATTTTGGTAAAGCTGTTGTGCAATAGCTGCCGAAACAGAATCAAGTTCAATACCGTAAACCTTACTGTCAGCCATACTCTTTGGTTTCATACCGATAAAATTACCGATACCGCAAGACGGTTCAAGAATATTGCCTTGCTTGAATCCAAGATTTTCGGCAATATCATAGCAAGCCTTAACTACTTCTTGAGGAGTATAGAAAGCAGTTAATGTGCTTTCACGAGCGTGTGCGTACTCATCAGGTGACAGCACTTCAACGAGTTCGTTATGTTCATTTCCCCAAGACGAGTTGTTTTCATCAAACGCTTCGGGAATACCGCCCCAACCGACATATTTTGAAAGAACGATTTGTTCATCGGGTGTTGCAAAACGATTGTCGGCTTCACATTCTTTTAAAACCTTGATAGCCTCCATATTTCTGCGAAAGCGTTCCTTTTTGCCCACAACCTCAACGGGATGTGACGCAAAATCAAAATCGTACCTTTGCTCAACAGGAATTTCGGGATGAATATCCCACTGACTATGTTCAGTATGCTGTTTTATGTTTTGAGTGGGAATAATCTGTTCTTTTTCTGTCTGTAAATATTGCCTTACAAATTCAACGGTTTCTTTGCGAAAGATAGGAAAGCCTGTCCCGTCGGCAAAAGTTTGGTCAGCCATAGATACATAACCGTTGCTGACAGAATCAACGACAAAGTGTCTGCCGTCAATTTCTATTTCTTCACCGATTAAGTCTAAGCCATCATCAACTTCCGACACAACGGGTTTGGTTTCTGCATCAACCTTTTCTTTTTCTGCCGGTTTAGTAAACTTACTCGGTTGCTTGACTTTTGGTGCAAGGTTTGGATGATCATAAAGTTTGAATGTGCCGTTTTTGTAAGCAATAAAGTCATCATATATTTGCTTACGGTACTGATACATTCTGTCCTCTTTATCCATAAGAGCCAAGGCATTTGACATCATATTTTCAATATCATCAAGTGCCTGTGAGTTATCAAGTTGAGCCTTGATAACTCTTGAAATCTTGTATGGCTCAATATCGTTCGGATAAGGCTTAGCGTCATTCTCGGACAAGCCTTCAAAAAACGATTCCAAATCTCTTGTTATTTCGTTTTTGTATATATCGGGTATAGCGTCAATATCCTCTTGCGTCACAAATTTGTCTTGCTTGATAAGGGTATCAATTCTTTTTGCGACATCGCTCCATTTAATAAGGACTTTTGCATAAGGCTCCATAACTGAACCGTGGCTGAATTCAATACCTTTTGTTGTCTTATTAACGCTGTCATTACCGGCTAAATATCCGCTTTGATTATCCTTGCTTACATATTTAATTCTGTCTGCTTTATCAGGGTGATTAACAAAATAGGTGTATGTTTCAAGCCTGTAAGCGTGATTGCTTTTGCCATTTATGATAATCTTGTCTATCTCATCTTGTGAGATAAACATTTTTCTGTCAGGCAGATAACCCAGTTCAGCTTTAAACTGAATAGGTTCTCGTTTCATACCCTCAATAATTTCTGCAATATATGGTATAGAATATTGAGCCGCATAATTAAAGCGAATGATTTTTATACCGGCATTGTAGTCATCCATCAGCTTGCCGTACTCTTTGAAAATTTGAGCACGCTTTTCATCATCCTTGAGCATATCGGTAATTTTTTCAACCATATCGGGATAGCCTAAAACACCGTCAATTTCTTTTTGTATTGATTGCAGACAATTATCTTTATTTGGATAATCGTCACTCAAATCTCGGACAAACTCTGTAAGCCTGTCGGCAACTTTATTCAGTTCGTACTCATCTACCTTGTCAAGTTCATACTGTGGCATATATCTGCCGACATCAAGAAGTTCACGAATACGAACAGCCGCTTGCTCCCAAGTGAGATGCGTTGCCGTGCTTGTTTTAGCCGTTGTGCCTTTAGCAATGCTTATACCGTTTTCGTCATACCAAAAGGATACTTTTTCGCCGTTAAAGACAAAGCCTGCACCGTTAGTACCGTAAAGAAATTTAAGTATTCTTGCGTTATACTCAACACCTCTGTCCCGTCTGAAATGCATAGCAATTTGTACTCTGCTGTTTTTATCATTAAAGCCACAGCAAAGTGCTTCATCAATAATCTGCTGTGATATTCTTAAATCGGTGAAAAGTGATGTTTGTGGCACCTCATCATATACAGGTTCGTTATCATAAGAAAAGCTGAACAAATCAAGCTGTGTTTTTTCTTCCTTTTCCGTATTAAGATACTTGCCGTCATTGATAAGTTCTTTAATGATACCGATAACAATATCCCACGAAAAAACGGACTCCTTGGTTCGGGTTTTGTAATTACCCTCATACATAAGAAGTCCGTTATCGGCTAATGTAAAGCCAAAGTGCTTATTGAATTTATCGTACTCATAAAACCGTCTTGGATACAGCGTTTTGGTATAGTTTTTGAGTTCGTTATCGCTTTTAGTAGTTTGGTAAGCCTTGATGATTGCAGGCTTTCTTTGTACCAAATCATCATCGGGATTGCTGAGCATATACCTGATAGCCTGTTCATCAACAAACGGCGGCAGTTCATCGGTTACATCGTGTAAATCAGTTCGTTCATGACTGTTTCCCTCGCCGAGTTTTTGATATTGTTCATCATTCCCACCCAAGTCATCATATCCGTTTGCTTGAGTTCTTCTGTCACTCTTTGTGCTTTTGCCATCTGAGTTATGATTTGTTCTTCCATCTGTTCTGCCTGTTCCTGAATCGACATCAAATGTTCCGTCAGCTTGCAGGTTGTCAATAAAGTTGTGAATGTCGCTTTCTTGTGATTTTTGAGATATTCCTGTCTTTTCTGTGCGTAATATCCCATTTGTTCCGTTTTTGTCGGCATAATCAGGTTCGGGTAAAGTTGCTCTCCAACTTGCGTGTATGTTATCTTCATTTGAATTGCTCCTTTCGTTTTTGTTTTCATCCTTATTGTAAGGACTTGTTGAAGATTTTTCAAATATGCGATTTTCTTTTTCAAGTGCAAATATGGTTTTTGATATTTCAAGGAGTGCTGTTTTTGAAATATTGTTTGTTGCTTCACCGAGGGCATTAAAAGTGTTCGGTGTATTGAAATTAACAACATCCTCAAAATCTTCCGTATCAAGCATTAAATCGGCGTCAACACCGAGCCTTGAAAGAATTGTATACGAAACGCTGTTTGAAACCAATTTACGAAATTTTGATGAAATAATATCATCGGAGAAATCTTCGAGGAAGCTGTCATGCTTTGCACCGCAAAGTTCAAAAAGATAATCTGATAAATTGTTGCTTACAGCGTTTTCACAAGCAGAGATGACGGCACTGCTTAAATCGGATTTATCATCAACTGCACCAAAAACATTTTCAAGTGTCTTAATTACATTATCGGTGTATTCGTCCTTCATATGCCAAATAGGGACTTCTTTTGCCTGCTCGCCCTCGTGGGTATCGCTGACATCAAACACATATTTAAGCCTTGGATAGTTTTGATTTGACACATCAAAAAGTGCAATACCTTTAGCACCTTTATTTACCCATCTGCCAAACTTTCTGTTCCAGCTTGCCATAGGTAAAACTGCAACAGCGTCAGGCTTCTGAGCATAAACAAGAAGTTGCTCGCTAAACGGCAATCCGTAATTATTGCAAGAACTTTTCAAAAACTCCTGCCAATTACTCGGCGAACGGATAACATCCTTTGAAACATTATCATAAAGAGTAGAAATGAGTTCAAACCTTGTAGCCATAGTCATCACCTTTCATCTTGTTTACCTCCGAGATATGAATAGAGTGTGTGCTTTTTTACATTTTCTTTAATGGCACATATAACCTTAATTTCTTTAATCAAAACATTAGGCAAATTGAGCATCTCTTCCGTTTTCATATTCAAAATATCTGCCTCACTACATTTGCCTGCCTTAAACAGCTTTAAAAGCACTTTCGTTTTTATTTGGAAATCTGTATCCATTTTTACCTCCGTATATATTAAAGGTGGCAACCGAAGTCACCGCCCAAATAAGTTTAATTATCGTTTTTCTTTTTGTTCCTGACTTGGAGAAATACAAGCCCTGCAACAATAAAGACAACAAGTGCAATAGACACAATTGTTTTGACTGTCATTAGCTTTTACCTCCTTTTATTATCGTTCATCTCGTTCTCGGTTATGCCGTTGTCTTTCATTTTCAAAACAGCGATACATTTCAGCCTTATCGGCAACCCTTTGACCAAAGTCTTTTAACGCATCAAATTTGTTTTCAATATAATGGCCGTAATAATATGAGCCGTTATTACATTCCCAAGTGACGTATTGCTTTTCTTTATTGGCAGTTGTCCTTTCGCCGAGTACGATTTCACCTTTACCGACGGTTACGGCATTGATAATGGTGTAGCCTGCATTAGTTCTATCACTCATTATCTATGCCTCCTTTTTTCTTTCTCTTAATAAAGAAATATACACAGCCTGCGATACCGACAAGAGAAGCACCGGCAATACCTAAAACACGATTGATATTCCTATCATCACCTGTTTTTGGATTTTCAAGTTCAGGGACTTTAATCGTTACGGTCTGTCCGTCATCGTTAATGTCAGCATGAGCGGTTAACACGACACCGTCACGATACAATGTTTCAAACACTACAAGATCGGTATCCTTTTTAATAGCCGAACCGTCAAAAGTAAAGGTGACTTTTACTTTGCCATCAGCCTTATCGGGTACAAACTTAACGGTTGAAGTGATTTCTTTACCTTTAACTTTGAACGGTTTGCCTGTGGCTTTATCCATCAATGTGCCTTTGATAATATATTCGGTATTAGGTACCAAGTGCTTGTACTCAACAGTATCTTTTATGGATATTTCGCCTTTTGCGATGACTTCTTTTTTGCCATTGACGGTTGCCGTTGTTTTTAATTCTGGCACTTTATCATTGATTGCAGTAAGTTCAACCACTTGCTCGTTATCTTTGATTGTTACGGTAAATACATCTTCATTATCAAGATAGCCGTCGGCTGGCTTAAGTTCCTTTATAAGATATTCACCGTAAGGAATGTTGCTAAAGTTGAAGATGCCGTTTTCATCGGTAACAGCAGTTAAGATTGCGTTGTCTTTTGCAAATTCGGTAGTGTCTGATTTAAACAAACCAAAGATTGCACCCTTGATTGTTTCTTGGGTTTCTCGGTCAATCTTCAAACCTTTAACAGAACCATAAATGAGATTGTTTTCGATAGCTTTATCGTTATTGACTTTAATATCAATAACCTTGACATCTTGACCTTGATATTCGGTGTCAAACTCATATTTTGTATCGGATAAGATATAGTGCGCATCGGTTGCGATTTCTTTTGCGTACCACTTAAAGCCTACCGGCAAGTCACAGTCAAAGACAATGCTTCCATTTTTATCGCAATTTGCAAAAGTGATAAGAGCATCTTTTGGAATAACATCGCCGTTGCTTGCTTTAATGTCCTCATCGGCATAAATACCGAATCTTACAGAAGTGATTTCACCGTTATTGCCGATACTGAATGTCTTATCATTTGCCATAATTTTCTCCTGCTTACTGTGAAACCGAAACCTTTTGTCTATCGTTATACACCGAAATGTCGGTTGAGGTAACGGAAACATTCTGTCCTGCATAGGTAAGTTCTACATCGTATTTTGTACCGTTATGAACATAGCCGTTAGGTGCAGTCTTTTCAATCACAGTATATTTACCGAGATAAAGTTCTTTTGATTTAGCCACACCGTCATCATCGGTTGTGACTGTATCAACCAAAGTACCTTGCTCATATCTTACCGTACCGTCAAGTGTTGTAATATCCTCGGCAGCATAGACTTCAAACACTGCACCTTTAAGATTACCGACGCTGTATTTTGGAGTATATACACCGTTATTTTCTTCAACGGATGAGAACACCTCTCCTGTTTTTGTAATATTGATTACGCCTTTTTGAGCCATATCCTTTGCTTTAACTTTAACTACGGTAACGCCTGTATCGGTTGATGAATTTTCCTGACTGATAGAGAACGGAATCGGTGTGTCGTCAAGCACATATCCGTACGGTGCCTGTACTTCTTTGAGAGTATAATCACCATATGGCAACTTTTCAGGTGTGATTAAATATCCCTCTTTGTTGGTGTAAAAGATATGAATTGATGTCACTTGAGGGTAGGTGTACTGCATTGTAATTCTATGATTGTTGCTATCGTAGATTTCAAAAGCAGCACCTTCGTATGGGATTCGTTTACCCGTTTCCTTATCAAGTTTAACTACCTTGAGATACGACTCGAAATTTTTATTGTTGATAAGGAATTTGTAAGTCTTGCCGTCTTTATTGATGAAAACATCGAAATCGGTTATTTTTTCTCTGCCATCCCATCCCTTTGTTTGATGTACTGTGTAAAAACCATAAGGAAGTAGTTTTGTACTTGCAAAACCGTCTTCGTCACAAACAATGGTATCTCGTTCGTCTTTATCTGCATTTACAAAAGAACCTGCCGATTTAAGATAAACTTGAAACTCTGCACCTTTTTCGGGTGTTTCGATTTGAGTTTCACCATCATCAGTATGTTTAATAATGCTGATTTTACCCTTAATCACTTGCTCCATAACAGTCATATCGGGAGCGTTATTGTATTCGACTGTATAATCTTTCGGGTCTGCACCTACTTTATACACCGTATCGTTAAGCAAATATCCCTCACTCGGAGTAATTTCCTTTATCGTCCAATCTGTTCCGCAAACAAAATAGTCTGTTGTAAGAAAACCGTTACTGTCGGTTGTATATTGTGCAATAAGTTCATCGCCTTTATACAAACCATAAACAGCACCGCCTAATTTTGCATCACCTTGTGCGTGACCTTTTTCGTAATCTTGTTTTGTGACGGTTACTCTGAACTTTTTGAGTATGTTATAGAAGCTGACCGATGATGTTTTGTTGCTTGAAACAGTAATTGTCTGCGATTGATTAGGTACATATCTGTCAATGTTTTCTTCCGTAATCGTATATGTTCCGGGAGTTAAATCAGAAATATCAATTTCGCCGTTTGCATTTGTTGTGACGGTTTTTGAAAAACCATTAGCACCTGTGACAGTAAAGTTAATACCGGCTACAATACCGTCTTCGGAAGTTTTAACAAGTTTCATATCACCGAGTGGAGTAATAGAACCCGAAAATGCCATTGAAACAGGGTCATAATATGCCGAATAAATAAGTTTTTGATATGCTTCACTGCCATAGGGATAGTAAAGCAAAAGTTCATCGTCATCGCCTGTACCGTCTTTGTAATATTCACCGTTAGCAAGTTTAAAGCTTGATGCAGTACAAGATTTATCAACCTTAATTGTTAATGAATTTGAATTTTTGCTGTGGGTAATGCTCAAACCGCTTCCTTTTTTTGTGAATGCAGGATAATCAGAAAGCACCTTGTTTGTATCAGTAACGGTAAGGCTATTCCCTGCAACGATTGTTCCGACATTGGTATTATTGAATGACGGCTTTTTATTTAGGTTGTCCATTCTGTCCTGTGCCTTGTCACACCACGCTTTGTATCCGCCGTCGCTGAAATCCCAGCTTGTGTCAGAACCGAAGATAGACCACACTTTTTTCTGACAGTAAGCCATATCCTGCCAATCTATCGAGTTGCCGTGTTCAAGGTAATATCCTGCAAATATCCACTTTGCAGCTTTAATTGCCTTATCACTTGCCATAGCCTTTTTGCCTTTAAGATACGACGAACTCGGTGAGGTTGTGCCGTATTCAATACAGAAAAGAGGATAAGTTGTACCGCCTTTTTTCGTAGTATGAACTTCGTGTCCGTAATGCTTTGAAACGCTTACATCAAGTTTCTTCATACCCGACACCGCACCGAGGTTTTCCGTTGCTGCAAAAGCACTTAACGGAAACATCATTGTAACTGTTAATACCGACAAAAGGATCGCCACAATTCTTTTGCCAAAACTTTTAAATTTATCTTTCATAACTTTTCCTTTCTGCCTGTTTTTAGGCATAAAAAAAGAGAAGATTGTTACATCTTCTCAGCTTAAATTTATGATATTGTTTATTTGAAATTGCCTGTCCATTTACCGCAATAACCGCAACTCCAGCATTCATAGCCTTGTGGGCAGTTGGCAAAATATTCATCATCGGATAATTCTCCGCTTTCCCATTTGTCTGCCCAAGATTTCATTACCGAATCAACATATGCCTTAACATCCGATTTGCTGTCAAACCATCTGCCCATATTACCGCATTTCATTGAGTGATTATTGTTATTACTGCATTGACTTACTTTTTGGGTTGTTGGTTGTTTTGATGTAGGCGTTGCTTTTGTTATATGCTGTGTTGTAGATTTTGTAGTTTGAACAGGTTTTGATGTTGTAGACACAATCTTTCTTTTCGTGGTTGTTTCACTCAACTCAATCTTGTTTGAAGTTGTGCTCGTTATTTTTGCATTTGTAGTTGGAGCAGTAGTTGTTGTATCGACTTTCGTATCATTTTCAGCAGTCGAAACAGGAAGTGTTGTTTCTTTACTTGCAGAAAAAGAACTTGTTTCTGCATTTTCATTTACTTCGTTGTTTTTAACCGAACAACCTACAAATACGCTGATTAGCACAACTGCTACCATACACAAAATCACTGACTTTTTCATTAAGCATTCCTCCTTTGCTTTCACCGCCAATTTAACAGATTTTGGTAATTTCGGCAAAGGTGCGTTTATTAAATCATACACATCATTCCTTTATTTGATTTATAAGGCTCTTTCTTTTCTGCAAGTTTGTATGTTAAATAAGGGGGTATATTGAAAAGAGGGGGGATAGAAATAACATACTCCTGCTATCTGCTGTCCCTTTCGGCTCTGCTTTTCAAAAACTTGTTGTAATGCTCCAAAGCCTTGCATACATAATCTTGCCTTTTCTCAGGTGCAACAGATTTCGGAATATACTTTTCCAGCGTCTTATGTGGAATTATGAGCCTTTCCTGTTGATTAGGTTTCAGTTCGCACATAATATCAAGGATAGTATCGCTGTTGAGTTCTCCGTTATTAAACATCTTGTGCATACGAATAGCCTGTGCGTGAGACGGAGTACAACATTCGCTTTCTATTGCTTCCAACAAATCTTGCTGACATTCTTTATCAAGAAATGATATTTCAACAGCCGGTAACATTTTCATTTTACCATCATCGACCATTTGCAACAATTCGGGTATAAGTTTTGTAAGACTTATATATCTATATATATGTGTTTTACTTTCTCCTGTATCTTCTGCAAGCAAATTTGCCGAATTTAACTTTTTCCCATTTTGGGAAAAAGTTAAATCTGTGCGTTTACCTTGTCTGTTCATCGCATCCAATTTCATTTTGTATGCAAATGCCTTTTCACTTGGCAAAATGTTTTCTCTTTGGATATTGCTGTCAACCATAATGACGGTTGCGGCATCATCGTCCAAATTTGAAACGATACAACGCAATGTGTTTTTACCGGCTATCTCACTTGCAAATTTTCGTCTGTGACCTGAAATAATTTCATAATCACCGTTATCTTTCTCACGAACAATAGCAGGAACCAACACTCCGTTTTCAGAAACACTTTCAACAAGTTTATTCATTTCTTCATCGTCACGCACTTTAAACGGATGATTCGGAAATGGTACAAGTTTTTCAAGCGGAATATCTTTTATAGTCGGAGTAAGTCCGTTTTCTCGCTCGCTTTGTGATGTGAATAAATCATCGAGCCTGTTCAGACTGAAGTCTGTTTTTTTCTTTTCGCTCAAGTTTCAATACCTCCTTTGTAAAGTCTGCATACGCTTTTGCGACCTTACTGTTTTTATCATAAGCAAATATTGATTTGCCGCTTATTGCAGTTTCAGCCGCTTTAATACCCATAGGTATCTGCGTATCAAAAATTTTAAGATATTTGCCGTAGTCATTTACGATAGCTTCCTTTGTACTTTTGGAAAGGTTAGTTCTGCCATCTACAAGTGTAAGCAAAATACCGTCAATTTTAAGCGATGGGTTAATTTGTCTTTTGACCTTATCTATGGTTTTAACAAGTTGCGTCATACCTTTAGCGGCAAGAAATTACGACTGCACAGGAATGATAACCGAATCGGCAGCAACCAATGCATTAACCGTAAGCACGCTTAATGACGGCATACAGTCTATAACCACATAATCATACGCAGCTTTTATTGAATTTACATAACCTTTCAGCACGGTTTCACGGCTCATTGTATTGACCAAACTAAGTTCAAGTGCCGACAAATCAAGGTTAGCCGGGAGTAAATCAATATTTTCTTTATGGTGGAGAATGCCGTTTGCAGAGTTCTTATTTCTTTCTTCAATATACTCGACGAGTTTGTCTGCAAGGGTGACAGAAAGTTCGTCCGTATCTCTCCAACCCAAAGCTGTTGTTAAATCACCTTGTGGGTCACAGTCGATAAGCAAGACCTTCTTACCCTCATTTGCAAGACCGACTCCAAAATTTAAGGCGGTTGTAGTTTTACCTACACCGCCTTTTTGATTGCATATTGCAATTACTTTTGTTTGTTTCGTTAAAAACACCTCCGTTTTAGTTCTATATATACAAAAAAGCCTGCCGATTTTAACCGACAGGCTTTTAACTATATACAGTTATTTAGTTGGTAATAATCAATGAATATTTTAACATGAAATAAGAGATTTTATATAAAACATCCATATTATTCTAATGCTAATTTTGCTAAATCTTTTCCAAAATCGAACGCATTCACACAATCCTTGCCTCTTTTATAGAAAACATAAAAAAACTCTTGTCTGTCATCGTTTTTTGTTGAAAAAAGATTTATTAATTCTTTTAACTTATATAATTTATTCTCTTTATGAAAATAAATTGGAGTCTCCGACAAATCATTTTTGTTAAAACTTGTCCTGAATTTTGATGTTGGAACAATAACAAAATCAAATGTTTTTAAAGATTGATTTTCAGCAATTTTCTTGAATCCGTTTAACCATTTTAACAATAATTCATATCTGTTTACCATAATTTCCTTATCTAACTCAGATAACTCGGATTTCATAACATCATTTAAACAATTATTGCAATAATTAATGGCGTCGTTATTTATACAATGTGAAGGAGATTCTTCATTTTGAAATCTGCTCAAAATTTTAATTTTTTCTTGCAAACAAGGATGAATATCATTTCCAACATAACAATCCACACAAATTCTGTATTCTGATTCAGATTTCCAAACAGGATGTCTTCTTGAATTTCTGTCTAACAATTCATCACTTAAAGGCACGCCTAAATGCTTTGCCAAATAAATTATATCATCGTCACACAAAGAACTAATTTTAATTGGAAGCGATAGATGATCTACTAATTCTTTTATGTCATTTAAGGTATTCGAAAAATCATGTTCCTTAATTTCATTTGCCTTTTTTATTGCTTCTTTTAATTTATTTTCTGCGTCTTCGTAAAATTCATTCCTTGGGGCTCCTGTACTTGGGAGTAATGATTCCAATGAAAACAAATCGATTCCTGTTCTTTTTTTATAATCTATTTTTACATCTGTAATAATTCTCTGAACAAGAAAAACTTCATATTGTATTACTGGATGATTTTGAATCCATTTTTTCTCAGAATCATGTGCATAAATAACATTCTCAATTACTGAAAGTGCAGATTTATTGTATGCCAACTGTATTGTAGCACCTTCACTTGAACTTTTTGTTTCAACTAAAGTTATAGCATCAATCAATCTATTATAATCGATAGATATACTATTAAAACCCATTACATATGCATCTCTAATCAAATAATCAAGCCGATCTACATCTATTGTTGACGAATTAAGCAAAGAAATTAAGGCATTTAATATAGAATGCATTACATTTTTATCAGCATCTCTATATTTGTAACCAGTAATACAACGAGCAAAAAAACTTTTAATCTCATTGTCAGAATCACTGTCATCAAAAAAAGAATCAAACTGTTTTAGTGCAACAACAACGCTCATTATTTCATGAGGAGCTGCAGGTTTATTGTTATAATAATCTACATCTGATGAAAACTGACTATTATTAACAATATCCACCAATTTATCATATAGTGATTTTGATTCATCAATAAAAAAATTTTCTCCAGAATGGGAAAAAGGAGAATGACCAACATCATGCAACAAACAAGCCAGCTTGAATGTTTCTTCAATTTTGTCATTAACTGAATATTTCTCTAGTATTTCTTTTGAATTGTTTTTTATTGAATCGTATGCCTTTACTCCCAAATAATACACACCTAATGAATGTACAAATCGATTGTGGAGTGCAGCAGAATACACTGGAAGATAGCTTGTTTGTTTTATGTATCTAAGTCTTTGAAATTCAGGTGTATCAATTATTTTTTTTACTATATCTTTAGGTATTTCAATATATCCATAAATTGGATCCTTAAAACGTTTCATAACTTCGCACCAAAACAAAATTTATTCTAATGTTTTAAAGGCCGAGTCAGAAACAAATGCTTTTAACAGATAAAAAGCAATATTTATTCTAAAACGATTTCTTAAAACATCTGTAGAAATTCCATCTTTTAATGTGATTTCGATATCATCTTCTAATTCCTTGATTGAAAAAACATCAGAACAATTGTGAAAGAATTGTTCTGTTGTATCTTTGGTAAAAATAAGAGTGACATCCATATCGTCTTTTCTTAATGTAGCCATAATAGCATTTCCATAATCATTTAACTGTGAAAAACGAACTGTTCTTTTGCCCGTTTTCTCAACTAATTCAATTAATGCATTAGCTGCCAAATCTTCTATACCAATAAAATATGACATATATTTTGCCTCCAAACCAAGCTAGCGTTTTGTACATTATACTATATATAATATATTATTGTCAATTATATTATATCAGTAATAGATGAAAAAATCATATGTAATTTATTCCATGCGAACACTTATATTAAAGCACAAAAATACTGATTAATAAACTGACATTTCTTAACTATACTGTTGTTATAAAATTTATATAAAAACAGGTATGCTATTTTTCAATAACATACCTGCTAATTTCATATTACCACGCTTACGGTTATATCTTTCCATTGATACGGACGAAGATATTGATTTGTTGCGTGTCTAAAGGTTTTTGCCTGCTCAAAACCAATCTTAAAACTAAAAGTAAGATTAGTCCTCCATTTCTGCAATAGCAGCCTGAGCAGCAGCAAGTCTTGCGATAGGAACTCTAAATGGTGAGCATGATACATAATCAAGACCAATCTTATGGCAGAATTCTACTGAAGATGGGTCACCGCCGTGTTCACCGCAGATACCGCAGTGAAGTTCAGGGCGAGTAGCCTTACCGTTCTTAACTGCCATTTCCATAAGTTGGCCAACACCTGTTTGGTCAAGCTTAGCGAATGGATCGCTTTCAAAAATCTTTGCATCATAGTATGCATTAAGGAACTTACCTGCATCATCACGGCTGAAGCCATAAGTCATCTGAGTAAGGTCGTTTGTACCGAAGCAGAAGAATTCAGCTTCCTTAGCAATATCGCCTGCTGTAAGAGCAGCACGAGGAATTTCAATCATAGTACCAACTTCATACTTCATATCACTGCCGGCAGCAGCAATTTCAGCATCAGCAGTTGCAACAACGATGTCCTTAACATACTTAAGTTCCTTAGCGTCACATGAAAGAGGAATCATAATTTCAGGAGCAACAGTCCAATCAGGATGAGCCTTCTGAACATTGATAGCAGCACGGATAACAGCTTTAGTCTGCATCTTTGCAATTTCAGGATATGTAACTGCAAGACGAAGACCACGGTGGCCCATCATTGGGTTGAATTCGTGAAGAGAAGCGATGATAGCCTTAATCTGCTCAACGCTCTTGCCCTGTGCATCAGCAAGCTTCTTAATATCTTCTTCTTCAGTAGGAACGAATTCGTGAAGAGGTGGGTCAAGGAAACGGATTGTTACCGGGCAGCCTTCAAGTGCTTCATAAAGCTTTTCAAAGTCGCCCTGCTGATAAGGAAGAATCTTTTCAAGAGCAGCTTCTCTTTCTTCAGCTGTATCTGAACAAATCATTTCTCTGAATGCAGCGATTCTGTCTTCTTCAAAGAACATATGCTCTGTACGGCAAAGGCCGATACCTTCGGCACCGAGTTCACGAGCCTTCTTTGCGTCAGCAGGTGTATCAGCGTTTGTACGAACCTTGAGCTTTCTGAACTTGTCAGCCCAGCCCATAATTCTGCCGAATTCGCCGGCAATAGTAGCATCCTTTGTAGGAATTACGCCGTCATAGATGTTACCTGTTGAACCGTCAATTGAAATATAGTCACCTTCGTGGTATTCCTTACCTGCGAGAGTAAACTTCTTGTTTTCTTCATCCATATTGATGTCGCCGCAGCCTGATACACAGCAAGTACCCATACCACGAGCAACTACTGCTGCGTGAGATGTCATACCGCCACGAACTGTGAGGATACCCTGTGAAGCTTTCATACCTGTAATATCTTCAGGTGATGTTTCAAGACGAACAAGTACAACCTTTTCGCCCTTTTCGTTCCATTCTACTGCATCATCAGCAGTGAATACAACCTTACCGCAAGCAGCACCAGGAGATGCGCCGAGGCCCTTACCGATTGGTGTAGCCTTCTTAAGAGCATCAGTATCAAACTGAGGGTGAAGAAGAGTATCAAGGTTACGAGGGTCAATCATAGCAACAGCTTCAGCTTCTGTCTTATGTCCTTCATCTACAAGGTCACAAGCAATCTTAAGAGCAGCCTGAGCTGTTCTCTTACCGTTACGGCACTGAAGCATATAGAGCTTCTTGTTTTCAACTGTGAATTCCATATCCTGCATATCGTGGTAGTGATTTTCAAGAGTATCACAAACCTTGATGAAATCAGCATATGCTTCAGGGAATTCTTTTTCCATTTGAGCGATAGGCATTGGTGTACGAACACCGGCAACTACGTCTTCGCCCTGTGCGTTGATAAGGAATTCACCCATCAACTTATTTTCACCGGTAGCAGGGTCACGAGTGAAAGCAACACCTGTACCTGATTCATTGTTAAGGTTACCGAATACCATAGGCATTACATTAACAGCAGTACCCCATGAATATGGAATATCGTTATCTCTACGATATACATTTGCACGAGGGTTGTCCCATGAACGGAATACAGCTTCAATAGCAAGCTTAAGCTGTTCAACAGGGTCTGAAGGGAAATCTTCGCCGAGCTGCTTCTTATATTCAGCCTTAAACTGAATAGCAAGCTCCTTGAGGTCAGCAGCTGTAAGCTCTACATCGTACTGAACGCCCTTTTCTGTTTTCATCTTGTCGATAAGCTGTTCAAAATACTTCTTACCAACTTCCATAACTACATCAGAGAACATCTGGATGAATCTTCTGTATGAGTCATATACGAAACGCTCAAAAGCAGGATCATCGTTACCTGCAATCATAGTTTCAACTACCTGGTCGTTAAGACCGAGGTTAAGGATAGTATCCATCATACCAGGCATTGATGCTCTTGCACCTGAACGAACTGATACAAGAAGAGGATTTTGAAGATCACCGAACTTCTTGCCGTTGATTTCTTCCATCTTCTTAACGCCTTCCATAACCTGAGTCATGATTTCGTCGTTGATTTTGCGACCGTCTTCGTAATACTGTGTACAAGCTTCAGTTGTAACAGTGAAACCCTGTGGTACAGGAAGACCGATTTTAGTCATTTCTGCAAGGTTTGCACCCTTACCGCCGAGCAAATTACGCATGGTCATGTCGCCTTCTTCAAACATGTAAACCCACTTGTTTGCCATTTGAGTTACCTCCTAAAATTATTTGTAGCTTTAATATTCTTATACTCGTTTTTAAGGCCAAAATTTATTGCCGTAATAAATAACAATTCTTGCCTTCACAGTATAATGCGATAGAATTATAACATACTATAAAGCAAATTACAAATATTTTTCTAAAAAAATTAAGAAAATATGTAGTTTTTATAATAATACTTGCAAATATTTGCATTTTGTTGCATAATTAGAAACGATAAAAAGTATGCGTTTTTATAAATTATATATATTTGAGAGGAAATACATTATGAAGTGTGCAATAATTTTAGCCGGCGGTAAAGGCACAAGAATGAAAGCAACTTGCCCGAAAGTTATGTGCGAAGTGCTTTTTTCGCCTATGATTAGCTATGTTGTTGACGCAGTTAAAGAAGCCGGAGCAAAAGATATTTGCGTAATTACCGGATATAAGCACGAAGTTCTTGAAGAATACCTTGCTAAAAAGGACAGTAATATTGTAACCGCACTGCAAGAGCCGCAACTTGGCACGGGCCATGCAGTTATGCAGGCTCAAAAATTTATTGATAAGCATCTTGATGATGATATACTTATTTTAAACGGTGACGGTCCGCTTATGGACGCCGAAACGATTAACAAAGCTTATGATTATCACAAAGAAAACGGTAATTCAATTACGCTTATCAGCGCGCTTGTTGACGATACAAACGGAATAGGCCACATTAAGCGTGATGAAAACGGAACTCTTTTGCGCATAGTTGAGCATAAAGACGCAACAGAAGAAGAAAAGAAAATCAATGAATCAAATGCAGGTTGCTATTGGTTTAACGGTAAAGATTTAAGCTATGCGCTTTCAAAAATCACAAATAACAATGTGCAAAACGAATATTACCTTACCGACAGCCTTGAAATTTTAATTTCGGCCGGCAAAAATGCAGGGGCATATGTGGTTGAAAACAGCGAAGTTGTACTTGGTGCGAATGACAGAAAGCAGCTCAACATTCTCAACAACATTATGAGAAGAAATATAAACGACAGCCTTATGCTTTGCGGAGTTGACATTCCATGCACTGACGGTGTAATAATCGGCAAGGATGTAAAAATCGGCTCATCAACAGTTATTTTGCCTAACACAATTATATTAGGCGACACAGTTATCGGCGAAAACTGCACAATCGGCCCTAACACATATATTGATAATTCAAAAATCGGTGACGATGTAATACTTGATAACTGCAAAATACTTGACAGCACGGTTGAAAGCGGTGTTGATGCAGGCCCGTTTGTAAAAGTAAGGGCAAATTCCACACTTAAAAAGGGTGTGCATATCGGCAATTTTGTTGAAGTTAAGAATTCAATTGTGGGCGAAGGAACAAAAAGCGCACATTTAACATATATAGGTGACAGCGATGTAGGCAAAGATGTAAACTTCGGCTGCGGCACCGTAACCTGCAACTATGACGGAAAAAACAAATCAAGATGCACCATAGGTGACGGGGCATTTATCGGCTGTAATACAAACCTTATTGCTCCTGTTGAAGTGGGCAAAAAAGCATACATTGCAGCAGGTTCAACCATTACGGATGACATACCCGGCGATTCACTTGCAGTTGCAAGAGCAAGGCAAGTTATAAAAGAAAATTGGGTTAATATTAAAAAGCCATACAAGGAGAAAAAATAAGTGAAAAAGATATTGGCTGTATTTTGCTCACTGGTAATTATTGCTACAATATTTATTGCGTGTTCAAACATTCAGCAAACCTCGGGCGATAACAAGCAAGAATCGGAAAATTCAAGCTCCACAACTGAATCAACAACAGCGAGAACAACCGAAAATTTATCAACCAAATTTAAAGAAGCTGAAACGAATAAAATTTATCCGGCACTTAAAAAAGATTTTGATTCTTCTTTCCCATATGAAATAGCAAGTTACACAAGCTACTACCTTTCATCTAACGAAACAAGAACGAAAAACATTCACGAAGCGGTTGACCATTTAAACGCCGTGGTTATTCCTGCCGGCAAAACCTTTTCTTTCAACCAAACGGTAGGCAAAAGAACTGTGCTTGCAGGGTACGAAGCCGCTAAAGTAGTGCAGGGTGACGAATTTGTAGACGGACTCGGCGGCGGAATATGCCAGGTAAGTTCCACAGTATTCCAAAGCGTACTGCGTGCAAATTTGCAAATTAAAGTCAGAGCCTGCCATTCGCTTGAAATAAGCTATGTACCGCTCGGCGGTGATGCAACTGTTCAATGGAACAGCCAGGATTTTCAATTTGTAAATAATTCCGACAGTGACATAAGGTTGAGAGTTACTGCAAACGACGGAACATTGACCTGCACGGTTGAAGCAAAAAAAGACATAAATCCGGGCAAGGTTGACATAAAGATTAAAAAGGACGGAAAAAGTTATGTACTCACCCGCAGTGTTAACGGGGAAGTAAATTACACAACTTACAGCAAATATTCCAAGCCTAAAACAGAAAAAACAACCAAAAAGAGCGATAAAAAAGACAAAGATAAAAAAGACAAGGATAAAAAAGACAAGGACAAGAAAAGCACCAAGAAAAAATCAGATTAAATAATTCGAAAAAAGAGGTGAAACGGTGAAAAAATACAATTATTTTGATGATGAAGCAGACGAAATTGAAGAAGTAAAAAAATCAAATTCCAAAAAACCAGGTAAAATAGATTTATCCACTATTATAAACAAATTCAAAAAAATTGAAGCCACCGTTCACGAAGAAGCCGAAGAAGATATTGAGGTGGTGGAGAAATTTCCGCTTTTGCGCAGTGCAGTTATTAAAGGATTATGGATTGCAGGCGCAATACTTATAGCGATAATAATGGCGGTTTCGTTTTCCGTATCACTAAACAGCAAAAACAAAAAAGCGGAACAATTTAACAAAGATGCAGGAAATGTCTGCATAAACTACATAAAAAAGTACGGCTCGGTTAAATGGGAGGCTCTTGACGAAGCAAAGTACGGTGAAAACAAAGCCAAGCTTACCGGTGTTTGCTATGCAAGGCAAATGGATTTTAACGGCAACGGACGCGACGAACTTATGCTTTGCTACAACAGTGATAATGTTTATTACCTTGAAGTTTGGGGCTACCACAAGGGTGATTTCTGCCAGCTGTATAAAAACGAAGCAAACTCCACGCAAAAGGAAGCAGAGGGTTACTGGGTATCGTTTTACAGAAAAGGAAATAAATACCTGATTTGTAAAAATGACAAAAACAACCCACGAAACCTTACAACATACACGCTGAGAAACGGAAAATTCAAAAAAAGCGGCACTGCAAGTTACGACATTGCAAGTGACACTTATTCTATAAAAGGCAAAATTATAAAAGATAAATTTGAAACTATTGAACTTTCCTGTTTCAGAAAATCAAAGGCAGAAATAACTACCGAACTTGTGAGCGCAAATATTGACGCATTCGGCAACATCAGTTCACAGGCAATTGCAAACACATTAAGTGAAAAAGAAAGAAAAGCAAACGCGTATTACGAAGTAGTTAGAAAAAGGCTTGAAAAATACGGGCAGCCGAGTATTAAAACCGATGATGACGGAGAAAAATACATTGACGGTGTTGCATATGTTAAGCAAATCGACTTTAACGCAGACGGCAACGACGAACTTTGTATGGTTTACAGAACATACAAGAGTATGAGCAAATATGACGAATACTCCGGCGATTACATTTATTATGACAAGCCGCAGTACAGCCTTGATATTTACAAATGGGACGGAAATTCGGCAAAGCGTGTAATAAATAAAGAATGTGTTTCCGTTTATTTTGATGATGACTCGGTATTTTACTTACTGCTTAAAAAGGGTAAGAAAACAACTAATCTTTGCACAAATAATTATGATAAAGAAAACAATTACAACTTCACTGCAAATTCAAAAGAATATGCATATAAAAAAGGTGTATTCACCCCGATTTACAGTGCAAAAGAAGTTAACGATTACGGATATAAATCATTTTATATAAATGATGAAAGAGTATATAATCGCGAGTGGGAGCAAAAAGGCTACAATGTACCGCTGTTTTTAAATGATGAGGACAGCGTGGACACATCAAAATATGACTTGACATATTTTTCAGGTGAAAATTCAAGCGACTTTGAACAAACGCTGAAAAATACAATTGATGAAATTCAAAAGCTTAACAAAGAATACACACCTGAAAATGATACAGATTAGTCTAAAGCGGCTAAAACGCGCCTCGTCTAAAGAAATTCCGTGTTTGAATAAATTTTTACAAAATTTATAATAAACACTCCATTCATTTCTCCTCTCCCCAAAAAGCTCACGCTTTTCGAGGACCCCGAAATTAAATTAACCTTTTGCCTCCCTTGCAAAGGGTGCGGGTCTCCGGTGGAGACCTCTGCACAAAGTGCAGAAGCACCGACCGAACCGACAGGTGAGACGGTGGGTGCAACTTGTTGCACTCGGAGGGATTATGAAAAAGAGCTTGGACATTGAGTCCAAGCTCTTTTTGGCGCTTTTTGTCTTTTGCTCGGGGGCAGTACCGTCGTACAGCTCCCACTCACAAAATACAAAATTTATCTCGCTTTATCCAAAATCTGCCAGCGTGTAGAAATTTATCCCAACGCTTTTTAGTTGTGCTTTATTTTTTTACAGATTCAATTACACCTTCGGCAAGGCCTGCAATGCCTTGAATTTCTGACGGAATAATGATTTTTGTTGCCTGACCGTCGGCAGCTTTTGCGAAAGCTTCGAGTGCTTTGAGCTTAAGAACAGACTCGTTTGCATCTGCTTCATTAAGCATTTTGATTGCATCTGCCGTTGCTTTTTGCACCTTGGCAATAGCTTCTGCTTCACCCTCTGCTTCTCTGATTTTAGCTTCTTTTTCAGCTTCTGCGGCAAGGATTGCCGATTGCTTATCTGCCTGCGCTTCAAGAATTTTTGATTCCTTATGACCCTCTGCCACAAGAATGCGTGATTGCTTTTCACCCTCTGCACGAAGTATAGCCTCTCTTCTTTCACGCTCCGCTTTCATTTGCTTTTCCATTGCGTCCTGAATTTCTCTCGGCGGAATAATATTTTTAAGTTCAACACGGTTAACCTTAATGCCCCAAGGGTCAGTTGCTTCATCAAGAATTACTCTTATTTTTGCATTGATTGTATCACGGGAGGTAAGGGTTGAATCAAGCTCAAGTTCACCGATTATATTACGAAGAGTTGTTGCCGAAAGATTTTCAATAGCGGAAATCGGGTTTTCAACACCGTAACAATAAAGCTTTGGGTCTGTAATTTGGAAGAATACTACCGTATCAATCTGCATAGTTACATTATCTTTTGTAATAACCGGCTGCGGTTTAAAGTCTACTACCTGCTCTTTAAGAGAAACTGTTTTTGCAATTCTGTCAATAAACGGAACTTTAACATGAAGCCCTGTTTCCCAAGTAGCAAAATATGCACCGAGGCGTTCAATTACAAAAGCTTTTGACTGCGGTACTATCCTGATGTTTGTAAGTACAAACAAAATAATTACTGCAATGATTACTAAAAATACAATTACCAATTTCATAATTTTCTCCTTTTCTATCTTTTATATAAGTATATGCTATTCTTTTTTTACTATCAATTTGACTCCGTCAATTTTTTCTATAATAACTTTTGTTCCTTTTTCTATGATTGATGAATCCGAACTTCGTGCAGTCCATATTTTTCCGTCTACTTTCACAAGTCCGGTGCCGTCAATATTGTTTATATCTTCAATAACAGTGGCAATTAAGCCTATGCATCTGTCTGCATTAGTCGGCTCAACCTTAACGGTAAGCTTCTTTTTAACAATCGGCCTTGTTATCAGCAGCGTTAAAACAGATGTTACGATAAAAACAATTATCTGCACATAAAGTTTTGCACCCAAAAGGCTTGAAACAAGCGCGGCACACGAACCGATTACAAACCAAACAGACACAAGCTGAACTGTTACCGCTTCAAGCACACCGAAGATTATTCCGGCACAAATCCAAACAATATACATTTTTTCAAAACTCATTATACCACCTCCGTTTTTAATTAACACATAAAATGCATTTCCATATGTTGTGCTTATTATACCATATTTGGTGCATATTTTCAATATATAGTGCAATTGCAAAAATGAGATTTACAATCTGTTCATAAACAATACTACCCCGATAACACAGCATTTTTCAAACCACAAGGACTTGTATATGAAAAAACCACCCTTACGCCATATTGCATAAGGGTGGTTAATAATTTTATTTATCTTATTGCATCTTTCATTGATTTAACATAATCAAATACATATTCAGGTGCGTCTTTGCCATGCTCTGCCACAATATTTACTATTGCCGAGCCGACTATAACACCGTCGGCATATGCTGAAAATTCCTTTGCCTGCTGCGGCTTGTTAATACCGAAGCCGATTGCAACAGGAACATCCGTTACACTTTTGATATGTGAAACTATTGACTGCAAATCTGTTTTGATTTCATTTCTCATACCGGTAACACCCATTGAAGAAACGGTATAAATAAAGCCTTTTGCGTCACTTGCTATCATTTTAATTCTGTCTTCACTCGTAGGTGCAATAAGTGAAATTACATCTATATCATATTTTTCGGCAACGCTTTGAAGTTCGTCCTTTTCTTCATATGGTAAATCGGGTACAATTACACCGCTTATTCCGGCATCCTTTGCATTTTGCAAAAATTTATCATATCCGTATTTAAAAAGAACATTAAGATAAGTCATATAAACCAAAGGAGTATCTACCCTGCCGCTGAGCTTTTTTGTAAGTTCAAAAACTTTATCGGTGGTAGTGCCTTGCGCAAGGGAACGCAAATCTGCTTCTTGAATAACAGGGCCTTCGGCAATAGGGTCTGAAAAAGGAATACCGATTTCGATTAAATCACAGCCGCCGTTTGCCATAGCCGTCATAATTTCAAGTGATGAGTCTAAATCAGGGTCACCCGCTGTAACAAAGCCGATAAAAGCTTTTCCGTTTTTAAATGCATTTGAAATATTACTCATGTAAATCAACTCCTCTGTATCTTGCTATTGCGGCAACATCCTTATCGCCCCTGCCTGAAAGGCAGCAAATAATAATATCATCCTTGCTCATAGTCGGTGCAAGTTTCATAAGATGTGCTACTGCGTGAGCCGACTCAATTGCACAAATAATTCCCTCTGTTTTTGCAATATATTCAAATGCTTCAACAGCTTCATCATCAGTCACAGGCACATATTCCGCCCTGCCGATGTCATGCAAATATGCATGCTCCGGGCCGACACCCGGGTAATCAAGCCCTGCGCTGATTGAATATACAGGGGCGATTTGACCATATTCATTTTGGCAGAAATATGATTTCATTCCGTGGAAAACACCTAAAGAGCCGGTTGAAATAGTTGCGGCAGTTTCGCCTGTGTGAATTCCCCTGCCTGCTGCTTCACAGCCGATAAGCCTTACATCTTTATCATTTATAAAGTTATAAAACATACCCATAGCGTTTGAACCGCCGCCTACACACGCCATTACGGCAGTAGGAAGCTTGCCCTCTTTTTCAAGTATCTGCTCTCTCGCTTCTTTTGAAATTACGGATTGAAAATCCCTTACAATCATAGGAAAAGGATGAGGTCCCATTACAGAACCCAAAACATAAAGGGTATCATCAACACGGTTTACCCATTCACGCATAGCTTCGTTTACTGCGTCTTTAAGAGTCATTGTGCCTGTTGTAACCGGATGAACCTTTGCACCCAAAAGCTCCATTCTGTAAACATTGAGTGCCTGGCGGACAGTATCTTCCTTGCCCATAAATATTTCACATTCAAGCCCCATAAGAGCAGCAACAGTTGCAGTGGCAACACCGTGCTGGCCTGCTCCGGTTTCGGCAATAACTCTTGTTTTGCCCATTTTTTTGGCAAGCAGGCACTGGCCGAGAACATTATTTATTTTATGTGCGCCGGTATGGTTTAAATCTTCACGCTTTAAATAGATTTTTGCGCCGCCCAAATCTTTAGTCATATTTTCGGCATAATAAAGAAGTGAAGGTCTGTTTGCATACTCCCTAAAAAGTGTATCAAGTTCAGATACAAATTCAGGGTCATTTTTATAATGTTCATATGCATTTTCAAGATTTATAATTTCGTTCATCAAGGTTTCCGGTATGTACTGGCCACCGTGAACTCCGTAGCGTCCTTTACTCATTTTTCATAATCTCCATAATTTCTTTAATTTTATTGTAATCTTTATTTGAATTTGTTTCCACCGCCGATGATAAATCAATGCAATACGGATTTACCTCATCAATTGCGGATTTCAAATTATCTTTATTTATCCCGCCGGCAAGGAAAAAAGGCTTTTTGCTTTTCGGCAAAATGCTCCAATCAAATTTCTTGCCTGTTCCCGTGCCTGAATCAAACAAAAAATAATCTGTATCATAATCGTTAATTTTATCAAACATTTGGGGATTAAAATATTTTATAACCGGAACATCAAAGCCTTTGCAAAATTCAGGTGTTTCATTACCGTGAAGCTGTACGGTATCTATTATACCGTTTTTGGTAAAATATTCAATATTTTCCTTGCTGTCATTTACAAACACGCCTACCGCATTTATACCCTTATCCAAATGCTTTTTTAAAAGATTTGCAGTTTTTCGATTTATACTCCGCCTAAACCCCGGTGTTAAAATAAAGCCGATATAATCAGGTTTAAGCTCATTTACATATTCAATATCTTCAAGCCTTTTAAGCCCGCAAATTTTAAGCTTTGCCATACAGCAACTCCCTGAGCATTTCTTTTTTATTACTGCTTTTCATAAAAGTTTCGCCGATAAGCACCGCATTTGTCTTATTATTTTGCAAAACTTCTATATCTTCGTGTGTTTTTATTCCGCTTTCCGATACAAAAATTATATCTTTAGGAATAATAGCTCTGTACCTTGTGGAATTATTTACATCAACGCTGAAATCTTTAAGATTTCTGTTATTAACACCTATAATTCTTGCGCCCGAAGCAATAGCTGATTTTATTTCTTCTTCATTATGCGCTTCCACCAGGGCGGATATGCCCAAAGTATCGCAAATTTTGATATATTCGCTGATAGTTTGCGTATCAAGAATAGCACAAATAAGAAGCACTGCTTTAGCACCAAGCACCTTTGCTTCATATATCTGATAATCGCACACCGTAAAATCTTTTCGCAAAACGGGAATTGATACATTTTCGCAAATTTCTTTTAAATATTTATCACTGCCCATAAACCATTTCGGCTCGGTAAGGCAGCTTATTGCACTTGCGCCTGCACTTTCATATTCCTTTGCTATTTGAAGATACGCAAAATCCTCGCTTATCACCCCTTTTGACGGCGAAGCCTTTTTCACTTCGCAAATAAACGAAAGGTTTTCGCCTTTAAGTGCTTTTTCAAATTCAAAATCACCCTTTGGCATTGCAAGTGCCTGCGCTTTGATTTCATCATAAGGCTTGTTTTTTATTATTTCTTTATATCTTTCTCTCGTGTTTTGTGCAATGGTATCAAGTATATTCATTATTCATTAGTTACCTTTACAAAATTTTCAAGAACCTTGTATGCTTCGCCTGATGTTATTATATCCTGTGCTTTTTTAACTGCATCTGCAAGCGAAATTCCCAAAATGCCGGCATATATTGCCGCTCCGGCATTAAGGGCTACCGCTGTGTTTTGTGCGGCAGTACCTTTGCCCTGAAGAATTGCTGTTGTAATTTTCGCATTTTCTTCAGGTGTTCCACCGATAAGTTCATCTTTATTTACTCTTTCAAATCCGAAATCTTCCGGCTTGATTGTATAATACGAAATATTTTTGCCCCTGACTTCCGCAACCTTGGTTTCTGCCGATGCACTGATTTCATCAAGGCAATCCATTCCGTAAACCACCATTGCGTCCGTTACACCGATTTTAACAAGTGCCTTTGCAATTTTTTCAACATATTCTTCGCTGAACACACCAAGCACCATTCTGTCTGCTTTGCCCGGATTTGTAAGCGGGCCTAAAATATTAAATACGGTGCGTATACCGATTTGCTTTCTGACCGGGCCTACAAAACGCATTGCAGTGTGATATTTTTGTGCAAAAAGGAATGCAATATTATTTTCATCAAGTGATTTTTTCATAAGTTCGCTTTCGCAATCAATTTTTACACCGAGTGCTTCAAGGCAATCTGCCGTGCCGCACTTTGATGATGCCGCGCGGTTACCGTGCTTAACTATTGTAACACCGGCACAAGCTGCCACAAAAGCGGAAGTTGTGGAAATGTTAAACGAATTTGATTTATCCCCGCCTGTGCCTACTATATCAAGTGCGTGGCCGCCGATATTAAACTGTGCTGCCTTTGCACGCATTCCGGTTGCGGCACCGGCAATTTCTTCTTCCGTTTCGCCCTTCATTGCAAGTGCTGTAAGAAATGAAGAAATAACTGCATCACTAACTTCGCCGCTCATAATTTCATCTATTGCCTGCCTTGATTCTTCAAAAGTCAGGTCCTGCTTTGCAGATACCTTTGCAAGTAATTCTTTAATCATAACTATACCCCCAAAAAATTCCTGATTATATCTATTCCTTTCGGTGTCATTATTGATTCAGGGTGAAACTGAACGCCGAATACATTATATTTTTTATGTTCAACTGCCATTATTTCACCGTCAGGCGTTTTGGCTGTGATTTTTAAGCAATCAGGCAATGTGCTTTCATCTGCCGAAAGTGAATGATACCTTGCCACATCAATTGAATTTCCCAATCCTTTAAAAAGCTTTGATGAATTATCAATTTCGCATTTGCTCTGCTTTCCGTGCATCAGCTGCTTTGCATACGATACAACCCCTCCGTACGCTTCATAAATTGATTGATGCCCAAGGCAAACGCCTAATATTTTCATCTCGCTTCCGAGTTCTTTTACCACATCAATGCAAACGCCTGCGTCCTTTGGCCTTTTAGGGCCGGGTGATAAAATAATGTGGCTTGGTGCAAGCTCTTTAATTTCATCCACCGTCATTTCATCGTTTCTGATGATTTTAATATCGTCGTTGATTGTGCCTACAAGCTGAAAGAGGTTATATGAAAAGCTGTCATAATTATCTATTAAAAGTATCATTATTCTTCCTCCCCACTTGCGTTTAAAGCAGTCATAACCGCTTTTGCTTTATTTATGCACTCATTATGTTCTTTCACTGCAACGGAATCGGCTACAATGCCTGCACCGGAGCGAA
>OGZE01000294.1_pt1 | contig 39136 bp, 33 predicted proteins | sample 1576731 | NCBI WGS metagenome assembly OGZE01 (sample SAMEA3541503, study PRJEB24748) | human gut metagenome | biome: human gut; feature: human-associated habitat; material: faeces | place: China | collected 2012 | reverse complement strand
CAATGAGAATCTCTTCTCCTGTTTCTTTGTCATGTACAATAAAACTTTTCTTTTTTTCATTTTCCCACCATATTCTTATTTTTTCGTGATTGTCTGTGCCCGGTATTCCGTCGGCGTCATCCCCGTATGCTTTTTTAAGAAGACAGTAAAATATCCGGATGATTTAAATCCAAGCATTTCTGAGATCTCTTCGATTTTTTCATTGCTGTCCTTCAGAAGTTCTTTCGCCTTGATGATCTTTGCCTCAGCTATAAACTGCGACAGATTTTTCCCGGTATTTGCCTTATAAAATCTGGACAGATAGGACGGATTAAAATATACCAGTTCCGCCAGTGTATCTAGAGAGATATCTTCCATAATGTGATTGAAAATATAAGTTTCGATTTTTTGGACGATCCTCTCATCTTCCGAGATATCTTTTTCGGAATTTGCTTCCATATAACAGAGAAAACTCATTACAAATCTGTGGATGTCACCGACACTTGTCATATAGCGCAGATGAAAATAGCTTTTTCTCAGATCTTCCGGAATCTCAGAATACTTTACATAGTTCTCGATATAGGATGCGATGACACCCACTGCCTTGTAATACTCCTGTACATCCGCAAGACTTCTCTCCTGATTTTTCCGTACATCCAGATAAAGCCTGTCGAAAGCTTCTCTGATTTCTCCGAATTTCTGTTCCATCAGCCATCGCTCCAGCCGTATTTCATACTTTTGCCTGTCTGCACTGCCGGATGGTTTCTCTTTCATAAAGTCCTCTATCCTGATAAAAACAGGGTTGTTTTCAGACCAGTTTACTTCTAACAGTGTGGCAAAAAGCTCAGTCTGCACTCCGAGTTCTTCCAGTGCCACCGGCTTTTCCGAATAAATAAAAGAGAGTTTCCGGCCTCCGAGTTCCAGCATGACATTTTGCATCCGGTTCAGAATATGCTGAAACTCCGGATACTCCTCAACTTTTGGCTGGGCAAGGATCAGATACGAATCATTGTATGGAAGAAATACACTGTAAATATGATAAAAGTACCTGTATTCCCCCTTGATCTGCAAAAGATACTGTGCCAGATCTTCCTCACAGGCTTCCTTTTTCTTCTCCGCACATAAAAGCCGTCCCATTCCGCAGGCCACAGGCTTATCACAATCCACGCCTTCTTCTTGGCAGACCGTAACAAGTGCTTCCGGTGTCTTTTCTCCATGTCCATTCCTTAAGTATTCTGTCCACAGCTGTTCTCTTTGATTTCTCAGATACCTGTCTGTCAGGATCTTAAGCTGCTCTGATTCCAGCCTGTTTCGCTGCTCCTCCTCAATCTCAGTCATATATTTTCGGATCACTTCCACGAGCTTCTCTTCATCGCTCTTTAAGACATACTGGCCGTTAAACTCATGGATCGATCTGTAAATGTAATCAAATTCATTGTATCCGGTCAGGAAAAGTACTTTACATTCTTTCCAGTACTGCAGCACTTCCTCTGCAAATTGAAATCCATTCATGACCGGCATTTGAATGTCGCTGCACAAAATGTCCAGCTTTACACTCTTTGCGACCTTCATTCCTTCTCCTATCGTCGAAGCTGTATAGACGGTAAGATTTAAATTCTCCCGGTTTAAAGTCTCCTCCAGACCACTTACAATTCCCGGTTCATCATCAATCATCAGTATGTTATACATGTCTTTCTGCCTCTTCTTTCCTTATGATCACCGTATTTTTGATGCCTCCCAGTTCGCTGCGCTCGATCTTCATTCCATTCTCTGGATGGAGAAACTGCAGCCGCTTCTGCAGGTTTCCAAGTCCGGTAATGTTGACCCCTTCCTTTTCGAGCGCTTCCCTTGTCCGGGTTACCGTATCCTCATCTGTCTGATAACCACTGTCTTCCACGATGATCCTGACAGATTTTTCATCCGCCTCCGTGTGGATCTTCAGATACCCTCCGGTCTCCACATGTTCAAAGGCATATTTATACGCATTTTCCACGACCGGCTGCAAGATCAGCCTTGGAACAAGCATCTGCTCCGCCGCTGCCGGAAGGTCTCCTACCTCCATTTGAACTCTCTTCTCAAACCGGATTTTCTGGATGGTGAGATAATTCTTCATGTGCGTGTATTCTGCCTGCAAAGTTACCAGACTTCTTCCGGTTCTTGTAATATAGCTGTAATATTTGGACAAAGCCCTGCTTAGCTGCTCTACCTTTTCCACATCATATGACTTGCAGAGATTTGATATATTCGCAAAACAATTATACAAAAAATGGGGCTTTATCTGTTCCTGCAGATGGTCCAACTCCATCTGGCGCATGATGATCTCCTGCTCATAGCGGTGTCTGGTGTAATATTCGAGATATTCTTTCATTTTATTGAATTCCAGTGTCACATAATGAAATTCCTCCGGTCCCTGATGAACTGCAGGTTCCTTATAATTTTGTTCTTTCGCACTCTCCATAAACCGCACGATATTATTGAGCGGACGGTGAATTGCTCTGTTTAGATACCTTGAAAATGCGATCGCCGTGATCATCAGGAACAAAATGGCAATGCCGCCCAAAATATACAGATATTTTCGGAAGGATAAAAGGCTTGCAGGAATATAATACCGGACTTCAATCGGATATATGTCACTCTCAACCAGAAGCACATGATACTTCTCTTTTTCCTTTACTTCCGTCAATTCTTTCCCATCTATGGAAATCTGCATCACGATATCCTGATCCAGTTTCTGATCCAGCAGTTTGTATAATTCTGTGGAATTCAAGGAGACATATCCCTCGGTATATTCTTTCCCGTTTTGAAGTCCAAGTCTGAGACAGATCTCTCCGTCGGCAAGTTCAAGACGTTCTCCTTTAAATTGTTCCTCAGGGGCCTTGCTTCTCCCGAACCACGTTCCCACATCAATCCAGGTCTCATATTCCGGAATATATATCCCGATATCCTTAATATAGCTGTACTGACTCGCCAAAACCGTCAGTTCATTTTTGACCTTAAGTTTTAATTCCACCTCCTCATAGGTGGTAAGCTGTCCTTTCCTTCCCTGAAGGATCTGCATATTTTCCCCGTACATGGTAAGTGTCAGCACATCTTTTAACTGCAGGATTTTCTGGTTTAAATCTTCCATCGACTCCTCTACGGTCCGCTGATACTTCTGTTCAAACTGTTTTTCTATCCGCAGAAGCACCTGATCTGCGAAAAACAAAATAGCAATCACGAGAAGGATATGGTACAGCAGATAATAAAAGGTCAGCCGATATGCCAGTTTAAAATTGTCCGATTTTCTGATTTTCATACCCCACCTCAACTCTCTCTGATTTCCTCCCATGTTCAGAATATTATAGCACAGATTCTGATCCTGTAAAGTAAAAAACAGAGCAGAGTATCTATTTCTACATACTCTGCTCTGCTGTAAATTGTGGACTTTAGTCTGTTTCGCCCATTGGAGTTTTTCGTTGATCCGAAAAATGGAGATGGGCGAAACAATAATCCACCCGCTATGCGGGTGCGCGTCGATTGTTATACAAAAAAATTACCTTTCCGTGTACAATAAAGTTGTTCAGGCTATATTGTAGAAAGGAAAGGTAATTTATGGCGAAGAAAGAATATTCACTCGCACATACAAAATGGATGTGCAAATATCACATCGTCTTCACACCAAAGTATAGACGAAAAGTAATTTATAATCAATATAAAGCGGATATCAGAGATATTATAAAACAATTGTGCAGTTATAAAGGTGTTGAAATAATTGAAGGACATCTGATGCCAGATCATATTCATATGTTAGTAAGTATTCCACCGAAGATAAGCGTATCTTCATTTATGGGATATCTAAAAGGTAAAAGTGCACTTATGATATTTGATAAACACGCAAATTTAAAGTATAAATTTGGAAATCGTCATTTCTGGGCGGAGGGATATTATGTTAGTACAGTCGGATTAAATGAGGCAACAATAAAAAAATATATCCAAGAACAGGAAAAGCATGATATTGCAATGGATAAATTAAGTGTAAAAGAATATGAAGACCCTTTTAAGGGGGAATGCCAAGTAGTAACAATACCCCTTAAGGGGTAGCGACGAGTCAAGAGCAATATGGCTTGAACGGAGCTGTGGGAAGGATGTGTAAACAGAATTCCCATAGCCGAAAGAGAAAGCCAGCGCCTTGAGACGCTGGCCTAGTAACAAGGGCTTATAGCCCTAGAGCAAACCACCCGTTGGATGGTGGTCATGATTGCTCTTGACAATGGAAACTCAAAGATTAATCTGTGATTCCCATATGGATCTTTGCATCTTCTTCTGTCTCTGCCACTGCTTCCAGCGCACACTCTAAAGCTTTCGCGATTGTCTCCAGAGCCATCGTCGCTGTTCCTACCGGCTTTCCTACCCCTTGTTCTGTCGCAAACGGTACATGGATAAATCCGCCGCGGATGGAAGGATATTTGCGATCGATCATATAAAGCAGATCGCACATGACATTGTTGCACACATAAGTACCTGCTGTATAAGAAACACTTGCCGGAATCCCGTGATCGTTGACATTTTTTACCATCGCCTTTACCGGAACCGTTGCAAAATATGCAATCTCTCCATCTTCCCGCACTTTTACATCCATCGGCTGATTTCCGGCATTGTCTGGAATCGGATCCTCTGAAAGATTGATTGCAATGCGTTCCACTTCGATATCCGCTCTTCTCCCCGCCTGTCCTACACAGATGACTGCATCCGGATTGTGTTCGATGATTCCTTTTTCTACAGCTTTTCCCGCTTCACCAAACACGGTCGGAATCTCTAATTTTATGATTTCTGCTCCTTTTACGCTGTCCGGAAGAGCTCTACTGCCTCATAAGCCGGATTGACATTTTCTCCTCCAAATGGATCAAATCCTGTAATTAAAATTTTCATCCTGTTATTCTCCCTTCTGTACTTGTTATGATTTTTATTTAAATGCAATCATGTAGCAGATCTGGAACACTAACATGATCACTGCCACTACGACCTGATTTTTGATTACGGTAAAACGGTTCTTCATATCAAGAAGTGCAATCGGAACGATATTGAAGTTCGCCGCCATCGGTGTGAGCAGCGTACCGCAGTATCCGCAAGTAAGTCCAACCATACCGATCAATACCGGATCCGCTCCGTATGCCAGCACAAACGGTGTTCCGATTCCGACAGTCATAACAGTGATTGCCGCAAATGCATTTCCCATGATCATAGTAAAAAGCACCATACCGATCGCATAGATAATGATCCCAAGATTCACATTTCCTTTCGGGATAATATTCCCAACAATATCTGCAATGACATCTCCGACTCCGGCTGCTGTAAACACTGCCCCGAGACATGCAAGAAGCTGCGGCAGCATACTGAGCGGTCCTACCGTAGAAAGCATACGCTCAGAATCGTTTAACAGGACTTTCGGTGTGTTGGATTTCAAGAATGCACAAAGCAGTACAGCTGAAACAAGGACACCTACTCCAAGTCCTACCAGCGCTCCGAGGTCTGTAAATACCGCGAAGATCAGTGCAAATCCACCGATTGAGAGCGCCGGAAGGAAAATCTTCATTCCAACTTTCTCAAAGTTTGCTTTTGTCTCCGCTTCCTGAGGCTTGTCATGTTTTCCGACACTTACTTTCTTTAATATCGCCGGAATACACATCACTATGACAAGGACTCCTGTCACCTTGGCCGGGATCCATCGTCCAAATGCAATGACGATTCCGAGGATAATCCAGAAAAATGCTGTTCCCGCACGGGAAGGATTCTCTTTGTCCTGTGCATTCTTCACTCCAGTGTAGATCGTGATAAGTCCTGTTAAAATATAAAAAATCTCAAGCAGTTTTGTGCCGAGCGTAACCTCTGCATCCATAAAAAATGCCATAATCTTCCTCCCTCCTACTTCTCTTTTCCGTAATACTTCTTAGACAGTTGCTTGTCTTTCAGGAAATAATATACGATTGTGATGATCAATGCAAAGACTGCAACCGGAACTTCCACTTTTGCAAGATCCACCAGACTTACATCATATCCAAGTCCCGCAAGTGTACCCTGCACAAGAAGTCCTCCACTTCCGCCGATGAACAATACCTGGAAGAAGAACCACATGATATTTTCCATTCCGGCCGCCATTCCTTTTGCCTGCTCTTCATGTTCTTCATTGATCTCTCCTTCTTTGTTCTCAATCGCCGCTGTGACCATCGGCATGATAACCGGTCTTACAAATCCTGCAACCCCGCCGAATCCTACATTGAATGCTCCAAAGATCGCTCTCATCACACCATATGCAGCAATAACGACACTTGCAGATGCTCCTTTTACCTTGCCGATCAGTGCTGCTGCCGCTTCTTTGAGACCGCTTCTTTCCAACGTTCCTGTCACAAGCATGACAAGAATAAAGATCGTCATATTTCGGTTATCGATAAAACTTTTCCCGAGTGTCTCTAAGAGTCCATCCACTCCGAGACCGCCTACGAGCCCCGTCACGATCAACGCTGCCATGATCGTCAGGATATTATCCAGTTTCAGGGCAAATCCGACAATAACGATCAGAATGCCTATTAAGGTGATATATTCCATACCTTTTTCTCCTTTACTTTTATAAAATATTTATGTTCCCACGTCATATCAGACCAGCAGCGGGCGCTGTCTGATATGACAGATTGAAACCTTATCTTTCTCATTTTCCTGTGCGGACAGAAAAATGCTCTTTCCTTTCAGGATCATATCAATTGTGGCAAGATCATGTGTCACATGTGCCTTTGCACAGAGGTTCAGATAGGCCCCCTGTGCCGTCTCGTCAGCAACCTCACTTGTATATGCCACGGTCGTGATCCACGGAAAACGAATGGACGGATACCGGTGATTGATATCTGCTGCAAACGGTATCCAGTAATTGATCATTTCTTTGTAATAGTCTGCCGGAAATAATTTCGGCATCCAGCCATGGGCGAATTTCTCAAATTGTTCCATCCACTCCTGATTCCGGCCCGAGATGTCTTTCTGTGCCCCGATTGCGTCTGCAATCACATCTTCCATCTTTTTATTGACTGCATAGTTGCTCCGGGTCTGCAGGTCATGACTGGTGGGACAAGACACATTTTAAATCCCAGACGGCGCTATTATCAGATCCTCAATCAGTTTACAAAAGAAGGAATCGATTCCGGGGAAATCTCTTTCCCCGGATCTTATGAGGAACTCAGTGAACAGATTGCCTCACTCCAACGCGGACTGACCTACGACTGGTGTCTGAACGAACAGCGTTATTCCCTTTTACACCGTGGGAATCAGATCGTTTCCGGATATCTGTATTCTCTGAAGTCTCCCGATTCTGGTCAGCATTCCCGCTCCGTTTAATACAAGTGAACCCCAAATTAACAAACTCTAAAAATAGAACAGATATGCTTTTTCTCGGAGAGAATCGATTACAATGCATATCTGTTCTATCTTTATCCATGCTTCTATTCTATTTCAACAACTTGACACTCCCCACAGCTAAAGCAGGGGGATTCTTGCTTCAACCACTACTGCATTGGATGATACCATGCGGTACTTCAATGTCTTACACAGTGTCCACAAGCTAGATTATACTGTTCCCGTATGCCCTACGGTGCAGTCTTGTCTTTATTTATGCTGACTGCATTTGCAGTCCTTTCTTCAAGATGTTTATGCTTGCATTGCTATCTCTGTTATGCACTGTATGACAGTCTGGACACTCCCATATACGAACTGTCAGATTTTTTACCAGTGGATTCTTATATCCACAACAAGAACATGTCTGGCTGCTTGGATACATCGCCGGTACTTTTACAACATCATTCCCATACCAGACAGCCTTATATGCAAGCATATCAAAAAACTTACTCCACGACGCAGAACCGATGTGCTGTGCCAGTTTATGATTACGCATCATATTTTTTACTTTCAAATCTTCTATGCAGATCGTTTGGTTTTCACGAATCAGTATCGTTGATTGCTTTTGTAAAAAATCGTTTCTCTGATTGGTAATCTTTTCGTGGACGAAAGCAACTTTTACACGTTGTTTATTACGATTGTTTGAGCCTTTTTGTTTGCGTGACAGTTTACGCTGTTCACGTATGAGCTTACGCATGGACTTCTCAAGATATTTGGGATTTGACACAACATTTCCGTTACTATCAGAGTAAAAATCTTTGATACCTACATCAATGCCAATGCAGTCGCCCTTGTTTTGTCTTGGCTGGGGTTCAAATTCTACATTGAGAACTGCAAAATATTTCCCCGTAGGAGTATGCTCTATCGTTACGTTGTTGATTTTTCCTACTTCCGTGGACTGACGTATTTTGACAAATCCAAGTTTGAGAAGTTTGATGTATCTTCCCACGATACGGATATTACTCCCTTGGTTGATTGTTCGGTACGACTGTCGGCGGTTATGTTTACTTTTAAATATTGGGTGTGCAGCACGTTTCTGAAAAAAGTTCACAAAACCTCTGTCCAAATCACGTAAAGACTGCTGTAACGCAATAGAATCTACCACTTTAAGAAATGCAAAATCTTCACACTTTTTAAGCTCGGTCAGCATAGCCGAAGTCTGAGCATAGCCAATTTTATTGCCATTCTCATAGGCTTCATTCCGCATAGCAAGTCCTTTGTTGTAGATGAGTCTGCAACAGCCAAGTGTCTGATTGATTAAATTTTGCTGTTCCCTGTTCGGGTAGATTCTAAATTTGATACCTTTTTGCATTATCCCAGTTTATCCTTTTATCTTTGCGATGTTTTCTGATTTTCGATATACTGCTTGTTAACCGCTTTGTGAATACCGAACTGAGGGTCTGCCTCCATGAGTATGTATACATGGTCTGGCATGATTTCCATTTCCATGATGTCTACAGAAATATTTGCAGCATACTCAAGAAGAAGTTCCTTTCATCGGGTATCTATTCCATTTGTTAAAATTTTGCGTCTATACTTAGGACACCACACAACATGGTATTTGCAAGAAGAGACTAAATTCTCTTTCTTTCCATTTCGTTTGCAAGTCTGATTCCCGCCTCATAACTTCTTCTCAAGAACTCCTTCTGATTTTTTTCATGACAATTCAATTCCAAGACAATCGGAAGCTCATAAGGAGATTCTGCCAGCACATCTGTCACCGCTTCCCAGTCAATCGTCCCTTCCCAAGGGATCCAATGCATGTCACAGCACCATGCCAGTTCTTCTTTGCCGTCAAGATCTATACGCGGACCTCCGAGGTTATCGTTTAGGTGGACACTGAATATCCGGTCCCGGTAACGTTTGGCAAATGTAGTCATGTCCTCATTTAAGATGACATGGGTGTGTCCGGTGTCCCAACAGATTCCAATGTATTCTTTTGGATAGCGCGCAAAAATCCGGTCAAACTGACGGTACTGCTCTCTTGCCGGGATTTCCAGCATCGTTTCCAGGCAGATTCGTATCCCTCTCTCCATCGCCTCAGGCTTTAGTTCATCAAAGGATTTAAATACTTGTCGGTAAAATTGTTCTTCGCTTCCCGGCTGTTCTCTAAATGTCAGATAAGGAACATACAAGTGAATCACAATCTCTCTTGCTCCAAGCACCTCGGCCAATTCCATACGGTTTCGTATCAGCTCTACCCCCGCCTGCCTGCTGTATTCATGAAAAGAAGCGAAATCTTTCCGTGCCTCCATATCTTTTCGCATCGCGGAAGCAATGCGGCTTCCTTTGGAAGCATGCAGAGATTTTGCTTTCAGTCCGAATGTGTCAAACCACGACTTGATCTGGAGCATCTCCGACGGTGCATACAAATAATCTCCATCCCACTCATGACACCAGTGGACATGGGTAAACCCTGCCTCGGAAATCCTCCGCAATCCCTCTCTAATCTCAGAAAGTTTTGTACTCTGTCCTCCAAAATCAGAGGCAAATCCCAACTCAATCATTATTCCATTCCTCCTCTTTTCTCTTTATTTTTATATAGTTCTGAAAGAGAAAGTCCTACATCATTATTTAAACTGAAATTCATATATACTTGCCACAAGATTATTTAATTTCAATGTTTGTCATAGTTACTAATCCAAGACGAATTAAAATAGTTTCTACAATACGATACCAAATGATAATTGTAATCAAAGCGAGAGCATATAAAATAATTGATGCTTGAAAATATTGTCTGTTAAAGTAAATAAGGATAAACGGTGGAGACATTAAAATTACAAAGAATATAATGCTTACAATTATTTTTTTAATGCTCTTTGTATCTGCTAAATCAAATTTGGCTCCACAAGAACATTTGTTTGGTATCATTCCAAATTTAATATTCATTTTAGAACCACAGTTCATACAATATAATTTCTTCATTTTCTTTTCCACGCTTTCCAAATTCCATTTGTCTATTACTATTTACTACAGTATATCATTAGAAAATTGAGCAGTCATTACTTTTCTGCTATCTGTCAGAATATTTTTTGTCCCTCGCCTTATCAAGAGTGCAAGCATTACTTAATGTTTAAAAACGAAGTCGGACACTCTTGCATTTTAGCTAATGATGGAGTAGAAGCACTTTCAATTTTGGAAAAGAATACGGTTGATCTTATCATTTTAGATATTATGATACCACGATTAGATGGATTTACTGTATGTAAATTTGCGCGAAATATATGTGATGTCCCTATTATTTTTCTAACTGCCAAAGGCGAAGAAAATGACAAACTCAAAGGGTTTGTAATATACGGAGTGCTATTGACTTGTATTGGGATTATCGTTATGAAAAAGCGGGATATAAAATAAACTATCTGCCGCACGACGGCAAAAGAAAAGCCGCCGATGGTTTGATTTCTACAATCAAGGCCACCAGCGACCATGTTCAGGTAGAGTGGAGAATCTGACATTTCCGCTCTATCGCCCCTCATTTCTATTTTATCTCGTTTGTACCCCTTGTACACCGATGCCTCTGTTCCTTTTTATTTTTTAGACATCCTGCTCCTCATGATATTTCCGATATCCCGGATGTCTGCCCGTAACCTGATACTGCTCTCTCATAGAGATCAGACGGTCGATATTCTGGCGAGAAAGTTCCCTGGCACCTCCGAGTAATTTTGCATTTAAGGAAATCTGCGCAAACAATTCCAGTGTTTCCATCCGGTAATATGCCCCGATGATATCCGGTCCTACTACCAGTGCGCCATGATTCTGTAAAAGCATCGCATCATGATCGGCAAGATACGGAGCGATCGCTTCAGGTACTTCCTCTGTGGAAGGTGTTCCGTAAGGAGTAACCGGAACGGAGCCGAGGGAGATCACAGTTTCAATCATCGAATAATCATCCAGCGGAATGTTTGCCACTGCAAACCCGGTCGCCACCGGCGGATGTGCGTGCAGCACTGCTCCGACATCTTCTCTTTCTCTGTAGCAGCGCAGATGCATTTTAATCTCCGAAGAAGGGCGCAGTCCTTGTTCTCCATCAAGAACCTTCCCGTCTTTATCAATATGGACAAGTTTCTCCGGTGTAATAAAACTTTTGCTCATACCTGTAGGGGTTGCAAGAAATGTCCCATCTTCTAATCGAACGGAAACATTTCCATCGTTGGCTGCCACCCATCCTTTTTGCCACATTTTATGACACACATCACAGATCTGTTCTCTTAACTCTCTATACTCTTTCATAATATGTTGTCCTCTCTCACTTTTACTGTATGTTTCCAGATTTCATATATTTCATCCCACACTTCGGTGTCCGAAGGCTCGTACCGTTTAAGATCTTCTGAAGTTCTGATCAGACCACGAAGCTCCTTTACATCTTTCACTTCCTGCTCTGCAATGAGCTGCATCCCAAGATTTCCGTATACCGTTGCTTCCTGTGGGCCAGTGATAACCGGTACCTTGCAGGCATTGGCCGTCATCTGACAGAGCAGATTGCTTTGGATCCCTCCACCCACCATATAGATTGCCCGATATTTTTTTTGCGTACAATCTTGAATTTCTTCCATTGCATTTCTGTAACAAAGTGCAAGACTCTCATCGATTCCTCTGACAATTGCTCCCGGTGTTTCGGGAATGTTCTGTCCGCTCTCTTGACAAAATCTTCGAATTCTTTTTGGCATATTTCCTTCCGGGAGAAAAATCGGTGCATCCGGGTCTAACAGACAGCAAAACGGTTTTGCAGATTTTGCCATGTCCTCTAGTTCTCCAAAGGAATACGCCTGTCCTTCCCGCATCCATTGCCTGCGGCTCTCCTGAATCATCCACAATCCCACAATATTTTTCAAAAAAGAAATTTTATTTTCACAGCCGCCTTCATTTGTCATTCCGTAGGAAAATGCTTTCTCATTGATCAGCGGCTCCTTTACCTCCGTCCCAAATAATGACCATGTACCACAACTCAAAAACAGAAAATCCTCTTCTTCTGCCGGAATTGCCGCCATAGCACTCTGCGTATCGTGACCTGCCACCGTAATAACCTTCAATGACTTCACACCAAGTTCCTGACTCAGCTCTCTTCGGAGCATTCCAAGCGGTGTGCCAGGCATGGAGATATCTGGAAACAGTCTTCTTGAAATCCCTGCTGCTTTTAAGATTTCTTCTGACCATCTTTTTCCTCTCGCATCCAGAAGCTGTGAAGTGGAAGCAATCGAATATTCCGCAGTCCTTTCTCCTGATAGAAAATACCCGAACAAATCCGGCAGAAACAAAACTTGCTCTGCCATACCAAACAGGTCTTTTCGGATCTTTTTCTCCGCCAGAAGCTGATAGAAAGTATTGATCTCCATAAACTGGCTTCCTGTAATTTCATACAAAAGGGACTCTTCTATCTGTGCAGCAGCTTCTCTTCGCATTCCGCTGGTACGCAGATCACGATAATGGATTGGATTTGTAAGAAGTTGTCCGCTTTGATCAAGCAGACCATAATCGACACCCCAGGTATCAATTCCGATGCTGTCTGTGTTCCCTCCTGCTTTTAATATTCCTTTTTTCAGTTCACAGAACAATCTGAGAAAATCCCAACACATCACGGAAGTCTCTTTGCCCCACAAAGTCACCGGTTCATTTGCAAAACGATGTATTTCTTCCAGAGAAATCCGGTTTCCGTCAAAATTGCCTTTTACCACTCTTCCGCTGGAACCTCCAAAATCGGCCGCCAGCATGTGCTTTTCTGCCATTTTCTATCCTTCTTTCTACTTTTTAGTCGTTGGAGCACTCCAGAAGTTTTATCGATAAAGCGGTCCATAAGCGGAACATGCCCGATAGTCCTGCCCTTCTTTATCCATTCCGAATGCATTCCATGCAGCTGGACGGAAAATGTTCTCTTCTGCTACATTGTGCATAGATACCGGTATCCTTAACATAGAACAAAGTGTAATCAGATCGGCACCGATATGCCCATAGCTGATCGCCCCATGATTTGCTCCCCAATTGTTCATCACATCATAAGCGGTCCGAAATGCCGGACTATCATTGGTTCTTGGAACAAACCAAGTACACGGCCATGTATAATCTGTCCGCTTCCATAGAATGTCTGATACCTCCTCCGGCAGCTGGATTGTCCATCCCTCTGCAATCTGTAGCGCAGGTCCAAGACCTTTGATCAAATTCAGGCGAACCATTGTCACTGGCATCTCTGTATTGGTAAGAAATCTCGAAGAATAACCACCACCGCGAAAGTATCCAAAATCTGCAGGATTCCATGTGACATTTTCTAGAATCTGTCTCTGATCTTCCTCAGTCACTTCATACCACGGCTTCATGACTGCATTGCCACAATCATCTTTCGCTTCTCCACAGGCATCCAGACATGCTGCGCCGGAGTTGATCAGATGGATCATTCCGCCTGCTTTGGCAGCTTTTCCCCCCATGGTATATCCTGTTGCTTTCCATACAGCCTCTGGGCTCCAGTAAGTTCTGACATCTGCAAAAATCTGTGCACGATTTGTCAAAAGTTTCATAAACAACATTCCAATTCCGTTTAACACATCATTTTCTGTAGCAAGGATATACGGCTCACGCGGTCCATCCCAGTCAAAGGAGGTATTTAAAAGTGCCTCTGCAAAATCTCCGTTTGGATAAAAATCTGTCCACTGTCTCTGTCCCTGAAAACCTGCTGCCAAAGCATTGTGTCCCATCTGTTCTTCCTCGCACCCTTCTGGAAGATTCGGATTTCCATTCATGAGGTCTTTGATAATACACATCATTTTTACAACAAATTCCCAGTCCTGGTCTTTCTGTTCTCTTGTTTTTTGTACCGCTTCCGGATTTTTATCAAATCCTTCTTTGCAGTGTTCTTTTGTCCATTTGAGTGCCTTCTGAAATTCTTCTTCATCGTAGATTCCTTCTTCCATGCGGCGGATCAGTTCTACTTCGTCCACAGATTCCATACGCATACCGAGATACTCTTCCAAAAATGCAGCGTCGATGATGGAGCCACCAATTCCCATTGTCACAGATCCAATCTGCAAATAAGAAGTTCCACGCATAGATGCCACTGCTACTGCACTTCTCCCAAATCGCAGAAGCTTCTCCTCGACATCTTCAGGAATCTCGCGCGCGGAGGCCGGCTGTACTTCATGCCCATAGATCCCAAATGCTGGAAGACCTTTCTGCGCGTGTGTTGCAAGGACACTTGCCAGATAGACTGCTCCTGGTCGCTCTGTCCCGTTAAATCCCCAGACCGCTTTGATCGTTTTCGTATCCATGTCCATTGTCTCGGCTCCATAACACCAACATGGTGTCACAGTGAGTGTAATGTCAACCCCCTCCCGGCGGAACTTATCCTGGCAGGCTGCCGCCTCTGCGACACCACCAATTGTTGTATCAGCCAGAACAACTTGAACAGGCTCTCCATTTGCATACCGGAGATTCTCACGGAAAAGAGCTGCCGCTGCTTTTGCCATGCTCCAGGTCTGCTCTTCCAATGATTCTCTTACTTTTAAATATCCTCTTCTTCCATCTATCGTTGGGCGAATCCCAATAACCGGATAAGCGCCGATTCTTCTGTTTCTGCTCATCGTTGTACCTCCTCCATTAAATTCTTCTTATAGGTTGCAAAGTCGATCGTCTCTCCACTGAGCCTTGATTCCTCCGCTGCCAGTGCCATCAGATGACTGTCTACAGAAATTCCGGCACCTGTCGGTACCTCGCTATTTTCTGAATTTCCAAGAAGCTGGACAAAATCGTGCATCATTCTCTCGTCACTTCCGCTGTGTCCTTTGGACGGTGTATGTAAATAAATCTCCTCGGTATTTCCACTGACAAAATCAAAAATACGGATTCTTCCTTCCTCCATATCTCCTTGTATTTCTCCATTTGTTCCCATCAGCGTGATCGTGCGCTTACATTCTTTTGTAAAAGCACTCATCACAAAGGAAACTTCCACGTCATTTTCAAATTCCATATTGACGATCTGATGGTCTACTACCGTATTATCACAGCGGAACACACAGCGCCCATACGGTCCTGTTTTCAGCACCGTGAGCACTGATTCTTTGTCACTTGTCGGAGTCACCGCATAGACGAGTCCGTCTGTCTCTGCCTTTGGATGTTCCAAATAAAACTTCGGTGCATAAAAAGCACATTGATCTCTATGAGGGCATCCATCCATGCACTGCTTTGGTGCATGTGCAGGCGCATTTTCTTCTTTAAAAAAAGTAAGTTTCCCAAAAGAACTGATTTTTTTGCATGGAGCTTTTGCAAGCCACAGAAGAATATCCATATCATGGCAGCACTTCTGCAGGATCATTGGGCTGGATTCTTTTGCATTTCTCCAGTTTCCTCTTACAAAGCTGTGTGCATGATGCCAGAACCCGACTGATTCCATCGCCTGTATGCTCATTAACTTCCCTATTTTCCCGGAATCAAGTAATTCTTTCAGTTTTGTGTAAAAAGAGGAATAACGAAGCACATGGCAGATTGCCAGCACCCGATTATATTTTTCCGCAAGCATTCCCATTTGAATGATTTCTTCTTTTTTAGGCGACATCGGCTTTTCACAAAGTACATGATACCCTCTTTGAAGAGCCATCGTCACTGGCTCATAATGCATCTGATCCTGTGTGCAGACAAGTGCACAGTCTGCCATACATTCTTTCTGAAGTAGCTTTTCATAACTTTCATATTGATTTTCTTCTGGAATTTTATGAAGTGCTGCTATCTGCTTTCTGCGCGCAATATCAGGTTCTGCAACTGCTACAATTTGAAATTCATCTGGATGTTCCAGTGCATAGGAGGCGTATACATGTCCTCCGCGGAGCCCTGCTCCAATTAGGATGGCTGTTATTTTTCCCATGAGTCTTTGTCTGCTCCTTTCTTTTTTAGGACAATTTTCAAAACAGTATCTGTCTGATCTGGAAGTGGATAAGTAAATACCGGATTTTCTCCAAAAGAAACAAATGCTGATTCTTGAAACTGTACGGTATTCCATGCTTCTCCACGATTCATCTCACTTCCATCTGCCAGATAGTAAACGACATCTAATTCCTCTGGTGTAATCCCGTAAAGCGGCATGGCTCCCAGCGCTTCCTCAAATACATGTGCATAAATCACATCGCCTTTTTGCGTGTATCTCCCCCATTCCGGTTTCAGACGTTCGCAGATAGTATTTCCATAAATACTTTCACCGTTTTTCTTCATCCATACACCAATCTCTTTTAAAATTCTGACACTCTCGCAAGGAATATTTCCTTTTGCATCCGGTCCTACATTCAAAATCATATTTCCGCCTTTGCTTGTACATTCTACTAGCTTACGTATCAGCATCTGCGATGATTTAAAGGTATGGTCAAAATTGCAGTACCCCCAATGGTTGTTCATTGTCGCACAAAGTTCCCATGGAATCAGCTCTCCCTCCTGATCCCGGATTCCCTCCGGCGGAATGATCTGTTCCGGACTTGCAAAATCACCACTGAAGATCGAAGGCTCCGCCGTCGCAATACTTCCATGATCTTCCCCGGAACCTTCCAGACGGTTATCAATAATAACATCCGGCTGATATATTCTCACCATGCGGATCAACTCCTCAGCGCGCCATTTCTCCCCACACATATCATCGTAGGAAAAGTCAAACCAGAGTAGATCTAACTTTCCATAATTCGTCACAAGTTCTTTTACTTGTCCATGCATATAATCTAAATAACGGTCAAAATCAATTTTTTCATCTTTGTATGCTTCACAGTTTCGCATCGGATGCTGGCGGTCTTTGTACTTTGGAAAATCCGAATGATGCCAGTCAATCAGTGAAAAGTAAAGACCAACTTTGATGTCTTCTTCCCGACAGGCATCCACAAACTCTCTCACAAGATCTCTCCCTGCTTTTGTGTTCGTACACTTATAGTCTGTCAGAGCAGAATCAAACAGACAAAATCCATCATGATGTTTCGCCGTCAGCACCGCATATTTCATCCCTGCTTCCTTTGCAAGACGCACCCACACTTTTGGATCATAGTCAACCGGGTCAAACAGGTCAAAATATTTTTCATACTCTTTCACCGTCATCTCGCGCTCTGACATAACCCACTCTCCGCAGGCAGGAATCGCATAAAGTCCCCAATGGATGAACATTCCAAATCTTGCATCCATAAACCATTTTGTTCTCTCTCTAATTTCCTGATTCATTTCTATCTTCTCCTTCTTTTCATATGCTGTATGATTATCCTTTTACTGCTCCTCCGGAAAGTGCTTCCACGAAAAACTTGCTGAATACACAATACAAGATAACCGGCGGCAGGATGATCACGACCATTGCCGAGAACAAACCATTATAGTTTGTCCGGAATGATGTTGTAAATGTAGATAACAATGCCGGCACTGTCAGTTTTTCGCGGTCGATCAACACAAGAGAGGCCCAGTAGTATTCATTCCAGTTATTTAAAAAGGCAAGAACCCCTGCTGTCATAATTCCCGGACGTGCCATCGGAAAAATAACCTTCTGCCATGTCTTCACATAACCGCATCCATCTATTCTTGCCGCATCTTCCATCTCCTTTGGAATATTCATATAGTAATTTTTAATTACAAAGAAGCTCACTGCCAGACCACTGCAAGAATAAATCAAGATTAAGGCGCCTCTCGTATCATACAAATGCAATTTATTGACCAGATTATAAACCGGATAGGTCAATGCAGTAGCTGGAATAAACATGGTCGAATACAGCATGACATTTACAAGCTTTTTCCCTTTAAAATCCAATCTTGCCACAACATAGGCAGACATGGAGATCATCACGATACTGATCACAACTGATACGAAAGAAATCAGTAAACTGTTTCCGAAATACCGCATCACATGCAGATCACGGAAGGTAGAAATATATCCTTCCAGATAGATAGATTCCGGAAACATAAATCCCGGGCGTGCCATCGGATCTTTTTTGAAGCTGGAAAGTAAAAGCCATACAAGCGGAACAAGCGCTACAAATGCTGCCCAACACAGACAGATAACAGTTACGATTCTTGTCGCTTTTGAGTCTTTTTTCATTCGGTTTTTTAATACTTTCTGTCCGTTTTTTCTCATGAACGTTTTCCTCCTTTTGTCGGTCTTTTCCATGTGAGATTAAAAAGCATATTTATGATGACAATAATTAACATTCCTGCCAGAATCTGTACAACGGCAACGGTATTTGCACGGCCAAACTGTGTACGAGGACTTGTAATGGCAAGTTCCCGGATCACATAGCTGATGCTGTAAGTACCGGCTGCACCCTTTGTGAGAAAATATACTTCATTGTAAAGTAAGAATCCGCCAGTTGCCGCTAAAATACATACCATGCGCAGTGTTTCCTTGATCATCGGGATCGTAATATACCAATCCTGCTTTAACCCACTTGCGCCGTCCAGTCTGGCGGCTTCTCTTACTTCTTCCGGAACTGCCATAATATTTCCGAGAATCATCAGTGTTGTCGTACCTGTAAAGAAAATATATGCAGCTGTCATTGCCCAGAATGCCGGTCCTTCAAGCAGAAGAATGCTGTCTTTAAAATCCTTGTTGAACAATTTGATAATCGGGTTTACCACCCCATAAAGCGGACTATATAGCTGTAAGAAAATCATACCCATAGCTGCTGTTGAGATCATATTCGGGATAATGTAAATATTCCGGATCAATTTTACACCTTTCATCTTTCTGGAAAATGCAAGTGCAATCAATGTAGCGATCGGGATTTGGATGGCAACTCCCAAAAGTGCCCACAGAGAAGAATTTTTCAACGCTTCCCAAAAATATGGATAAGTATGAAAAATGTATTTGTAATTATCCCACATATTTTTTATGCCAAAAAATTCCGGTGCATTGATATTTGTGTAATCCCATTTGCAAAAGGAAGTGACAAAAACTGTCACGATCGGGTACAAATAAAAAATAACAAAAGCAATCAGTGTTGGAGCTAGAAATGCAAAAATGAATCCCTTCCTCCGCCAACCAAGTCTGTTATGTCTGTTCATCTTTTAAACCTCCTTTTAAGAACGATTTCTGTTCTGCCAAAGAAAAAGAGCTGTCGTTTTACGACAACTCTTTTCTACAAAACATTCGTTATCCGATAAGCGCTGTCAGTTCCTTTTGCAGCTGTTCAAACCGGCTGTCGATATCTGTTCCGGATACCGCACATTCCATTAAAGCATTGATCATGGATGTTCTTACATCTGATCCCCATACATAGTTCAGATCCTCTGCAATGTATTCTGCATCATTGACAAGTGTACATGCTTCGGCGAGTTTGATCGTCGCTGCATTTCCACTTTCTTCGGCAAGTTTATTTAAGTCTAACGTTGTGTTACATGGATTTGCCTGTACTTCTGTAAAGATCTTAGACTGCACTTCTTCGCTTGTCATATATTTTATAAATTCCAAAGCAAGTTTTTCTTCTTCCGCACTCAGTCCACTGGAAATTGTAAGTCCAGATCCTGCTGAAGACAAAGCTACATTTTCAGGGAAGATTGTCGGCTGAATCTTTTCTACCATACTTTCATCGATTCCACTGGCATTCCAGACACCATTTGGAAGCACTGCCATCGTCCCTTTTTTGTTAAAGTCATCCATCACATTTCCAAGATCTTCTACGGTGTGATCGGAGCCATTTGCCTGATCCATCTTCGCCACTCTCATAAATGCCTCTTGAAACGTCTTAGATTCGATTGTCTCCTGTGTCATTTCTGACTCCAAAAGTTCTCTTCCTTCCTCCGTAGATGCAAGCATTGCATTGAACATGATGATGGATCCCTGACCCGCTGCATATCCGTATGTATCACCGCCGAGTGCTCTGACTTTCTCCATTGCAGCCTCATAGCCATCCCAAGTACTTAAGTCTTCTAACGTTACCCCTGCCTGATCTAAAATTTCCTGATTGTACCACATTCCACGGCTTTCCATCTGATCGTGTACAGAATAAATATGTCCGTCTATATCATTCTGTGTATAGTTCAGTCCTACCGCATCTTTCAGATTGTTCTCATCGATGTAAGGTTTCATATCCAGCACAAGTTCCTGAGCAATTGCAGCCTGCGGCACTGCTGTTCCACAATCTACAAGATCTGGGAAACTTCCTCCTGCAACCTGTGAACTTACGATGTCATCCCGATTTTCAACTGCAATTGGTTTGAACTTTACTTTGCCGTCTGCATGGCTTTTTGCAAATTCCTCATAAATATCACGCATCACTTTTGCCGCCGGCCACTCACTTTCCTCATGGTAATATCCGTGATAGAATTCCAACACAGCTTCTGCATTTTCTTTTTTCTCCTTTGCCGTCCCTTTTGCTTCTTTGGAATCTCCACATCCTGCAAGCGCCGTTGTTCCCATCGCTACCGCCAATGCAGTACTGATTACTCTTGCTTTCATTTTCTTCATCCTACTTCCTCCTCCACGCACAGTTTAAAATTCTCCTTGTTTTGTGCATTCATTTAATTTATGTGCTTATTTTAAGCATTTTTCTGTGCATTTTGAATAAAGTATTTTTACGAATAGTTTGTTCTATATTTACTTTTTAACTTTTTATATGGATTATATTTACTTTTTTAGTCTGTTTTGACTATTTCGTTCTAGTAATTGAAAAAAAACTTCTCCACTCATCTCCTCCTGAAAAAACACCGGCAAATATTCCTCGAATATATGCATCTGTGCACTGTTCCACAAATTTGCCGGTACTTGGATCTTTATTTCTGCCTGTTTCACTTCCGTAGCCGCCTGGCAGAACCGGGGCATTTTTTCGCTATACTGTTCGATTGTAATCTGAGGATTTGCCGGCATCTGTCCGGTTTTCAGCAAGATTCTCTCTTGCACCTCTTTGCTGAGCATATACTTCAAAAATTTTATGCTTGCATCGATTCGTTTTTCATTCTCTGTATTTCCAAGAAGATATCCAAGCCCCGCGGATTCACAGGCAATCTCTGCACCTTCTCCAAAAGGAAGAAGCGCATAAGATACCGGAAGAGTCTCATCGATCATAAATGCTCCCCAAATTCCATTGATGTACATTGCAAGCTTTTCATCATTGAACAGGTCTGTTTCATCCCGATAGCTGTATTCCTTGCTTAAAGGTTTTGTATAATGCCACAACTCTTTCTGCTGCTCTAACACAGTACAGATTTCTGACTGAGACATTGGAACCTTGTTCTGACTGATAGCAACACTCCCTCTCCCTCTATTCTTTGCAAGCATCTGATCTGTGATATAGAGATATCCCTCCACGGTAGGTCCAAGAGGCATCACATCCTTGTTTGATGTCTCAGACCACGTTTGAATCTTTTGACATGCGCTATAAAATTCTTCCCATGTCTCTGGAATAGACGTAATTCCAGCTTCACGAAAAATCTCTTCATTGTACCAGTAACCTCCACCAAGCATAAGGACATCGGAGACGGTATAGAGCTTACCATCCCTCGTCTTCCAATACTCCATACTAGATGGGGCAATGCTGTGCAACAATTCTTTATCCTCCTTAATGTATGGCATAAGATCCAGCGCCAGTTCGTTTTCTATCATAAACTGGTACAAGGATTCCTTTCCTGCATCCCCACAGAAAATCACATCTGGAAGATCTCCCACAAGAATTCTGTCCTCTGCCCGTTCTACCATCTCTTTTCCTGTCGGCATTGCAATCAGATTCAGAGAGATATCCGGATACTTTTTCTGAAAATCGGAATAGATTTTCTGCATTTCTTTGTGATCCATCTCCGTGCTTCCCCAGCCATGCATCACTGTGATCTCCACCTGCTTTTCCTTTCTTTCACTGCAACCTGACAGAAAAAATACTGCTCCTATCATACAGATAATAAATATCCTCTTACTTTTCCTCATGCTCCTCCCCTCCTACATTTCTGAATTCTTTTGGCGACATATGCGTATATCGTTTAAATACACGGGAGAAATAGCCGGTATCCTCAAATCCAACAGCCTCTGAAATCTGATATATTTTCCAGTCTGTTGTAGTCATGTATTCTTTTGCCTTTTCTACACGCTTTCTCAAAATATCATCAAAGAGATTTATGCCCCTTTTATTTTTATACAGTCGACTTAAGTAGCTTCCATTGGCATGAAGCGCTTCCGCCATCTCCTCCAGTGTGATTTTCTTTTCCAAGTTTTCCTCGATATAGCGAAGCATCTGATCATAGAGACTATCATTCTCTTTCTTTTCCTCCAGCTCTCCACTGACTGACAAAGACTCTTTTTGCAACTTTTCTAAATTTTGTATCGCCTTTTCTACTGCTCCCGGGAGTTCCTCTAGGACGGAAATTTTCAACACATACTCACACACCCCATACTTGATCGCCGCTCTCGCATACTCAAACTCAGAATAGGCGCTCAAAATAATCACCTGGGTCTCCGGATACGTTTCATAGATATACTGACAAACCGCCAATCCATCTGCTCCTGGCATTCGGATGTCTGTAATTACAATATCTGGTTTCTCCTCCTTCATTCTGTCTATCAGTTTCTTTCCATCTTCTGCTACATACTTAAGACTGCATCCCATCTTTTCCCATGAAATTAATTTTTGCAGTGCCTCCCGAATATAGGCCTCATCATCTGCTGCCATCACGTTCCACATCATCCGCTCTCCTCTCCGAGGGTATTACAATCTCCACAGTCGTTCCCTCTCCTTTTTTTCCTGTCACCTTCCATGTGTGGTTTTCTCCATATAAAATATAAAGAAGTCGCTTTGTATTTTCCAGTCCGGTATGTGTATGCCCTTCTTTTTCCCGGACCGTTTCCATATCTTCTTCCTCAAACCCTACACCATCATCTTCTACAATAATATGAAGCCGCTTGTTTTGTTCATAAAGTATTACCTGCACCTTTCCACTGCCCTGTTTTGGTTCCAGACCGTGCGATACCGCATTTTCCACAAGCGGCTCGATCAAAAGTCTCGGAATCAGATTTTCTTTGACTTTTTCTTCCGGACAGATAATCTCATAAGTGATCTTGTCCTGAAATCTACTATTTTGAAGATATAGATAAAATTCCACTAACTCCAGTTCCTCTGCCACTGGAATCATAATCTCCTTTTTTCGGAAAATTTTTCCTCTCACCAATTCAGAGAATGCCCGCAGACATTGATACAGTTCTTCATTCCCTGCCAATTTTGCCTTCAGACTCAGCATGGAAAGGATGTTGAACTGAAAATGCGGTGTGATCTGTGCCTGGAGATACTTTACTTGAAGTCTCGTTGCGGTAAGTTCTTTCTCATACACTTCAAGTATCAAATGCTGGATCTTATCCGCCATCTCATTAAATACTACAGATATATCATGGAACTCCTGAATCTGAAAATCATCCATTCGGATATCAAATTGTTCCTCCCCAAATTCATGCATACTTTCTCTTACTTTCTTCAATGGTTTTGACAATCGATACCCAGAAACAAATGCAAGAGCGGCTGCCAGGACAAGTGCCAGAAGAAGGATGAATAAAAACGCAAACAATGTTGGACGAAGAACGACATAGAGATTTTCTTTCCCGACTACCGAAGAAATCTGGATATCAAATTCGCCGTCAGCACTGCTGTATACCAGATTATCGCCCTCTATTTTTCTTCCGTCCGAAAACAAAATTTCATCGTTTCCTTTGATTTCCCATCCCCAGTCCTGGTACCCTTCCACTGCCGAAAAAATCTCTTTTATCGCCTCTCTCTCTATTTGCACCATGCAGATTCCTACGTTGTTCATACTTTCATCATATATTGTAAAACAGAGATACCACTTGCCATTTCGGATATAACTTTGATATCGACAATTTTCTTCATAAAACTCTGTTAAAATGTGCTGACAAATTTCTTTCTCCTCCTTTGCTGCCAAAACAGTCAGCGGATAATAGCGTCTGTCAAGTTCCTTCCCCACTTTGTTAAATAAATGTACACTTTCAACGAATGGGGTTTGCTCTGCCAGGTTTCCCGCCGAAAAAAGTTCCATCATATATCCAAGCTGTTTTTCCGCATTTTCCTGATCATAAGATTCATTTTTTAAAAATGCTTCCAATAATGGATTATGACGGATAGAAACTGCGCCATCTGAAATAAACTGGATGTGGCTTTGGATCTGCTCGTTTGTACTGTCCAGGACATATTGCATATCTTCTTTTGCATTTTGTAAAAATAAAAAAGAAAATACACTGATCAGAACAACTCCCAAGAGGAACAGTGTCCCTACAGAAGTCACTACTGTCAGAAGTGTAAATTCCTGGCTGAGTGTTTTTCGTTTTTTCTCTTTTCCCATTTTCTGTCTCTGAATCATGTCTTCTGCTTCCTTAAAATAAACTCTAATGGATTTATTCTAGCACAGCTTTTCCATAAAGTCATTTGCTTTTGTAGTTTTTCTTCTCTATTTCATTTAAAATCCTATATTTTTTATACATTTTGCCCAACAAAGAAAAGGCGGAACATTTTTCTATGCGAAAATAAGTTGAAAAATATTCATGACAAATGGGAGAAAATAGTGACGTATTTTTTGATGAATGGTATAATATAAGAAATTTAGCAGCAGTGAAAATGATTTTTCATAGAAATGAAAAACAAATGAGGTTATAGCAGTGAATAAAAGTTATGATTATATTTAGTAATCTCGCTATTCTATTAAAAAAATAACGAGATTTTTTATTTCAGTCTATGTTTCTAGATAGGAAATGTCAATTTTTATCCTCTCCGGCAACTGCCTCCAACGCATATAGTAATGCCTTTGAGATGGTGGAAAGTTCCATTGTAGCTGTTCCGACAGGCTTTCCGACGCCTTGCTCTGTCGCATATGGCACATGAATAAAGCCGCCTCGAATAGAAGGATATTTTCTATCAATCAAATAAAGAAGATCATACATCACACTGTTACATACATAAGTCCCCGCTGTGTAAGATATGCTTGCAGGGATCCCATGATCCTTGATGTTTTTTACCATTGCTTTTACCGGAATGGTTGCAAAATATGCCGTATCTCCATCTTCTTGCACTTTTACATCCATAGGTTGATTTCCGGCATTATCCGGAATTGAAGCTTCTACAAGGTTGATCGCAACACGCTCCACTCCGATATCGGCTCGCCTTCCCGCCTGCCCAACGCAGATTACTGCATCCGGCTGATGTTGCAGAATTCCTGTTTCCACAACTTTTCCGGCCTCTCCAAACACAGTTGGAATTTCCATTTTTACAATCTGTATATCTCCTGCCATATCTGGTAAAAGCTTCACTGCTTCATAAGCAGGATTTACACTTTCTCCTCCAAATGGCTCAAATCCTGTAATTAAAATTTTCATCTCTGATCTCTCCTGTACTTTCAATTCTGTTACTTATGATACGGTGCTCCTTCTATAATCCGATATGCACGATAAATCTGTTCCAGCAAAATAACACGCATCAGTTGATGCGGAAAAGTCATTTTGGAGAAACTCAATGCATAATCGGACTTTTCTAAAACTTCTTCGCTAAGTCCAATCGAGCCTCCAATCACAAAAATAATGTGGCTTTTCCCTTGAATTCCAAGTTGTTCGATTTTTTCGGAAAATTCTTCGGAAGATAACAATTTCCCATTGATTTCCAAAGTAATCACATAGGCACCTTCTTTTATATGCTTTAAAATACGTTCACCTTCTTTTCTGCGAATTCCATTTTCTACCAATACGCTTGCCTGATCGGGGGTTTTCTCATCAGCCACTTCGATGATCTCCAATTTGCATGATTTGCTCAGCCGCTTTGTATACTCGGCGATTGCATCTTTCAAATATTTTTCCTTTAATTTTCCAACAGTAATAATTGTAATTTTCATGTTCATCTCCCTGCTCTGTACAAGACAGTGCTTCTATCTTATTTCTTTTCTCCTATTATTCTGGCGAAAAAAAGGACTTCCGTTTCAGTCATATACGGCAGTCCTTTTTTGTTACATCAGATCTGACTGAGATATTTCCTATCTCAGTGCTTCCCTGAAACAACGATGATACTATCTTTTATTTATTGCTTAAGTATTCGTGAATACCTTTTGCTCCTGCTTTTCCCGCACCCATTGCAAGGATAACAGTTGCTGCACCTGTTACAGCATCTCCTCCGGCATAGACACCCTCTTTTGTTGTCTTACCGTTCTCTTCTTCTGCAACGATACATTTCCATTTATTTACTTCCAGTCCTTCTGTCGTAGAAGAGATCAGTGGGTTTGGAGATGTACCAAGAGACATGATCACAGTATCAAGATCCATTGTAAATTCAGATCCTTCTACTTCTACCGGACGTCTTCTACCAGAAGCATCTGGTTCTCCTAATTCCATCTTCACGCATACCATACCTTTTACCCATCCATTTTCATCTACTAAAATTTCTTTTGGATTTGTAAGAAGATCAAAGATGATTCCTTCTTCTTTTGCATGGTGTACTTCTTCTACTCTGGCAGGAAGTTCTTCTTCACTTCTACGATATACGATATGTACTTCTGCACCAAGGCGAAGAGCTGTTCTTGCAGCATCCATCGCAACGTTACCACCACCGATGACAGCAACTTTTGTTCCTGCAGCAATTGGGGTATCATAAGATTCATCAAACGCTTTCATCAGGTTGCTTCTTGTCAAGTATTCATTTGCAGAGAATACACCGTTTGCATTTTCTCCCGGGATTCCCATGAATTTTGGAAGTCCTGCTCCAGATCCGATAAATACTGCCTCAAATCCTTCTTCCTCGATTAATTGATCGATAGTTGTAGATTTACCGATAACAACGTTTGTCTCAAATTTTACTCCGAGTTCTTTTACTTTCTCAATCTCTTTTGCAACAACTTTCTGTTTTGGAAGACGGAACTCAGGAATACCATATACTAATACACCGCCCAGTTCATGGAGTGCTTCAAATACAGTTACTTCATATCCTAATTTTGCAAGGTCACCAGCACATGTCAGTCCTGCCGGACCAGATCCGATTACAGCAACTTTGTGTCCGTTTGTCTTCTCTGCGCCAACTGGTTTAATGTCGTGCTCTAATGCGTAGTCAGCAACAAAACGCTCTAATTTACCGATGGAAACCGGTTCTCCTTTGATACCACGGATACATTTTCCTTCACACTGTGATTCCTGAGGACATACACGTCCACAAATTGCAGGAAGTGCAGAAGATTCTCCAATGATCTTGTAAGCTTCCTCGATATTTCCTTCTTTTACTTCCTTGATAAATCCTGGAATATTAATAGCTACCGGACATCCCTGCACACATTTTGCATTCTTACAGTTGATGCAGCGAGTTGCTTCTTCCATTGCTTCTTCTTTGTTATATCCAAGACAAACTTCTTCAAAGTTTGTTGCGCGTACTTTTGGTTCCTGCTCTCTTACAGGTACTTTCTTTAATACATCTGCCATTAGTTGTCACCTCCGCAATTTCCACATCCGCCATGATGTGTATCGCCTTCCTGCAATTTCAAAATTGCACGGCCTTCTTCTGTTTTATACATTAACTGTCTCTTCATTGCCTGGTCAAAATCTACCAAATGTCCATCAAATTCCGGTCCGTCAACACATGCGAATTTGATCTCATCTCCTACCTGAAGACGGCATGCTCCGCACATACCTGTTCCGTCTACCATGATCGGGTTCATGCTGACGATTGTAGGAATCTCTAATTTTTTTGTCAGAAGACATACAAATTTCATCATAATCATCGGTCCGATTGCAACGCATCTGTCATATTTCTTGCCTTCTCCGACTAATTTTTCGATCATGCTTGTTACCATTCCGTGGTGTCCGTAAGAACCATCATCTGTACAGACATAAAGATTTCCAGCAACAGCTTCCATCTCTTTTTCAAGGATCAGCATCTCTTTTGTCTTAGATCCAACAATTACATCTACATCTATTCCACGTTCGTGCATCCATTTTACCTGTGGATATACAGGAGCTGCCCCAACACCACCTGCTACGAACAAAATCTTTTTATTCTTTAATTCTTCAAGATCTTCTTCTACAAATTCAGAAGCACATCCTAAAGGACCTGTAAAGTCTCTGAAGTAATCCCCCTCTTTTAACTCTGCCATCTTATCTGTGGAAGCTCCTACAATCTGGAATACGATTGTCACTGTTCCTGCTTCTCTGTCATAATCACAAATCGTCAATGGAATTCTTTCCCCTTTTTCATCCATTTTTACGATTACAAACTGTCCCGGCTGACAGTGTCTTGCAACTCTTGGTGCTTCAACATCCATAAGAAAAATCTTATCTGCTAATTTTTCTGCCTTTTGTATTTTATACATCTTGCGCCTCCTAAAATTTTATATATTACCTATTTACCGCTAAGCCGTGAATAAGCATACATGATTATTAATATAATATATCATTCTTCGTTAAAGTTCAAGTATATCTTGCGATAATGTTAAAAATTTATCGGCATTTTCTAGTAATATTTCCTAAAGATTCTTTTAAAAAGCTTTTGGAAACAAACAAAATGGCACATCTTACGGAAGACATGTACTCCTGCAAAATGTGCCTTTTTGATTTTCTATCTAAGTAATCATTCAACTGCCTGATCCGGGCAAAACCTGTTTTTCAAAAGGTCGTTCTCTTGACAGACTTTCTAATTAGAAATCAACTTCTGTTCCGTAATAAATACATGTAAATAATCTCTCCATTGTTTCCGGATCGATTGCTCTTGGATTAGACCCTGTACAGGCATCTCCAACTGCATTTTTTGCGATTTCAGAAATCTTTTCTTTGAATTCATCTTCTTTAATTCCAAACTCTTTTAATGTTGCAGGAATTCCAAGGATTACGTTAAATTCATTGATTTTTTCACATAAACTATTGATCAGTGCTCGTTCGGAAGCTCCGGCAAGACCTACTCTTCTTGCAATCTCAGCATAACGCTTTGCAGCGACAGGATCTTTTGCATTATACTTGATGACATATGGAAGGTACATTGCATTTGCAAGACCATGTGTAATATGTCCTGTTGAGAATGCTGCTCCTGTCTTATGTGCCATAGAATGTACAATACCAAGCAACGCATTAGAAAATGCCATACCTGCAAGGCACTGCGCATTGTGCATCTGTGCTCTTGCTTCCATGTTTCCTTTGAAAGAAGATGGAAGATAATCAAATACCATCTCGATTGCCTGAATTGCAAGTGGGTCTGTATATGCACAATTCAAAGTAGATACATAAGCTTCAATTGCATGAGTCAGAGCATCCATACCTGTATAGGCAACCTGACGTGCCGGAAGTGCTTCTACCAACTCAGAGTCAACAATTGCAACATCTGGTGTAATATTAAAATCTGCCAATGGATATTTGATTCCTTTTGCATAGTCTGTGATCACAGAGAATGCAGTAACTTCTGTTGCCGTTCCTGATGTAGACGGAATTGCCGCAAACTTTGCTTTCTGACGCAGTTCTGGGAAGTTAAACGGAATACATAAATCCTCAAATGTTACATCTGGGTATTCATAGAATGCCCACATTGCCTTTGCAGCATCAATTGGAGAACCTCCTCCCATTGCCACGATCCAGTCTGGACCAAATGCGCGCATTGCTTCTGCACCTTTCATAACAGTCTCTACGGATGGATCTGGCTCAACACCCTCGAATAACTGAACTTCCATGCCGGCTTCTTTCAAATAGTTCACTGCTTTGTCAAGAAATCCCTGACGCTTCATGGAACCTCCTCCGACTACGAGAATTGCCTTTTTCCCTTTCAGATTTTTCAGTTCTTCCAGACACCCTTTTCCGTGGTAAATGTCTCTTGGTAATGTAAATCTTGCCATTGTCATGCATCTCCTTTGAATATGTGTTGTTAATTTTTAAACAATTACATTATATCACTGTTAACAATTTAACGCAATTCTTTTTTTCTTATTTTACAAACAATTTATTTTCTTCTTACACTTCCTTATTCATAAGAATATGTGAGTGTATAATTCCTTTTTGTCACAGCACTTGCACGTCCTTTTTTGTCGATCAGCACTGCCGAAAACAAAGTGTTTCCTTCCGGCATGTCAATTGGTTCTGTGTATTTATATGAATCTTCTGAATCCTTTTCCGGTACCTCACCATTGAAGGTATAATATGCCTCATATCCTTCGGGAACTTCAATTTCAATCATCGTATACTCATAGTACTGTCCTGTCGTTGGTGTTACAACCGGTGCATCTTCCAAAGGTAATTCTACCGTATATGTCTTCTCTTCCGTAAGACTTGGGACTCCTTTTTTATTTACAGCAATCGCTTTCACTGTCGTTGTACCTTCCGGGATAGAAATCGGTTCCTCATATTTTGTGCTGTCTGTTGTAGGTTCGGAGCCATCGATCGTATAGTAGATTTCTTTCGCTTTGGATGTCAAGGTTAATTCCTGCACTTCATCATACTTACTTTCATCTAAACTAAATTTTGGCACCTTTACCTGATAAGATTTTAACGCAGTAAGAACACTTTCATCCTCACACTCATCAAGAAGGAGCGGAATCTGTGTCTCCTGATCTGTGGCAATATAAAAATCAATCATCTCTTCATACAATTCCACACTGGTAGGATTTGCTTCGATAGCATCCCAGAATACCATCTCTGCCCTGTCAAGATCTTCCTGTGCATTGTACACAGCCGCAAGCCCGGCATACGCTTCTGCACGCGCCGGCTTTTTCTCTACTGCCTTCTCAAATGTACGGATAGCCTGATCATATTTCTGCTCCTTTGCCAATGCATATCCTTTTTTTATCTTGCCACTATAGGAACTTCTATAAATTCCGGCACTTAGAAGTGTCAGTAGTCCAACAGATGCTGCGGTCATACCAATCAACAAACGTCTCTTCTTCCTTCTGACTTCTCTTCGACGCGCAAGCCGTTTCTTTCTCCGTGCTTCTTCTTCAGCCTCAATCTGGCTTCTTCTCTGCACAAATTCCCGTTTCTGCTGCTCTTCCTGTTTCTGCTGTCTTAATTTCTCCTGTACTGCCTGGCGATAACGCTCCAGTTCATTTTCTGAAGTTTCTCCCCCGCCAATGGCATCCCGCACCTGCTCCGCCAGCATATCATCCAGCGGATTGTAATCTGGAACAATTCTGACTTCTGCGCCACAATACGGACAATATCCTAGGTCATATGTAATTTCTGCTCCGCATTTTGCACATTTCATTTAGTAAAAACCCCCTATTTGCATGCCGCCTCCACACAGTTATACATCAGCATAGCTCGTGTCATCGGTCCCACTCCTCCTGGAACCGGTGTGATTGCGCCAACTTTTTCTATTACGTCATCGTAATCGACATCCCCGCACAACACATTGTCTTCATTTCGGTGAATGCCGACGTCGATCACGACTGCATTTTCTTTTATATATTCTTTCGTTATAAATTTTGGTTTCCCGACTGCCGCCACAAGAATGTCTGCTCGCTTTGTAATCTCCTTTAAATCTTTCGTTTGGGAATGTGCGATTGTCACAGTTCCATTCTCCCTTAGTAGAAGAAGCGCTGTCGGTTTCCCTACATTGTTGCTTCTTCCAACAACTACACACTCTCTTCCACGGATTGAAATCCCCGAACGTTTCAAAAGTTGAATGACTCCAGCCGGTGTACAGCAGTCAAAGCCATCCCCTCCGATACAAAGCTTCCCGATATTGACCGGATGAAATCCATCCACATCCTTCGCCGGATCAATTGCCTTCACAACTTTTGATTCATCCATATGAGATGGAAGCGGAAGTTGTACAAGAATTCCATGCACATCTCCGGTGTGATTTAATTGATCGAGCAATGCGAGAAGTTCTTCCTCTTTCGTTTCTTCTGGCAGCTCGTAAGAACGCGATTCAATCCCGATATAAGCACAATCTTTCTTTTTCCCATTCACATATACCGTAGATGCGGGGTCATTTCCCACCTGTATCACAGCAAGGCAGACAGATTTCCCCTCCTGTTTCAGCCTTGCCACACGCTCTTTTAACTCTTCTTTGATCTGCATTGCAATCTGTTTTCCGTCAATAATCTGTGGCATATTTCATCTCTCCTTAGAATAAACCTGTAATATTTCCACTTGCATCTACATCAATATGATTTGCTGCTGGAACTTTCGGAAGTCCAGGCATTGTCATAACAGCTCCCGTAAGAGCGACAACAAATCCTGCTCCGGCATTTACGTACACTTCACGGATATGCATATCAAAATTCTGTGGACGGCCAAGTAATGTAGCATCATCAGAAAGGGAATACTGATTCTTTGCCATACATACTGGAAGATTTCCAAATCCCATCTGCTCAATCTTTGCAAGTTGCTTTTCTGCTGCCGGAGCATACTCAATTCCTTTTGCGCCATAGATTTCTTTTGAAATCGTCTCAATCTTCTCTTTGAGTGTCAACTCATCGGAATATAACGGTGCGAAATGGCTTTCCTTTGTCTCCAAAGTCTGAAGTACCTTTTCTGCCAGTTCAATTCCGCCCTCTCCGCCGTGTTCCCACACTTTAGACAATGCAAACTCGCATCCTCGCTCCTCACAGAATTTTTGGATAAATGCATTCTCAGCATCTGTATCTGTCACAAACGAATTCAGTGTAACAATGACCGGAACATTATATTTCTGAATATTTTCAATATGTTTTTCCAAATTCACGATTCCTTTTTCCAATGCTTCCAAATTCTCTTCTGCCAAAGCATTTTTCGGAACCCCTCCATTGTATTTTAATGCGCGCACAGTCGCAACGATCACAACTGCATCTGGTGCCAGTTCACTGCTTCGACATTTGATATCAAAGAATTTTTCTGCACCGAGATCTGCTCCAAATCCAGCCTCTGTAATGGCAATGTCTCCAAGTTTTAACGCCATCTTTGTAGCTCGGACACTGTTACATCCATGTGCAATGTTGGCAAATGGTCCACCATGTACGATGGCTGGTGTATGTTCCAGTGTCTGGATCAGATTTGGTTTCATCGCATCTTTTAAAAGAGCTGTCATTGCACCTGTTGCCTGAAGCATATCGGCAGTAACCGGGTTGCCAGAGAAGTCATAGGCAACGATAATCTTGCCAAGACGTTCCTTTAAATCTTGAAGATTATTCGCCAGACAGAGTACCGCCATAATCTCTGAGGCAACTGTGATGACAAAATGATCTTCTCTTACCATTCCGTCCATTTTGCTTCCAAGTCCAATTACGATATTTCTAAGAGATCTGTCATTCATATCCAGACATCTCTTCCAGACAACCTGCCTTGGATCGATCTGCAGAGCATTTCCTTGCTGAATATGATTATCTAACATTGCTGCAAGCAGATTGTTGGCAGAAGTGATCGCATGAAAATCTCCTGTAAAATGCAGATTTAAATCTTCCATCGGAACAACCTGTGCATAACCTCCGCCTGCTGCTCCGCCCTTAATTCCAAAGCATGGGCCAAGGGAAGGCTCACGGAGTGCGATCACTGCCTTTTTATTTAATTTTGCCATTGCCTGTCCAAGTCCAACACTTGTCGTTGTCTTTCCCTCTCCTGCCGGTGTAGGGTTAATAGCTGTCACAAGGACAAGTTTTCCATCTGGTCTGTCTTTGATCTGATCCCAAAGTTCATCAGAAAGTTTTGCTTTGTACTTTCCATAAAGTTCCAGATCATCCTCCTGAATCCCAATTGTCTCTGCCACCTCTTTGATCGGCTTCATCTGTGCTTCCTGAGCGATTTGAATATCTGTCTTCATCTTCTCTTCGTCCTTTCTTTTTATGCATCTGCTGCACTTACTTTATACATACTCCTCTATGTACTGCTCAAACTCTTCCATAGACATCAGTACCTTTCGCGGTTTGGTTCCTTCCTCTTCGCCAACGACACCAGCTTCGAAAAGCTGATCCATAATGCGTGCTGCACGGTTAAATCCAATTTTGAATACCCGCTGGAGCATTCCGATAGAAGCTTTGTCTTTTTCTATAATAAAACGTCCTGCATCTACAAAGTAGACATCGCGTTCATCGGCTCCTCCACCTGCTCCTGCAGCTGATGCCATTCCCGTCTGTGCACTGTTCACATGATTTTCTACTTCTTCATTATATATGGCATTTCCATTCTTTGTCACGAGATATTCTACAACATTTTGAACTTCTTTATCAGAGACAAATGCTCCCTGCACACGGGCAGGCTTCTGGTATCCCGATGGATAAAAAAGCATATCACCTTTTCCAAGAAGTTTTTCCGCACCGTTCATATCAATGATTGTTCTGGAGTCCACTCCCGAAGACACCGAAAAAGCAATTCGCGACGGCATATTTGCCTTGATCAATCCGGTAATAACATTCACGGACGGTCTCTGCGTCGCAAGAACAAGATGAATTCCCGCTGCGCGGGCAAGCTGTGCCAGGCGGCAGATTGCCTCCTCGATTTCCCCTGGTGCCACCATCATAAGGTCTGCAAGCTCATCAACAATAATGACAATCTGAGGCATTTTTTCTGGCTTTTCACCATTTTCTATCTGTTTTTCAACCTCAGATACCTTTTCGTTATATCCCCGTAAATCACGCACATTGTATTCCGCAAATAACCGATACCGCTTATCCATTTCCACAACAGCCCAGTTTAAAGCTCCCGATGCTTTCTTCGGATCTGTAACTACTGGAATCATCAAATGTGGAATCCCATTGTAGACACTTAACTCTACAACTTTTGGATCGATCATGATTAATTTCACCTCATCCGGATCCGCTTTATATAAAATACTCATGATCAGTGTATTGATACAGACAGATTTTCCAGATCCTGTCGCACCTGCGATCAGAAGATGAGGCATCTTCATAATATCTGCCACAACAACCTTCCCTGCGATATCTCTTCCTGCTGCGAAAGCAATCTTGGAAGTACTCTTTTGAAATTCTTCCGTTTCCAGAAGATCCCGCAGCATCACTGGGGAAGTCTCTTTGTTCGGAACCTCGATTCCAACTGCAGCTTTTCCCGGGATCGGCGCTTCAATACGAATGTCAGCGGCCGCCAGATTCAATTTGATATCATCGGCAAGACCGACAATCTTACTGACTTTTACTCCCTGCTCCGGCTGAAGTTCATAGCGTGTCACAGATGGTCCACAACTTACATTTGTCACAGTAACACGTACTCCAAAATTATAAAGCGTCTGCTGCAACTTGTTCGCTGTCTCACGCAAATGTGCATCGGAATCCCCACCACCTGCTTTTCCGCGCTTCAATAGCGAAAGTGGTGGTCGCTGATAGTTTAATTTTGGTTGATGTTCCGTTTCTTTTCTCTCTCGTTCAACTTCTTCTGTCGCCTTTTGTGTCTCTTCCTCACTGGATTTCTTTTTCTTTGCTCTCGTATTTTTTTTCTCTGTTGCAGGATCCAGTGCAAATGGATCTCCTGCCGGAGCTACTTCTTCTAAAACTTCCTGTTCCAAAGTAGGCTCTGCACGATTGATCACAAAATCCAGCGGCTGTTCCTCAAATGGAACTTCTTCCGGTTTTAATTCTTTCAAATCTTCCTTAGGCTGTGTGAGCGTAGTATCAAATGTCACACCTGATATATGCTGATCTGCTTTGGCTTTGGCCGCTTTTTTGATCTCTCGTTTCGCCGCTTTTTGCGCTTCTTTTATCGCTTTTGTTTCTTCTTTTTCAGCACGCGCTTCCTTTTTCGCAGATGCCTGTGTCCGTCTTTTTTTGACATCTTCCTTCGCAGATGTATAAACTTTTGCACTGCCCTTTTTCAGCCCTCTTAAAAAGGACTTTTCCGTGATCAGCACAAGAAAGATGATCATTAAAATAATCACTATCACATAAGTTCCCGCGACTCCAACTGCCGGGCACAACAATTTTGTAAAAATCCCTCCGAGCAGTCCGCCGCCCTTTTTCTCCTTCGCTGCATATCTGTAAAAGGAAATAATAGTCTGCTCTTTTTCAAATGGAACAGTAAGCAACTGTAAAAAAGTGCAGAGCATGAAGGAAAAACCAACTCCTGTCCCCAGTTTTATGTATGCAAAAGAATTACCTCTGTTTGAAAATACGAAAGCAGTCCCTAAAAAAAGTAAAACCGGCATGATATAAGCCGGCAGTCCAAAGATTCCGAACAAAAATGCAGAAACTGCATTTCCAAGAAATCCTCCCAGACCGAAATTACTCAGAATAAGAAGAATTGCCACTGCTAATGTCAAAAGAATGATAATCTCATCACGGAAAGAATAACTGTTTTGTGCCTTTTTCCCTTTTGTGCCTGCCTTTTTTGTTGTTTTGCCTTTCTTTGCAGCCATACAATATTCCCTCCTTGTTTCTTATTCGCAAGTTGCGGTACAGGCTATTTCCCATACCACAACAAAACATACTATGTTTATTATAACACTATTTTTTGTTCGCTTCAATCATTGCCTGCAATTTTTTTAATGCATCACTAATACCTCCAACCGCATCGATCAGTCCTTCCCGAACGGCATCTTCTCCTTCCAGCAATGTTCCCACATCTTTTACTAGCTGTGTCGAGTCTAACATCAACTCTTCGACACGGTCTTGAGAAATCCGGGAATGTTCTGCGAGAAACCGTGTAATACGATCTTGTGTCCGCTCCATATTCTTATAGCTTTGTAAGACACCAATAAACATTCCGGTCGAACGCACTGGATGCACGATCATAGTTCCACTCGGTACAATAAAAGAGTAGTCTGCCGACACCGCGAGAGGTCCACCGATAGAATGACTGCCTCCCAGTACAAGCGAAACTGTCGGCTTACTAAGAGATGCTATCATCTCCGCAATTGCAAGTCCTGCTTCCACATCCCCGCCCATTGTATTGAGAAGAATCAACACTCCATCAATTTCCTCATTATCTTCTATTTCCGCAAGCTTTGGAAGTAGATGTTCATATTTTGTTGCTTTTGTATTTCCCGATACTGCTTCATGACCTTCGATTTCTCCAATAATTGTAAGAAGCTGGATACGATGCTTTTCTCTGTCTTTGTCAAGTTCAAGCGCTCCCATTTCTTTAATTTGTTCCGTCTCTTTTTCTTGATGATTATCTCTTTCTTCCTGTCCCATTTCACACACTCCTGATATTTTCTTTTTAGTATGTGCAGAAAATAATATTTCATACTTTCCTGAAACATAAAGAACTCTTTGATCATATAAAAATACGTCTCACAAAATAATGTATCCCATCCATCGGACAACAGTATTCTGCAAGACGTATTTTATTTATTTCTTCATCTGTACCATTTCATCAAAACAGGTCGGAGTTTCTTAGCTTACCATTAGACATAGGCAAGTGCTTGCTCCAAATCTGCAATAATGTCTTCTACATGTTCGATTCCGACACTAAGGCGGATAAGATCTGGCTGTACCCCTGCTTCCAGCAGTTCCTGTTCATTCATCTGACGATGTGTATGACTTGCCGGATGGAGTACCGATGTTCTCGCATCTGCAACATGGGTAACAATCGCAGCCATCTGAAGATGATCCATCATCGCAACCGCTCCGTCTCTTCCCGCTTTCAGTCCAAAAGAAATTACTCCACATGTGCCATTCGGCATATACTTTTTCGCAAGTTCATGGTACTTATTTCCTTCCAGCCCCGCATAGTTCACCCATGCCACTTTTTCGTGGCTCTCAAGATACTCAGCAACTTTCTGCGCATTTTCACAATGTCGCTCAACCCTCAGACACAATGTCTCCAGTCCGATATTCAATAAAAATGCATTCTGTGGAGACTGAATCGATCCAAGATCCCTCATCAATTGTGCTGTCGCCTTCTGGATATAGGCCAGTTTTCCAAAGCGTTCTGTATAAATCACTCCATGATAAGTTTCATCCGGAGTTGTCAATCCCGGGAACTTTTCTTTTGCAGCATCCCACTCAAAATTTCCACTGTCTACAATACAGCCTCCGACACAAGTCGCATGTCCATCCATATATTTTGTAGTAGAATGTGTTACAATATCTGCTCCCCACTCAAATGGACGGCAGTTCACTGGAGTCGCAAAAGTATTATCAACAATCAATGGAACCTGATGTGCATGAGCTGCCTTCGCAAACTTCTCAATATCCAGAACAACAAGAGATGGATTAGATATGGTCTCTCCAAATACTGCTTTTGTGTTCTCCTGAAATGCAGCATGTAACTCCTCTTCTCCTGCATCCGGATCTACAAAGGTTGCTTCAATTCCCATTTTTTTCAATGTATGGGCATACAGATTATAGGTTCCCCCATAAAGTGCTGACGCACATACAATGTGATCTCCAGCTTCTGCAATATTCATGATCGCATAGAAATTTGCTGCTTGTCCAGAGGAAGTAAGCATTGCTGCAACCCCTCCTTCCAGATCGCAGATTTTCGCTGCCACGGCATCGTTAGTAGGATTCTGAAGTCTTGTATAAAAATATCCTGCCTCCTCCAGGTCAAAAAGTCTGCCCATCTGCTCACTGGACTCATACTTAAATGTTGTACTCTGGTAGATCGGGAGCACTCTGGCTTCTCCATTTTTCGGCTTCCAGCCTGATTGAATACATTTTGTCTCTGGTCTGTAATTATTGCTCATTTGCGTTGCCTCCTGCGTATTCATTCTGATTTTTTCTCACTAGAATCTAGTATACCATTCAGAAAATATTTGCACAAGAGCTATCTTTTTCATATTTTTTAATTTGTAATTGAAAATAATTTATCTAACTATGAAAATTTTATGCAAAAATGGCACAGCCGCTCTTTCACCTGGTTGGTGATCGATCTGACTGTGCCATTTATCCTTTTAAGAGCAACAGTTCCTTTTGCTGCAAAATAACTACATGCTATACTATAAACTGAATTTCTTATTCA